>Ga0247704_1000135_pt1 | contig 21346 bp, 20 predicted proteins | sample 41W_NmetaG_FD_189042 | JGI IMG/M metagenome (GOLD analysis project Ga0247704, IMG submission 189042) | Soil microbial communities from hillslope of Landscape Evolution Observatory, University of Arizona, Oracle, AZ, United States - 4-1-W_N | ecosystem: Engineered > Artificial ecosystem >...
ATCTTGCGAGACGGCAACGTGGCCCTGGCCGCCGCCGACGCTCCCGGCCAGGAGCACGCCCCCCCGATCGTGCCCCGCTTCCCGGCTGCCTGGCCGGCGGTCGCCGCCCTCGGCGCCGGCGTCACCATCGTCGGGCTGGCTGCCGGCGGTGGCCTGCTCTACGTGGGCCTGGCCATCCTCGGGGTGACCTTCGCCGAGTGGATGGTCCAGAGCTGGGCCGAGCGGGCCAGCACCGACGCCGACGTGAACCGGCGCCTGCGCAACCGGGTGATGTTCCCCATCGAGATCCCCGCTGCCGCCCTGCTGGGCATCGGCGTGGCCGTGATCGCCTTCTCCCGCATTCTCCTGGCCGTCTCCAAGACCGGCTCCACCGTGGTGGCCATCACGGTGGCCTCGGTCATCTTCGCGGTCGGCATTTTCCTCAACGCCCGGCCCCGGGTGAGCTCGTCGCTGGTCGCCGGGCTGGCGGTGGTGGGTGCTGTGGGGCTGCTGGCCGGCGGGGTCGTCTCCGCCGTGGTCGGCGAGCGCGAGTTCGAGGCCCACGGCGAGGAGCACGCCGAGGAGGGCCACGCCGAGGAGGGCGGGGCGCACGCCGGGGAGGCCGAGGGTGAGGGTGGCACCGCCGGGGGCGAAGGAGAGCACGGCGAGGAGCCCGGTGGCGAGCACAGCCCCGCCGAGGCGCCGGCCGGAGCCGGGGGCTGACGTGGTCGGGCCCGACTTGGCGAAGGCCGGGAGCGTGGACCACGCTGGCCGGTCGATGGGCAGTCGTAGGCGGCTCGGTGGGGTGCTCGTGGCCCTGGCCGGGCTGGCCGTGGGCTGCGCCTCCGACGCTCCCCAGGACGTCTTGGACCCGGCCGGCCCCTACGCCGAGCAGCTCGACAGCCTGTTCGTTCCCGTGTTCTGGGTGGCGGTGGCCGTCTTCGTGGTGGTGGAGGGCCTCATCGTCTACGCCGCCATCCGCTGGCGGCGGCGGGGCGACGACGACGACGACGGCGAGATCCCCGTCCAGTTCCACGGCAGCACCAAGCTGGAGATCGGCTGGACCATCCTGCCCGCCCTGGTGCTGGGCCTGGTCGCCGTGTTCACCATCCCGGTGGTCTTCGACCTCGACGCCAAGCCCGAGGGGGCCCTGGAGGTCAGCGTCACCGGCCAGAAGTACTGGTGGGGCTTCGACTACCCGGCCGGCCAGGACCCCTACGGCATCGACGAGGGCATCGTCACCGCCAACGAGCTCCACATCCCCGCCGGCGAGCCGGTGTATCTGACCCTGACCTCCCCCGACGTGATCCACTCCTTTTGGGCTCCCCGCCTCAACGGCAAGCGCGACGTCGTGCCCGGGCGGACCCACACCTGGTCGCTGGAGGCCGACGAGCCCGGTGCCTACTCGGGCCAGTGCGCCGAGTTCTGCGGTGCCTCGCACGCCAACATGCGCCTCAAGGTGGTGGCTCACGACCCCCAGAGCTGGGAGCAGTGGGTGGAGGGGATGCAGCGCCCACCCTCGCCGCCGGAAGCCGGCGCCGCCGCCGAGGGCTTCGAGTTGTTCCAGCAGCGGGGCTGCGCCGGGTGCCACCGCATCGAGGGGGCCTTCGAGCAGGTGGCCGAGGACTCCCCGCCGGCCCCCGACCTCACCCACCTCTTCAGCCGGGATTGCTTCGCCGGGTGCATCTACGACCTGACCGACCGGGCCGAGCTGGAGGCGTGGCTGCGCGACCCACAGCGCAAGGCCGGCTCCCTCATGGTCATCGGCGAGCTGACCGAGGACGACATCGACGCGCTGTACGCCTACCTGGAAACCTTGGAGTGATGACGATGACGGCGAGGAGCCAACGGTGGCGCTGACCGAGGAGCGCCCGCCCCTGGAGCTGACGAGCGGCGAGGAGCCCGAGCGCAAGCCGCTGGGGGCCTTCACCCGGCCCAGCTCCAACACCGGCTGGCGGTCGTGGATCACCACCGTCGACCACAAGAAGATTGGCATCCTCTACGGCGCCACGGCCATGGTCTTCTTCGCCCTCGGCGGCCTCGAGGCGCTGCTCATCCGGGCCCAGCTGGCCCAGCCCGACGGCCAGGTCCTGAGCCCCGACGTCTACAACCAGATGTTCACCATGCACGGCACCACCATGGTCTTCCTGGTGATCATGCCGATGCTGGCCGCCTTCGCCAACTACCTGATCCCGCTCATGATCGGCGCCCGCGACGTCGCCTACCCCCGGCTCAACGCCTTCAGCTACTGGGTGTTCCTCTTCGGCGGCCTGTTCTTGTACTCCAGCTTCTTCCTCGGGGGGGCGCCGGACAACGGCTGGTTCAACTACGCCCCCAACAGCGGCGTGGCCTACTCACCGGGCCACGGCATCGACTTCTGGGTACTCGGCCTGCAGATCACCGGCATCGCCTCGCTGGTCGGCGCCGTCAACCTCATCGTCACCTGCCTCAACATGCGGGCGCCGGGCATGACCCTCATGCGCATGCCGGTGTTCGTGTGGATGGCGCTGGTGGCCCAATTCCTCTTGCTCTTCGCCATCCCGGTGATCACCGTGGCCCTGTTCCTGTTGATGTTCGACCGCCTCTACGGCGCCAACTTCTTCGTGGTGGAGGCGGGGGCCGATCCGCTGCTCTGGCAGCACCTGTTCTGGATCTTCGGCCATCCCGAGGTCTACATCCTGGTGCTGCCCGCCTTCGGCATCATCTCCGACGTCATCCCCACCTTCGCCCGCAAGCCCCTCTTCGGCTACCCGTTCATGGTGTTCTCGGGCATCGCCATCGGTTTCATGGGCTGGGGCGTGTGGGCCCACCACATGTTCGTCTCCGGCCTCGGCCCGGTCTCGGTGGCCGCCTTCTCCTTGTCGACCATGTTCATCGCCGTACCCACCGGGGTGAAGATCTTCAACTGGATCGGCACCCTGTGGAAGGGCAAGCTCCAGTTCACGGTGGCCATGCTCTTCGCCGTGGGCCTGGTGTCGCAGTTCACCATCGGCGGGCTGTCGGGGGTCATGCACTCCGTCGCCCCCCACGACACCCAACAGACCGACACCTACTTCATCGTGGCCCACTTCCACTACGTGCTCTTCGGCGGCTCGATGTTCGGCATCTTCGCCGGGATCTACTACTGGTGGCCCAAGGTCTTCGGCCGCCGGCTGAGCGAGTCGGTGGGCAAGGTCCACTTCTGGGCCATGTTCGCCGGCTTCAACCTGACCTTCGCCCCCATGCACATCGCCGGGCTCCAGGGCCAGCCCCGGCGCACGGCCACCTACGCCGAGGGGATGGGCTGGGACCTGATGAACCTGCTGTCGACCATCGGGTCGTTCCTCATCGCCGCCTCGTTCCTGGTCTGGGTGTACAACGTGGTGCGCAGCCGCCACAACCCGCCGGCCGGTGCCGACCCGTGGGACGGGCGGACCCTCGAGTGGGCCACGTCGTCGCCCCCGCCGGCCCACAACTTCGACGTCGAGCCCACCGTGGAGCACCTCGACGAGTGGTGGCACCAGAAGTACGAAGAGGACGAGCGGGGCCGGCCGCGGCGCCGGGAGCACTACCACTACCTCAGCGAGGTCGATGAGGTGTCGCTGGCGGACGGTGGACGCCAGCCGCAGGTCGACGCCGGCAGCATCCACCTGCCGTCACCGTCGTACTGGCCCATCATCATCGCCGTGGGCCTGCCCCTCATCAGCTACGGGCTGCTCTACACCTACTGGTTGTGTGCCATCGGTGGCCTGCTGGTGGTGGGCGGTGTCGTCGGCCTGGGCCTGGAGCCGTCGGTCGACCCCGAAGCCGGCCACGGCGACTCCCACGGCGACCACCACGACGACGACCCCGACACCGGTGACGACACCGCCGCCGAGGCCGGAGCCGGGGGCGAGGACGAGGATGAGGCCGAGGCCGAGTTCGCCGGTGTGGGCGCCGCCGGCGAACCCGGCGACGCCGCCGGCACCGGTGCCGATGCCACTGGGGCCAGCGGGAAGGAGGGTTCGTGAGCGTGAGCGAGCAGGCCGCCCCGGTGGCCGCCACCGCCGGGCCGGGGACGCACCCCGACCACGTGCCCCACGACGCCACCGCCCCGGCGCATCACACCAACACCGGGCTGTCCAACGAGAAGTTGGGGATGTGGTTGTTCCTCGGCTCCGAGTGCCTGCTCTTCGGCGGGCTCATCTCCGCCTTCCTGCTCTACCGCACCAAGGACGTCGAGGGGATGGCCGGCCCGGCGGTGGCCGACCTCTACGACATCCCCTTCACCTCGGTGAGCTCCTTCGTGCTGCTGATGAGCTCGCTGACCATGGTGCTGGCCCTGTCGGCCATCCAGCGGGCCGACCACCGCCGGGCCCGCACCTGGCTGCTCACCACCGCCATGCTGGGGGCCAGCTTCGTGGCCGGCCAGGTCTACGAGTTCACCGCCTTCGTGCGCGAGGGCCTGGGCTACACCACCAACCTGCAGAGCTCCGCCTTCTACACCCTCACCGGCTTCCACGGGGTGCACGTCACCATCGGCATCCTCATGCTGGTCAGCCTGTTCGTGATGTCGTTGCGGGGCCGCCTGGGGGCGGAGAAGGCGGAGACGGTCGAGATCATCGGGCTCTACTGGCACTTCGTCGACATCGTGTGGATCATCATCTTCACCCTCATCTACCTGGTGCCGGCATGAGCGACGACACCATGGCCGAGGCGGCGGCCGAGGAGTACCAGGCCCAGACCGAGCACGAGGGCCACGACCACCCGAGCGAGCGCAGCTACGTCGTCATCGCCATCGTCCTGGCCCTGCTCACCGCTCTGGAGGTGGCCACCTTCTACGTCGAGGAGCAACTGGGCGGCCTGCTCGTGCCCTCCCTGATGGTGATGATGGTGGTGAAGTTCTTTCTCGTGGTCGCCTGGTTCATGCACCTGCGCTTCGACGGCAGGCTCTTCACCCGGGTGTTCGTCTCCGGGCTGGTGCTGGCCGTGGGCGTCTACGCCGTCGCCTTGACCACCTTCCGGTTCTGGTAGGAGGCCCCGGCGTGTCCTTCCTCGCCGCTGCGGTGGTGCGGGACGACCCCGGGCGCTGGCAGGCCCATCCCGAGGTCTGGCTCCTCGTAGCCGGCCTGGCCCTCGCCTACTGGTGGGCCGTCACCCGCATCGGCCCCCGAGCCACCCGCCCGGGCGAGGTGGTGGTGAGCCGCCGCCAGGTGGCCTGGCTGGTGGCCGCCCTGGCGACGCTGTGGGTGGCGGCCGACTGGCCGGTGCACGACCTCGGCGAGGAGTACCTCTACAGCGCCCACATGGTCCAGCACCTGCTGCTGTCGCTGGTGGTGCCGCCCATGGCGCTGCTGGCCACCCCGGCGTGGCTGGCCCGCCTGCTGGTGGGCAGCGGCCGGGGCTATCGGGTGCTGCGCCGCTTGGCCCGGCCGGTGACCGCCACCCTCATCTTCAACGGGATGGTGGTGTTCACCCACTGGCCGGCGGTGGTGAACGCCTCGGTGGCCAACGGCCTCCTCCACTACGGCGTGCACGTCCTGGTGGTGAGTGCCTCGCTGCTCATGTGGCTCCTCGTCGCCGGTCCCCTTGCGGAGCTGCGCCTGTCGCTGCCGGGCCAGATGGGCTACCTGTTCCTGCAGTCCGTCATCCCCACCGTTCCCGCCGGCTGGCTGACCTTCGCCGACGGCGTCGTCTACCGGGCCTACGACGTCGTCCCCCGGGTCTTCGGCCTGTCCGTGGCCGCCGACCAGCAGATGGCCGGGATGATCATGAAGGTGGTCGGGGGGTTCTACCTGTGGACCATCATCACCGTGTTGTTCTTCCGCTTCGCCGCCGGCACCGACGACCGCTCGCCGGGGATCCCCCTCGACCGCCGGGCTCCGGTGGCCGAGCCGGACGGGGGGGCGCCCCTCACCTGGGCCCAGGTCGAGCGGGCGCTGGAGCGGGCCGGCCCGGCACCGGCCGAGCCCGAGCGCTGAGGCCGCCACAGCAACCATAGGAGGAAACCTGAGTGGATGAGTACCAGGTTTCCTCATGAAGTGGTAGAGTACTCCTGGTCGCCCCCGGGACCGCCGGGTGGCACTTGAGCAAGGAGGGAGCATGATGCTGGCCCGTTTCGAACCGCTGCGTGACCTCGACCGCCTGACCCAGCAGCTCTGGGGCCAGGGCTCGGTCCGCGCCGCCTCCGTCCCCATGGACGCCTACCGCCAGGGCGATCGTTTCGTCGCCCACTTCGACCTGCCGGGGATCGACCCCGCCTCCATCGACCTCACGGTGGAAAAGAACGTGCTCACGGTACGCGCCGATCGGGCTGCGCCGGCCGCCGACGACGGCCGGGAGTGGCTGGTGACCGAACGCCCCCAAGGCAGTTTCACCCGCCAGCTGTTCCTCGGGGACGGCCTCGACGCCGACCGGGTGGAGGCCGAGTACGACCGGGGCGTGCTGAGCATCACCATCCCCGTGGCCGAGCAGGCCAAGCCCCGCCGCATCGACGTCACCAGCGGCAGCCACGACCAGCCCGCGGTCCGGGCCGCTTCCTAACCGGCGCCGCCGGCCCCCACCGCCGGCGGCAACGGTGGGTGGGGCGGCCGGCCCTACTCCCAGCGGAAGCGCCAGGCGGCCAGGACCGGGGCCACCACCGCCCAGGCGGCGAGCACCGCCCACGGCCGCCCCGGGGCCACAACAGGGGACGACAGGGCCCCGTCGAGGGCCTCGACCAGGGCGGCGGCCGGGAGCAGCTCGGCCCCGGCCTGCAGGCCGCTCGGGAGGCGGTCGAGGGGAAAGACCATGCCGCCGAGCAGGAGCAGCACCAGGTACAGGCCGTTGGCCGCCGCCAGGGTGACCTCGCCCCGCAGGGTGCCGGCCATGAGCAGGCCGAGGCCGGCGAAGGCGACGGTGGCCACCAGGACGGCGGCGGCGGCCAGCGCCCCGTTGCCCACCGGGCGCCAGCCGAGCAGGCCGGCCACCGCCACCAGCACCACGACCTGGAGGGCCTCGACGGCGAGGACGGCCCCGGTCTTGGCCACCAGCAGGGCGGGCCGGCCCAGCGGGGTCGAGCCCAGGCGCTTGAGCACGCCGTAGGAGCGCTCGAAGCCGGTGGCGATGGCCAGGCTCACCATGGCCGTGGACATCACCGCCAGGGCGAGGATGCCCGGGGCGAGGAAGTCCACCGGCTCTTCCACACCGGCCGGCAGCGCCAGCACGTCGACCAGCGAGAAGAAGCTCAGCAGCACCACGGGGATGCCGAGGACGAGCAGCAGGGACTCCCCGCGGCGCAGGGTCAGGGCCAGCTCCACCCGGGTCTGGGCGGCGACGGCGGCCGCCCTCACGTCTCGCCCCCCGAGCGGCGGCTGCCGGTGAGGCGCAAGAAGACGTCCTCCAGGGTGGCCCCCCCGGACCGCAGGTCGGCCAGGGCCAGGTCCCGCTCGGCCAGCCAGGCGGTGAGGGCGGCCACCGCCGCCGGCGCCGGTGCGGTGGCGACGACGTACTCGCCGGGCGACGGCTCGCCCACCTCGGCCCCCAGGGCAGCCGCCAGCTCGCCGCAGTCGATCCCCGGGGGCGCCGAGAACCGGATCTGCTCCACCGCCCCGGCGGTGAGCTCGGCGGGGGTGCCGGCGGCCATCACCCGGCCCCGGTCGATGATCACGACCCGGTCGGCCAGGCGGGCCACCTCGTCCAGCTCGTGGGTGGTGAGCACCACTGCGGCCCCACGGGCGGCCAGGTCACGCAGCACCTGGCGTACCACCAGGCGCCCACCGGGGTCGACGCCGGCCGTGGGCTCGTCGAGGAAGGCCACCTCGGGGCGCCCGACGACGGCCAGGGCCAGGGAGAGCCGCTGCTGCTCGCCCCCGGAGAGCTGGCGCCAGGTGGACCCGGCCACCGGCGCCAGTCCCACCCGATCGAGCAACTCGTCGGGGTCCTCGGGCCGCGGGTAGAAGGAGGCGAAGAGGCGCAGGGCCTCCCGGGGCCGGATGCCGGGGTAGATGCCCCCCCGCTGGAGCATGACCCCGATGCGCCGGGTCATCTCGGCGTGGTCGGCCACCGGGTCGAGACCGAGGACCGCCACCCGCCCGCCGTCGGGGCGGCGGTAGCCCTCCAGGGTCTCGACCGTGGTCGTCTTGCCCGCCCCGTTGGGCCCGAGCAGGGCCAGGACCTCGCCCGCTTCGGCGGCCAGGGACACCCCGCCCACGGCCGTCGTCGCCCCGTAGCGCACCACCAGGTCCTCGACCCACACGGCGGGGCGCTCGGGGGGCACGGCCTGGGACGCTACCGCCCGGGTCCTGCCCGTCCCCCCCTCCGTTCTCTGTCGGCTCGAGCGTGCGAGGCACGGCCCGGCCGACAAAGAACGAGGGGGTGGCGGCACCCCCCGGCTACCGTCGGGCGCCATGCTCGACGTCCGCCGGTTCCGTACCGAGCTCGGCGCCCTCAAGGAGGGGCTGGCCCGCAAGGGCGCCGATCTGGCCGAGGTGGACCGGGCGGCCGAGCTGGATCGGCGGCGGCGGGAGGCCGCCGAGCGCCGGGACCGGGCCCGGGCCGAGGTCAACGCCCTGTCCAAGGAGGTCGGGCGCCTGCGCCGGGAAGGCGACCCCGAGGGGGCCGAGGCCCGGGTGCTCGCCAGCCGGCGCCTGGGCGAGACCGAGAGGGCGGCGGCCGCCGAGGCCGACGCCATAGGCGCCGAGCTGCGCCAGCTCCTGTTGCGCATCCCCAACCTGCCCGCACCCGACGCGCCCGACGGTGGCGGCGCCGAGGACAACGTGGTGCTCCGCACGGGGGGTGCCGACCCCGAGGCCTACGGCGAGCACCAGCGGGTGCCCCACTGGGAGGTGGGAACGGTACTGGGCATCCTCGACCTCGAGCGCGGCGCCCGCCTCTCCGGTTCCATGTTCCCGCTCTACCGGGGTGCCGGGGCCGCCCTGGTCCGGGCCCTGACGGCCTGGGCCCTGGCCAGCCACGCCGACGCCTTCGAGGAGATCCGGCCCCCCACCCTGGTGCGCAGCGACACCATCACCGCCAGCGGCCAACTCCCCAAGTTCGCTGACGACGCCTACCACCTCGAGCGCGACGACCTGTGGGCCATCCCCACCGCCGAGGTGCCCCTCACCTCGATGGCCGCCGGCGAGATCCTGGCCGAGGCCGACCTGCCGCTGCGCTACAGCGCCGCCACCCCGTGCTACCGCCGGGAGGCGGGGTCGGCCGGGCGCGACACCCGCGGCCTGCTGCGGGTGCACGAGTTCGAGAAGGTGGAGCTCCTCGCCTACTGCACCCCCGAGCAAGCCCCCGCCGTGCACGCCGAGCTGCTGGCCCGGGCCGAGGGCCTGCTGGGCGAGCTCGGCCTGGCCTACCGCGTGCTCGACATCTGCACGGGCGACCTGGGCCAGACCCAGGCCCGCCAGTTCGACCTCGAGGTCTACGCCCCCGGGTGCGACCAGTGGCTGGAGGTGTCGTCGGTGTCGTGGTTCGGCGATTACCAGGCCCGCCGGGCCGACGTGCGCTACCGGCGGGAGGACGCCAGCGGCGTGGCCCACGTGCACACCCTCAACGGCTCGGCCCTGGCCTGGCCCCGCATCTGGGCCGCCCTGATCGAGGCCGGCCGCCAGGACGACGGCACCGTGGTGCTGCCCGAGGCCCTCGCTCCCTGGCTCGCCGGGCGCATCACCATCGCCTAGGTCGGCCCGGGCCGGCGGTGCCCGCCGAGGCCCCGGCGCTAGGTTGCATGGCGGTGATCCTGGCCCTGACGACCGCCCAGCTGCTGTTCTCCATCGCCCTGGGGGCCGTGGCCCTGGTGGTGGTCGCCTTCGCCCTGCACGTGGTGGCCACCACCATGCGCACCCGCCGGTGGTACCGGCGATGACCACCGGGACCGTCTACCGGGGGCGATCCGGGCAGTGGGCCTTCGTGGGCCACCGGGTCTCGGGCGTGCTGGTGTTGCTCTTCCTGTTGCTCCACATCGTCGACGTGTCGCTGATCAACGTCAGCGAGGAGCTCTACGACGAGGTCCACCTCCTCTACGGCAACGTGGTGCTACGCCTCTTCGAGGTCGGACTCCTCTTCGCCTTGCTGTTCCACTCCCTCAACGGACTGCGCATCGTGGCCCTCGACTTCTTCCCCGGTGCCGTGCGGCAGGAGCGCCGGCTGCTGAGCGCGGTGGTGGTGCTCACCCTGGTCGTCGGCCTGCCCGGCGGCTACGTGATCCTCGAGCCCTTCATCGACGGGACGCTCGCCGGGTGAGCGCACCCGCCACCTCCACCCCGCCGGTCGTCGGGCGGTCCCGTGCCCGGCGCCCCCGGCAGAGCTTCGAGACCTGGTCGTGGTTCTTCATGCGGATCTCGGGGCTGGTGCTGGTGTTCCTGGCCCTGATCCACTTCGCCATCACCCACATCGTCTACGACGTGGTCGAGACCGACGCCGCCTTCGTGGCCGACCGCTGGGACAACCCGCTGTGGCGGCTCTTCGACTGGACCCTGCTGGCCCTGGCCCTGGCCCACGGCCTCAACGGGCTGCGCTGGAGCATCGACGACTACGTGGCGGCGCCGAACCTGCGGGCGGCGGTCAAGGCGGGTGTCTACACCCTCAGTGCCGTCCTCTTCGCCTACGGGACCTTCACCATCGTCAGCTTCCCGTGAACGGGCCGGGCCCAGCCCGGGCGCCGGGTGGTCGGCAGTGAGCGAGCCGGCCCCGCCGGTGGTGTGCCGGGCGTGCCGGCGGGTGGGACCGGCGGGGCGGCCCTGCCGGCACTGCGGAGCCGCCCTGGACACTGTTCCCGATCGCCCGCCCCCGGCGCCCCGCTGCCCGGCGTGCGGCAGCACCGACGGCCCAGCCGGCCAGCCGGCCTGCCCCTCGTGCGGCCTGCCCCTGCCCGGGACGCCAGAGGCAGAGGTGGCCCCGGCCCCACCCGGGGTCCGGCCCCGGTGGATCACCGGGGCGGCCGTGGCCCTGGCCGGCCTGGCCGCCGTGGTGGCGGCCGGGCTGGTCTTCGGCGGGGGGTCCGCCGAGCTGGTCCCCCGGTGGCGCCTCCAGACCGGCTCGGCCGTGGTCGGCAGCCCCCGGGTCGAGGGCGGCGACCTCGTGGTGGCCACCCGGGCCGGCTCGGTGGTGTCCGTCGACGCCGGCTCGGGCCGGGCCCGGTGGCGCTTCGAGACGGGTGAGCGGGTCGGGGCCCCGCCGGTGGTGGCCGGGGGACTGGTCTATGTGTCCACCGAGATCCCCGGCACCAGCGAGGGAACGGTCTTCGCCGTCGACGCCCGGACCGGCGCCGAGCAGTGGCGGTTCCCCACCACGCCGGCCCCGGCCCGGGCGCCGGCCGCCGGCGGCGGCCTGGTGGTGATCGGCACCGGGGACGCCGGGGACATCGTTGCCCTCGACGGGGCCAGCGGCGAGGTCCGCTGGCGGCGGGCGGTCCCCGGCGTCGTCGCCCTCTCCGCCGGGCCCGGGGTGGTGGTGGCGGCCACCAGCGAGGGCCTGCGTGTCCTCGACGCCGCCACCGGGGGACCCCGCTGGTCGCTGGCCACCACTCCGGCGCCCGAAGCGCCGGTGGCGGTGGCCGGTGATCTGGTGGTGGCCGACAACGGGGGGGCCCTGGTGGCCGGACTCGGTACCGGCGACGGTTCCCCGCAGTGGCAGCTGCCGCTGGACGGTGACGTGCTGCGCCCTCCGGCGGTGGCCGGCAACGTCGCCGTGGTGATCACTGCGGGTGACCTGGTGGCTCTCGATCTCCGGTCCGGAGAGCTGCGCTGGCAGGACGAGGGCGGCGACGGGGTGGAGGCGGCCACCGACGGTGCCCTGGTCGCCCGCACCGGCGGCGGGCATTTGATCCTGCTCGACGCCGCCACCGGCCAGGACCGGGGGCAGGCGGCCATCGGGGACGACGTGGCGGCGCCACCGGCAGTGGCCGGTGGCCGGGCCTACGTGGCCAGCGGGGACACGGTGACCGCCTACGACCAGCCCCCACCGTGACCCGATCCGGCCCCAGGGCCGGGGGGGCCGGGGAAGGTCGCCGCGGGCCCACCGGGCCACTCGGGCCCCGGCTGCACCTACCGGCGGACACTTCTGGCCAGTGGCGAGGGGAACCGGGGGAGGACGGTGACGCCGTCCAGCCAGGTCGTGAGGCGCTCGGCCTCGGCTCCCAGGGCGGCCCGGGCCGGCGACCCGGGATCCTCGAGGAGCTGGAGCACGACCTCACCGCCGCCACCCTGGCACCAGCCACCGACGATGCGCCCGTCCCACCAGGCCGTCGGTCCGGCGTTGCCGTTGGTGTCGAAGAGCTGGGCCCGGTGCTCTCCCAGGTACCAGTCCCGCTCGAACCAGCCCATCACCGTCGGGTCCAGCGACGGCAGCAGGGCGGCCCAGGGCTCGACCGGCTCGGCCGCCTCCACGTCGTCGCCCAGCACGTAGCCGGTGGCCCCGTCGAGGTCGACCTTGACCACGGGCAGGGCGGCCAGGGCCCGGCGCACGGCGCTGAGGGTGGAGCCGAGCCACCACTTCAGATCGGCCAGCGTGCCGGGCCCGAAGGACCGCAGCCAGCGCTCGACCAGCGCGGCCAGCCCGGCGTCGCCCTGCGGTACCGCCAGCTCCTCCCCTAGCCAGTCCTCCATGCGAGCCCACCGGGGGCGGGAGGCGTTCCAGGCCCCGCCGTTGGTGGCCCGCACCAGTGCACCCGCGGCCGACAGCGCGGTCAGCACCCGGGGCCCCACGGGCACCGACGCCCCCCAGGACCGCCCTTCGCCGTAGGTGAGCGTCCCCTCCAGCAGGGGGATCTCCCGGCGCAGCTGGCTCGATGTCGCTTCGCGGCCACCGGCCAGCGCCTCCAGCACGGCTGCGCTGGCCCGGGCGAGCCAGGCAGTGCCGTCGTGGTGGAGGCCGGCGGCTTCGACCTCGCGGATCAGCCGCCGGCGCTCGGCACCGGCCACCCGGTTGCCGACCCCCGCCTGGGCCACGGCCAGGGTCGTCCGGGGAAAGACGAAGAGGGTCCGGCGCATGGCCAGGTGCTTGACCAGGGAGCGCTCCCGGAAGAGGGCGTGCTCCAGGTCGGCCACCGTCATGGACTCGGTGCGAGCCCGGGCCGAGAGGTAGACTGTCGCCGGATCGGTGGCGTGCAGGCAGACGACGCGGTCGGCCGCTTCGGTGACTCCGGCCGCCCGCCACCCCGGAGCGAGGCCGTGGCGGCGGGCCAGGCGAGCCCGCCGCTCGACGACATCGAGCCTGCGCACCCGGACATCCTTCCACGACGCCAGGTGAACCCGACCCTGGGGCCCGGCCGATGGGGAACCGGCGGTCTCCCGGGCCCGGAACGACTGGGCGGGCTAGCGCAGGCTGTTGGAGGTGAACACGCCGCACAGGCGATCGCCGTCGACGACGGCCACCCGGCCGCAGTCGGCCAGCAGGAGGGCCGAGAGGGCCTGGCGCCGGCTGGCCGAGGCCGCCACCGTTTCGCCGACCGGCCGGCTGCGTTCACCGACCTTGCCCTCCCCGGTGGTGTCGTCCCGATCCAGCCACCCCCGGGGCCGCCCGTCGGCGTCGACGACGGCGGCGAAGTCGGCGCCGGCGGCCTCCATGGCGGCCCGGGCCCCGGACACGGTGTCGCCCTCGGCCACCGCCGGGGGATGCTCGAGAGCGTGGCGGTCGATGGGGGTGACGGCCAGGGCCTTGAGCCCCCGGTCGGCGCCCACGAAGTCGGCCACGAAGTCGTCGGCCGGCTGGGCCAGGAGTTCGGCGGGGGAGCCGTGCTGGGCCAGCACCCCGCCCTGGGCGAGCACGGCGATGCGGTCCCCGAGCTTCACCGCCTCGTCCACGTCGTGGGTCACGAAGACGACGGTCTTGCGCACCTCGGCCTGGAGGCGGAGGAACTCGTCCTGGAGGCGGGCCCGGGTGATGGGATCGATGGCGCCGAAGGGCTCGTCCATGAGCAGGACCGGGGGGTCGGCCCCGAGGGCCCGGGCCACGCCCACCCGCTGGCGCTGGCCGCCGGAGAGCTGGTGGGGGTAGCGGTCGCGGTAGGTGGCGGGGTCGAGGCCGACCAGGTCGAGCAGCTCGTCGACCCGATCGGCCGTCCGGCTCTTGTCCCACCCGAGCAGGCGGCACACCGTGCCCACGTTGCCGGCGATGCTCTGGTGGGGGAAGAGGCCCACCTGTTGGATCACGTAGCCGATCCGCCGCCTCAGCATCACCGGATCGCCGGCGGTCACGTCCTCCCCGTCGAGGAGGATGCGCCCGCTGGTCGGCTCCACCAGGCGGTTCACCATCTTCATGGTGGTGGTCTTGCCGCATCCCGACGGACCCACCAGCACGCACAGCTCGCCGTCGCCCACCTCCAGGGAGAGGTCGTCGACGGCCACGGCCTCACCGAAGCGCTTGGTCAGGTGCTCGAGGCGCAACACGACCCTGCGACGCTACCCGTAGCCTTCCCGGGCGTGGCCGAGCCGTGGGTCGACTGGGACTGGGTGGGTGCCCACGGTGAGGAGATCATCGACCTGCTGGGCGACCACGTCACCCTCACGGCGGCGGCGGTCTCCGCCGGCCTGATCCTGTCGTTCCCCCTGGCCCTGGCCGTGCGCCGCTGGCGGCGCTGGCAGGGCCCGGTGCTCAGTGCCACCGGGGCCCTCTACGCCATCCCCTCCCTGGCCCTGTTCGCCCTGCTGCTGCCGTGGACGGGACTGACCCGCACGACGGCCCTGATCGCCCTTATCAGCTACACCTTGCTGATCCTCGTACGCAACATCGTGGCCGGCCTCGACGGGGTGGCGCCCGAGGTGACCGAGGCGGCCACGGCCATGGGGATGCACCCGCTGCTCCGCCTGGTGCGCGTCGAGCTGCCGCTGGCCCTCCCGGCCGTCGTGGCCGGGGTGCGGGTGGCCACGGTGACCATCGTCGGCCTGGTCACGGTGGCCGCCCTCATCGGCCACGGCGGGCTCGGCCAGCTCATCCTCGACGGTCTCAACCGGGACTTCCGCACCCCGCTCGTCGTCGGCTCGGTGCTGTCGGTGGCCCTGGCGGCGGCGGCCGACGTGGCCCTCGTCGGCGTGCAGCGCCTCCTCACCCCCTGGGCCCGCCGGGGGCGCTGATGGGCTTCCTCGGCGACGTCGCCGCCTTCTTCGCCGACCGGGCCAACTGGCGGGGCGGCAACGGCCTGACCCAGCTGATCGTCGAGCACCTGGGGGTGTCGGTAGCCGCCCTGGCCCTGGCCCTGGCCCTGGCCCTCCCCCCCGGCCTGGTGCTGGGCCACCTGCGGCGGGGGGGCGTGGTGGCCGTGAACGTCGCCAACGTGGGCCGGGCCCTGCCGTCGTTCGCCGTGCTGGTCATCGCCCTCCAGCTCAGCTCCATCGGGTTGGTGCCCACCATGGTGGCCCTGGTGGCCCTGGCCGTCCCGCCCATGGTGACCAACAGCTACGTCGGGGTCGCCGAGGTCGACGCCGACATGGTGGAGGCGGCCCGGGCCATGGGGATGACCGGCCGCCAGGTGTTCACCTCGGTCGAGCTGCCCTCGGCCCTGCCCCTGGTGATGGCCGGCGTGCGCACCGCCGCCGTGCAGGTGGTGGCCACCGCCACCCTCGCCGCCCTGGTCGGCTTCGGCGGGCTGGGAGCGCTCATCCTGGTGGGACTGCGCACGGGGGACCACGTCGAGGTCTTCGCCGGGGCCCTCACCGTGACCGTGCTGGCCATGGCCACCGAGGTTGGCCTCGGTGCCCTCCAGCGCTGGGTGACCCCGGCCGGGGCCCGCAGCCGGTGAACGGCGCCGGAGTGGCCGGCCGGCGGCCGGCGTGGTGTCATGGCCCGATGGAAACCACCAGACCCGCTCCGCCGCGCTCGTCCCTGGTCGTCGCTGTGGCCGTCGCCGCCGCCCTGGTGCTGGCCGCCTGCACCGACTCGGATCCCTCCACCGTCGAGTCCGGCGACGGCGCCGGGGACGGCGCCGCCCCCGCCTTCAGCTTCCAGCCCCTCGATCCGGGTGCCATCACCGTGACCGCTTTGGAGCAGGGGTCGATCGACATCGCCGTGCTCTTCTCCACCAACGCCGCCATCGCCGCCAACGACTGGGTGGTCCTGGAGGACGACAAGGAGCTCCAGGGCGCCGAGAACATCGTGCCCCTCGTGCGCACCGAGGTGGTCAACGGCCCCGCCGTCGACGCCCTCGACGGGGTGTCCGAGGCCCTCACCACCGAGGCCATCACCGAGCTCAACCGGCGGGTCGAAGCCGATCGCGAGGACCCCGAGGCGGTGGCCCGGGACTACGCCGAGAGCGAAGGCCTCCTCGACATCGAGTCGCCCGAAGGCTCGGGTCCGCTCACCGTGGGCTCGTTCAACTTCACCGAGAGCCAGATCCTCGCCCACCTCTACGCCCACGTGCTGCGGGCCCACGGCTACGAGGTGAGCGTCGAGGCCAACCTCGGCGCCCGTGAGCAGGTCGTGTTCCCGGCCATCGAGCGGGGCGAGCTCGACATCGTCCCCGAGTACGTGCAGAGCCTGCTCGTCCTCCTCGCCGGAGGCGACGTCGAGGCCCTGCCCGTCGACGAGGGGGTGGAGCGGGTGGAGGAGCTGCTCCCCGAGGGTCTGGAGCTGCTCGAGCCCTCGGAGGCCCAGGACCAAAACGCCCTGGTCGTCACCGCCGAGACGGCCGAGGAGTACGACCTCGAGGCGGTCTCGGACCTGGCCGAGGTGGACGAGCCCCTAGTGCTGGGCGGCCCCCCCGAGTGCGCCGAGCGCCCGCAGTGCCTGCTCGGCTACGAAGAGGTCTACGGCCTGCGCTTCGACCGCTGACCCGCCGCCCCGGCTTCTCGGGTACGGCGGCGGCGCCGAGCCCCTGCCCTCAGGGGCGGGTGGGCCAGGGGTGGGTGAAACAGCGCTGGTCGAGGGTGCCCGGCGACCAGCGGCCCCACAGGCCGGCGAAGCTGTCCTTGGTCGCCTCCGTCCAGGCCATGGCCCCGGGGGCGGCCACCCGGCGCACGACCTGGCGGATGCCGCCCCGGTGGACGGCGTAGCCGGCCCAGGTGCCGGGATAGTCCTGGGGCGAGCCGACCTCGGCCACGACCAGCGGTCCCCAGCGGTGGGCCCGGTGGCGGTGGCTGTGGCCGGTGACGACCATGGTGGCCGGGTTGGCGGCGGCCAGGGCGTCGAGGAAGGGGACGGCCTCGGCGCCGGGAATGCCCCGCGGCGGATGGGTCATGACCGGGTGGCGCTGGGGGTGGTGGTGGAGGGCGACGAGGGCCGGTCCTTCAGCCTCGGCCACCAGCTGGGCGGCCGCTTCGGTGCTGGCGGCGATGGTCCCGCTGTTGTGGCCCCGCTCGGTCGTGTCGACCAGCACCAGGCGCAGGCCGGGGACGTCGTGGGCCGACGGCGCCCCGGCCCGGTAGCTGATCCCGGAGCCGGCGAGGATCTCCGTCGGGTCGATGGCCTCGTTGACCACGTCGTGGTTCCCGGGCATGACCAGGACCGGGATCCCGGGTCCGGCCAGGATCTTGGCCACCCGCTCCCACTCGTGGCGGCGGCCGTGGTCGGTGACGTCGCCCTTGACCAGGATGAGCTGCGCCCCCCACGCCGCCAGCTCGTCGACCGCGGCGGCGAGGCACAGCTCGGGTGGGGCCACCGACCCTTCGGCGGGATGGGCGACCGTGGGGAAGCGCCCGAAGGAGGGGTCGCCCAGGTGGACGTCGTTGACGGTGGCCAGCCGGAACAGTTCGTCACCGGGGGGCGGGGCGAGGGTGGCGACGTGGATGACCTGGTGATCGTCGCCGTCGCCGGTGGCCACGGTGACCTCGAACCCCCGGTCTGGCTCGAGGCCGGAGAGCACCACGGCCCCCGGCCCGCCTCGGTGGTCGACATCGGCGGCGGCGCCGGCGGCCCGGGCGCGGACGCGACCGGCGGGCAGGTCGCCCCAGGTCACCTGCACGGCGGTGTCCTCCCGGGCGAACACCGCCGCCCCGGTGCCCGGCCGGCGCAGGGATCGAAGCTGGCTCAGTGCGACCAGCGTGCCAACCACCGGGTGAGCCGATCGGCCTCTCGTTCCCGCAGGGCGACGTTGACGGCCAGGCGCTCGCGGTGCTGAGCCACGCTGAGCGCTCCCTGGGGCACGGGATGATCGTCGAGGAACGAGGCCACCCGCGGCGCCAGCTCGGGGGTGGACAGGCCGGTGATGCCCCCGAGCATCACCGGGATGGAGTTGTCGGGGAAGCGGGCGGTGACGGCGCCCCAGTGCTCTTCCAGGAAGGCCCAGGCCGTGGCCCCGGCATGGCGGTTGGCCAGGAGCCGGCCGAGCACGTAGGGGGCGTTCTGGGAGCGCATGTCGTCGGTCAGGGTCATGGCCAGGGTGCGCCGGGCCAGGTCGACACCGGGGAAGCGAGCCAGGGCGTGGAGGTGGCGCAGCGCCTCCTGGGGTGTCGGGGCGGTCCGGGAGCGGTCGAGGATGGCCTCGTAGTCCTCGGCCGTCCCGGTGGAGGCCACCACCGCCAGCGCCGCCGCCGCCACTTCGGGATCGACCGGGGCCGACCCGGCGAGGGCGCTGCGGTGCACCTCCCGGGCCCGGCGCTGCACCGCGGCGTCGTCGCCCAGCACGCCGGCGGCGGTGATGACCAGGCCCCGGGTCTGGCGGGTGAGCTCGTCCTCGCCTACTGCCGGCTCCCATCCCAGCTCGGCCAGGGCCGGTCCGCCGAGGTGGCGGAACCAGCGCTGCAGCCGGGTGCGGCCCTCGCCCTCCAGGACGTGGTCGAGGGCCGCCAGGGCACTGTGGAGGACGGTCCAGACCGTCGGGTTGCGCTCGCCGGCGAAGCCCTCGGCCAGCTCCAGCAGGGCCGACGCCGGGGTGTCACCGGCCAGCACGGCGGCCCAGGTGTCGTCCACCAGCAGCGACCGCTCCACCGGTGCCAGGGCGTCGAGCGACCGGCGCAGGGAACCGAGCAGGGCCGGGTCGTAGCGAACCCGGTAGAAGCCGTGGCCCCCGGCGTTGACCACCACCGGCTCGGCCGCGTCGAGGGCGGCGGCCCCGTCCTCGAGCAGGACCCGGTGGATCTCGCCGGCGCCCGAGCGCACCAGCACGGGGACCGGCCAGCGACGCTCGTCCTTCCCGGCACCGGGTGCCTCGGCCCGGCCACCGGCGAGGGTGAAGGCCTGCTGGGTGAGCGACAGCGTGCCGTCGCCGGCGTGCTCCAGGCTGACCAGGGGGAACCCCCCTTGGAAGATCCAGGCGTCCATGATCCGGCGCACGGGCTCGCCGGTGGCCTCCTCGATGGCGTCCCACAGGTCGGTGGTCTCGGCGTTGGCGAAGGCGTGGGCGGCCAGGTACCGGCGGATGCCGGCCCGGAAGGCGTCCGCCCCCAGGTACTGCTCGAGCATGCGCAGGACCGAGGCGCCCTTCTGGTAGGTGAGCACGTCGAACATGCCCTCGGCCTCCTCGGGGGAGCGCACCGGGTACTCGACGGGCCGGGTGCTGGACAGGGCGTCGACGGCGAAGGCGGTGGCCCGATCGGTGGTGAAGGACTCCCAGCGGCGCCAGTCCGGCCGGAAGGCCTCGATGGCGGTGACCTCCATGAAGGTGGCGAAGGCCTCGTTGAGCCACAGGCCGTTCCACCACCTCATGGTCACCAGGTCGCCGAACCACATGTGGGCCAGCTCGTGGGCGATCACGTGGGCCACCCGCTGCAGCTCGACCCGGGCCACGGCGTCGGGGTCGACCAGCAGCACCTGCTCGCGGAAGGTGATGGCGCCCAGGTTCTCCATGGCGCCGAAGGCGAAGTCGGGCAGGGCCACCAGGTCGCACTTGTCCCCGGGGTAGGCGATGTCGTAGTAGTCCCGGAACCAGCGCAGGCAGTAGGCGCCCACCTCCAGGGCGAAGACGCTGAGATGCCCCTTGCCCGGCACGTGGACCACCCGCAGGGCCACGCCGTCGACGTCGACCGCCTCGGTGGCCTCCAGGGGACCCACCACCAGGGCCACCAGGTAGGTGCTCATGGCCACGGTGTCGGCGAAGCGCACGACCACCCGGCCGTCGCCGGCGGGCGCCCGGTCGACCACCGCCCCGTTGCTCAGCGCCAGCAGGCCTTCGGCCACCACCAGGGTGACCGAGAAGACGGCCTTGCGGTCGGGTTCGTCCCAGCAGGGGAAGACGCGGCGGGCGTCGGTGGGCTCCATCTGGGTGGTGGCGATGACCTGCTCGGCGCCGTCGGCGTCGGTGTAGACGCTGCGGTAGAACCCGGCCAGCTTGTCGTTGATGCGGCCCCGGAAGCCCAGGTGGACGGTGGCCGACCCGGGGGCCAGGGTGGACACGAGGGTGAGCGTCAGGCGCTCGCGTCCGGCGTCCGTCGCCGTCTCGGCGTCGATGCGGCGCCCGTCGCCGGTGGTGACCCAGGCACCGTCGATGTCCAGGTCGGCAGCGTTGCAGACGATGGCGTCCACCGGCTCGGCCACGTCGACGGTGACGGCGGCGGTGCCGTAGAAGGTGGCGGTGGCCAGGTCGGGCTCGATGCGCAACTGGTAGCGGCGGGGGGCCACGGAGCGGGGCAGGCGGAAGCTGTCCTCGGAGCCGGCCTCGTCCACGGCGGGATGCTACCGGCACCCCCCGGACGGTGCCTTTTCCCCGCCGCCGCACCGGTTTGTGGTCACGTGAGCACCGCCGGGGTCCAGAACTGCCCACAAAGGTGACGGGCCGGGCGGTCACTCGTAGTGTCCGGGCGGATGACGGCGACCTATGACGTGGTGGGCATCGGCAACGCCCTGGTCGACGTGTTGGCCCCGGTCGACGACGCCTTCCTGGTCGAGCACGGCCTGGTCAAGGGATCCATGGCCCTGGTCGACGCCGGCACCGGCCGGGCGCTGTACGAGGCCATGGGCCCGGCGGTGGAGGTGTCGGGGGGCTCGGCGGCCAACACCATGGCCGGCCTGGCCTCGCTCGGGAGCCGGGTCGCCTTCGTGGGCCGGGTGGCCGGCGACCAGCTGGGCGAGGTCTTCACCCACGACATCCGGGCCGCCGGGGTGGCCTTCGACCCCCGCCCGGCCGGTGGCGGGTCCAGCCCCACCGGGCGGTCGCTGATCGTGGTCTCTGGCGACGGCCAGCGCACCATGAGCACCCTGCTCGGGGCCTCCAGCGAGCTCGGACCCGACGATGTCGACGAGGCCCTGGTGGCCGGGGCCCGGATCACCTACCTGGAGGGCTACCTCTTCGATCGCCCGCCGGCCCGGGAGGCCTTCGACAAGGCGGCGGCGGCGGCCCACCGGGCCGGCCGCCAGGTGGCGGTCTCGCTGTCCGACTCGTTCTGCGTCGAGCGCTTCCGGGATGAGTTCCGGGCCCTGGTGGACTCGCAGGCCGACATCCTCTTCGCCAACGAGGACGAGCTGCGGTTGCTCAGCGGCCACGACGACTTCGGCGAGGCCCTCGCCTCGGTCGAGGAGCTGTGCCCCCTGGTGGTGGCCACCCGGGGGGCACAGC
>Ga0247704_1000136_pt1 | contig 21259 bp, 20 predicted proteins | sample 41W_NmetaG_FD_189042 | JGI IMG/M metagenome (GOLD analysis project Ga0247704, IMG submission 189042) | Soil microbial communities from hillslope of Landscape Evolution Observatory, University of Arizona, Oracle, AZ, United States - 4-1-W_N | ecosystem: Engineered > Artificial ecosystem >...
GAGGGGGAGCTGGGAGCTCGAGGGCTTTGGTGTCGAGGTGCCCCCCTTTCCTCGTCGCCCACTGTTGGTCGCCCGACTGATCCGGCAAGGGTCGGCGTCAAGCGCCGGTCGCACCTGGACCGTCGGGGCAGCGCGGCGGTTGGTCTGCTCCCTTGACCGCTTGACCCCGACCCGGTGGCAGCTGGGCCCTGGGTCGACGACGCCGGCGATGTCGGCGACGGAGCAGGTGACGGGTGGGACCTCCTCGGCAACCATTGGGCTGTTCAGGTGTCCCGACTGCTGCAGCAAGGAGGTCCCCGGTGAGCATGGTATGTGGGCTGGATCTGCATCGCGGCCAGATCACCTTCGACGCGTTGGAGGTGGAGTCCGGCGAGGTGTGGCGAGGCCGTGTGCGCCAACCCGACCGGACTCGGTTCCGCCGGTGGTTGACCGAGGACCTGGCGGCCCGGGCCAAGGGCGGTGCGGTGGCGGTGGCGGTGGAGGGCTGCACCGGGTGGCGCTATGTGACAGAGGAGGTCCTCGCCGCCGGCTTCGAGGCCCATGTGGCCGAGCCGGCCGACACCCAGGCGGCGCGCGGGCGCAAGAAGCACGCCAAGACCGATCGCAGCGACGCCAGGTTGTTGCGGGAGCTGCTGGCCAGCGGGGACCTGCCCGAGTCGTGGATCCCGCCCGAGCCGGTGTTGGAGTGGCGGGAGCGGGTCCGGCTCTACAAGACCCTGCTCGATCAGCGTCGCATGTGGATCCAGCGCATCCACGCCGAGCTGTTCCAGCACGGCGTGAGCCTGCCCGAAGGCCAGATCGGCTCAGCCGAGACGAGGCAGTGGTTGAGCGGCGACACGGCCCAGCTCAGCGCCGCTGCCCGCCAGCGCGTCGCGGTTGGCTATCACCTCATCGATGCCACCGATGCGATGCGGTTGCCCCTACGGGCAGAGCTCGACCGCTTCGGCCGTCGCCAGCCGGCGTGCAAGGCACTGGCTGCCGCCCACTACGGGATCGGCCCGTTGACGGCGGTGGTGGTGTGGGCCGAGCTGGGGGACTGCCGACGGTTCACCCGTTCCGCACAGGTGGTGCGTCACACCGGCCTGGACGTGACCGTCGACTCCTCCGACCGCCATCGCGCCCGTGGCCACCTGTCCCGCCAAGGTCCCGAGACGCTGCGCTGGGCGCTGTTCGAGGCTGGTCTGGCCGCCTCGCAGGCCACCAGCCCCGACCGGGCCTACTACCAGGCGGTCAAGCAGGCCCACGACGGCAAGCTGGCCGCCATCTGCATGGCCCGCAAGCTGGCCCGGCGCTGCTACCACACGCTGCGCCAGATGGATCCCCAGGTGGTGTACGCCATGCCCACCTGATCGTCGTCACCGCAGCCGGCATCGACGGTCGGACCCGCCCACCTCGAACATCAGGGTCTCCGCGGTCAGCTCCTGCCACGCGCGTGCAAGCCAGCAACCCTGCTGGACGGCCTTATAACACCGACGCGACCGCGGCTCCCACTGGGGGTCACCCGATCAGCATTGTTGTCGCCGACGACACCTCGTTCGTCGTGCACCTAGGAAACGCTGGGCGCCCCTACCGCCGTCGTCGACCGGTCTCAGACCGACCGTCTTCACGACCGTCCTCGCTTCCGGGCGAGAACGGTCTTGACAGTCGGGCCCATACAGGAAACGCGCTGGACGTAGGGTTGAGCGGGTCGGACTGGACCATCCGAGAACTGGCGCTACAGCACGGTGGTTGGACCGACCGGGGACGGCGACGGCTCGGTACTGCCACCGATCGGCGGCTCACGGGTGTCCTGGCGAAAAAAAGGTGGCGGGTCCCTTCAGGCGATGGGTCACGACGGTTCGGCGCACATCGTGCAGAAAGGTTCTGTGCCTCAACACTTCTTGTCGAGCCCGATGATGTTCGTACTGCCCGTCCCGCCTCGGACGTCCCCACTCCGGCCGTAGATGTAGCGCCCTCGCGGCGCCACGAAGGCGGTGTACGTGTCGGGCTCGCTGTACTGCGCGTCGTAGCGGAAGGCGTGGGCCAGGTCGGCACCCAGCATCGGGAACTCCTTGCCCTCAGGATCGGTCAGGGTTCCCATCACGGTGCCGTCCTCGTAGCGCAGGTCGAGCTTGGCACCCTGGGCCGAGGTTCCAGTGTGGCGGCGGTCTTGGTCCACCTCGACGGTGAAGATGCCGGCGCCCTGACCGCTCGGGACGGCGAAGTACCGGCGGATGACACCGTCCGGCAGCGTCAGCTCCCCGGCGATCCCGTCGTCGGTGATGGTCCCGTTCATGGTGGCGTCGCCCATCTTCGAGGTGAACGAGAAGGTGGGCCCGGTGACCGCCTCGGCGAACCACTCAAGGTCACCGGCGGGTTCCGGTTCGGAGTCCGACACATAGCTGCGCAGCACCCGACTGCCGTCCTGCTTGGTCTCCAGTTCGAAGTTCAGCCGGTCGGTCGTTCCTGCCACCCGCCCATGGAACACGCCGGGCGTGGGGTCGCCCTCGACGCTCAAGTCGAGGGCGATGAGGTCGCGACCGGGCCGTCCGCCTCGGACGTCGCCTCCTCGACCCTGGATCTCCGTGGCCTGGCGCGTCACGACCGTCAGGTAGGTCCCCGGGGCGCCTCCCTGCACTGAGTAGCCGAGTCGTCGGCTGAGGTCGTTGTGGCGGAACCGGTACCGCCCACTGTTGGACAACACCTCGCCCTCGACGAAAGGACCGGTCTGGTGGGCGTTCAGCTTGGAGCCGTCCAGCGACGTGCCGTCCCAGGCGCCGTCCTGGCCGACGGTGATTTCGAAGATGCCGGCGCCGTCACCGGCGGGACGGGTGAAGAAGTTGCGCGTCTCACCGTCGGCGAGGGTGATGGTGCCGTCGGTCTCGGTCGCCTCGATCACACCCTCGATCGTGGCCCTGCCGCTGGCCGAGGTGAAGCGGAAGCGGTCGCCCGATGCCGCCCCCTCGAACCACTCCGCGTTTCCGTCGGGCAGGCCGTCGGCCACGAAGACCCGCATGCCGGGTGCGTCCTCGTCGGTGCGATCGAAGTGGATGGCCACGAGGTTGCCGGTGAAGGCCACGCCACCGACGAAGATCCCGGCACCCGAGAGCTCGGCCAGTCGATCATCGATGGCCGTCGAGGAGGGTGCCGCGTCCTCGTCACTCGGACCGGAATCGGAGCAGGCTGGCAAGCCGGTGATGGCCAGCACAACCGAAGCGGCGCGACACCTGCGAAGCCACGTCATGGCGACCCCTTCTTTCGGCGCCGAGACGCTAACCCGACTTGGTGGCGGCTGTCTCGGCGCTTGCCGCCGTACGCCCTCGGCACCGGCGATGGCCGAGCGCGTCGGCGCGGCGACGGTCACGCTCATTGCATGGGCCTGTCCTCGCCGCGGTGTGGCCCTCGACCACCGTCAGGTCAGGTCGGCCACTCGCAGATCGATCGACGAGCTGTGAACTTCGACCACTTCCGGCATGCGCAACACCACAATGGCGAGGTCATCCTTCGGGTTCCCGCCCAGGTACGCCAGGACCGCTTGTTCGATCTCGTCGGCAAGGCCGGACGCGTCAGCGGCTCTGGAGGCAGCGATGAGCTGCCGCAGACCCTCCTCGCCGAGTTCGACGCCTCCGTGCCGTGCTTCGAGCACGCCGTCAGTGACGAGGACGAGGGCGTCGTCGACACTCAGCTCCACGACTCGATCCGTTGCTTCGTGGACCTCGAACGCGCCGATGAGATCGCCCTCACACGGCACCTCCTCCACCGTTCCGTCGGCGCGGCGAGCCAGCGGGTAGGGGTGCCCGCCACAGGCGATCTTCACCTCGTAGCCCCCGGTACCGGGCTTGATGACGAGATAGGCCACGGTCAAGAAGCGCTCGTCGCCCTGGTAGGAGGCGTCGAGCTCGCGGCGGACGACGTCGTTGAGGACCTGGAGCACCGAGCTCGGCGTCGTCGCCCCGATGGCTGCAGCACGAAGGGTGTAACGCGCCAGTGCGGTCAGAGCAGCGGCGCGAGGGCCACGTCCGGCCACGTCTCCGATCAGTACCGCCCATTCACCATCCGGGAGAGGGAACACGTCGAAGAAGTCGCCACCGACCTGGCCTTCGCCGCTCGCCGCGTGGTAGCGAACGGCGACGTCCAGCCCCGGAACCGTCGGGGAGTGCGGCGGGAGGAGGCTCGCCTGGAGGGCCTCGGCCATGTCCACCAGATGCCGGCGCGACTGCGCCCGCTCCAGGTACCGTCCGATCTCGGTGCCCGCCGCCTGAAGGACGGCGAGGAACTCGGGCTCCGGCGGCTGCACGGCCCGGCTGTACATCTCGACCACGGCGGGCACCTCGCCACCGACGAAGATCGGGAAGGCGAAGCACGAGCGCAATCCGGCACGCTCGGCCTGGTCCCGGCGGACGAACACCGTGTCGGCGGCGACGGTTTCGATCCACATCGCCTCGCCGTTCTGGGCGACGGTCCCCGGCAGGCCCTGTCCCACGGCCAGCTCGACGCCGGACGTCATGATGACCGCCGTCTGGTCGCCGGGAGGCGCCCACGACACGAGGGGGCGCAGGCGGCCGTCAGCGACGGACCACACGGCGCCGCCATCCCACCGCAGACCCTCGCCCAGCGCCTCCAACAGCACAGGTGCAGCCTCTTCGAGCGTCGCCGCCGCCGCTCCGACCGCCAATCGGGTCATGACGTCCCGACTCGTGGTGAGGTATCTGGAGATCGCTCGCTGCCGCTCCAGCTCGAGACGGTCGCCGAGATCACGCAGCGTCGCCGCGAACACCTCCGCTCCGGCGGTGGTGCCATGCGCGCTCAGCGACAACTCGATCTCGACCTCGGAACCGTCGGCGCGAAGCACCGGCAACCGCACCGGGGGGCCGCCGATCAGTCTCGGAGTCCGAGTCCGCACATAGCGTCCGAAGCCCTCGGTGTGCTGGGCACGGAGTCGCTCGGGGATGATGGCGACGAGCGGCAGGCCCACCAGCACCGTCGATGGTTCACCCAACAGGCGCTCGGCGCTCGGGTTCACGTAGATGATCGTCCCCGTGTCGGACGCCACGACAACGGCATCGACGAGTGCGTTGAGTAGGGCAGCGCTATCGATGCCGAGCTCTGCGTCCCGCGCCCCCACGGGAGAAGTTTGCACCGACCGCCGTCGCCGCGCACGTCCGGGGATGGGCTTGCTTCCGAAGGCAGCGGCACTGACCCTAGTTCCCGGCGAGACCAGCGGGCCGCCGGGAACAGGACCACCGTGGCGCCATGCGCCAGTGCAGCAGCGAGGCGAACAGCCGCCGGAGGCCGCCTCACCTTCTTCCAGGGCTGCAGCGACTTACCGGGTCGGCGGGCGTGGCAGGGCCGCACGGGACCGACAGGCGTACCCGTACCACAGGGACCCGCAGGTGTCAGCGGATATGAGAGGGTCGGTTCAGCGACCGTGACCCTGGACGGCGTGATCATCGACGGGTTCCTCCGTCACTTGTCCGACCGGCAAGAAGGTTCTCGGCGGCGGAGTATCCACTGGAGTATCCACGACGGCGTCGGCCTCGTTTGTTGGTGACTCATCTCCATCCTTGGGCCCAGGGGGGTGCGTCGACGTAAGGACTTCTGCGACGCACGCTCGCTTCGAATGCTGGCGCCCGGAAATGACGCTGTCCCTTGCCTCCCCGGGGACGCAGCGCCCATCCGGTAGCTGGCAGGGATGATGTGGGGGACGGGTTGACCGACCATCCACCGGCCTGGAGGCGGTGCTCAGTACGGTCAGCGGCGCCGGACGCCGCTGACTGACGTGCGGGTCGGGTTGGCGCAGGATCGGTCAGCTCGGAGCCCTTGAGATCCAACCGGCGCGCACCGGTCGGGCGGCGTGAAGCGGACGGCTGTTCCAGCAGTCGACCACCTCAGCGGCCGCCGTCCCGGCTTGCTGCGTGCCACCCCTTGACCACTTGAGAGGAAGGGATGGCATTGACCATCGTAGAAGCGGCGCGCGCCGTCACCGGCGGGGTGGACACTCACCTCGACGTGAACGTGGCTGCCGCACTGGACGACATCGGCGGCCTGCTGGGCGTGGAGGAGTTCGCCACCGACGCCGGCGGCCATCGGGCGTTGGTGAGCTGGCTGTGCTCGTTCGGCACCGTCGTGCTGGTGGGCGTGGAGGGCACCGGCTCCTACGGCGTGGGCCTGGCGCGGGCCCTGCGGGCGGCCGGTATCGAGGTGGTCGAGGTGGACCGGCCCAACCGCCAGGCCCGGCGCCGCCAGGGCAAGTCGGACCCGCTCGACGCCGTCGAGGCGGCCCGGGCCGCCCTGTCGGGACGGGCCCGGGGAGCGGCCAAGACCCGCGACGGCGACGTCGAGGCCATCCGGGCCCTGATGGTGGCCAAGCGCAGCTGCCGCTCCACCAGGACGGCCACCCTCAACCAGCTGCGCCACCTCGGCTTCTGCGCTCCCGACGAGGTGCGGCAACGCTTCTTCGGGCTGTCGACCTTGCGCCTGGCCGAGGAAGCCGCCGCCCTCCGGCCCCGGGAGGGGACCGACGTGGTGGCCTTCGCCACCAAGACGGCCATGCGCACCCTGGGGCGTCGCGTGGCCGTGTTGGACCGGGAGAAGGCCGACCTCGACGAGTTGTTGGAGGTGCTGGTGGCCAGCGCCGCACCGGAACTGTTCGCCCTCTACGGCGTGGGCGTCCACACCGCCGCCACCTTGCTGGTGACCGCCGGCGACAACCCCGGGCGCCTGCGCAGCGAGGCGGCGTGGGCCCATCTGTGCGGCGTGGCGCCGCTCGAGGCGTCGTCGGGCAAGGTGGTGCGGCGCCGGCTCAACCGAGGCGGCGACCGCCAGGCCAACGCCGCCCTGTGGCGCATCGCCATGGTGCGCATGAGCTCCGAGCCGCGTACGCAGGCCTACGTGGCCCGCCGGGTGGACGAGGGCCGGTCCAAGCCCGAGATCCTGCGCATGCTCAAGCGCTACATCGCCCGCGAGGTCTACCGCCACCTCCCTCGCGGCTGAATCGCTCCGAGCGGCAGGTCTGGCCCGGTAACTGGCTGACGCCCTCCGGGGTTGTCCTGATAACGATCTGCCGGCCGCCGCTCGAGCACCATCGACATCGCTTCGGCGACCCAGTGCCATGGCCTCATAAGAGCCTGCCCTCCGTTTGAGGAGTGGCCCATCCCTGTCCTGCCGGGCACCCCGCCGACGCATCGAAACTGCCCCTTGACAACGATAAGAGCATCGGTGCTGCTCGGGTGACCCGCCGACAGGCGCCAAGGGCGGCGCAGACGGGTGAACACGCGGTATGGCCACCGCCGGTGATCCGAGCGGCCGGCGACCGGCACTTTGCCGCCCCCTACGGAGTGGTCGGCGCGTGCGCGTCGCCGTGGTGCTGGCCATGGTCGTGTGGTGCGCCGGCCGTTGGCGGCCGCCTGGCCGCCAGTCGACTTCCCGCCTGGCGGCTGTTGCCCCGCGGGCCTCGGTGACCGGCGGTCGGCCGTGAGAATCCGACGCGCACTTCGTGCGATCACCTACCCCAGTCGTCCCGCAAGGTCGCGAGCCGACCGCTCGTCCAAACCGGTGACCATGACCGGACCGCGAAGGCTCGACGTGGCGAGCACCGGTGCGCTCACCACCCGACCGTCGACGACCACGGCGAGTTGACCGCCGGCGCCGACCATTCGAGCGAGCGCATCCGCGCGCGACGCTCCTCGGGCCGAAAGGGTCAACTCCACGTGCCAGAGACCGCCGGCCTGGTCGGCCCCGGCCCTGGCTCTAGCGACGTCGCTCGCCTCGAGTCCCGGAGGACCAACTTCGAAGCACGCCACTTCCTCGCCTTCTCGCACCTCGGGCAGCACGGCCGCGGAATGGCCCACCACGACAGCCGCGCAGGGCGGGCCGACGCGGCGTAGCACGGGTCGCACGAGGAGGAACGAGTCGCCGGAGATGTTCGGCGGCGCCTCGCCGGGGATGGGCGTGAGGTTGTCTCGGGGCAGCTCATGGCGCTCGGCGGTGGCGTAGAGGGCCTTCCATGCTCCCTCGTCGATGACGCGAAGACCCTCCGCGATCCTCCGCAGGGCCGCCTCGTCGAGTTCGGGGCTCATGATCTGCACCAAGGTGCCCGGCCGCTCGATCCAACTCAGGACGGCGAGATCGGCGTCGGTGACGATGCCAGTGGTGCCGCGCACATCGACGGCATGGCCTCCCGGTTGCTCCCCGGCGATCATGTCGAGGGCGATGCCAGGCACGTCCACGACCGTGACCGAGAAGCTTCGTCCATCGCTGGACTGCCAGTTCTGGTCGGTGAGCCGGAACGGTGCCATGGGCATTTGCCCGCGGTGCACCTCGGCGAAACCGGGCGGTAGGGAGGGCTGCACCTCCAGCGCCGGCCCGCCCTGCAGGCTGGCGACCACCGCCGCCAGCTCCTCGTCGCCGAGCCCGAAGGTCGCCACCCCCACGGTGCGGCCGTCGTCGTCCGGCCAGCGCACGATCCGGCGCCCGAGCTCGTCGCCGTACACGGGAACCTCGGCGTTGCCGACCCGCAGCGTCCGCTCCTCGACGTCGCCGGCAAAGGGGTCCGCCGGCACCATCACCACCACGGAAGCGGACAGGGCCACCCCGTCGGGAGCACGCCGGCCGAACACCCTCATCTCCCCGGCGGGACCGGTGGACGCACCCTCGGGGTCGATGACGGCGTAGACGAGGTCGTAGCCGTCCACGCCTGCAGGCGCCAGGTACAGGCGGGCGGACTCGGTGGTGACCTGGACGCGGGTGTCGCCGCCGCCCCCGAACATCGCCGCCATGACCACGGCGAGGAGCGCCACGGCGGCCCCGGCGGCCAAGACGACCCGCGGGCGTAGCAGGTCGAGGCGGCGATGTTCGGGTTCCACCCGAGCGCGGATCCTGGCCCAGGCGTCGTCCGGTGGATCGACGGTGTCAGCCTCCTGGCGCAGGGCGTGACGGAGGCGTTTTTCCACAGGCGACGTCATCGCTCGATCGACCCCTCCAGGGTTCGCAGACCCCGGTGGACCAGGGACTTCACCGTCCCTGGTCGACAACCGAGGACCTGGGCCACGTCGGCCTCCGACATGTCGGCGTAGAAGCGCAGCACCAGTGCGGCGCGTTGGCGCACGCCGAGGCGAGCAAGGGCGTCGAACAGCTCGCGAGCGTCGTTGTCGACCGAGGGGCTGGGCGGGTGAGGCCTCGGTTGGCGCTCGAGGATTCGCCGGCGCTGCCAGCTGCGACAGCGGCTCACCACGACGGTGCGGAGATAGGCACCTGGCTGCGCGGCCCGGTCCCAGTTCCTACAGAGGCGCACGAACGACTCCTGTACCACGTCCTCGGCTGCCTCGGGCGAGCCGGTGATGAGGTGGGCGAGGCGGAACATGGCGTCGTACTCACGTCGGAACACGTCCTCCAGCGAGGCCGTCCGATCGACGGTTCTCACCAACGGGTCGGGGCGCCCGACCAACGCTTCGGCCTCCATTGCCCCCCACGACCCTGCGACACCGTGTTTGGTTCCACGTCGCTTGAAGAAGTCAATACTGCCTGACCGGCGATGAACTCGCCGAGCACGGGACGCGGCAGCCCGGCGGAGAGCGCGCCGCGCCGCCCACCCCGTTTCGGGGTGACAGCTGCGGCTCTCTACTACTGAGACCCCAGGAGCCGATGGCAACGGGGCTCGAGACCACCAACGGGCGGTTGACGCCAGTACTTCCCGAAGGCAACGCAAGCGAAAGAGCACCGCGGTGGTGCACCATGGCGAGGTGCGCTACCTCGCTCTCGCCGGCCTTCTTGCTGCGCCGTCCGCTCAACAACGCAACTACGCCGAGATCATGCGGGTCGCCGCCATGAGCGTCGGGGTGTACGAACTGGCCGCAGGAACCGAAGATGCGCAGAGCCCCCACGGCGAGGACGAGGTCTACCTCGTGCTTCGCGGTCGAGCCCGGGCCACCGTCGGCACCGAGACGGTCACCGTGGCGCCGGGAAGCTTTCTCTACGTCCCCGCTCGAGTTCCTCACCGGTTCCACGACATCGAGGAGCACCTAGCCGTCCTGGTGGTGTTCGCGCCACCCGAAGGCACGACAGCGACCGACGAGGCCTGACACCATCAGTCCGAGGTGGCACAAGTCGGCGACTGTTCCGCCGTGCCGCACCGTCTCGGCCGAAGTCGCTCGCCTTCCCTCGTTCGCCAAGGCCATCATGGACTCGTGTCGGAAGAGCGAGACTGGTTCCATGTGGTGGCTGAGCAGAAGTGCGAAGAGTGCGGGCTCACCGCCAGCGCTTTGGCGCAAGGTGAGTTGGCGGGCGCCATCTTTGAGGAAGCTCGCCGATGGACGGCTTTCCTCATGGAGCACCACCAACTCGACCGGTTGCGACAGCGACCCAGGCACGGCGAGTGGTCGCCCCTCGAGTACGCCGCCCACGTTCGCGACGTCCTCGGACTGTTCCAGGAACGAGTGGCGCTCGCGCTCGTTCAACCGGAACCGGAGTTCGGTTGGTGGGATCACGAGGCGGCCGCCGTCGACGATGGCTACAACGAGCAGGATCCCCGTGTGGTTGCCGCCGCGCTGGAGGCTAATGCCAGGCGACTCGGTATGACGCTCCCGTCTCCGGGCGATCCGGCATGGCAGCGAGCGGGAACCCGCCGTGGCCGGGAACGCTTCACCGTGGGAGGGCTCGCTCGGTTCGCGCTACACGAGGCCCGTCACCATCGTATCGACGCCGAGCGGGGAGGCACTGATGGCCAGGCCGCCGCAGCTACAACCGCCAGCTGAGTCCGCGGCGAAGCGGTGCCCATCAGGGTTCCGCTATCCAACTGCGCCGCCGCCGTCGCCGAGCAACGTCAGCGCAGGCGCCGGCTCCGGCGCGCCGACCTCGCCGCGACGCTCAATCCGGAGACCGGCTTGGCGAACTGCAGCTCGCCGATCAGCCGCCAGCCAGCTCTACCCACCTCGGCGGGCGAGCTCCCTTGATCTGTCCGAGAACATCGCCGTCGCCATTTGCACCCGCCTCCTGGGTTGACACGAGATCGGCGCCCGGCCCGGGCGAGATGTTTACGTCGAGTGCCATGACGCCGCTCTCATCGACTCGGATCCTGACGACGGGCTTGTCCATGAATCACCTATACGCCGCGCCGACGGCCATGTCCAGCCCCCGGACACCGAGCGTGGTCTTCGGGGATGCCACTCGAGCTGTTCGTTGACCCACTGCGCGGCAGCGTCTCGCCGCCACCAACCTGCAAGGAGCACGGCTCCGGGCACCAGGCGGGCGCCCGGTAACAACGGTGGTCGGACGCGAAGACGACACCGGCGGGTAGCGCATACCTGGCGTTATTCCGGTGATCCTGTCAAGTAGCTCTGGGATATGCCGGTGATCGGCCGGGCCTGGGTGGACCCGGCCGACACGGCCGGTGTTGTCATCTGGTGTCGACGGGTTCAGCCTCCCGGAAGCGTCGCCTGGCCACCTCCGGACTGACGCCAAGGAGTGCCGCTATCTCAGTCCAGGCGTAGCCGTGTGTGCGGGACTTCAGCACGGCGGTGGTGAGGGAGGCGTGCATCTGCAAGCTCAGGCTGGCAATGAGATGGAGTTGGACACCGGGATCGTCGAGGCACATGAGGCCCCGCAGGTTGCCGAGCGAGTCGATGGCCTGGTCGACGATGGCACGGGTCTCGTGGTCGTTGTGGGGCGAGAGGTGGTCGTTCATCGGTCGCCTGCCGCATCGGCGTCGAGACTGGCCAGGAGGTTGTCGTAGAGGGCGCGGCGGCCGGGCTGGTCGTGAGCCCCGGCGTGGTCGCGCTGGGCTTGCAGGGTCGGTCGGAACTCCACGGTGGTGGCGAAGAACCCGCAGCCCTCGCAGATGGTCTCGAACGTGCAGTCGAGCTCGGGTGGGCGGGTGCACCAGCCGTTGCCCAGCATGCGCCGATGCTCACTGCGCAGCCGACGCATGGCCGGTGTCTCACTCGCGGTGGCAGGGTCGGCGGGATCGGCGTAGAGGGCTTCGACCTGCTCGTTGGCGGCCTGGTACTCGTCGGCGACGGTCCGGTTGGCGATGCGGGCGTAGGTCATCGTCATCTTCAGGCTCCGGTGCCCGAGGATGGCGGCGATGGCCTCGAGTCGCATGCCACGGTTGATGGCCTGGGTCGCCATCGTGTGACGCAGCTGGTGAGGGTGGATGCGCCCGATGCCGGCCTGGCGGGCCAGGCGGTTGCAGATGCGGGTCACCACGTGACGGTTGAGCGGCCGACCCTCACGGGTGAGCAGCCGCCCGGTGCCGGCGTGGTCGTGGTGGCCCACCCACTCAGCCAGGAGCTCGACGAGCTGGGGGTGCAGGGGGACGTAGCGGTCGTTGCGCAGCTTGCCGAGCGGGACCTTGAGCCACCAGCCGTCGCCGATATGGTGCACGGCATCGGCTTCGAGATCGCACAGCTCGCCGACCCGCAGCCCGGTGCGGATCAACAGTTCGATGACCAAGCGGCGCAGCGGGTCCGGATCGGCGGTGGCCACCCGCAGGAGCCGGGCAGCCGCCGCATCGTCCAAGAAGCGGGGCAGCGGGTCGTCGGCGACGGGAAGGTCGTGGCCGAAGATCGGGTTGCGGGCCGGCGCGTCGGGCCAGTCCCATTCGATGATGCGGTCGAAGAACGTGCGCAGCATCCCGAGTCGCTGGCGGAGGGTGTTGGACGACAGGGCGCTTCCCTTGGCCGTGCGATACCGGCCCAGATCGGCCTTGAACCCCTCCACCTCGGCCCGGCCCACGTCGGCGAAGCCAGCGACAGCGGGACACTCGATGACCAGGTAGGTGGCGAAGACCCGCAGGGCCTCGTCGGCCTTGAGGATGGTGTTGGGCCGCAGCGACAGCTCGATCTGGTCGATGTAGCGCCGTGCCGTGGCGACCAGCTGGGGGGCGTGGGCGTCGACCCCGGTCCATGCCGGGTGGAGCCCGCGTCCCGACGGGTGCATGGCGACCGCGGTGGCGCTCATCGGGCCACCGCCTCGGGCCGGGCGGCGTCGATGATCTCGGCGACCCGGGCGTACTCGGCCGCCAGCCAGTCGTTGGCCAGGTGGACGTAGAGGCGGGTCGTCTCGATGGAGCGATGACCGGCCTGGGCCTGGACGGCCTCGAGGGCCATGCCCGCCTCCCGCAGGCGGGTGAAGCAGGTGTGGCGCAGCTCATGGCAGCTGGCATGGGCCAGGCCAGCACGCCGGCGAGCGGCCCGCATGATCTCGTCGAGACCGTCGTCGGCCAATGGCTGACCTCGCCGGGGACCCTTGAGGACGACGAAGACCCGCTCTGTGCGGGTCCCTGACGGGCGTTCCCTCTCGAAGTAGGTCGACACGGTCCGGAAGAAGCGGGCCGAGATTGGAACCAGCCGCTGGTGACCGCCCTTGCCCTCGGCCACGAACACCCGCCTGTCGCCTGGGCGCAGATCCTCCAAGCGCAGGCCCAGTACCTCGCACCGGCGTAGGCCGCCGAGCACCATTGCCTCCACCATGGCCCGGTCCCGCCACCGACGCAGAGCGGCGATGAGCGCATCGACCTCGGCCGGCTCGAGCACCTTCGGCAGGGTGTGGGGCGTGCGCACCAGGGCCACGCCACGTCGTCCCCGCACGCGACGGGTTGCCAGCCCCCGGGGCACCGGATTGGCCTCGACCTCACCGATCAGGACCAGGTAGGAGAACAACCCGGAGACACTCGACAGGCGACGCTTGATCGTCCGGGCCGACAGACCAGCCTCGCCGTCGGCCAGGCGCACGACCCGACCATCGCCCCGGGGACGACGCTGGGCGGCGATGAACTCCAGGACGTCGACGGCGCTCACATCGGCCAACGGCTTGGACACGACGGCGCAGAACACCCGCAGGTCCGAGCGAACGGCCAGCACCGTGTTCGGCCGGGCCCTCGCCGCTACGAACTCCAGGTAGCGGTCGAGCAGCGGGTCGCCCAGCGATGGCCCTGGTGGGGCCCCTCCCTCAACGACTGACAGGCACGGGTCTCGAAAACGCATGGCGGGTTCCTTTCGGCGACGTGGCCGGCCCGGATGGCAGACCACGGAAAGCTTCAAGGATCACCGGCATATATAGCGCTCTGCGCTCTCCCTGGCGGAGATGCCGCGGCTGCGAGCAGCACGCTCGGTCGAGCCACAAACCATCCGGTATCGCCGCCCGGCGCGAGAAGCGCCGATCGGTGCGTACTGCAGGCGCGGGCACCGCAGCGTTATCGAGCGTCGGATATGTAGCGCTTGCCGCACCGGCGGCCAACGGGGCATCCAGGGAGTGCGACCGCACGATCTCACAGGCGCCCCCGTCACGACTCAGTCAGTTGACAATATATCGAGAGATGATAGAGTGTCGATGTGTCCGGTCTCGAACCCAGGGCGTTCCTGCCGTTGCCGCAGGCGCAGTTCCATGTGCTCGTCGCCCTCACCGAGGGCGAGCGGCACGGGTACGCCATCATGCGATCGGTCGAAGAGTCCTCCTCCGGTGTGGTGCGCATGGGACCGGCAACCCTATACGGCACGTTGAAGAAGCTCGTCGACCAGGGCCTCGCCGAGGAATTGGACCACCGGCCCGATCCCGACGACGATCAGCGCCGTCGTTACTACCGGATGACCGGCCTCGGCCAGCAGGTGTGCGCGGCCGAGGCCGACCGCCTCTCCAGACTCGTCCGCACGACGCGAGCCAATCTCCGGCCCGGGATCGCATGACGACGCCCCCACGCCACGGCGTGTACCGGGCCTTCATCAACCTCTACCCCCCGACCTTCCGCCGCCACTACCGGGAGGACCTCGTGCAGCACTTCGACGATCTGATCGTCGACCGGGGGATGCGGAGCGCGTGCCTCCGAACTGCCCTCGACCTCGTCATCACTGTCCCGAACTACCGACTGGAGCGCATCGTGAGCCAACAGCACAGCGCCACGACCTTGGTTGTCATCATCTCCCTTGTTGCCGCTGCCGGAGTTATCAGTCTGCTCACCGGCGTCTACTCGGGGCTCGCCCTCCTCGGCGCAGCGACGGTCCTCGCCCTCGCCCAGCGAAACGCTCTCGCCAAGGCGCTCCGCACGCCCGTGGCCGGTCTTCGTCGCCGCCGGCTGCGGATCAGCGCCGCCCTCGCCGTCGTGTTCGTCTTCTGCGCCGGCATCTACGCCATGGTCATCGGCGACACGTGGACTCTGCGCGAGACGGTCCTCGCCGGTGTCGGCACCGTTGCCATGATCAGCGCACCAGTCTTCCTGGTCGTCGGCCTTCTCACGCCCAAGGCGGATCCTCACCTCGTCGGGTAAGCGCTCGATGGTTCTGGCCGCGCTTTGTCGATCGACGCCACGACCAGAGCGCGGCTGTCCACGGACGGGACCCTAACGGTCGGGGCGCGCCGGAGGGCCCCGGGTGGTCTGCATCCCTACGCCGGCTCCGGCGCATTCGCGACGCGCCGATCGGTCCGGGCTTAACCCGCTGCGTCCGCAGGAGTATCGAGCGCGCGTTCTGTAGCGATCGTGGTGCGGAACGCTCGGTCGACAGGGCGCCAGGGAGCGCTGACATTGATACAGGCGATCGCTCTGTCGATCTGTTGCGCTGCGGCGTCCGAGGCGTTCTCCCTCGTCGCAGCGTCACCGTGCCAGGGTCGTGCCCGTCGAATCGGGCGAGGTCGGAAAGGAGCAGGGACACGCCCGGTTACTCTGCCGAGAGCACCCACTTGGGTGGCGTCCGGAGACCATCCTGGGCGCGTTGCGCTGGATGGGACGGCCTGGCTCGTGTGGCGGTGCCCGCTACGTCTTGGACGCGGCCGCGCTCACGCGCCGAAGGGCGCGCTGGCGGAACTGACCGGCGAGGATCTTCATCTGTTCACTCCGCTCAGCGAGGTCCGGTATGGCCATCGTGAGCTCAACAGCCTGAAGGTCGGCCTCGGCGGCCCGCTCCTCCTCGTCAATCTGCTCTCGTTGCCGGCGCTCCTGTTTGGCGAGGCGGGCGAGCAGCGCGGTGCCCGTGCCCGGCAGCACGGCGACCGCAGCTGTCACCACTCCGGCGGTGGTCTTGCCCGCCAGGGCCATGACCACGCCGGCGATAGCAAGAATGACGGTGGCACCACCGGCGAGGTACTCGACCCACCAGATGGCCCTCGCCTTAGCGTCTGACACGCGGGCTTTCGACGCGCACGCCGCCTTCCGTTCTGCCACGTTTCTGCGGAAGGTCTCCAGGTACATCTTCGCAGCCTCGAAGTCGACCAGCGGGGCAGGGGCGGCAATTAGGGACGGCGACCCACCGTCCTCGCCCTCCGCCTCACGGCGCACCTCCTTGCTCAGCCCCAGGGCGTCGAGGGTGAGTTCGTCGGTGGATTTAGTGAACACCTTTGCGGCCCGGCGGCGGCCCACGAAGTCGTACACCGCCTCGACGAGGACCGCGACGATTTGGGCGAGGAAACCGTTCGACCGCCATGCGCCGCCGGACTCACTGGTTGGGGCAGCCGCAACGCCCGACGTCCCGTCGCCCGCCCCGTCCTCGCCGGCCACGCCGGGCATCATCTCACACGACTCTGCGAGGTCGTCGGAAACGCCGTCCCTGACACGCCCTCCGCTCTGGCGAGGCCCCCGACGCGCCGATCGGTCCGTTCGTTCACCGGCCGGCTGGTGCCCTATCGAGCGGGTGATAGGAGGGTCGCACCTGGTACCACGGGCATGTCCCAGGAACTCGGGCTTAGCGGCGGATCCCGCCGCCCGCAATGAGAAGATGAACTGGATGCCTTTGCCACGCCGGCCTGGCTCGCCGCCCACCACCACGTCGACCAACCCGCACATGCAGCTGGACCAGCAGCCGGCCGGCTCGGAACAGCGGGACCTGCTGGCGGTGGCGGTCTTCGCCCTGGCCGGCGTGGTCGAGCGGCCCAGCCTCATCTCCGTCCCTGGCGCACGCGCCCTGTGGCTGGCCGGGGAGACCAAGGGGCCCCCCGAGGCGTTCATGATCGGTCAGGAGTTCGCCCACCTCCACCCTGGGCCCGACCAGAGCCTCCACATGATGCTCCCGCCGGAGCTGGCCGAGGAGGCGATCGAGGCGGGATGGGCGGAGCAGCACCCGGTCGCGCGGAGGGGCCTCATCCCAGCCAACGCCGTCATGGTCTACGCCCCCCGAGACGACTGGGAGCGGGGTGTCGTCGAGGAACTCGTCAGCGCCTCGCATGCCTTTGCCAGAGGCTCGCCGGCCTGACCGGAAGCAGCGCGGAGGTCGTCGCGAAGCGCCGATCGGTCCGGGCCGCGGGTCCGTCAACGCAGGATTATGGAGCTGACGATCCGAGCGGCTGCAGGTTCTTGTCGACCTCTCCCGAGGTGCCCACTGCGACCCATGCGAGAACAACCGTGGGGATGAAGAACATCCCGACTGAGGCCATTCCTAACAGGGTGGCGAAAGTCAAGGCACCGGCCGCCACGAGCGTCGAGCGCTGCGTGCGTGCGACCATGGGGACCAACGCGAGCAGGGCGGGCACGGCAAGGACCAGGAGCGCCCCTACGCCCTCGTTGGCGACGAGAGACTCCTGGCTCGACGTACACGACGAGATGCCAGTAGGTGCCGACGAGCACGAAGTGGTCGAGACGACCGGTGCGAAGGCAAGAACCGTGCCGGTTGCAGCTGCCGCGCCGAGTGTCACGGCTCGCCAGCGCTGAGAATCCACATCTTCCGCAACGTCGACCCTTCGAGCTGCATTCCGTGAAAGAAGCGCCGTTATACGGCGCTGATCCAGTCGGTCGCCTGAGCGGTTTTCGGTCTGCGCGTTCGGTGGGCTCCCAGGCCACCGGCAAGTCGGTGGACGGCGCCGCCGACGTCGACCACGATCAGGAGATGTCGGAGCCGGTACGCCGTCTCGGTCCGAGGGAGTGGCGACTGTTGCGCGGGGTGCGGCTGTGGGCGCTGGCCGGCGCGCCGTACGCCTTTGGGTTTACGAGGGAGGAGGAAGGGGCCCGAGAAGACGACGTGGATCACCTCCGTCGCCACGCTCGGCTGGTTCGTGGGCCGTGAACGGGGGCGAGGCGAGCGGCCTGATCGCGGCGAACCCACGCGAGAAGAGGGGCGATCACCACTGATCTCCACGTGGGTGGCACGCGAGCGCCGGGGGTCGGGCGTCGCCCAACGTCGGCACGCTAGAAGGGCCGGTGATCGCCCGGATGCGGCACGATAGGCGATCCCGATGATCACGCTCGAGACCGAGGACGGTCCTCTTGGGGAGGCCCACCGCTTCTGGTACGTGTGCGTAATCGCCGTCGAGCCAACGCCAGACGGCCATAACCACTTCAGCTTCGCTCCCTCTTCGCGCATCGACGAAGACCGGTACCGCCTCCTCGTGCGCGCCGAGAACAATCTTCGCCAACTCGTCGGGCACACGTCCCTCGCCGTTGTCGAACGCAACTTCGCCGAGCTCGTCCGCGCTCGGCCCCAAGGAACCGAGCGCGGGGGATCCGACCTTAACTTGGCTCAGCTTCGATTTGAAATCAGTGTCAAGTTCCTCAACTGGCTCTCCTCCTGGAGGCTCTTCCTTGAGCACTCCAAGGCGGCGATCATCCGCAGCTTCGGTTCCGACAGCGCCGAGCTCTCTGGCGTGGCACAACTACCGGCGGGCCGCCTTTAACTCCAGCGTCGCTTTCCGGCTGTCCGAGCGGCTCCGGGACTACGTTATCCACGTCGGCCTCCCACCGATCACAATCGATGGCCGGGTCGACGCCAACGAGCGCCGGATCGACTTCGCGTTGAACCCCGCTCACCTCCTCGAGTTGTGGGACGGCTGGAAGGCCGACGTCACACGCGACCTACAGCAATCCAGCGGACTCATCCCGATCTACCGACTCGTTGGCGAGGCAATGCTCGAGCTCCGAGAGCTGGAGAAGGTCATCTACTCCTACGCCCGCCCGCACGTCGCCGCGTGCGTGGCCCTTCTGGTCGAGGCCGCTGGACCTCTCGGCGGGCTACCGCCCGAGCGCATGGGGATCGTCGAATCGGTGGCCGAAGACGACGGCCGGCGGTACATGAACATCACGGAAGTCTCGGCGGACACGCTCCGCGACCAACTCCAGCGCTACCTGGACACCCGGACCGTCCTCGAGCGCGCAGGCCCCGGAGCGATCGAGTTCGATGTGCCGCCCGAAGAGGTCGACAAGGCGATCCGGATGGACCCCGGCGACTGGTTCAAGATCGGTGACAAGAACTACCGGCTCTACTCACAGGAGGTGAGCCAATCGGGCAACGATCCGATCCAGATCCGACTCGTCGCTATTCCCTCCGATCCACCGGTGACGAACAACCCAGGCTGAGGCGACGGAAGCGAACCGCTCTAGCCTCGGAGGGTCGTCTGCGATGCGCGCCAACTCGGCTGGTCCTCGACCGGCTCGTGCCAAGTGCGGCCATCGGGGTGCCATGGACGGTGAAGATCTGCTCGGCCGTGGGCGTGCTCGCGACACGCGGCAGCTGCCGATCAACTACAGGTTAGTCATCGACGGAGTTCCATGGCCCACCACCCATGCCGTCCAAGCGCTCGCGGATGTACTGGTCAACCTCGGTCTCGGGGATATTGAAGAGCGCAGCGTGCCGCCTCCGGATGAGGAGGTTGAGCTCTTGCCGCAAGGGCTCGAACTCCTCCTGCAGCTGATCATGGACCCAGGTGTTCAGCTCTACCGTGAGCTCGCCGTGCCGCTCAATCACCCGCTCCAGCTCGACGCCGTCAGGATGCTGCTCGATGAACCGTCGGCTTCGCGCCGACCATCCTTTCCAACCGAGAAGATCGTCCCGGTCGAGGATCACGGCGAAGTCGTGACGCTGGACGTCCCCATCAATCTGAAGCGATGCCGTGTGACCGAGAGCTGGCAGCCGCCGATGGAGCGTGAAGTTGCGAAGGTCCTGAATGAAGCTGACCTCCGGCTGCTCGGCGAGGACTTGAAGCCGACCGTGAAACTCGTCCATGAACGGTGCACGTGAGCGTCGAGTGAGTCGGCGGACGTGCTCGACGAGTGCCAGTGCGGAGGCGACGTAGTTCGCCAAGCGTCGTGTAAGTTCACCCTGGTATTGCTCGCGGACGACCGGAGGACGGACGTTCTGGATCAGTTCGGCGAACAAGCTGTCGTCAGCAGCGGGTTGCCGAAGAAGAGTGACCAGCTCGCGGAGGTTTGGCATCATCACCTGCCCGACGCTGATCCAGAGTCCCTCCAAGTCCCGCCGCCGCTGTTGTCCCGGGTGATCTCGAAGGGCGCGATCCGCCGCCTCAATCGCGCGAAGCCTCTCGTCGTCCACGGGCTACTCATACTGCCTTCCCGCAGTACGCTGCGCGATTCTTGTCCACACGTGCTGTCCTGCTCGGCAGAGGGACAGGCCGCGGCGGCGCAGAATTTCGGCCCGAATGGCGTCGTTCGCTTGGTCGAGGAGACCGCCGGAGGCGCTCAGAACCGGCGATCGCGAGGCAACGGCAACCGTCGACGACACCGCCTCCGGTCGAAGCTAGCCGGAGCGGTCGGTCGGCATCCTCATCGCTCACCGCCGCCACCCGGGTGAGGAGCGGTTCCCAAAATCCTTGTTGCCCTCGACACCCGAACGGGGGCTGAGCTGCCCGATCAGTCGCCCATGTGCGTGGGCGCCCCGACGGGCACCCACGGGGTTGTCGATCAGAGATCGAACGGGCCGGTGCATGCGAGATCGACGCCGTCGACTTCGTGGTCGACCGGTTGCGATACGGCGTCGGGGTGCTCCTCGTCGAGGCGCAGCTGCCTCTCCGGCGTGCCGAGCGGATCGGCGAATCCCGCGGGATCGAGGACGACGCGCGCCTCGCCCCCGAAGTAGCGGCGCGGGTCGTCCCAGGCCTGGAGGCTCTGCGTCGCCCCGTCCCAGCCGAGCCACTGCTCGCCACCGTCGGGCGCGGTGAACCGCACCATGTCGACCGCGTTCGGCCAGGCGTCCTGTCGCAGGCGCTGCGCCACCTCGGCCAGCGCCGGCTCGGCGTCGACGCCACCGACCGGCCCTCGGGCGAAGCGTTCCTCGGCGATCGCCACGGCCACCGGGACGGGCTCAGCCACCTGGCGATAGCGACAGTGGTAGTCGACCTCGGGATCGCACGATCCCTGGAGATCCGACACGGCGACCGTACGCCCAGCGGCGTCGATGGCCACGACCCCCGTCTCCACGTAGCACGTGGCCAGCACGGTGAACGTCGCCCTATCGGCGGGTTCGTCGTGCGTGGCGGCGCCGCCGTCGACGCCGGCAAGGGGTTCCGTGTGTTCCGGCCACGCCGCCGGGTCGTAGGCGTGGGCGATCTGGCCGGCCAGATCGCCCACGCCTACGAC
>Ga0247704_1000137_pt1 | contig 21127 bp, 17 predicted proteins | sample 41W_NmetaG_FD_189042 | JGI IMG/M metagenome (GOLD analysis project Ga0247704, IMG submission 189042) | Soil microbial communities from hillslope of Landscape Evolution Observatory, University of Arizona, Oracle, AZ, United States - 4-1-W_N | ecosystem: Engineered > Artificial ecosystem >...
CCTGGTGGCCGCCCTTGGCCAGCCGCAGGGCGGCCACCAGGCCGGCCACCCCGGCCCCGACGACGACGACCTCGTGGGGGGTCCCGTCCGCCCTCATGCCGGCAGGTGCTCCACGTCGAGCAGGCCCTGGTAGAGCCAGTCGTCCAGGCGGGCCTGGCGCAGCTGGTCGCCGTAGAGGATCGGCGCCACCCCCTTCCACCGCTCCTGCAGGAACCCGAGCAGGGCGGCGTTGGCCGCGGCCTGGTCCAGCTGCTGGCGGCAGTGGAGGATGCCGGCGGCCCGGTAGGTGCAGAACCCGCCCTGGCACGGACCCATCCCCAGCCGCAGGGCCCGGCGGACGTCGTCGATGTTGGCGGTCGGGCGCCGTTCGAGGGCCGCCTCCAGGGTGCCGCGGGTGACGAGCTCGCACTCGCACACCAGCTGGTCGTCGAGCAGGTTCTCCTCCCGCGCCGCCAGCCGCGACCGGACCGAGTAGTAGCCGTTCTCGGCGTCGGGCAGCAGCTCGGTGGCCGTCCGGCACGGGCGCAGGGCCGCCTCCGCGCCGTCCAGCTTGCGGCAGGCGAGGTCGACGGTCTCCTCGGCCATCAGGCGGAAGGTGGTCGCCTTGCCGCCGGTGATGGTCACGAACCCCCCGACCCCGTCCCGCTCGGCGTGGTCGATCAGGGCGTGGGCCCGGGTGATGTCGCGGGTGTCGCCGCCCGGCGCACGGGGGCCCGTGACACCGTCCCCCGGCGGGCGGGCGCCGAACAGCGGGCGGGCGCCGGCCCACACCCGCAGGGCCCGGTACGAGCGGAAGCCCGGCACGAGCTTCTCGCCCTCCTCCAGCATGTGGTCGACCTCGGCCTGGGTGATCTCCAGCTCGTCGGGGTCGCGGACCGGGGAGTCGGTCGTCCCCATCACCGAGACGGTCCGGATCGGCACCAGGATGTCGCCGTCGGACGGCATCGTGCACCGGTTGACCACCGTGTTCACGATCCGGTGGTTCATGGCGATCATGATCCCCTTGCCGGGGACCACCTCGACCTCACGGCAGCCGGCCATCACCGTCAGCCGACCGGCCCACGCCCCGGTGGCGTTGACGGTGAGCCGGGCGTGGACGGCCAGCTCGTCGCCGGTCCGGGGGTCGACGACCACCACCCCGGCCACCGCGTCGCCGTCGCGCAGGACCTCGGTGACGGCGCGGTAGGTGAGGATGCGCGCCCCGTGCCGGTGGGCCGACCGGGCGCACGCCCACACCAGCTTCCAGGAGTCCATGGACGCGTCGGCGACCAGGAAGGCCCGGCGCAGCTTGGGGTGCAGCGCCGGCTCCCGCCGCAACGCGTCGGCCACCTCGATCTCCTCGACGGGAACGCCGTTCTCGGCGCAGCCCCGCACGAACCGGTCGCCGAACTCCGGGTCGTCCCAGGGGGTGGTGACGAACAGGCCGCCGGTGTCCTCGATGGTGTCGGCCGCGATGCGGCGGAGGACCACGTTCTCGGCCGCGCACTCCCGGGCCGCCTGGGGATCCTTGACCGCGTAGCGCCCGCCCGAGTGCAGGAGGCCGTGGTAGCGGCCCGTGGTCCCCTCGGCCAGGTCCTTGCGCTCGACGAGCACCGTGTCGAAGCCCCGGAGGGCGGCATCGCGCGCCACCCCCACGCCGGTCGCACCGCCGCCGACGACCAGCACCTCGGTCTCGATGCTCTTCATGCCCCCACCTCCGGGGATGCCGGCGGCGGTGGCGCCGCCGCCGGCCCGTGCACGGCTAGCCGACCCAGTCGAAGGTACGGGTCACCGCCTTCTTCCAGAGCCCATACTCGCGGTCGCGCAGGCCCGGATCCATGAGCGGCTCCCAGCGCTTGTCCTCGCCCCAGTTGGCCCGCAGGTCCTCGACCTCGGCCCAGAAGCCGGTGGCCAGGCCGGCCGCGTAGGCCGCGCCCAGCGACGTGGTCTCGGCCACCGTCGGCCGCACCACGGGGACCCCGAGGACGTCGGCCTGGAACTGCATGAGCAGCTCGTTGCCCACCATGCCGCCGTCGACCTTGAGCGCGGTCAGGGCCACACCGGAGTCGGCGTTCATGGCGTCGACCACCTCCTTGGTCTGCCAGGCCGTGGCCTCCAGGCAGGCCCGGGCGATGTGGCCCCGGTTGACGTACCGGGTCAGGCCGGCGATGACGCCCCGGGCGTCGCTCTTCCAGTAGGGGGCGAACAGGCCGGAGAAGGCGGGGACGAAGTAGCAGCCGCCGTTGTCCTCGACGGTCCGGGCCAGCTCCTCGATCTCGGGCGCCGACTTGATGAGGCCGAGGTTGTCCCGCAGCCACTGGACCAGGGCGCCGGTGATGGCGATCGACCCCTCGAGGCAGTAGACGGCGGGCTGGTCGCCGATCTTGTACCCGAGGGTGGTCAGCAGCCCGCTCCTCGACTGGACGGCCTGCAGCCCCGTGTTCAGCAGCAGGAAGTTGCCGGTGCCGTAGGTGTTCTTGGCCTCGCCGACGGAGAAGCAGGTCTGGCCGAAGAGGGCGGCCTGCTGGTCGCCCAGGTCGCCGGCCACGGGGATGCCCCGCAGCGCGCTCTCGTGGGCCTCCCCGTAGACCTCGCTCGACGCCCGGATGGCGGGGAGCATGGCCCGGGGTATCCCGAGGATGGCGAGGATCTCGGGGTCCCAGTCGAGGGTCTGCAGGTCCATCAGCATGGTCCGGCTGGCGTTCGACACGTCGGTCACGTGCTGGCCGCCGTCGGGGCCGCCGGTGAGGTTCCAGATCAGCCAGGTGTCGATGTTGCCGAACAGCACGTCGCCGCTCTCGGCCTTGGCCTTGAGGTCCGGCTCGGTGTCGAGCAGCCACTTGATCTTGGGACCGGAGAAGTAGGTGGCGATGGGGAGGCCCGTCTTGGCCCGGAAGCGGTCCTGGCCGCCGTCGGCGGCCAGCGCGTTGCAGATTCCGTCGGTGCGGGTGTCCTGCCAGACCAGGGCGTTGTGGACGGGCTTGCCCGAGATGCGGTCCCAGAGGACCGTCGTCTCCCGCTGGTTGGTGATCCCCACCGCGGCCAGGTCGTGGAAGTCGATCCCCGCCCGGTCGAGGCACAGGGGGACGACCTCGTGGACCCTGGTCATGATCTCCATGGCGTCGTGCTCCACCCAACCGGGCTTGGGGTAGATCTGCTCGTGCTCCTTCTGCTCGACGGCCACGACCTGCCCGGCGTGGTCGAAGATCATGAACCGCGTGCTCGTCGTTCCCTGGTCGATCGCTCCTACGTACCTGGCCATCGCTCTCTCCTTCGCGCGTGCCTACCGACTCACTGCCTGCGTACTCCCGAGCACCTCGGCGCCACACTCCACCAGGAGGTAGCTGGAGGTGGCGCCGGGGTCCTGGTGCCCGGCGCTGCGCTCCCCGAGGTAGCTGGCCCGCCCCTTCCGGGCCACCATGGGGATGGTGGCCTTCACCCCCGCCCGCGCCGCCACCGCCGCCCGGTGCCACGCCTCCGCACCCGAGCCGCCACGGTCCACGGTGGCCCGGAAGGCCGCCGCCGCCGGGAGCAGGGCGTCGACCATCGTCTTGTCGCCGGCCACCGCCTTGCCCCGGTCCTGCACCCCGCCGACGCCCGCCTCCAGCACGGTGGCCCACCCCTCGGCGTCCAGCTCGGAACGCTCCCCCACCGCCGTTGCCATGCGCAGGAACAGTGTCCCGTACAAGGGCCCCGCCGCGCCCCCCACGGTGGCCACGAGCGTCATCCCCACCGTCTTGAACAGGCGGGCGAGGTCGCCCTCCTCGGTGCCCTCCAGCTTGGCCACCACGGCCCGCATGCCGCGGTCCATGTTCGTGCCGTGGTCGGCGTCGCCGATTGCCGCGTCAAGCTCGGTCAGGCGGTCCTTGTGCTCGGCCATCTCGGCCTGGATGGCCCGGATCCACCGGGCGACGTCGGTTGCGCTGTCGGCCAACGGCTACGCCCCCCACCGCAGCCCGGCCGTGACGACCGGCGCGTCCCACAGCTCCACCAGCTCGTCGTCGAGCTTGAGCAGGGTGATGGAGCAGCCGGCCATCTCCAGCGACGTGATGTACGAGCCGACCAGGTTGCGCTGGATGGTGATGCCGCGCTCGGCGAGGAAGGCGTGGAGCTCCCGGTAGACCACGTACAGCTCGATGAGCGGCGTCCCGCCCATGCCGTTGACGAAGGCCAGCACGTTGTCGCCGGCGCGGAACGGCAGGTCGTCGACGATGGTGCCGGCCAGCATGGCCACCACGTCGCAGGCCGGGGCGACCTTCATCCGCTCCCGGCCGGGCTCGCCGTGGATGCCGATGCCGATCTCCATCTCGTCGTCGCCGAGCTCGAACGTGGGGCGGCCGGCGGCCGGCGTGGCGCACGACGTGAGGGCCATGCCCATGCTGCGGCCGAGCTCGTCCACGTGGCGGCAGATGTCGGCCACCTCCTTCAGCGCCCGCCCCTGCTCGGCCGCCGCCCCGCACAGCTTCTCGGCCAGGACGGTGGCTCCGACGCCCCGGCGCCCGGCCGTGTACAGGCTGTCCTTGACGGCCACGTCGTCGTCGATCACCACCGCCTCGACGTCGATGCCCTCCTCCCGGGCCAGCTCGGCGGCCATCTCGAAGTTCAGCACGTCGCCCGTGTAGTTCTTCACGATGTGGACGACGCCCGCCCCGCCGTCGACCGCCTTGGTGGCGGCGAGGATCTGGTCGGGCGTGGGCGAGGTGAAGACCTGGCCGGGGCAGGCCGCGTCGAGCATGCCCCGGCCGACGAAGCCGCCGTGCATGGGCTCGTGCCCCGACCCGCCGCCCGAGACCAGGCCGACCTTGCCCCGCACCGGCGCATCGGCGCGCAGGACCATGAACGGGTCGAGCGACACCCGCACGAGGTCGGGATGGGCCAGGGCCATGCCCTCCAGCTCCTCGCGCACGACGTCGTCGGGGGCGTTGATCAGCTTCTTCATCTCGATGCATCTCCTCTCAGCCGGGCCAACGAGACGCCCGGCTCAGCCGGGCCAGACGACACGCCCGGCTCAGCCGGGCCAGACGACACGCCGGGCTCAGCCGGGCCAAACAACATTGAAGATCACCGATCCCAGGATGCCTCCGACGATCGGCGCCACGACGGGGATGAGGGCATAGCTCCAGTCCGAGTCGCCCTTGCCGGCGATGGGCAGGAAGGCGTGGGCGATACGGGGGCCCAGGTCACGGGCCGGGTTGATGGCGTACCCGGTGGGACCGCCGAGGGAGAGGCCGATCGACAGCACGAGCAGGCCGACCAGCAGCGGGCCGACACCGCTCGCCGCCGCGCCTTCGTCGAGGCCGATGGCGAGCACGCCGATCAGCAGGAGGGCCGTACCGATCACCTCGGTCACCGCGTTGAACAGCGGCTTCCGGATGGCGGGCCCGGTCGAGTAGCAGGCCAGCTTGAGGCCCGGGTCCTCCGTCTCGGCCCAGTGCGGCAGGTAGGCCAGCCAGACGAGGGTGGCGCCGATGATCGCACCGGCGAACTGGCCGGCGATGTAGGTGGGCACGTCGCCCCAGGGGAAGTCGCCCGTGGCGGCCAGCCCCAGCGTGACCGCCGGATTGATGTGGGCGCCGCTGAACCCGCCGGCGGCGTAGACCGCGATGGCGACCGCCATGCCCCAGCCGAAGGTGATGACGATCCAGCCCGCGTTCTGCGCCTTCGACCGGGCGAGCAGCACGCCGGCGACGACGCCGTTCCCCAGCAGGATCAGGATCGCCGTCCCGACCAGCTCAGATACGAAGTTGTTGTCCATGTCGAGGCCTTTCTCGCGCCCCGCGCCGGTCGAGCCGAGCGGGCGGGGAACCGGGGACCGCGGTGCGCCAGAAGCAACGAGGCTGCCGGTCCGGTGCTGACGGACCGCTGCAGGGACCGCTCCTGCGCATCGACGGCACGTTTGCTCTCCTTGCGTCCCGCTTTGGGGACCGGCATCCAGTAGGCCCCGAAGGGCGACCGAACGACAGAGCAGCGCGGCTCAACGTCACTGGTGCAGGTGCACTACCTCGACGCCCGAGCGCTCCTGCTCGACCGCCGACCGCAGGTGCCCGAGGAGGCTCCGCGCCGCCGTCTCGGCGGCACGGCGGCGGGCGACCGGGCGGGTCGTCGATCCCCGCCCCCGGGGCGGGGCGTAGGCGCCCTCGATGCTCAGCACCGTCCGGTCGGCCATGGGGCGGACCTGAATCGTCCCGTCCAGCTCGCTGAAGAGCACCCGGTAGCCCGCCGCCTGCCAGCGGAGCGCGACCCGATGGTTTCCCCCGGCCGGGCCGATCCGGCGCAGCTCCGCGTGGTGGGCCCGGCCCCGAGTGGGCCGGCGGCGGTCGGCCGCCGCCCCCTCCCCGAGGACGGCCAGCCCGGCGGCTTCTCCCTCGTCGCCGGCCAGGCGCAGCAGGGGCGTCATCCATGAGGGCGGGTGGCCGAGGAGCGCCTCCAGCCGGGCAGGAGGGCAGTCGATCAGGATCTGCTCGGCCAGCAAGGTCATGGTGGCCCTCCCGAGTCGCTGGACCATCATTCTGTGCGGGGCGCGCGCGCCGCCCATAGAGGCCGCCGGACCTTCCTGCGTGGTGCACGCGCACCACCCGGGGGCAGGATCAGCCTCGGTGGACCAGCCCCTCGCGGGTGGCCGCGGCCACCGCCTCCAACCGGGAATGGGCGTGCAGCTTGGTGAGGATGCTCTGGATGTGGTTGCGCACCGTGTTCGTCGACAGGTACAGGCGGCGGGCGATGTCCTCCTTGGACGCCCCGTCGGCCAGCATGTCGAGCACCTGCCGCTCCCGCGAGGTGAGGTCCCAGCCGAGGCCATGGTGGTTCCGCCGCATGCGGGGCAGCAGCCGGGCCAGCATGTCCGGGGACACCATCGCCTGGCCGACGGCCGCCAGCCGGATCGCGGCCAGCAGCTCGTCGGCGCCCTTGTCCTTCGTGAGGTAGCCCGAGCAGCCCGCCTCGATGGCGGCCACCAGGACGTCCTCGTCGGCGAAGGCGGTGAGCATGACGACCTGCACGTCGGGGTGGGCGTCCTTGATGGCTGTGGTCGCGGCCACGCCGTCGCCGTCGGGAAGGGCATAGTCCATGAGCACGACCTGCGGATGCAGGGTGGCGACCCCCTCCCGCGCCTGGGCGACCGTCCCGGCCACGCCGACCACCTCGACGTCGGGCTGGGCCGCCAGCAGCACGGCCAGCGCCTTGGCCACCAGGGCGTGGTCGTCGCAGATCAGCACCCGGATGCGCTCTGCCACTACGGCAGGGCTCGCCCCATCCGACGACATCCAGCGACCACCTCCGTTTGGCCGGCTCCAGGCACATGATACGCCCGGGTCGGACGTATCGGGCGGGCGCCCGCGCTGCTAGGCCACCAGGTTCACGAGGCGGGGCGGGCGGGCGATGACCTTCCTCGGCGGTGCCCCGCCCAGGACGGCCTGAACCTTGGGCGAGGCCAGGGCCAGGCGCTCCATCTCGGCCTCGTCGATGCCGGCGTCGACCTCGATGCGGTCCCGGACCTTGCCGTTGACCTGCACGATCATGGTCTCGGTCAGGGCCGCGGCCAGGGCCGGGTCGAAGGAGGGCCAGGCGTGGGCGTGGACGTGCTCGCCGGGATGGCGGCGCTCCCACAGCTCGGCGGTCACGTGGGGCGTCATCGGGGCCATCAGCAGGAGGAGGGCGTCGACGGCGGCGCCCACGTCGTTCCCGGCCTGGGCGTGTTTGTACAGCAGGTTGGTGAACTCCATGCAGGCGGCGACGACGGTGTTGTACGACCAGCGGTCGTAGTCGTCGGTCACCTTGGCGATCAGCGCGTGGGTGGCCCGCTCCAGGTCGCCGGATGCCGTCGCGCCGGGGACAGTGGCGACCTCGCCGGAGGCCAGGCGCCAGACGCGGGCCAGGAACCGCCCGCATCCGTCGATCACCTCGTCGGTTTGCTCGCTCCAGTCGACGTCGTCGGCCGGCGGGCCCACGAAGAGGTGGAAGAGGCGCAGGGCGTCGGCGCCCACCGTGTCGAAGTACTTGGCCGGGGCCACCAGGTTGCCCTTCGACTTCGACATCTTCGACCCGCCCATGCGGATCATCCCCTGGGTGAACAGGCGGGCGAACGGCTCCCGCAGCTCCTTGGGGGCCACGCCCAGGTCGGCCAGGGCCTTGGTGAAGAACCGGGCGTACATGAGGTGGAGGATGGCGTGCTCGATCCCGCCGATGTACTGGTCGACCGGGAGCCAGTGGGCGACGACCGTGGGGTCGAACGGGGCGTCGTGGTTCTGGGGGTCGGCGAAGCGCAGGAAGTACCAGGACGAGTCGACGAAGGTGTCCATGGTGTCGGTCTCGCGGGTGGCCGCGGCGCCGCACGTCGGGCAGGTCGTCCGCAGGAAGCCCTCGTGGAAGCGCAGGGGTGACTCGCCGGTGGGGCGGAACTCCACGTCGTCGGGCGCGAGGACCGGCAGCTGGTCGTCGGGGACGGGCACCGCCCCGTGCTCCGGGCAGTACACGACGGGGATGGGGCAGCCCCAGAACCGCTGGCGGGACAGCAGCCAGTCGCGCAGGCGGTAGTTGACCTTGCGCTCGCCGATCCCCTTGGTCTCCAGGAACTCGATGGCCTTGGCGATCGCCTCCTCCTTGCCGAGGCCGTCCAGCCACCGGCTGTTGATGGCCGGCCCGTCGCCCGTGTAGGCCTCGCCCTCCCACCCCTCGGGGGGCTGGACGGTGCGGATGATCGGCAGGCCGTAGGCCTTGGCGAAGTCCCAGTCCCGCTGGTCCTCGCCGGGCACGGCCATGATCGCCCCGGTGCCGTATCCCATGAGGACGTAGTCGGCCAGGTAGATGGGTACCTGCTCGTCGTTGAACGGGTTGACGGCGTAGGAGCCGGTGAACACGCCCCGCTTCTCGACCGGGCCCTCGGCGGACTGCCGCTCGACCTCCGACTCGGTGGACACCCTTTTCACGAAGTCGGCGACCGCCGTCCATTGCAGCGGCGTGGTCAGCTCGGGGACCAGCGGGTGCTCGGGGGCCAGGACCACGTAGGTCATGCCGAACGAGGTGTCGGGGCGGGTGGTGAAGACCCTGATGGCCAGGTCGCCGCGCCCCGCCCCTGTGTCGCCCTGGTGGCTCGCCACCGCCAGGTCGAACTCCGCCCCCTCCGACCGCCCGATCCAGTTGCGTTGCATGACCTTGACCCGCTCCGGCCAGTCGAGGGTGTCGAGGTCGTCGAGGAGCTGGTCGGCGTAGGCGGTGATCTTGAAGAACCACTGCTCGAGGTCGCGCCTCTGGACGACGTCGCCCGAGCGCTCGCAGGTGCCGTCGGCCAGGACCTGCTCGTTGGCCAGGACGGTCTGGCAGCCCGGGCACCAGTTGACCGGCGCCTGCTTGCGGTAGGCCAGGCCGGCCTCCAGGAGGCGCAGGAAGATCCACTGGGTCCAGCGGATGTAGTCGGGGTCGTGGCTGCGGACCTCCCGCCGCCAGTCGTAGACCGCGCCCAGCCGCTCGATCGACTCCTTCAGCTCGGCGATCCGAGCGTCGGTGAAGGGCCGGGGGTGGACGCCGGTCTTGATGGCCGCGTTCTCGGCCGGCAGGCCGAAGGAGTCGAACCCCATGGGCGACAGGACGGCGAAGCCGTGCATGGTGCGGTGGCGGACGATGAGGTCGCCGAAGGTGTAGTTCCGTACGTGGCCCTGGTGGGCCGCCCCGCTGGGGTAGGGGTACATGCACAGGGAGTAGAAGGGCGGGCGGGGGTCGTCGGCCTCCACCTGGTAGGTGCCGTCGTCCCGCCACCGGGCCTGCCACTTCCGTTCGATTCCTTGGACGTCGTAGGCCTCGGCCATCGCCTCGGATGGTAACGGGCTGGCCGACAGCCCACCCCACGCTGCTACCGTGGAAGGCGCCCGGGGCTGTAGCTCAGCTGGTAGAGCACTTGCATGGCATGCAAGGGGTCGTCGGTTCGAGTCCGATCAGCTCCACCGGGCCGGTGCGGCGGACCGGACATGGAAGTGGCCCCCTCGCCGAGGCGAGGGGGCCACTGATTTCCAACCGGTGCCGCACCCCAGCGGCGGCACGGGCGGTCTTAGCTGCGGGCCTTGGCCGCCTCGGGAGCGGTGCTCTTGCGGCCGGCGAACAGCGCCGCCATGCCGGCGAGGAACATGCCCACGCCGCCGACGCCCAGGGCCACGAGGGCGAGGGTGCCGGTGCTGACGGAGTCGTCGTTGCGGGCCAGGCCGTTGGAACGGGCGCTGGTGTCCGCCGACGCCGCCGGGGCGCCCAGGACCGGCGAGGTGCCGGCGTCACCGGTGACGGTCATGACCGCCCGGACCGGGGACAGGGTGAGGGAGCCGTCGGCCTTGGTCTGGGTGGCGATCACCACGTAGCTGCCAGGCTGGGTGCCCTCGGGCACGGTGAAGGTGGCGGCCAGGTTGCCACCGGTGATCGGGGCGGCGACGGTGGCCAGCACCGGGCCGTCCAAAGCGTTCCAGCGGAGCACGGCCTGGTTGGCGGCCTGGAAGCCGGTGCCCGTGACCGAGATCTCCTGGCCCGCCTTTGCCGAGATGGTGGACAGGTTCAACACCGGCCCCGACACACACGCAAACGCAGCGGCGGTCATGAAGACCCCCGCGGCGGCGGCGCCCACGCCGCCCAATGCCCACCTACGAACTCTCATCCTGCCTCCTGGCTGGTTGTGCCCCCTCGCATCCGACTGGATGCGAGCTGAGATTGTGCGCCTGTTCGCCCGGGCGGACGGCTGCGCCGATGGACCCCCCGCTCCGACTTGTGCTGCATGCTACTCGCCCGTTCCCCGATCTCAATAGATGTGATTCGCACCTACCGAGCCCAAAATGCGGTTTCCGCAGGTCAGCAACGATGCGAACTCGGTCTACACGATCCGCATCTAGATGCGGATTCGGTAGACCTACCGAAGACTTATTGCTACAAATCGCTCATAGCGCGAGACTGTTGATTACCGAAACAACACGTCCGTGGGTGCCGCTCGGCACCGACACGAGAAAAGGGTGGGCAACCTGCAATGAACCTCCGCAAGAAGGTAACGACCGTCTTCGGCGCAGCTGCTGCTGCGTCGGTCATCGCCGGCGCTGCCGCATTCGCCTGCACCAACCTGGCCACGCTGAACCTGTCCAGCACGGCCGGCAAGGCGGGCGACTCCGTCACCGTCACCGGTTCGTCCTTCCGGGTCGGCTCCGGCACGACCGCCACCGACCCCGTCGTCCTGCGCTGGAACGGCGTCGAGGGCACCGAGCTCGCCTCCGTGACCCCCGACAAGGCCGGCAACATCTCGGCCACCTTCGCCATCCCCCAGGGCCAGCCGGGCTACTACGTGATCGTGGCCACCCAGAAGAACGCCCAGGGTGTTGACGCCTACGGCACCCCGGCCCGTGCTTCGTTCCAGATCCTCGGTGCCAACGGCCAGTCGGTCGTGACCCCGGCGGTCTCCTCCGCTGGTAGCACGGTGGCGTCCTCGCCGTCGTCCTCCGGCATCATCGCCCTGACCGTCGGCCTCGGCGCCCTCGGCCTGGCCCTGTTCGGCGCTGGCTTCGTCGCCTTCGTCCGTCAGGCCCGCCGCCGTGACGTCCCGGTCACCGCTTCGGTGCGCAAGTAACACCTCGCATCACCGAGTAGTTCCCACCACTGCCGGGCCCTCGGGCCCGGCAGTGGCGCGTCCGGGCCTCCGAAACGAACTGGTGACAGATCTGGGGGCCATGACCCCCGGATCTGTCACCAGTTCGGGGGGTCAGCCTCCCGAGACGTCCTGGGGGCGGGCCTTGCCGGCCGAGATCCAGGGCATCATGGCCCGCAGCTCGCCGCCCACCGCCTCGATGGGGTGCTGCTGGCCCTTGGCCCGCAGCTCGTTGAAGCGGGGCCGGCCGGCCCGGTTCTCGGCGATCCACTCCTCGGCGAAGCGGCCGTCCTGGATCTCCTCGAGGATGCGCTTCATCTCGGCCCGGGTCTCGCTGTTGATGATGCGGGGGCCGCGGGTGAGGTCGCCGTACTCGGCGGTGTCGGAGATCGAGAAGCGCATGCCCGAGATGCCGTTCTCGTACATGAGGTCGACGATCAGCTTCAGCTCGTGGAGGCACTCGAAGTAGGCCGACTCGGGCTGGTAGCCGGCGCCCACGAGCGTCTCGTAGCCGGCCATGACCAGCTCGGTCAGCCCGCCGCAGAGCACGACCTGCTCGCCGAAGAGGTCGGTCTCGGTCTCCTCCTCGAACGTGGTCTCCAGCACGCCGGCCCGGGTGGCGCCGATGGCGTGGGCGTAGGAGAGCGACAGGGCCCGGGCCTTGCCCGTGGCGTCCTGGGAGACGGCGATCAGGGCCGGCACCCCGCCGCCCGACTCGTAGGTGCGGCGCACGAGGTGGCCGGGGCCCTTGGGGGCCACCATGCCCACGTCGATCCCGCCCGGGGGCGTGATCTGGCCGAAGCGGATGTTGAAGCCGTGGGCGAAGAGGAGGGCGTCGCCGTCGGCCAGGTGGGGCTCGATGTCGGCCTCGTACACCGACTTCTGCTCGGTGTCCGGCAGGAGCATCATGATCACGTCGGCCTCGGACGCGGCCTCGGCGATGGACTTGACGGTGAGGCCGGCGGCCTCGGCCTTGGCCTTCGACGACGACCCTTCTCGCAGCCCGACGCGCACGTCGATCCCCGAGTCCTTGAGGTTGAGGGCGTGGGCGTGGCCCTGGGACCCGTACCCGATCACCGCCACCCGCCGGCTGGCGAGGAGCGCGGGGTCCGCGTCCTTCTCGTAGGAGATGTTGGCCATGTTGTCCTACCCCACCTTTCCTGAGACGGCACGCAGGCCCGAAGTTGGCAAGCGCCGTGGCTGGCGTTCGAGCTTGGGCAGCGCCACCCGCCCGGTGCGCTGGAGGGCGCTGATGCCAAAGGCTCGCATGAGGTCCTCGAAGTCGTCCAGCTTCGACGGGGGCCCGGCCAGCTCCACGGTCATCTGGTCGTGGCCCACGTCGACGATGCGGCCCTGGAACACGTCGACCAGCTCGATGACCTGGCTGCGGCCGCCGCCCTCGGCCTTGACCGTGATCATCATCATCTCCCGCTCGACCGAGTCGGCCGGGTCGAGCTCGCTGATCTTGACCACGTTGATCAGCTTGAACAGCTGCTTGGTCACCTGCTCGAGGGGCGAGGACTCCGCGTCGACCACGATCGTGATCCGGCTGAACCGCTCGTCGTCGGTGGGCGCCACGGCCAGGGAGTAGATGTTGAACCCCCGCCGGGCGAACAGGGACGAGACCCGGGCCAGCACGCCGGCCTTGTTCTCGACCAGGACGGACAGGATGTGGTGGCGGGGCTGGGTGGGAACGGCCATCAGTGCCCGCCCTCCCCCATCTCGGGGCCCAGGATGACCTGGTCGTTCGACGTGCCGGCGGCCACCATCGGGTACACCTTCTCGGACCAGTCGACCCGGAAGTCGATGACCACGGGGCGGTCGTCGATGGCGTTGGCCTTCTCGATGGCGGGGGCCACCTCCTCGGGGTGCTCCACCCGCATGCCCACGCACCCCATGGCCTCGGCCCACATCTTGTAGTCGGGCAGGTCGGGCGACAGGTAGACCTCGCTGTAGCGCTCCTCGTAGAACAGCTCCTGCCACTGGCGGACCATGCCCAGGTAGGCGTTGTTGAGGATGGCGACCTTGACCGGGATGCGCTCGGAGGCGGCGGTGACCAGCTCCTGGGCCGTCATCTGGAAGCAGCCGTCGCCGTCGATGGCCCACACCGTGCGCCCGGGCATCCCCACCTTGGCCCCCACCGCGGCGGGCACGGCGAAGCCCATGGTGCCCAGGCCGCCCGAGTTCACCCAGGTGTAGGGGTGGTTGAACCGCCAGAACTGGCTCGACCACATCTGGTGCTGGCCCACGCCGGCCACCACGATGGTGTCCTCCGGCGAACCGTCGCGCAGCGCCTCGATGCAGTACTGGGGCTTGAGGGCGTCGCCCTCGCCCCACCCCTGCTCGTAGCGCAGCGGGAACTGGGCCTGCCAGGCCTTCAGCTGGGCGTCCCAGGCGCTGCGGTCGGGCTGCGCAGTGCCGCCGCTCCCCGCGGTGGCCTGAAGCTCGCGGATCTCCCGGATCAGCTCCTCGATGACCGCCCGGCAGTCGCCCACGATGGGCACGTCGGGCCGGCGGACCTTGCCCAGCTCGGCGGGGTCGACATCGACGTGGATGATCTTGGCGTCGGGGGCGAAGGTGCCCACCTTGCCCGTGACCCGGTCGTCGAAGCGGGAGCCCAGGGCGATCAGCAGGTCGGACTTCTGCATCGACGTGATGGCCGTGTAGTTCCCGTGCATGCCCGGCATGCCCAGGCACAGCGGGTGGGAGTCGGGGAAGGCGCCCCGGGCCATCAGGGTGGTGACCACCGAGATGCCGGTCAGCTCGGCCAGCTCGCGCAGGGCCTCGGCGGCCCGGGCCTTGAGGATGCCGCCGCCGGCGTAGATCACCGGCCGCTTGGCCTCGGCGATCAGCTTGGCCGCCTCCCGGATCATGCGGGGGTGGCCCTTGGTGGTGGGCTTGTAGCCGGGCAGGTCGACGGCGTCGGGCCAGTACCAGTCCATGGCCGAGTTGGGGTTGTTGGGGTCGACCAGGTCCTTGGGGATGTCGACCAGCACCGGTCCCGGACGGCCGGTGGTGGCGATGTGGAAGGCCTCCTGGATGATGCGGGGGATGTCCTGGGCCGAGGTGACCAGCTCGTTGTGCTTGGTGATCGACCGGGTGACGCCGACGATGTCGCACTCCTGGAAGGCGTCGGTGCCGATGGCCGCGCTGGGCACCTGGCCGGTGATCACGACGATCGGGATCGAGTCCATCATGGCGTCGGCCAGCGGGGTCACGATGTTGGTGGCCCCCGGGCCGCTGGTCACCATGGCCACGCCCGGCCGGCCGGTGGCGTGGGCGTAGCCCTCGGCCATGTGGCCGGCGCCCTGCTCGTGGCGGACCAGGATGTGGCGGATGGGCGAGTCGATGATGGGGTCGTACACGGGCAGGATGGCCCCCCCGGGCAGGCCAAAGACGACCTCGACGCCCTCCATCTCCAGGCTCTTGATGAGGGCTTGGCCCCCGTTCAGCTTCATTGCTGGGTTCTCCTGATTGGGTCCGGGAAAGAAAACGACCCCCCGTCTGGGAGGTCGGTCGGCGCACGCGGTGGGTGACGGCGTGCGCTAGGTGATGAGTACGAGGGTGCGGGCGCGGCTGCTCATGTCCGGGCCAGTGTGACACGCCGCCGTGCGACCGGGCAAACGGACCGGTGACGCCCGGCTGCGCCGGGCGTCACCGGTCCGAAGCTGATCCCTACCGGACGGGCCGGTCCCACTCGTCGGCCCCCAGGCCCATCCCGAAGCCGGCCATGGGCACAGCGGCGTGGCGGGCGGCCAGGCGGCGGCGCTGCGAGGCGACGAGCAGCATGCCGGCGCCGAGCAGGGCCCCCCCGATCATGCCCAGGTCGGCCGAGTCGAGGCCGGTGCGGGCCAGGGTGCGGGGGTGGTGGACGGCGTGGTGCTTGGCGGCCACGTGGCCCTTGGGGACGATGACCGGGTGGCGGCCGCCCTGGGCGGCGACCATCGGCTGCGGGCAGGTCTGGCTCTGGCCGACGCTGGTGGTGGAGTCGTTGCCCACCGCGGTGGCCGGGCCGGTGTTGATCACCGCGGTGCCGCTGGAGTTGTTCACCGGGCCGCCGATGGTCACGCCGACGCCGAGCAGGCCGCCGGAGACCGTCTGCCCGGTGCTGGAGACGGATGCGTCGTTGGTGGAGGCGTTGCCGATGGCCTCGTTGTTGCCGGTGCTGGCCGTGGCCTCGCCCCGGTTGCTCACGTTGACGTCCTGGAAGGAGGCGAAACGGTTCCCGCAGGGGCCGCCGGCGCCGAGGACGGCGCTGCCGCCCCCGAGCAGCCCACCGCCGCCAGGCCCGCCGAAGAAGCCGCCGGCGCCGCCCTGGGCGCTCTGGCCCACGTTGGTGCTTGCGCTGTTGCCGACCGCGTTGGCCGCGCCGGAGTTGATGGTGGCCGTGCCGGTGGAGTTGTTGGTCGGCCCGCCGAGGGTCACACCGACGCCGAGCAGGCCGCCGCTCACCTGCTGGGTGGAGGTGGCGTTGTTCTGGGAGTTGTTGCCGATGGCGGTGTTGCCGCCGGTGTTGGCGCTGGCCGAGCCGGCGTTGGTGACGCCGGCGCCCTGGCTCTGGGTGGCGAGGAAGCTGTTCACCGTGTTCCCGGAGGCGTTGGACTGGCCGACCGACGTGTCGGACGAGTTGCCGGCCGCGGTGGCGGGACCGGTGGTGACCGCGGCCGAGCCTTCGGAGGTGTTGGTGGGGGCGCCCAGGCTGACCGGCACGTTGAGCAGGTCACCACCGGTGGAGGTCGTGGACGCGCTGTTGGTGGAGTTGTTGCCCACCGCGGTGTTGCCGCCGGTGTTGGCGCTGGCCGAGCCGGCGTTGGTGACCGTGGCCCCCTGGCTGGAGCCCCCGAGGATGGGGCCTCCGATGGGGATGACGATCTGGCCGACGGCGGGCCCGGCGATCATGCCGATGCCGCTGGTGGCGAGCACAGTCATCGACGCCAGGGCGACGCGGCGCGCCACCGGGTGAACGAAACCCCTACTCCGTCTCATGACTCCACTCCCCGCTCAAGCTGCCGAAGTTTCTCCCAGACCCACCACGCCTGGCAAGCATTCCCGGCGGAACACTACCCCACGCCGGGGCACCAGAACCGGTCTGAGCACCTTCTATGGTTCGGTGATCGCGCCCCGGTCGGCACCGGTCACCAGGCGGGCGTACTTGGCCAGCACACCGGTGGTGTAGCGGGGCTCGGGGACCTTCCAGCCGGCCCGGCGGGCGGCCAGCGTGGCCCCGTCGACCAGCAGGTCGATGGTGCGGGCGCCGGCGTCGATGACGATCGGATCGCCGTCGGCGACCAAACCGATCGGCCCCCCGTCGACCGCCTCCGGAGCCACGTGGCCGACGCAGTACCCGTGGGTGCCGCCCGAGAAGCGGCCGTCGGTGACCAGGGCCACGTCGCCCCCCCGGCCGACCCCCTTGAGGGCGCCGGTGACGGCGAGCATCTCCCGCATGCCGGGCCCGCCCTTGGGGCCCTCGTAGCGGATCACGACCACGTCGCCCGGGTTGATGCCGCCGGCCAGGATCGTCTCCATGGCCGCGGCCTCGCCGTCGAAGACCCGGGCCGTGCCCTCGAAGCGCAGCTGGTCGATGCCGGCCACCTTGACCACCGCCCCGTTGGGGGCCAGCGACCCCCGCAGCACGGCGATGCCACCCTCGGCGTGGATGGGGTCGCTCAGGGTGTGCACCACCCGGCCGTCTGGGGCCGGAGGGTCGAGGGCGGCCAGGTTCTCGGCCACCGTGCGCCCGGTGACCGTCAGGCAGTCGCCGTCGAGCACGCCGGCCTCCAGCAGCAGGCGCATGACCACGGGCACCCCGCCCACCGCGTCGAGGTCGGTCATGTGGAAGCGGCCGTGGGGCTTCATGTCGGCCACGTGGGCCGCCTTCCGCCCGATGCGGTTGAAGTCCTCCAGGTCGAGCTCGACCCGGGCCTCGTTGGCGATGGCCAGGAGGTGGAGGACGGCGTTGGTGGACCCGCCGAGGGCGTTGGTCACGGCGATGGCGTTGTGGAAGGCGGCCTTGGTGAGGATCTGGCGGGGCCGGATGCCGGCCTCGACCAGGCGGACCACGGCCTGGCCGCTGGCGTAGGCGTAGTCGTCGCGCCGGCGGTCGACGGCGGGGGCCGACGCCGAGCCGGGCAGGCACATGCCCAGGGCCTCGGCCACCGACGCCATGGTGTTGGCGGTGAACATGCCGGCGCAGGACCCGATCGTCGGGCAGGCGTTGTGCTCGATGAGCGACAGCTCCTCGGCGGTGAGCCCGCCGGCGGCGTGGGCGCCGACCGCCTCGAACACGCTCACGATGTCGAGGGCCTCGCCCTTGGCCCCCCGGCCGGGCAGGATCGACCCGCCGTAGAGGAACACGCTCGGCAGGTTGAGGCGGGCCGCGGCCATGAGCATGCCTGGCAGCGACTTGTCGCAGCCGGCGAAGGTGACCAGGGCGTCGAAGCGCTCGGCGTGCATGACCGTCTCCACCGAGTCGGCGATCACCTCCCGGCTCACGAGCGACGCCCGCATGCCCTCGTGGCCCATGGAGATGCCGTCGGACACCGCGATCGTCACGAACTCCAGGGGGAACCCGCCGGCGGCCCGCACCCCGTCCTTGGCCCGCTTGGCCAGCCGCTCCAGCGGCATGTTGCAGGGCGTGACCTCGTTCCAGGAGCTGGCCACGCCCACCTGGGGCTTCGACCAGTCGTCGTCGGTCATGCCGACGGCCCGCAGCATGGCCCGGGCCGGGGCTCGCTCGAAGCCGGCTGTCACCTCGCGACTGCGTAAGTCCATACGTTGGATGGTGACACACTGGTCGTCTTGGACGTTCGCCAAAAGGTGGCGGAGGACCTGGAGGCGGTCCGCCGGCGCTCCCTCGACCTGCTGGACCCCCTGGACGACGACGGCCTGCGCCGGCAGCACTCGCCGTTGATGTCGCCCCTGGTCTGGGACCTGGCCCACGTCGGCAACTACGAGGAGCTGTGGCTGCTGCGGGAGGCGGCGGGCCGGCCGGCCGTCGACCCGTCGCTCGACGACCTCTACGACGCCTTCCGCCACCCCCGGCCGAACCGTCCCGCGCTGCCCCTGCTGGGGCCGGCCGAGGCCCGGCGCTACATCGCCGAGGTCCGGGGCCGGGTGCTCGACACCCTGGAGGACGTGGAGCTGGACCGCGATGACCGGCCCCTGATGGCCGGGGGGTTCGTCTACGGGATGGTCGTCCAGCATGAGCACCAGCACGACGAGACCATGCTGGCCACCCTCCAGCTCATGGGCGAGCCCGGCTACCGGCCGCTGGCCCCGCCCCCGCCGACCGCGGCCGCGGCGCCGCCCTCGGGTGAGGTCCTCGTGCCGGCCGGCCCCTTCGTCATGGGCACCGACGACGAGGCGTGGGCCTACGACAACGAGCGCCCGGCCCACGTCGTCGACCTGCCCGGCTTTTTCATCGACACCACGCCGGTGACCAACGCGCCGTACGCCGCCTTCGTGGCCGCCGGCGGCTACGCCGATCCGCGGTGGTGGACGCCCGAGGGCTGGGCCTGGCGGGAGAAGGCCGGCCTGGAGCACCCCGAGTTCTGGCGGGCCGAGGGCGACGGCACGTGGTCCCGGCTGCGCTTCGGGTGGCGGGAGGACCTCCCCCCCCACGAGCCCGTCCAGCACGTGTGCTGGTACGAGGCCGACGCCTACGCCCGCTGGGCCGGCAAGCGGCTGCCCACCGAGGCCGAGTGGGAGAAGGCGGCCTCGTGGGGCCCCGACGGAGGCAAGCGCCGCTTCCCGTGGGGCGACGAGCAGCCGTCGCCCCGTCACGCCAACCTGTCGTCGCAGGCCCACTTCCGGCCGGCAGCGGTCGGCGCCTACCCCGCCGGGGTGAGCGCCTACGGCTGCCACCAGCTCGTCGGCGACGTGTGGGAATGGACGTCGTCGGACTTCGACGGCTACCCCGGCTTCGCCACCTTCCCCTACCGGGAGTACTCCGAGGTGTTCTTCGGCTCCGGCTACAAGGTGCTCCGGGGCGGGTCGTGGGCCACGTCGCCCCTGGCCGTGCGGAGCACCTTCCGCAACTGGGACTACCCCATCCGCCGCCAGATCTTCGCCGGCTTCCGCTGCGCGAGGGACGCATGACGATGCCGCGGGTGGACGTGCACCTGTCGCCCGAGGAGCTGAAGGCCGCCCTGCGCGACGACGTGTTCGCCGGGCTGACGTCGACCCCCAAGGAGCTGCCGCCCAAGTGGTTCTACGACGCCCGGGGCTCCGACCTGTTCGACCAGATCACCCGCCTGCCCGAGTACTACCCCACCCGCTGCGAGCGGCGCATCCTCGAGGAGCGGGCCGACGAGATCGCCCGGCTGTCGGGCGCCGACACCCTGGTGGAGCTGGGGTCGGGCAGCTCGGAGAAGACCCACCTGCTGCTGGAGGCGATGGCCACCACCGGCCGGCTGGCCCGCATCGTCGCCTTCGACGTCAGCGAGCCCACCCTCCGCCATGCGGCAGCCACCCTGGCCCGGGAGTACCCCGAGGCCGACGTGCGGGCCGTGGTCGGCGACTTCGAGCACCACCTGGGCACCATCCCCACCGGCGGGCGCCGGCTGGTGGCCTTCCTCGGCGGCACCATCGGCAACCTGGCGCCCAAGCCGCGGGCCTACTTCCTGGCCGAGCTGGCCGGCCTGATGGCGCCGGGCGACGGCCTGCTCCTCGGCACCGACCTGGTGAAGGACGTGGCCCGCCTGGAGGCGGCCTACGACGACGCCGCCGGCGTGACCGCCGAGTTCAACCGCAACGTGCTGCACGTGGTCAACCGGGAGCTGGGCGCCGACTTCGTGCCCGACGACTTCGCCCACGTGGCCCGCTTCGATCCCGAGGAGGAGTGGATCGAGATGTGGCTGCGGGCCGGCGAGGCCCACCAGGTCGCGGTGGCCGACCTCGGCCTGGAGGTCGACTTCGCCGCCGGGGAGGCCATGCGCACCGAGATCAGCGCCAAGTTCCGCCGCCAGGGCGTGGAGGCCGAGCTGGGCGACGCCGACCTCTCGGTCGCCCGCTGGTGGACCGACCCCGACGGCGACTTCGCCGTCTCCCTGTCGTTCAAGGAGTAGGGCGGCAAGGCGCGAGGAAGGGCGCCCCAGGGCGCCCTTCCTGCGTCTCTTGGTGCCGCCGCCTACCAGGGGCGCTGGGACAACCAGCGGCGGAGGTTGAAGGGCGGCCGGTCGCCGCCCGGGGGACGGCCCTCGTAGGCGTGCACGCCGCCGCCCATGCCTTCCATCTCGACGAAGGCGTCGAGGGCGGCCGCGTCGAGCCGGCTCGACGCGCCCGCGGGCAGGACTCGGGGCCGGCTGGTGACCGGGCGGAACATCGGGTGGCTGGTGAACCGGCGGGCCGACGGGTCGGGGAGGCCCTGGGAGCCGAAGAAGAACAGCATGCCCATGACGGTGAGCACGAGGGCCACCATCATGGCCGGGCCCATCTGGGCGCCGGTGCGAGCCAGGAGGCCGACCCCGACATGGCCGGCGGCACCGTGCTGGCCGGCGACGCCGGCGTGGCCCGCGGCGCCGTGCTGGCCGCCGCCACCGCCGCCAC
>Ga0247704_1000138_pt1 | contig 20879 bp, 21 predicted proteins | sample 41W_NmetaG_FD_189042 | JGI IMG/M metagenome (GOLD analysis project Ga0247704, IMG submission 189042) | Soil microbial communities from hillslope of Landscape Evolution Observatory, University of Arizona, Oracle, AZ, United States - 4-1-W_N | ecosystem: Engineered > Artificial ecosystem >...
CGAGACGGCCGCGGCCGCCCCCGTCCCGGCGTCGGCCGCGGCCGTCTCGGCCTCGGCCTCGGCCGCGCTGGCGCCCGCCGCCAGGTGTGCCTCGGGGTCTCCGGGCAGGTCGTCCACCGTCTCGGGGAGGGGCTGGCGTCCGCGCGCCGCGAGGGCGCGGGTGACCGCACGACCGAGCAGGAACCCGGCGCCCAGGGTGGCGGCGCCGCCGGCGGCGTCGAGCCAGTAATGGTTGGCGGTCACCACGATGGCGAAGAGGGTGAGCGCCGGGTAGGCGACCACCAGCAGCCGAACCCAGGGCCGGCGCGCCGCCGGGTAGAGCACGAGGGCGCACCACGTCGACCAGGCGAAGTGCAGGCTGGGCATGGCCGCGTACTGGTTGGACACCTTGGCCACCGCCCCCGAGTCGAACGACCACAGTCCGCCGACGTCCCGGAGGGTGTCCACGAACCCGAACCCGGGGCCGAGCAGGCGGGGCGGCATCAGGGGATAGAAGGCGAACCCGACCAGGGCGAGGCCCGTCGTGCACGCCAGGGTGTTCCGCCACAGCGGGTAGCGGTACGCCATCCGCCGGAACAGGTACACGAGGGCGAAGACGGTGACGACGAAGTGCGCCGTCCCGTAGAAGATGTTCCAGAACTGGATGAACGGGGTCCAGTCGAGGAAGCGGTCCTGGATCGCCTCCTCCCAGAACGTCCCGAGGCGGCGCTCCAGGTCGATGACGTCGAGGGCGTTGCGGCGTGCCTCGGCGACCGAGTCGGTGGCCACGCCCCGGTTCCGGATGAACGTGTAGACCGAGTAGAAGAGCAGGATGTAGAGCACCTCGCGCCACCATCGGAGACGCCCGACGGGGCGGGGGCGGGACACCGTCACCGCGGTCACGCCACGGCGCGCGCCCGGCTGCCGAGGGCGAAGGCGGGAGCGCCCAGGAGGCTCACGCCGAGGTTCACGAAGTAGACGAGCAGCCCGAGGGCGAAGGCGTCCGCCCGGGCGACGCCGAGCGGGACCAGGAAGAAGACCAGCGCGGCCTCGCGGGTCCCCAGCCCGCTCACGGTCAGCGGGAGGACCTGCACGATGGCGACGACGGGGAAGAAGGCGAGGATGGCCGTCCACCCGACGGCCAGCCCGAGCGCCTTGGCGGACAGGAGGACGGCGAGCATGACGGCCAACTGGTACGCGAAGCCGGCGGTGAGGATCTCGAAGGCGAGCCCCGGCCGCGATCGCACCCGCTCGAGGCCGACGTGGACGGCGCCGGTGAACCGCCGCCATCCCTCGCCGCGGTTGAGCCGCCCTCCGAGCCGGGGGCTGGCGGCCAGGCCCACGACGACGGCGAGGCCGACCAGGGTGGCCACCGCCACCCACAGGGCCGTGTCGGCGGCGCCCGGTGCCCGGCGCTCGAGCCCCGGGTTGACGGCCAGGCCGAAGAGGGTGAGCACGGGGAGGACGAGCCACCCCGTGAGCCGCTCGAGCACCACGGAGGCGACCGTCCGCGGCGTCTCGCCGTTGCCCGCGGCCAGGCGGCTCACCCGCACGGCGTCACCGCCGATGGTGGTGGGCAGGAAGTTGCCCACGAACATGCCGGCCAGGTTGTGCCGCACCAGGGTGGCGGTGCGCGCCGGGAGGTCCAGGGCGCACAGCACCCGCTGCCATCGCAGGGCGGACAGCACCACTCCGGCGAACGTCGCCGCAGTGGCGGCCGCCAGCCACAGGAGCGTCGTGGTGCGCCACGGCGGGACGCGGAGCTGCGAGAGTTCGACGTGCCCGGACAGCCACGCCAGCATGGCGACCGTCGCCACCAGCCGGAGCGCCGGCCGCAACCACGTTCTCGGGCCCACTTCGCTCCCCCTGGTCGAACCCCTCTAGGTTAACGCCGGATGGCGAGGATGGGGAGGCTGATCCGGGCGGCCTCGGTCGCGCTGGCCGTGTTGGCCGCCGCCCCGGCGTGCGGCGCCGACCGCACCGGCGGGCCCCGGGGCGAGCCCCAGGAGATCGTCGAGGCCGCTCCCGATCGCACCCTCCGGGCCGGGCCCGCCAGGTTCGAGGCGGGCGCCCCGGACGCCCGGCGCACGGGTGAGATCGACTTCGCCTCTCCCCGGGTGGCCACCGGCGACGAGGCCACCCCGTACCCCGAGCTGAACGACCCCCGGTCGGTCGTCGACCTCGTGCGGGGGGCCATCGCCGCCGAGTCCTACGGGGGCGCGGCGGTGCGGGGCGTGTCCACCTTCCGGTACGAGGCGGTGGTGAACGTCGAGCGGGCGGTGGCCGAGACGCCGCCCGAACGGCGGCCGGCCATGCAGGAGTTCGCCCGCCTCCTCGGCTCCCCCGCCTTCTACGTCGATCTGTGGGTGGACGGCGAAGGCCGGCTGCGACGGGTCCAGATCCCGCGCGACCACACGACGGAGCGGCCCGAGGCCCGGTCCAGGGTGCTGCCCCAGTTCCTCACCGTGGACTTCTTCGAGTTCGCCGGCGAGTGACGGGGCGCCGGGGTGGCACCGGGCCCGGCGGTACGCTCGGAGGCGTGCTCGACCCCTCGTCGCTCCAGCGCGCCCTCGCCACCGCCCTCGCCACCGGCGGCGACTTCGCCGAGGTGTTCGTGGAGGACAAGCGCATCTCGTCGGCCCGCCTCGACGACCGGCGGGTCGAGGAGCTGACCTCGGGTCGTGACCGGGGCGCGGGGATCCGCGTGGTGGTCGGCGACACCACCGGGTTCGCCCACACCAGCGACCTGAGCGAGGAAGGCCTGCGCCGGGCCGCCGAGGCGGCGGCCGCCGCCGCACGGGGCGGGGGAGGCGGGGCCCGGACCGTGGCGCTCACCGCCAGCGAGGCAGCGTCGCCCTACCGGGCGCGCATCGCGCCGGAGGACGTGCCCAAGGACCGCAAGGTGGAGCTGCTGCTGCGGGCCGACGACGCCGCCCGCTCGGGCCCGGACCGTGGCGCCGTCGTGCAGGTGAGCGCCGGGTACGCCGACTCCCGTCGCCGCATCCAGGTCGCCAACTCGGACGGGCTCATGGCGTCGGACGAGGTGGTCCGCACCCGCTTCGGCGTCACCGCCGTCGCCAGGGGCGACACGGGCATGCAGACGGGGTACGAGGGCGTCGCCCGCACCATGGGCTTCGAGATCTTCGACGAGCTGGACGTCGAGCAGGTGGCGCGCGCGGCGAGCGCCCGGGCGCTGGCCAAGCTGGCCGCCCGCCCGGCGCCCAGCGGCGTGGTGCCCGTGGTGATCGCCGCCGGCCGGGGCGCCGTCCTGTTCCACGAGGCGTGCGGCCACGGCCTGGAGGCCGACCACATCGAGAAGCAGTCGTCGGTGTACCACGGGCGGGTCGGCGAGATGGTCGCCAGCCCGCACGTCACCCTGGTCGACGACGGCACCATGGGCCGAGAGTGGGGCGCCTTCGCCGTCGACGACGAGGGGCGGCCGTCGCAGCGCAACGTGCTCATCGAGAACGGCATGCTCACCGAGTACATGTGGGACTTCCTGCGGGCCCGCAAGGCGGGCCACGCCACCTCGGGGAACGGCCGCCGCCAGAGCTACCAGGACCTCCCGATGGTGCGCATGACGAACACCTACCTGCTGGGCGGCACCGAGGACCCGGAGGAGCTGGTGCGCCAGACGCCCCACGGGGTCTACGTCGCCCAGATGGGCGGTGGGCAGGTCAACACCGCCACCGGCGACTTCGTGTTCGGGATGACCGAGGCGTACCTCATCGAGGACGGCGAGGTGACCGTGCCGCTGCGCGACGCCAACCTGATCGGCAACGGGCCCGAGGTGCTGCGCCACATCGACGCCGTGGCCGGCGACTTCGCCATGGCCGGCGGCGGCGGGATGTGCGGGAAGAACGGCCAGTCCGTCCCGGTGGGGATGGGGCAGCCGACGCTGCGGGTCACCGGCATCACCGTCGGCGGCACCGCCGCGTGACCTCACCGCTCCTGGAGACCGCCAGCCGGGTCGCCGGGTGGGCGCGCCACGGCGAGGAGGTGGAGGCGTACGTCGGGCGCAGCTCCGACACCCGCGTCGTGGTGTACGGCGGCGAGATCGAGTCGCTCTCCTCCGCCACCACCGAGGGCGTGGGCATCCGGGTGGTGTCGGGCGGGCGGCAGGGCTTCGCCTACGCCGGCTCGCTCGACCCGGCGGTGGTGGAGGAGACCGTGGCCGAGGCCCGCGACAACGCCGGGTTCGGGACGCCCGACGAGCACGTCGGCCTCGCCCTGCCCGACCGCGTCCCGGCGGCCGACCTCGACCTGTGGCGCGAGGACCTGGCGTCGTTCGCCCCGGAGGCCAAGGTCGACCTGGCCCTCGACCTGGAGCGGCGAGTCGTGGCGGGCGACCCCCGCATCCGCTCGGTCGAGTCGTCGAGCTACGGAGACGGTGCCGGCCAGGCGGCGGTGGCCACCAGCACCGGGATCTCGGCGTCGTGGCGGCGCACCGCCTGCTACGTGTCGGCCTACGCCCTGGCCGGCGAGGGCGACGAGACCCAGACGGGCGGCGGCTACTCGGTGGGGCGCTCGCCGGCCGACCTCGACGTCGACAAGGCGGCGGCCGACGCCGTCGAGCGGTCGACCCGCCTGCTCGGCGCCCGCAAGCCTGCGTCGGCCCGCCTGCCCGTGGTGCTGGACAACCGCATCACCACCACGCTGCTGTCCATCCTGGCGGGGACGCTGAGCGGCGAGGCCGTGCTGAAGGGCCGGTCGCTGTTCGCCAACCGGTTGGGCGAGGAAGTGGCGTCGCCGCTGCTCACACTGGTCGACGACCCCACCGACCCCGACGCCTACGGCGCGGCGGCCTACGACGCCGAGGGGCTGGCCACCCGCCGAAACGTCCTGGTGGACGCCGGCTTGCTGCGGAGCTTCGTCTACAACACCTATGCCGGTCGGCGCGCCGGAGTGGCGTCGACGGGATCGGCCGTGCGGGGCGGGTTCAAGTCGCCGCCGGGAGTCGGTTGCCGGGCGCTCACCCTGGCGCCGGGGAACGAGAGCCAGGCCCAGATCCTGGCCCGGGTGGGCACCGGGCTGCTGGTGCAGAGCGTGTCGGGCGTGCACTCGGGCGTGAACGCCGTGAGCGGCGACTTCTCGGTGGGCGCCGAGGGCGTCCTGTTCCGGGACGGCGTGCTGGCCGAGCCGGTGCGGGAGATCACCATCGCCTCCACGCTCCAGCGCATGCTCCGCGACGTGGTCGCCGTGGGCGACGACCTGGAGTGGCTGCCGGGGTCGGCGGCGGGCGTCACCCTCGCCATCGACGGCATGAGCATGAGCGGCGCCTGAGCCGCCCGCCCGCTCGCGCCGCCCGCCCGCGTTGCCCATCCTCCACGCCATCGTCCTCGGCATCGTCCAGGGCCTGACCGAGTTCCTGCCCGTGTCGTCGAGCGGGCACCTCGTCGTCGTGCCGTGGCTGCTCGGGTGGGACGAGCTGGCGCAGAACCCCGAGCTGAACCGGACGTTCGACGTGGCGCTGCACGTCGGCACCTTCGTGGGCGCGCTCGCCTACTTCCGCCGGGACATCGTGGTCTTCGCCCGCGCCGGGTGGCGCTCGCTGCGGCGGCGCTCGGTGGAGGAGCCGGAGGAGCGGATGGCGTGGCTCCTGCTGCTGTCCGCCGTCCCCGCCGGGCTGGTCGGCCTGGCCCTCGACTCCTTCGTGGAGGAGCAGCTCGGCGCCGAGTGGCTGATCGGCGTCATGCTCGTCGCCTTCGGGCTGGTGCTGCTGTGGGCGGACCGGCTGTCGGGCGAACGCGGCGAAGGCGAGTTCGGGGTGCGCGACGTCGTCTACATGGGCGCCGCCCAGGCCCTGGCCCTCCAGCCCGGCGTCTCCCGGTCGGGCGCCACCATCTCGATGGGCCGGTGGCTGGGATTCTCGCGTGACGCCGCCGCCCGCCTCTCGTTCCTCATGAGCCTGCCGATCATCGGCGGCGTGGGCGCCTACAAGGGGCTGGACGTGATGGCCGGCTCCGGTGTGCCGCCCGAGTACCGGGCCGCCTTCGCCTGGGGGATGGCCACCTCCGCCCTCACCGGCTTCCTCGCCGTGTGGGCCCTCCTCCGCTTCGTCCGCTCCCGCTCCTTCCTCCCCTTCGTCGCCTACCGGGTGGTGGCCGGGGTCGCCGTTGTGGCGGTGGCCGCCAGCACCCTCCGCTGACGGCTCCTGGGCCGTTCACATCGCGATGGCGCGCCAGGGGGTGGCGCGTGATCGCGAGATGAACTGGCGGAGTTGGCGGCCACGTCGGCCGGCGGCGTCCGGGAGGTCACGAACAGGACCGTCCACCCCGCCTCGGCGTAGGCGTTGACCTTGTCGTGGTCACGGTCCCACACGGCCCTCTCGCGATGGACGGCCCAGCCGTCGACCTCGACGCCGACCCGCTCCGCCGGCCAGGCGAAGTCGAGGACGAGGACCCGGCGCCCGACGACGACCTGGTGCTGGAGGGCCGGCGGGCGCAGCCCACGGTCGGCCAGCTCACCGAGCCACCGGTCCTCCAGCCCGCTGTCGCCGCCCTCGCGGCCGGCAAGGACGACCCGTCAGCGCCACCGTCCCCGCCCGGCGCTGCCGCCGAGTGCCGCCAGCCGACGCCCCAGGGCGGCGTCCGAGCACAGCCGACGGCGAGACGCTTCGGCGACCATGGTCGACAGCAGCGTCGGGTGGACCGAGCCGGCGAGGTCGATGATCGTGCGCACCGCCGAGGTCGCCTGGAAGCCGCCCACCCGGGCGACGTCGGTGTGGTCGAGGAGCTCGGTGGTGTGGCAGCGGGCGCCGGCGAGGCGGCGGGCGGGGCCGGTGAACGTCAGCTCGACGGCGCCCGGGAGGATGCCGGGCAGGCCGAGGAGGCCGCCCGCCGAGCGGTGCGACGCCACCGCCCCGGTCCCGGCCGCCAGGTAGGCCGCCATGAGCGGTTGCCACACCGACGGCGGTGTCCCGGCGACCACGTACACCGACGGGCGAACGCGCCGGAGGAGCCCGGAGGCGACCGCCCGGGTGACGGTCCTTCGGCTGGTGCCGGTCGCCGCGATCTGGGCGGCGGTGACGAGCCCGTGCTGTGCAGCGGCGAGGACGGTGAGCTGGATCCAGTGGTCGGGGCGCACGACGGCTCCTTGGATCGCGATAGCGCGCCAGCACCTGGCGCGCCATCGCGGACTGAACGGGTCAGGGGCTCGTGAGAGCGAGGGTGACGGTGCCGCGGGCGAGGGCGAAGGCCACGCGGGGCGCCTCGTCGGGGGTGACGGCAACCGTGACGGCGTCGTCGTCGGCGTCGACGACGAGGGCGGCGGTGGCGACGGGGAAGGTCGGCGCGGCGACGGGGGAGGTCGGCGCGGTGGCGCCGCCCCCGGCGGGCGCGGCGCCCCCGGCGGGCGCGGCGCCCTCGACCAGGGCGCCGCCGCCGAGCTCGAGGGTGGCCAGCACGTCGACCCGGTGGCCGGGCCGGAGCGCGAGCGCGCCGGCGTCGACGGGCACGGCCAGGGCGCGGTGGCCGGGCGGGACGAGGGCGGCGACGCCCGTGAGCCCGTCCGGCGCCAGCTTGGCGGCGAGCAGGACCTCGCCGGGCGCCAGCGGCACGATCGCCACCCGCCCGGCCGGCGAGCGCGCCAACCGGCCGGACGGTACCAGCGCCGACGGCAGCGAGCGGACCTCGACGTCGGCGGGCCCCACGACGGCACCGGCGGCGATGGGGCGGGCCGCCACGGGGACGTCGACCAGGCCGCCCAGGCGGTCGGCTCGGGCGGCGGCCTCGCCCGCCAGGCGGGCGACCGTCAGCCCGGTGGCCAGCGACAGTGCGACGGCCAGGGCCCAGAACGGCAGGGGGGAACGGCGGAGGCGCACGGGGCGCTCCCTTCCAGGCGGAGGACCGGAAAGGGGGGAAGCGACCGGTGGAGAACCTAGGCGCCCAGCGGGCCGCTGGAAAGGGCGTCGCCGCACGAGCACCCCGGCGCCGATGCCAGCGTGGGGATGGCGGCGAACAGCAGGGCCCGGGTCCGGTCGACGTTGTCGGCCAGCACCTTGAACACCACGTCCATCGTGACGGGCTCGATGCCGTCCACGCCCTCCAGCCCGGTGTCGTAGTCGGTGACGAGGGCGACGCCGCCGTAGCACAGGCCGAGCTCGCGGGCGAGGTAGGCCTCGGGGTACTGCGTCATGTTGATGACGTCCCAGCCGAACGACCGGTACCACGCCGACTCGGCCCGGGTGGAGAAGCGCGGCCCCTGGATCACCACGACCGTCCCGCCGTCGTGCACCGTGACGCCGACCTCCCGGGCGGCTGACCGCAGCGACGCCCGAAGGTCGGGGCAGTACGGGTCGGCGAAGGCCACGTGGCCGACGACGCCGCCGTCGAAGAACGTGTCGGCCCGGTCCCGGGTCCGGTCGACCAGCTGGTCCACGAGCACGAACTCACCGGGCCGGACGTCGGGCCGCAGCGACCCGGCCGCGCACGGCCCGATGATGCGCCGGACCCCGACCTCCCGCAGCGCCCACACGTTCGCCCGGTAGTTGACCCGGTGGGGCGGCAGCTCGTGGTACACGCCGTGGCGGGGGAGGAACGCCACCGAGCGGCCGCCGACCGTCCCCATGGCCACGGGCGCCGACGGGCTGCCGTAGGGCGTGTGCAACGGCACGAGCTGGACGTCGGAGAGGAACGAGTAGAACCCCGATCCCCCGAAGACCCCGATCTCGGCCTGCGGCCGGCTCACCGCCGGAGCGTCACGAGGCGGCGGCCTTGGTGCCGCTGCCCGACCCCGCCTTGTCCGACGAGCCCGACGAGGACGGGGGGGACTTGGAGGCCGACGACCCGCCATCGGAGGACGAGCCCGGCTCCTTGGCCTTCGCCGGCTTCCCTCCGTCCGAGGACGAGCGGCTGTCGGTCTTGTAGAACCCGCTGCCCTTGAAGGCGATGCCGATGTTCCCGAAGACCTTGCGCAGCGGGCCCTCGCACTTCGGGCAGGTGGTGAGCGGGTCGTCCCGGAAGGACTGGACGACCTCGAGATGCTCGCCACAGCTCTTGCACGCGTATTCGTAGGTCGGCATCGGGTGCTGCGCCCTTCGTTGGCACTCCACGGGTACGAGTGCCAAGTGTAACGGCCCGGGCGACCTCGGCCCCGCTCGTCCCTACGATGCCCCCATGACGAGAACGGTCCGGAAAGTCGTGATCCCGGCGGCAGGGTTGGGAACACGCTTCCTGCCCGCCTCCAAGGCGCAGCCCAAGGAGATGCTGCCCGTCGTCGACAAGCCGGCGATCCAGTACGTGGTCGAGGAGGCGGTACGGGCGGGCATCCGCGACATCCTCATCATCACCGGGCGGGGCAAGCGCAGCCTGGAGGACCACTTCGACCGGTCCTTCGAGCTCGAGGCGGAGCTGGCGTCAAAGGACAAGTGCGACCTGCTCGACGAGGTCCGGGCCATCGCCGACATGGCCGACATCCACTACGTGCGCCAGGGTGAGCCCCGGGGGCTCGGCCACGCCGTCGGCGTCGCCCGCCAGCACGTGGGGAGCGAGCCGTTCGTGGTGATGCTCGGCGACGACATCATGCACGACGAGAGCCGGGTGCTCGAGGACATGCTGGCCATCTACGAGCGCTACGGCCGGTCGGTGGTGGCCCTCAAGGAGGTCGCCCGCCACGAGGTGTCGTCCTACGGCTGCGCCCGGCCCGAGCCGGTGGAGGAGGGGCTGGTCCGGCTGCTCGGGTTGGTGGAGAAGCCCGAGCCCGAGGACGCGCCGTCCAACCTGGCGGTCATGGGGCGCTACGTGTTCACGCCGGAGATCTTCGACGCCCTGGACGAGGTGGAGCCCGGGGCGGGCGGCGAGATCCAGCTCACCGACGCCATCGGGCTGCTGCTCAAGGAGCAGACGGTGTACGGGCACGTGTTCGAGGAAGGCCGGTACGACATCGGCAACAAGCTCGACTACCTGCGGGCCACCGTGGAGCTGGCCCTCGAGCGTGAGGACCTGGGCCCGGCGTTCCGGTCGTTCCTCGTCGAGCTGGTCGAGCGCAAGAAGCTGGTCTGACGTGGCGCTGGTCCCGGTGGACGCGGCGCGCTCGCGGGTGCTGGCCGCGTGCGCCCGCCTCCCCGTGCACCGGGTCGCCCTGGCCGACGCCCTGGGCCTGGTCACCGCCGCGCCCGTGTCCTCGACGGAGGCCGTCCCCCCCTTCGCCAACACGGCCATGGACGGCTACGCCGTGCGCGCCGCCGACACCACGTCGCCGCCCGTGTCCCTGCGGGTCGTCGGATCGATCGCGGCGGGCGACGGGCCCGGTGTGGAGGTCGCCCCCGGCGAGGCGGCCCGGATCATGACCGGGGCGCCGATCCCGCCGGGCGCCGACGCGGTCGTGATGGTCGAGCGCACCGAGACCGGCCTCGGCGGCGCCACCGTCGTCGTCCACCACCACGCCCGGCCCGGCGACCACATCCGGGAGGCGGGCGAGGACGTCCGGCCGGGCCAGGAGGTGTTCCCCGCCGGGACGCTCGTCCGGCCCGGGCACCTGGGCGTGATGGCCAGCGTGGGCCTGGTGGACGTCCCGGTCTTCCGCCGGGCCACGGTCGGGGTGCTGTCGACGGGCGACGAGCTGGTCGACGGTGGCGGGCCGCTCCGCCCCGGGCAGGTCCGGGACTCCAACCGGCCCACGCTGCTCGCCCTGGTCCGCCAGGCCGGCTGCCTGGCCGTCGACCTCGGCCGGTGCGGCGATTCGCCGGGCGACCTGCGCGACGCGGTGCGGGGCGGCGTCGCCCTGTGCGACGCCGTCGTGACCAGCGGCGGCGTCAGCGTGGGCGACTTCGACTACGTGAAGGTGGTGCTGGACGAGCTCTCCGGCGGCACCATGGACTGGATGCAGGTCGCGGTGAAGCCGGCCAAGCCGTTCGCCTTCGGGGTGATCGCCGGCACGCCCGTCTTCGGCCTGCCCGGCAACCCCGTCTCGTCGATGGTGAGCTTCGAGCTGTTCGCCCGGCCCGCCCTGCTGGCGATGATGGGCCACGCCGACGTCCACCGGCCCCGGCTGCGGGCGGTGGCCGACGAGGCGCTGTCCCGCCGGGCCGACGGCAAGCTCCACCTGGTGCGCGTCACGGCGGCGTGGGGCGTCGACGGGCGCTGCCACGTCACGCCCGCCGCCGGTCAGGGATCGCACATGCTCCACGCCATGGCCCTGTCCAACGCGCTGGCGCTCGTCCCCGACGGCCCGGGCGTCGACGAGGGCGGTGACGTGGACGTCCTGCTCCTCGCCTGATGCTTCGACCTCATTCGCTCGCTTCGCTCACTCCATTCGGTCGAGTTGGATGGTGCTCCGGCGGGCGAGCGGAGCTCGCCCCGCCTCCGCCCTGCCCCTTCCCGGTGCCCGCAGCCGCAGAGGCCGCCTCCGGCGGCGAGTGCGGCCACGGACCCCGCGGTAGCGAACGCGGCAAACCTTCCCGGTCACGGCACTAGCGTCGTCGGGCCCCCATGGTGCCCGCCCGTCCCCTCGTCGACCCCTACCGGCGGACCGTCCGCGACCTGCGGGTGTCGGTCACCGACCGCTGCAACCTGCGGTGCGCCTACTGCATGCCGGCCGACGGCCTGGCCTGGCTGCCCCGCTCGGAGATCCTCACCTTCGAGGAGATCGAGCGGGTGGCGCGGGTGTGCGTCGAGCGGTTCGGCTTCGACGGCATCCGCATCACCGGCGGCGAGCCGACGGTGCGGGCGCACCTGCCCGTGCTCGTGGCCAAGCTGGCCGCCCTGGGCGTCGACCTCTCAATGACCACCAACGGCGTCACCCTGGCCGGGATGGCGGCCGAGCTGCGGCGGGCCGGGCTGGGCCGGGTCAACGTGTCGCTCGACTCGCTCCGTCCCGACCGCTTCGCCGCGCTGACGCGCCGCGACGAGCTGCCCGCCGTGATCGAGGGCATCGACGCCGCCGTCGCCGCCGGGTTCTCCCCCGTCAAGGTGAACTGCGTCCTCACGCGCGGCGTGAACGACGACGAGGTCGTGGACCTCGCCGCGTTCGGCCGCCAGCGGGGCGTCACCATGCGGTTCATCGAGTTCATGCCGCTGGACGCGTCGGGCGACTGGGAGGCGGGCGCCGTCGTGCCCATGGACGAGATCGTGTCGAGGATCGACGCCGCCTTCCCGCTGGAGGCGGTCGCCGGGCCGAGCAGCGCCCCCGCCCGCCGGTTCCGCTACCGCGACGGTGCCGGCGACGTCGGCGTGGTGGCGAGCGTCACCCGCAGCTTCTGCGACACCTGCGACCGGGTCCGGCTCACGGCCGACGGCCAGTTCCGCCACTGCCTGTTCGCCGTGCGGGAGACCGATCTCCGGGCCGTGCTGCGCGGTGGAGGCACCGACGACGACGTGGCGGCCGCCATCGAGGCCGAGGTCGGGCGCAAGTGGTCCGGCCACCGCATCGGCGACGTCCACTTCGTCCGCCCGGCCCGCAGCATGAGCCAGATCGGCGGCTGAGCCACTGATCCGGGCGGTCGGGCGGCCCGAGGCGCCGGCGGCCGCCACCGTCTAGTCTGCGGGCAGATGGCCCGGCCCGCTGGCCGTTCGCTCCCGGGCGAGGACGCACCGGTCGTACACCTGGTGATGCCGCCATGGGCGGGCCTCGGCATCCACCGCACGTTCGGCCACCGCATGCCGCCCATGGCGCTGCTCGTGCTCGCCGCCCTGGCCCGTCGCGAGGGCTGGAGGGTGCGCTACGTCGACCTCAACGCCGACATCCTGCCCAGGGAGACGCCCGACCTGGTGGGCTTGAGCGTCTGGACGATGCTGGCGCCCCAGGCGTACGAGCTGGCCGACGCCTACCGGGCGCGCGGCGTCCCCGTCGTGCTGGGCGGCGTCCACCCCTCGATGCTGCCGGGCGAGGCGCTCCGTCACGCCGACGCGGTGGTGGTCGGCGAGGCCGAGTCGGTGTTCCCCCGGGTGCTGGCCGACGCGGCGGCCGGGCGCATGGCCGGCGTCTACCAGGGGACGTGGGGCGACATGTCGGCGGTGCCCAGGGTCGGGGAGTGGACCGACCTCCTGGAGAACACGCCGTGGGGCCGGTACCTGCCCCGGAACACCGTCCAGACCACGCGCGGCTGCCGCTTCAACTGCGACTTCTGCTCGGTGATCCGCATCAACGGGAGGGGCTCGCGCCATCGCGATCCCGACGAGATCGTCGAGGAGATCCGCGTCCTCGACCGGCGGGGCCAGAAGTTCGGCCCCTTCTTCCACGTCACGTTCCTGGACGACGACTTCGCCGCCGACCTCGAGTTCTCGGCGGCCATGTCGGAGGCGATCATCCGCTCGGGCCTCAAGTTCTCGTGGGCCGCCCAGGCGTCCATCGGCCTGGCCGGCGATCCGAAGATGGTCGACCTCGTGTCACGGGCCGGCTGCACGGTGCTCTTCACCGGCTTCGAGGGCATCACCCGCGAGACGCTCGTGGAGTGCAACAAGAAGAACCGGCCCCACCTCTACGGCGAGTCGATCAAGCGCCTGCACGACCACAACATCCTGGTGGAGGGCGGCTTCATCTTCGGGTTCGACGCCGACGAGCCCAACGTGTTCGACGACACGGCCGAGTTCGTGGATCGCATCGAGGTGGACGCCGCCCACTTCTCCATCCTCACGCCCCTTCCGGGCACGCACACCTTCGCCCGCATGGCCGGCGACGGGCGCATCGTCAGCTACGACTGGGGCGAGTACGACCTGTACCACGCCGTCTTCGACCCGGCCCGGATGACCCGCCAGCAACTCCAGGACGGCCTGTGGCGGGCATACCGGACCTTCTACGCCGGGAACCGGCGCTGGCGGCGGTGGCGGCGCCACGTCGGCATGCGCCTCAACCCGGTGGTGGGCACCACGATCACCCTCACCAACGCCAACTACGCGCGGCGCTTCCGGCCCCACGAGACGAAGCGCCCGCGCTACGTCGCCGACCCGGGGGACCTGAAGGACCTGCTGGTCACCAGCACGGCGCCGGCGTCGCAGGCCATCACGACCGCCGTCGCCCAGTTCGTAGCAAAGCCGCAGGCCCGCGCGGCAAAGGCCGACTCGGGCGTCTGAGCCCTTGCGCCCCGCCGCCTCGCCGGCGCCGCGACACCACGCCGTAGACTGAACCGCATGTCGGAGCGTGGACTCACCCATATCGACCCGCTGGGCCGCGCCCGCATGGTCGACGTCACGCCGAAGGAGCCCACGCACCGCCGGGCGGTGGCCCGCTGCAAGGTGTTCATGCAGCCGGAGACGACGTCCATGGTCGCCACCAACGCGGTCACCAAGGGCGACGTGCTGGGCGTGGCGCGCGTCGCCGGGATCCAGGCGGCCAAGCGCACCGTCGACCTCATCCCCTTGTGCCACCAGCTCACCATCGGCTCGGTGTACGTCAACTTCACGATCGGCGACGACAACGTCGAGATCGAGGCCCAGGTCGAGACGGTCGATCGCACCGGCGTGGAGATGGAGGCGCTCACCGCCGCCGCGGTGGCGGCGCTCACCATCTACGACATGTGCAAGTCGTCCGACCGCACGATGGTGATCGGCGACCTGGCCCTGTGGGAGAAGACGGGCGGGCGAATGGGGACGTGGCGCCGGCCGACGCCCGAACTGGCCGAGGGCGTCCCCGACATCTAGGCCGCCCCGGGCGAATGCCCGTTCGCTCCACTGGCGCGCCCGGCGGGGTCCGTGCAAGGATCACCCGCACACGTCCAGACCGAGCATCCACCGCCTGGGGAAGCGGCGAATGTACGGTCTCCGAGTTCACGAAAGCGGGTCGAGGAGCTCTTGACGATCGTGGTGCTGCTGGTACTTGCCGGGATCTGGGCAGCCGTGCTGGTCCCGCCCATGATGCGGGCCCGGTCCGAGTCGAGACCAGCCGATTCCATCGGCAACTTCCGCCACCAGCTGAGCGTCCTCCGCCGTACGGGGCCCACCGTGGTGCCGCCGGCGCACGCCCTCCGCATCCCCAGCTTCTCGGCAGCGCCCTTGCCCACCTACCAGATGGCCCGCACGTACTCCACCGAGGGTGCCCGCCGGGCCCGCACCATGAAGCGCCGCCGCGACGTGCTGTTCACGCTGGTCGCCGCCATGGGCATCACGCTCGTTCTCGGCATGCTGCCCCCGTTCCGCGCCGTGCTGTGGCTGCACCTGGCGTGCGACGTGGCGTTCGGCGCCTACGTCGCCCTCCTGATCAAGATCCGCAACGAGGCGGCCGAGCGCGAGATGAAGCTCCGGTTCCTGCCCGCCGCGCAGCCGGACAACGTCCTGCTGCTCCGCCGCTCCGCCAACTAGCAGCGGGCCGGGCGCCGGCGTGGCGCGCGACGCGAGGGGCGGTCGGGGAGACGAGCTGCTCGCCTTGTGCGAGCCGTTGCTGGCCGAGCTCGACGCCGCCCACAGCGCCCGCGAACGGGCGCTGGCCGCCTGCCGCCGCACCATCCGGGCGTGCGGCAGCGCCATCCGCGCCGTGCACCGCGGCGAGGCGGAGACGGTCGAACGGCGCACGTCCGAGGCGGCGGCGTCGCTGCGTGAGGCCCAGGCTGCGCTCGGGCCGCATCCGCGTGTCGCCTCCGCCGGCTTCCTGCACGACGCCGAGAAGGAGTACGCCGAGGCACTCCTGACCGCCGCCCTGGTCGAGGGCCGGCCCCTGCCCGACCCGGCCGAGGTCGGCGTCGGCGTCGCCGCCTGGCTCTGCGGTCTGGCCGAGGCCGCCTCCGAGCTGAGGCGTCACCTGCTGGACCGCATCCGTGAGGGCCAGCTGGAGCGGGGCGAGGAGCTGCTGGACGCCATGGAGGACGTGTACGACGTGCTCGTGACCGTCGACTACCCCGATGCCATCACCGGCGGCCTCCGGCGGACGACCGACGCCCTGCGGGCGGTGCTGGAGCGCAGCCGGTCGGACGTCACGACCACCGTCATCCAGTCCCGCCTGCGAGCGGCCATCGAGAAGCGCTCGGACGGCTAGCGTGGGGGACCCTCGGGGGTGTAGCTCAGCCCGGTAGAGCGCTACGTTCGCAACGTAGAAGTCGTGGGTTCAAGTCCCATCACCTCCACTGCAAGGCCCGAGGAACCGGCGGGGAGCGTGCCACCGGCGTCAAGCCGGGTCCGCGCCCCCCGGACCGGGTTCATGCGGCAAAAACGGGCGATATTCGCCCATTCCTGCCGCAGGAACAACGGCGGCGCCCGGCGGGGGCGGCCGGCAAGGCCGTCCTCGGACCGCCGGGCGGATCAGCCGCCGGTGTTGGTGTCGTTGTCGGGCTGGACGTCGACGTCGACGTCGGGGGCCTCGAGCTCCGACTCGCCGTCGTTGTCGTCGTCGGAGCAGGCGGCTCCCACCAACGGCAAGGCGGCGACGAGGGCGAGGGCGACGGAACGGCGCAGACGGTTCATGGGCTCTTTCTCCTGAGGGATCCTGGTTCGCCCTGTACCCACGCCGGGCGGTTCTGAACGAGCGTCGCCCCACGGCCGCGCAACCCGCCCCGGCCCGACGAAAGCGGCGTCCGCCATGGGTCAACTGGCCCGTTCGGCGACCTGCGACGAAACGCGCTTCAAGTCCGGCCTCCCGCGGCCGACGAAGTGTGCATGGACCGTCGTCCGGGGAACGCCCGCCGGCGGCCGGGCGCGCCGCCGCCGGCACCGGGGGTTCCCCGGTGATGAGCTGGGTCGTCGCCGGGGGGGCGATGGCGTTCGTCGTGTTCTGCGCCGACTCGGTGGGCGACGGGGAACGCCGCCCGCCGGCCGAGCGGGTGGTCCGGGCCGTGCTCTGGATGGTGACGCTCACCCGGTGGTTCACCCGCCGCAACCTCACCAAGCTCGGTCGCTTCGGCGCCGTCGTGTGGTTCCTCGTGACGACCGGGTGGCTGCTGACGCTCATCTCCGACCGGCTGTCGCCGACCGCCTTCCTCGTGCTCGGACCGGTGGCGATGTCGTTCGTCGTGTACTGCGTGGACGCCCTGTCCTCCGACCTGGAGAACAAGCCCCTGCGCCGGTTCGTCCGCAGCGTGCTGTGGCCGCTCCCGGTCGTGGGCTACCTGACGAACGAGGACAGCATCAACCTGGTGCACGCCAGCGTGACGGTGTGGGTGCTCCTCACCACCGGGTGGCTGCTGGGCCTGCTGGCCGACCGGGTCGCCGTCCCCCTGGCGAGCCTGGGATGAGCATCCTCGGGACCTTCCGGGAGCACCGGCCCTTCCCGGGCCAGGACCCGTGGGTGGTGGCGCACGACGGGTGGTACCTGCTCGTCCAGGCGGCGGGACGCAACCGGCGCATCGTCGTGAAGCGCTTCCGGGACCTGGCCCGGATGGATCGCAACGTCGAGACGGTGATCTGGGCACCGAGCGGGCGCGGGGGCCGGGTGCGGGAGGTCTGGGCGCCCGAGCTGCACCTGATCGACGGTCGCTGGTACGTGTACTACGCCGCGAGCGACGGGCACGCCGGCAACCACCGCGCGTACGTGCTCGTGGCCGACGATCCGCTCGGCCCCTACGAGCCGCTCGGGCGCGTGTGCGATCCCGCGCACGACGTGTGGGCCATCGACATGACCGTGCTGACCCACGACGGCCGTCTCTACGCCCTGTGGTCGGGCTGGGAGGGGCCCGACGACGCCTTCCCGCAGAACCTGTACGTCGCCCCGCTGGCGAACCCGTGGACCATCTCGGGGGGGCGCCGGTGCATCGCCCGGCCCGAGCACGACTGGGAGCAGAGCGTCGCGGCGGTGAACGAGGGACCGCAGGTGCTGCGACATCCCGGCACGGGCCGGCTCTTCGTCCTCTACTCGGCGGACGCCAGCTGGACCCAGGCCTACAAGATGGGCCTGTTGGAGCACACCGGCGGTGACCCGGCCGACCCCGCCTCGTGGCGGAAGTGGAGCGAGCCGTTCCTCACGGGCGGGGGCCACGGCTGCGTGGTCGACACCCCCGAGGGGCAGCGGGTCGTGTACCACCGCAAGCTCGGACCGGACGTGGGCTGGGCCGACCGCGAGATCTGTTCGACGCCCCTCCTGTGGGACGCCGGCGCGCTGCCGGTGGCCGTCGGCGCCTCCCCGCCGACCGGCGAGGTGCTCCGCACCGGCATGGCCTGACGGCCCCGCTCGCCGGCCCGGCTCTCCGCCCCTAGCAGGGGAGGGGGTGGCCGTCCGGGTCGTCGAGGTGCTCGATGTAGTGGATGAGGTGGTCGGGGTCGAACGGCTTGGTGATGTAGTAGCTGGCGCCCGCCTGCCAGCCCCGCCACACGTCCTTGTCCGAGGCGCGGGCGGTGAGTATGACCACGGGGATGTCCATCGTCGCCTGGTCGGCCTTGAGGTTCTCGAGCAGGTCGAAGCCGTCGGTGACCGGCATCATGACGTCGGCCACGATCAGGTCCGGCTGCAGCTCCTTGGCCAGCGCCCCCGCCTGGGCGCCGTCCTCCGCCTCGGTCACCGAGTAGCCGCTCAGCTCCAGCGTCATGACGAGCAGCGCCCGGATGTCCGGGTCGTCGTCGGCGATCAGGACTCGTTGAACGGGCGTGGTCATCGTGGGTCTCTCCCGGTGGCGGTCGCCGCGAGCAGAGGAGTGGCCTCGGCGCCGAACCGTTCCGAGCGGGGCGGCGGGGCGGGCGAGGGGAGCGTCAGGACGAACCGGGAGCCGCCGCCCGGTGCGTCGTCCAGCGTGAGGGTGCCCCCGAGGAGCACCGCGACCTGCCGGCACAGGTAGAGCCCGAGGCCGGTCCCGCCCTGCGAGCGGGTCGACGACTGGTCGAGCTGCACGAACCGCTCGAAGACCCGCTCCCGGTCGGCGGGCGGGATTCCCGGGCCGGAGTCGACGACCTCGATGCGCGAGGTCCCGCCGTCATGGTGCACGAGGATGTCGATAGGGCCGCCGGGGGCGTACTTGCAGGCGTTCTCGACCAGGTTGGAGAGCACCTGGCGGAGCTTCGACTCCGACGTGCGCACCAGGCCGCCGCCGTCGTCCACGAAGCGGATCGGGGGCAGCGGCTCGGGCGCCCGCTGGGCCCGGAGCTCCTCGACGACGTCGTCGACCATGCGGACGATGTCGACGGGCGTGTCGATCCTCGGCGCCTCGCCGTGCTCGACGGTGGCGAGGGTGAGGAGCTCCTCGATCAGGCGCTGGAGCCGCTTGGCCTGCCGGCAGGCCACGTCCATCAGCGTCGCCCGCTGCTCGGGGTTGAGGCGCTCGTCCATGCGCCGCAGCGTGAGGACGGAGCCGATGGTCGCGGCCAGGGGCGTGCGCAGCTCGTGCGACACGGCGGAGACGAAGTCGTCCTTCTGGCGGTTCAGGTCGACCTGGTGGGCGAGGGCGGCCTCGACGTCGGCGTACAGCCGGGCGTTGGCGACGGTCAGCGAGGCGTGCCCGAGGAAGGCGGCCAGCACCTCGGCCCGGGCGCCGGACCCGTCGTCGCCCGCCAGCTGGCGGAGCACGGCGAGCACGACCGGGGCGGCGGCGCCCTCCTCGGAGCGGGCGACGACGAGCGATTCGGCCGACGGGTCGAGGGCGAGGACGGTGGTGGGAATCGAACGACCGGGGACCTCGACGGCCGCCACCGGCGCGACCAGCTCGACGATCGCCTCGACCACCGGGCCCGGGGCGGGCCGGGCGCCGGCGTCGGTCACGACCACGCCGGTCCACGTGCCGTCTGCGCCGGCCGTGCAGCACAGGCCGGCCGCACCGGTCACCAGCGACCGGGCCTCGTCGCCCAGGGTGCCCAGCACCTCGGCCAGCCCGGTCAGGCCGCCGGTGCGGGAGGACGCCGCGTACAGGCGCTCGAAGCGCAGGTGCTCGGCCCGGTGGGCGGCCAGCCGCCGGGTCTCGGCGATCATCAGCAGGACGAGCGGCGCCACGAGGGCGATGGCGCCCGGCGTCACGCTGACGAGCACGACGGCGACCAGCCCGAGGCTGGCCGAGATGACGCTGGCGATCGCCACCGGCGCCAGCGAAGCGGTGAACACCCGGAGGAAGCGGGAGCCTTCCATCACCGAGACGGCGAGCGACGTCGACGCGTGGGTGAAGGTGGCGTAGGCGCAGGCGGCGGCCAGGGCGGCCCCCCAGGTGACGCCGTCGGCCGCTCCGCCGTCGTGGAAGCCGACGAAGGCGAGGGCGGCGAGCAGGGCGGCGGTCGAGGTGCTGGCGACGTTGTAGAGCAGCTTGGCGGGGGACTGGCGCAGCCAGGCGCAGACGAGGGCCTCGCCCAGCGCGGCCGCCACGACGACCCCCGCCGGCGACAGGTGCAGGAGCATGCCGACGACCACCGCCTCGACCATGGTCACCGACACGGCGTGGCGGCCGAGCTCCACGTGCATCCGCACCGACCCGAGGACGGCGACGGCCACGGCGAAGGGGAGGACGGCCGGCGGCACGGTGCCGAGCACCCCGTCGGCGAGGGCGGCGGCGGCCAGGACGGCGGCCAGCGTCACGGGCAGCGCGGTCAGCACGACGATCCCTCGTCGCCTGGGGTGAGTGTCGGGGGCCATGGCGCTGCGGAGGGTTATCCGATGACGGCTGCGGCCCAACTGCTGCCGGCCCAACGGCTGCCGGCCCAGCGCGAGCCGGCGAAGCTGGAACCGGCCCAGCTCGACCCGGCCCAGCGGGACCCGGCCCAGCGGCTGCCGGCCCAGCGCGAACCGGCCCAGCTCGACCCGGCCCAGCGGCTGCCCTCGAACCTCACCGATGCCCAGCGGCTGCCCGCCCAGCGCGAGCCGGCCCACACCTCGTCGGCCCAGCGGGACCCGGCCCAACGGCTGCCGGCCCACCGGGACCCGGCCCAGCGGCTGCCGGCCCAGCGGCTGCCGGCCCAGCGGCTGCCGGCGAACTCCTCGTCGGCCCAGCGGCTGCCCGTCCACTGCTCGTCGGCCCAGCGGCTGCCGGCCCAACGGGAACCGGCCCAGCGGCTGCCCACCCAGGCGTCGCCGGCCCAGCGGCTGCCCACCCAGGGCATCTGGTGGAGGCCGACGCCGAGGCCGTTGAATGC
>Ga0247704_1000139_pt1 | contig 20776 bp, 18 predicted proteins | sample 41W_NmetaG_FD_189042 | JGI IMG/M metagenome (GOLD analysis project Ga0247704, IMG submission 189042) | Soil microbial communities from hillslope of Landscape Evolution Observatory, University of Arizona, Oracle, AZ, United States - 4-1-W_N | ecosystem: Engineered > Artificial ecosystem >...
GTGCAGGAGCGGGTGTCCACGTCGACGAGCAGCACGATGGCGACCGGCGGGTCACCGTCGTGCGGCCCCCCGTCCACGTCGGCACGCCGCGGTAGCCAGGCCATGAGCGAGACCGAGATCGAGACCACCCACGGTGCCCCGTCCACCCTCACTCGGGGACAGGTCGTGCTCCACCCCTCCCGCGACGGCTACCTCGCCCTGGTCGGCGACCTGCGCCGGGACGGCTTCACCGTGTGCCTCGACGTCACGGCCGTCGACTACCTGACCCACCCCGGTCGCTCGGGCCTGCCCCTCGGGGTGCTCCCCGAGCGCTTCGAGGTGGTGACCACGCTGCTGTCCTTCGAGCGCCGGGAGCGGGTGCGCATGCGGGTGCAGGTGCCGGAGCCCGATCCGGTGGTGGCGTCGCTCTACGACTTGCACCCCGGCTCGGAGGCCATGGAGCGCGAGGTCTTCGACATGTTCGGCATCGTCTTCGCCGGCCACCCCGACCTCACCCGCATCCTCATGCCCGAGGACTGGGAGGGCCACCCGCTGCGCAAGGACTACGCCGTGGGGCGCATCCCGGTGCAGTTCAAGGGTGCCCCGGGAGCCCGCTGATGACCACCACCGAGCGCGCCTTCCCGGGGGCGGCCACCTCCGAGGGGGCCCAGGAGCTGGCCGAGCGGGGGGGATCCACCGCCGCCGAGCTGCTGCGGGAGTCGGGCGCGGTGCTGCGCTTGTCGGAGGCCAGGGTGGCCGAGCTGGCCGACCAGGCCGGCCCCGAGGACGAGACCATGCTCATCAACATGGGGCCCCAGCACCCCAGCACCCATGGGGTGCTGCGCCTCATGCTCGAGCTCGAGGGCGAGACGGTGCTGCGGACCAAGCCCATCGTGGGCTACCTCCACACCGGGATGGAGAAGACGGGCGAGGACCTCACCTACCTCCAGGGCCCCACCAACGTCACCCGGATGGACTACGCCGCCCCGCTGTTCAACGAGCTGGTCTTCTCCCTGGCCACCGAGGCCCTCCTCGGCGTGGAGGTCCCACCCCGGGCCACGTGGATCCGCATGCTCATGTGCGAGCTCAACCGGATCTCGTCGCACTTCCTGTTCCTCGCCACCAACGGCATGGACCTGGGCGCGGTCTCCATGATCCTCTACGGCTGGCGCGAGCGCGACCTGGTGCTGCAGTTCTTCGAGAAGACCAGCGGGCTGCGGATGAACCACAACTACATCCGCCCCGGTGGCGTGGCCGCCGACCTGCCCGACGGGTGGCGCGACGACTTGCTCAACATCTTGTCGGTCCTGCCCGAGCGCCTGGCCGAGTACGACAACCTCATGACCGGCCAGCCCATCTGGCAGGGCCGGACCCAGGGCGTGGGCGTCATCACCCCCGAGGAGGCCCTGGCGCTCGGCGCCACCGGCCCCATCCTGCGCTCCACCGGCACCCCCTGGGACCTGCGCAAGGACATGCCGTACCTGGCCTACGACCAGGTCGAGTTCGACGTGGTGGTGGGCAACTACGGTGACGTGTTCGACCGCTACGCCATCCGCCTCAACGAGATCCGGGAGTCGATGCGCATCGTGGGCCAGATCCTCGACCGCATGCCCGCCGGCGACTACCGGGTCCAGGACAAGAAGGTCACGCCCCCGCCCCGGGCCCGCATCGACGAGTCCATGGAGGCGTTGATCCACCACTTCAAGATCTTCACCGAGGGCTTCCGGGTGCCCGAGGGCGAGGTCTACGCCGCCGTGGAGTCACCCCGGGGGGAGCTGGGCTGCTACCTGGTCTCCGACGGCAGCGCCAAGCCCTACCGGATGCACATCCGGGGCCCGTCCTTCGTCAACCTCCAGACCCTGCCCCACATGCTGCGGGACGGGCTCATCGCCGACGCCGTCGCCATCATCTCCAGCGTCGACCCCATCATGGGCGAGGTCGACCGATGAGCCCGTGCTCGCACCACTCCTCCGGCTTTGTGTGCACGAGTGTGGGCTATAGGACTGTCCGTGCACACAAAGGTGGCGGGGAGGGCGGGGGCCGATGAGCCGGTTGACGCCCGAGAACGTGGAACTGGCCCGGACCATCATCGGCCGCTACCCCCGGAGCCGATCGGCGCTGATCCCCCTGTTGCACGTGGCCCAGGAGCAAGACGGTTGGGTCAGCCCCGACGGGATGGAGCACATCGCCGAGCTCCTCGGGCTCACCCCCTCCGAGGTGCTGGGCACGGCCAGCTTCTACGGCATGTTCAAGCGCCAGCCGGTCGGCCGCTACGTGGTGAGCGTGTGCACCAACATCTCGTGCATCCTCCTCGGGGGCGAGGAGCTGCTCGAGCACTGCGAGGAGCGCCTCGGGATCAAGGCCGGGGCCACTACCGCCGACGGCACCTTCACCCTCGACGACGTGGAGTGCATCGCCGCCTGCTCCGACGCCCCCTGCCTGCAGGTGAACTACCGCTACTTCCTCAACGTCACCCACGACCAGGTCGACGCCCTCTTCGACGACCTGCGGGCGGGCCGGCGGGGCGACGAGATCCCCCCCCACGGCACCCTCACCCGGGTCCGCCAGCAGGTGGCGGCCGAGCGCTGGTCGGGCCACGGAGGCGACGAGCTGGTCGTGCCCCCGGGCCAGGTGCGCTGATGGCGGTCAGCGACGCCGCCCCCATCATCTCCACCCGCTTCGGCCTGAGCGACGGCCACACCCTCGACGGCTACCGGCGCACCGGCGGCTACACGGCCCTGCCCAAGGCCCTGGGCATGGGGCCCGACGCCGTGCTGGACGAGGTCAAGGCGGCGGTGGTGCAGGGCCGGGGCGGCGCCGGCTTCCCCGCCGGGGCCAAGTGGTCGTTCCTGCCCAAGGACATCTTCCCCCGCTACTTCGTGGTCAACGGCGACGAGAGCGAGCCTGGCACCTGCAAGGACCGCCCCCTCATGGAGCATGATCCCCACCAGCTGATCGAGGGTCTGGTCATCTCCTGTTTCGCCGTGCGGGCGGCCCAGGCCTTCATCTACGTGCGGGGGGAGATGGCCCTGGCCCAGGAGCGCATCGCCCTGGCCCTCAACGAGGCCTACGCCGCCGGGCTGGTGGGCCGCGACATCCTCGGCTCGGGGTGGTCGCTCGACATCGTGTTGCACTGGGGGGCGGGCGCCTACATCGTGGGGGAGGAGACCGCCCTCATCGAGAGCCTGGAGGGCCAGCGGGGCATGCCCCGCCTCAAGCCCCCCTTCTTCCCCGCGGCCAAGGGCCTCTACCTCCAGCCCACGGTGGTCAACAACGTCGAGACGTTGTCCAACATCCCCTGGATCATCACCAACGGCGGGGCCGCCTTCGCCGCCCTCGGCACCGAGAAGGCACCGGGCATGCGCCTGTTCGCCCTCTCCGGCCACGTGCGCCGACCCGGCGTCTACGAGGTGGAGATGGGCACCACCACCTACCGCGACCTGGTGGAGGCCCCGGTGTACGGGGGCGGCATGCGCCACGGCAACGCCCTCAAGGCCTTCATCCCCGGCGGGGGCTCGGCACCGTGGTTCTACCCCGAGCAGCTCGATCTGCCTCTCGACGCCAGCGTCATCGGCCCGGCCGGTTCGATGATGGGCTCCGGTGCCGTGGTGATCATGGACGAGACCACCTGCGCGGTGCGGGCCGCCTGGCGCCTGGTGCGCTTCTTCGCCCATGAGTCCTGCGGCAAGTGCACCCCGTGCCGGGAGGGCGGGGCCTGGCTGGAGAAGGTGCTGCGGCGCATCCTCGACGGCCACGGCCGGGAGGACGACCTCGAGCTGCTCCTCGACGTGGGGGACAACATCAGCCCCGGGCCCTTCCCCCGCCCCGCTTTCGGGGGCGAGGACGCCGTGGCCTTCCCCTACAAGCAGACGACCATCTGCCCCCTGGGTCCGTCGGCGGTGTCGCCCGTGTACTCCTCCATCCTGCGCTTCCGCGACGAGTACCTCCGCCACATCAAAGACGGTGGCTGTGCCAGCCACCGCTCTGGCGATCTGGCAGCAGAAGTGGTCGGGAATCCGACCAGTCCTGCTGCCAAAAGGGGGCCGGGCGGCGATGGCTGAGACTGAGACCGACCAGCAGGAGAAGACCACCGTCACCGTCACCGTCGACGGGCGGGCCATCGAGGCCCGGCCCGGCGAGCTGGTGATCGCCGCCGCCGAGCGCCACGGGGTCTACATCCCCCGCTTCTGCTACCACCCCCGCATGCGGCCGGTGGGCATGTGCCGGATGTGCATCGTGGAGATCGACAGCGGCCGGGGCCCGGCCCTCCAGCCCTCGTGCATGGTGCCGGTGGCCGAGGGCATGACCGTCGACACCGAGTCGGCCCGCACCAAGAAGGCCCAGGACGGGGTGCTCGAGTTCCTGCTCATCAACCACCCCCTCGACTGCCCGGTCTGCGACAAGGGCGGGGAGTGCCCGCTGCAGGATCAGACCCTGGCCTTCGGGCCCGGCGAGAGCCGCTTCATCGAGGAGAAGCGCCACTTCGAAAAGCCCATCCCCATCAGCGACCTGGTCTACCTCGACCGGGAGCGCTGCATCCTCTGCGACCGCTGCACCCGCTTCGCCGCCGAGGTGGCCGGCGACCCCCTGATCTCGTTCATCGACCGGGGCAACCACACCCAGGTCAACACCTTCCCCGACGATCCCTTCGCCTCCTACTTCAGCGGCAACACCGTGCAGATCTGCCCGGTCGGGGCCCTCCTGGCCAAGCCCTACCGCTTCCGGGCCCGGCCCTGGGACCTCGACCAGGTCGAGTCCACCTGCACCGCCTGCTCGGTGGGGTGCCGTATCGCCCTCCAGTCGTCGTCCAACCGCCTGGTGCGCAAGCTCGGCGTCGACGTCGACCCGGTGAACTGGGGATGGCTGTGCGACAAGGGCCGGTTCGACTTCGAGGCGGTGGGCAGCGACGCCCGCCTCGGCCAGCCGCTGGTGCGGGAGGCGGGCAAGGAAGACCTGGTGCCCACCTCGTGGGCGGAGGCGCTGGCGGCGGCCGCCGACGGCATCACCCGGGCCAAGACGAGTCGGGGCCCCGAGTCGATCGCCGTGCTCGGTGGCGCCCGGGGCACCAACGAGGATGCCTACGCCTGGTCGAAGCTGGCCCGGTCGGTGCTGGGCACCAACTCCGTCGACGCCCAGCTCGACGACGGGCTGCCCGCTGAAGCGGTGGTGGGCTTGCCCCGGGCCACCATCGACCAGGCATGCTCCGCCGCCACGGTGGTGCTCCTCGCTCCCGATCTCAAAGAAGAGCTGCCCGTGCTTTACCTGCGGCTGCGCCAGGCGGTGATCGAGGGGCATACCCGGGTGGTGGAGCTGAGCCCGGTGGAGACGGGCATGACCCGCTACGCCGCCGCCTCCCTGCGCTACCGGCCGGGCGAGGCGGCGGCCCTGGTGCGGGCCCTGGTGGGGGGCGAGCCCGGCGCCGACGGCAACGAGCGCTCGGCGGCCGAGACCCGAGCGGCCGAGCTGCTGGCCGGCGACTCGCTGGTGTGCGTGCTGGGCCGGCCCTCGCTGGCCGAGCCGGCCCAGGGCACCATCGATGCCGCCGCCGCCCTGCTCGAGGCCCGGCCCGGCATCAGCTTCTTGAGCGCCCTGCGCCGGGGCAACGTCGCCGGAGCCCTCGACATGGGCCTGGCCCCGGGCCTGCTGCCGGGCCGGGTGGCGCTCGACGCCGGCCGGGCCTGGTTCGCCCAGGCGTGGGGCGGCGTGGCCACCGGCCCCGGGCTCGACGCCCGGGGGATGCTGGAGGCGGCGGCCGAGGGCCGGGTGGGCTGCCTCATCCTCCTCGGTGCCGATCCCCTCGACGACTTCCCCGACCGCGACCTGGCCCGCCGGGCCATGGTGGGCGCCGGCTACGTCATCGCCGTCGACTGTTTCCTCACCGACTCCACCCGGCGGGCCGACGTGGTGCTGCCGGCGGCCGCCTTCGGGGAGAAGGCCGGTACCACCACCAACGTGGAGGGCCGGGTCAGCCGCATCCACCAGAAGGTCACCGCCCCCGGGACGTCCCGGGCCGACTGGATGATCGCCGCCGAGCTGGCCTTCCGCCTCGGCGGCGACCTCGGCCTCGACTCGGTGGAGGCCATCTGGGACGAGGTCGAGCGGCTGGCCCCCTCGCACCGGGGGATCACCCGGGCCCGCCTGGCGGCGGCCGAGGGTCTCGACGGCATCGTGGCCGGCACCGTCGAGGACGCCCCCCGGCCCGAGGCCCGGCCCAGCATGTCCCAGACCGACGCCCCCGGCATCGCCGGGTCGCCGGTCCACACCCGGGCCGACCGGGTGGCCACCACCGCCATGGACGGCGGTGCGCCCGGTGACGGCCCGGCTACCGAGGTGCCGGCCGCCCCGCCGCCGCCGGTACTGGTGTGGCGCTCCGGCGCCGATCGCCGGCCGCCGCCGCCGCTCGACCGCTACTCCCTGCGGCTGGTGTCGAGCCGGCGCCTCTACGACGACGGCACCTTCGTCCACCACTCGCCGTCGCTGGCCCCGCTGGCCCCCGGCGCTCGCTTGCGGGTCAACCCCAGCGACCTGCGCCCCCTCGGGGTGGGCAGCGGCACCCGCCTGCAGGTCACCAGCAGCCGGGGCCGGGTGGTGCTCGAGGCGGTGGCCGACCCGGGGGTGCCCCCGGGCAGTGTCGCGGTGGCCTTCAACCAGCCGGGGCCGGGAGCGGCCGACCTCATCGACGGCGGGAAGCCCGTGACCGAGGTCCGCCTGGAGACCATCTCCACCTCGGGAGGCGCCGGTGCGGCGAACCCGGAGGCCCGCCCATGAGTGGAGACCCCCTCTTCGCCGGGGGCTTCGACTGGGTCGTGATCGCCTTCGTGGTGGCCAAGGCCCTCATCGGCTTCACCATCGTCATGGTGGGCGTCATCTTCATGATCTGGTTCGAGCGCAAGGTGGTGGCCGACATGCAGAACCGCATCGGCCCCAACCGGGCCGGCAAGTGGGGGCTCGCCCAGACCCTGGCCGACGGCATCAAGCTCATCTTCAAAGAGGATCTCAAGCCCGAGCGGGCCGACAAGGTGGTGTTCCGCCTGGCGCCCTACCTCTCGGTGGTCCCTGCCTTCTTGACCTTCACCATCGTGCCCATCGGCGGCGTCTTCAGCGGCGGCAACGACGGCGCCATCGAGATCTTCGGCCGGCGGACCTGGATGCAGGTGGCTGATCCCCCCATCGGCGTGCTGTTCCTGCTGGCCATGTCGTCGATCGCCGTGTACGGCATCATGCTGGCGGGGTGGGCCTCGGGTTCGAAGTATCCCCTACTGGGCTCGGTGCGGGCCTCGGCCCAGATGGTCAGCTACGAGGCGGCGCTGGGGTTGTCGGTGGTGGCGGTGGTGCTCATCAGCGGATCGCTGTCGACCCACGACATCGTGGCCGCCCAGGCCGGCAGCATCGCCAACTGGAACCTCATCGCCACCGCCGGGATCCCCTTCGCCATCTTCTGCGTGGCCGCCACCGCCGAGCTCAACCGCCCCCCCTTCGACCTGGTGGAGGCCGAGCAGGAGCTGGTGGGAGGCTTCCACACCGAGTACTCCTCCATGCGCTTCGGCATGTTCTACCTGGCCGAGTTCATGAACACCATCACCATGTCGGCCATCATCGTCACCCTCTTCCTCGGCGGTCCGGCCGGACCGGTGCTCTTCGGCCCGGACATCATCTGGGGCACCCTGTGGTTCACCGTCAAGCTGCTGGTCTTCCTCTTCACCTTCGTGTGGCTGCGGGCCACGCTGCCCCGCTACCGCTACGACCAGCTCATGGACCTCGGGTGGAAGCGCCTCATCCCCCTGGCGCTCGGCTGGCTGCTGGTGATCGGCACCATCAGCGTGGGCCGTGACGCCGGCTGGAGCCGGGTGCTCACCCTGGGCGGCGCCTTCGCCGTGGGGGTGGTCGCCTGGGCCGGCCTGGCCGGGGCCATGCGGACCTCCCGGCTGCGGGGCGCCGAAGACCACTATGGCGAGATGACCACGACCAGCGAGGTGGTGTAGTGGGCTACACCGAGGGCTTCTGGGTCACCCTGAAGCAGATCTTCCAGCCCCGGATCACCGGCGAGTACCCCCGGGAGAAGCGGCCCAAGCCGTTGCGCCTGCACGGCCGCCACGTCCTCAACCGCTACGAGGACGGCATGGAGAAGTGCATCGGCTGCGAGCTGTGCGCCGGCGTGTGCCCGGCGCGCTGCATCTACGTCCGGGGGGCCGACAACCCCCCCGAGGCGCCGGTCTCGCCCGGGGAGCGCTGGGGCTTCATCTACGAGATCAACTACCTGCGCTGCATCCACTGCGACCTGTGCGTGGAGGCCTGTCCCACCGAGGCCATCACCGAGTCGAAGCTCTTCGAGTTCTCCTTCACCAACCGGGCCGACGCCATCTACACCCGCTCGGAGCTGCTGGTGGGCGAGGACGGCAAGCCCCAGAAGCTGCCGTGGGAGGACTGGCGCGACGGCGACGACCAGCACACCTCGGCGTGGATGCGGGCCACCGCCCCGAGCGGGCGGGCCGACTACGAGGGGCGGGTGGCATGGTCGGGTGAGCTCGGCTACGGCGTGCGCGCCCCGGAGACGGGCCAGAGCAAGGACCCCGACCTGGCCCCGCCGGTCGACGCCGTGGCCCACGGCGGCTCGCCCTACGCCGGCAGCGACACCGCCCCCGGGGAGCGGGCCAGCGATCACGACCCGGCGGGACCGCGGGCCCGCGGGGGCGCGGCGTGATCATCGACACCGCCGTGTTCATCGTGGCCGCCCTGGTCATCCTGGTCGGGGCCCTGGGGGTCATCTTCTCCCGCAACCCGGTGCACTCGGCCCTCATGCTGGTCATGACCCTCTTCGGCGTGGCCGTGCTCTTCGTGGCCCAAGAGGCCCACTTCCTCGCCGCCGTGCAGGTGATCGTCTACGCCGGGGCCATCGTGGTGCTGTTCTTGTTCGTGATCATGCTCCTGGGTGTCGACACCGCCGAGAACCTGTCCACCGATCCCCTGGGGGGCCAGCGGCCGGCGGCCGGCGTGGTGGCGGTGGCCGCCGTGGGCCTGCTCGCCGTGCTGGCCGTGCGCGCCGTGCAGGTGAGCACCGGAGCCCAGTCGCTCTCGCTGCCCCTCGACTCGGGCCGCTCCAACATCTCGGTGCTGGCCGAGGTCCTGTTCACCGACTACGTCTACGCCTTCGAGGTCACCTCGGTGTTGCTGGTCATCGCCGTGGTCGGCGCCGTGGTCATGGCCCGCCGCCCCCGGCCGGCGCCTGAGGACCCTGCCGCCGGCCCGGCCGAGGTGGAGGCAGGTACCACCGAGGCGGCCGCGGAGCAGGCATGACCGTCGACGCCACCTGGTACCTGGTGCTCTCGGCCATGCTCTTCACCATCGGCGCCTGCGGCCTGCTGGTGCGGCGCAACCCCCTGGTGATGTTCATGTGCGTGGAGCTCATGCTCAACGCCGTCAACCTCACCTTCGTCACCTTCTCCAACGTCCTCAACGACGTGTCGGGCCAGGTGGTGGTGTTCTTCGTCCTGGTGGTGGCGGCCGCCGAGGTGGTCGTCGGCCTCGGCATCATCGTGGCCATCCTCCGGCGCCGCCCCAACGCCACCGCCGACGACGTCTCCCTGCTCCGGGGCTGAGCTCCCCGGCGCAGCGCTTCCCGGCGCAGCGCTTCTCGGCGCGAAACGGCCCCGATATGGGCGTCCGATCGCGCCGAGAACGGGTGGGGGGGCGGCCCGAGGGCTAGCGTGGCCCGCCGTGACGAGCCGCACCCTGGTCATCTGCAAACCTGACGCTGTCGAGCGGGGGTTGGCCGGCGAGATCGTGGCCCGCCTGGAGCGCAAGGGCCTGCGCCTGGTGGCCGCCGAGCTGCGGACCATCGACGAGGCCACCGCCGGGCGCCACTACGCCGAGCACCAGGCCAAGCCCTTCTACGGGGAGCTGGTGTCCTTCATCACCGGCGGGCCCTGCCTGCTGGTGGTGGCCGAGAGCTCCGAGGCCGACACCTGGCAGATGGTGCGCACCTTGATGGGGACCACCGACCCGGCCCAGTCGCCGCCGGGCACCATCCGGGGCGACTACGGCGTGCGCCTGCGCGACAACCTGGTGCACGGCTCCGACAGCCAGGCGTCGGCCGATCGGGAGATCGCCCTGTTCTTCCCCGACCTGGCCTGAGTCGCCCGCCGGCCGCTCGGTCGGCCGCTAGGGCCAGGGCCAGGGCCTTGTCGAAGTCGACGCCCGGCCCCAGCCCCATGGACCGGGTTTCCAGCCGGCAGGGACGGCACCCGCCCAGGTCATCTTACGGAGCTACACTTGCCAGTATGACCACCTCCCGGGTCACGGTCACCCTTCCGAGCGATCTGCACCAGGCCGCCCAGCAAGCGGCGGCGAGCGCCCGTCTGCCGTTCTCCGCCGTGGTGTCGGATGCGCTGGCCGCGTGGGTTCGAGGCCAGTTGGTCGACGAGTGGCTCGCCGAGCACCAGTCGGCTCATGGAACGTTCGACGAAGATGAGCTGCGGGCGCTGGCGGAGGAGGCAGGGGTGCCCTACGTCGCCGGGGGGCGGAAGGGGTCTCCGGGGTGAACCTCGTCCTCGACGCTGGTGCGTTGATCGCCATCGATCGGGATGATCGCCGCGTGGCCGGGCTTCTCGAGCTCGGCCGGCGGGTGGCGGCCCGCCTGGTCACGACCTCGCCCGTGGTCGGGCAGGCGTGGCGGGAGGGTGCCCATCAGGTCCGACTGGCCCGGGCGCTGGCGATGATCGACGTGCGGCCGGTCGGGCTTCCCGACGCCAAGGACGCTGGCGCCCTGCTCGGTGCCGCAGGGTGCTCGGATGTCGTCGATGCCCTCGTGGCGCTGCTCGCCTTGCCCGGCGATCAGGTGCTCACCAGCGACCCGGGTGACCTCGTCCATCTCCTGGAGGCCCGCCACGTCGACGTCCGCATCGTCACCGTCTGATCCCTCCCTCCGCCCGGCTTGTGGCCGGCGGGGCGGGCCCGTAGCCTGACCCCCAACGCCCTCCCGGTACCGGAGGCAAGTCGACATGTCCGACAACCCACTCTCCAACATCATGGGCCGCGACATGGCGGTCGACCTCGGCACGGCCAACACGTTGATCTACGTGCGGGGCCGGGGCATCGTCCTCAACGAGCCCTCGGTGGTGGCCATCAACATCAAGGACGGCCGCCCCGTGGCCGTCGGCACCGAGGCCAAGCGCATGCTCGGGCGCACGCCCAGCCACATCCAGGCCGTGCGCCCCCTCAAGGACGGCGTCATCGCCGACTTCGAGATCTGCGAGAAGATGCTGCGGTACTTCATCCACAAGGTGCACCAGCGCCGGTGGGTCAAGCCCCGGATGGTCATCTGCGTCCCCTCGGGCATCACCGGGGTCGAGCAGCGGGCGGTGCAGGAGGCAGCCGAGTTCGCCGGCGCCCGCAAACCCGCCTACATCATCGAAGAGCCCATGGCGGCGGCCATCGGCGCCGGCCTGCCCGTCCAGGAGCCCACCGGCAACATGATCGTCGACATCGGCGGCGGCACCACCGAGGTGGCGGTCATCTCATTGGGCGGCATCGTGGCCAGCCAGTCGGCCCGGGTGGGTGGTGACGAGCTCGACGACGCCATCCTCCAGTACATCAAGAAGGAGTACAGCGTCGCCCTCGGCGAGCGCACGGCCGAGGAGGTCAAGATCACCCTGGGGTCGGCCTGGCCGCTGGAGGAGGAGCTGACGGCGGAGATCCGGGGCCGGGATCTGGTCACCGGGCTGCCCAAGACCATCCTCACCTCCACCAGCGAGATCCGCGAGGCCCTGGAAGAGCCGGTGTCGTCGATCGTCGACGCCGTGAAGGTCACCCTGGACAAGACCCCTCCGGAACTGGCGGCCGACATCATGGAGGGCGGGATCGTGCTCACCGGTGGCGGCGCCTTGCTGCTCGGGCTCACCGAGCGCCTGCAGGCGGAGACGGGCATGCCCATCAGGGTCGCCGACAACCCCCTGCAGTCCGTGGCCATCGGCTCGGGCCAGTCCCTGGAGGAGTTCGAGGCGCTCAAGGGCGTCCTCTTTTCTTCGAACCAGCACTGACCTCCCGAGGTGGCACTCTCTCGCCGGGGCGGACGCTCCCGCTTCACGCTGATCTTGTTGATCTTGACCTCGATCACCGTGATCACCCTCGACTTCCGGGGCGACGGCGCCGGGCTCATCGGATCGGTGCGTGACGGCGCCGCCGACGCCCTGGCCCCGGTACGGGACTTCGCCGCCAACACCCTCGACCCCGTGGGCGACGCCCTCGAAGGGGTCACCGGCTACGGCGATCTGGAGGCAGAGAACGCCGAGCTGCGGGCCCGCATCGCCGAGCTGGAGGGTGCCGCCCTCCTCGACGAGGGGGCCGAGCGGGAGCTGGCCGAGGCCCAGCGGCTGCTCGATCTCGACGTCGCCGGCGACATCCCCCGGGTGGCGGCCCGGGTGGTCTCGACCCCGGTGTCGAACTTCGAGCAGACCATCGAGCTCGACCAGGGCAGCGACGACGGGGTGGCGGTGGACATGCCCGTGGTCTCGGGCGCCGGCCTGGTCGGGCGGGTCGTGGGCGTCACCGGTCGCCGCTCGACGGTGCGCCTCATCACCGATCCGGCTTCGGCCGTCGGTGTGCGCCTGGCGCGCTCCTCGGAGGTGGCGGTGGCCGAGGGCGAGGGTCCCGAGCGCCTCCTGTCGCTGAGCTTCGTCGATCCCGACGCCGACGTCAGCGTGCTGGAGCTGGTGATCACCAGCGGCCTGGACAACAGCGTCTTCCCCCCCGGCATCCCCGTGGGCCGAGTGGCGGTGAGCGAACCGGCACCGGGCCAGCTGGAGCGCAGTGTCGAGGTGCGCCCGGTGGCCGACCTCGCCCGCCTGCGCCTGGTCTCCGTGCTGCAGACGGGGCATAGGTCCCGGTGACCACTGCCGTCCGCCTCCCTCCGGTGCTGCTCGGCGCCGTGATCGTCCACACCGCCGTAGCCCCCCAGCTCCGCCTCTTCGGCGTGTCGGCTGATCTGCTCCTGCTGTTCGCCATCGCCGCCGGGATCGCCACCGGTGCCGACCGGGGGGCGGCGGTGGGCTTCGGTGCCGGCCTGCTGGCCGACTGCTTCCTGCAGACCCCCTTCGGCCTCTCCGCCCTCACCTACAGCCTCATCGCCTACGGGGTGGGTTCGTTCCAGTCGACGATCCTGCACACCGGCCGGTGGATCCCGATGCTCACCACCCTGGTGGCCAGTGCCCTCGGTGTCGCCCTGTTCTCGGTGAGCGGCCTGGTGCTGGGAGAAGAACATCTGCTCTCGACCCGCCTGGTCACCGTGGCCGCCGTTGTCGCCGTGGTCAACGCCCTGCTCAGTCCCCTGGCCGTGCGCCTCGTCCGCTGGGCCGTCACTCCCCAGCTCGTGCCCGGGGCGGTCATGCGATGACCGCCGACAGCCCCCGGCTGCGGCTGGGGATCATCGCCGTGGTGGCGGTGTCGCTCTTTGCCGCCCTTTTCGCCCGGATGTGGTTCCTCCAGGTGCTCACCGCCGGCGAGCACGAGCTGGCAGCCGCCGCCAACCAGCGCCGGGTCATCCCCATCCCCGCCCCCCGCGGGCGCATCCTCGACCGCAACGGCGAGATCCTGGTGGCCAACCGGGCCTCCAACGTGGTGACCGTCGACCGCTCGGCCCTGCGCCGCCTCGACGGGCCCGACCAGGAACGGGTCATCGAGTCGCTGGCAGCGGTGGTCGACAGGCCCCCCTTCACGCTCTGGGACCGCCTGGACGACCAGCGCCTGGGTCCCTTCACCCCGGTCCCGGTGGCCGAGGACCTCCCCGAGGAGGTGCTCATCGAGCTGCGGGAGCGCAAGGCCGAGTTCCCGGGAGTCACCGCCCAACAGAGTGCCGTGCGCGACTACCCCCACGGTTCGCTGGCCGCCCACCTGCTGGGCTACGTGGGGGCCATCAACAGCGACGAGTTGGAGGCGGCAGGGGGCGTGGGCGGCCCGTCGGGCTACCGGCTGACCTCCCGGCTGGGCAAGGAGGGGATCGAGCGCACCTTCGAAGAGGACCTGCGGGGCCACGACGGCGAGGTGATCCTGGAGGTCGACGCCAACGACGTCCCCATTCGCGAGCTCAGCCGGCGTGAGCCGGTGCCGGGCAACGACGTAATCCTGGCCATCGACCTGGAGACCCAGCGGGTGGCCGAGCGGGCCCTGGCCCAGGGCATGTCCCGGGCCCAGGGGAGCCGCGACCCCGAAACCGGCCAACCGGTGACCTTCGGGGGCTCGTCGGTCGTCCTCGACGTCCGGGAGGGCACGGTGACGGCCATGGCCTCGTGGCCGACGTTCGACCCCGGCGACTTCGTCTACCAGATCACCCCGGGCCAGTTCGCCGAGCTGACCGATCCGGCCCGGGGCACGCCCTTCGTCAACCGGGCCGTCCTCGGCCAGTACGCCCCGGGCTCCACCTGGAAGCTGGTGACGGCCCTCGCCGGCATCGAGGCGGGACTCGTCACCCCCGAGACGACCATCCTCGACGGCGGGCGCTACGTCATCCCCGACTGCGCCCGCAACTGCACCCGCCAGAACGCCGGGCGAGCCGCCTACGGAGAGGTCGCCCTGGCCAAGTCGCTCACCGTGTCCAGCGACGTCTACTACTACGGGCTGGGCGCCCGCTTCTGGCAGGAGCGCGAGCGCCTGGGCGACACCCCCATCCAGGACATGGCCGCCCGCCTCGGGTTCGGTACGCCCACCGGGGTGCCACTGCCCACCGAGGCGGCCGGGCGCCTGGCCAGCCCTGCCCTGCGAGCCCAGGCCTACGCCGAGAACCCCGAGCTGTTCCTCACCGGCGACTGGTTCATCGGCGACAACGTCAACATCTCCATCGGCCAGGGCGACATCGCCGTGACCCCGATCCAGCTGGCCAACGCCTACGCCACCTTCGCCACCGGCGGAACCCGTCACCAGCCCAACCTGGCCCTTCGCGTCCAGGACCCGCAGGGCGACGTGGTCCGCCAGATCGCCCCTCGCCCCGTCGATGCGGTGGCGCTGCCCGCCGGGGCGTGGGGCCCGATGGTCGAGGGCTTCATCGGCGCCACCGCCTCCGAGGACCCGAGGGGCACGGCGTACAATGCCTTCCGTGGCTTTCCCCACGACCAGTTCCCCGTCGCCGGGAAGACAGGAACGGCCCAGAACGGGGGTGACCGCAAGGACGACGCCCTCTTCGCCGCCTTCGCTCCGGCCGACGACCCCCGCTACGCCCTGTCGGTGGTGATGGAGCGGGCCGGCTTCGGATCCACCTGGGCGGCGCCGGTGGCCCGGAGCATCCTCAGCTCCCTCTCGGGCCTGGACGAGCCGGACGGGGTCGAGCCCGTCGCCGGCAACAGCGGCTGATGCAGGCCACCACCGCCACCCGGGGCATCGGCGCCCTGTTGCGGCGCGACCCGGCGGCGCCGTGGCGCCACCTCGATCTGCCCCTGATCGGCGCCGCCCTGGCCGTCACCGGACTGGGATGCCTGATGATCTACTCGGCCACCCGCACCAGCATGGCCGATGCCGGGTTGGACCCCTACACCTACCTCAAGCGCCAGATGGTTTTCGCCGCCCTGGGCCTGGTGGTGGCCGGCGCCGTCGTGGCCGTCGACTACCGCAACTTCCGGGACCTGGCCCCGGCTGCCTACCTGGTCAGTCTGGGCCTGCTCGCTCTGGTGCTCACGCCGCTAGGTACGGAGGTCAACTTCGCCAAGTCCTGGTTCTCCATCGGGACCTTCCAGCTCCAGCCGGCCGAGCTGGCCAAGCTGGGCCTGATCCTCCTGCTGGCGGCGTCGTGCTCCACCGACCGGGGTCAACTGAGCCGGCCCCGCCTGGTCGCCGCCGTGTTCATGACCGGGCTGGTGGTGGGCCTCATCCTCCTGCAGCCGGACATGGGGAGCGGCCTGGTGGTGGTGGCCATCCTCATCGGCGTCGTGGTCGTGGCGGGCGCCCGGCCCCGCCACCTCGCCGTGCTCGCTGCCGTCGCCGTGGTGGGCGTGCTGGCCATGTTCCGCTTCGACTGGGTCGACGAGTACCAGCGGGATCGCCTCACCGACTTCGCCCGGTCCGACAACGAAGTCCGGGCCTCCTCCGGCTTCCAGGCCGAGCAGGCGGAGACGGCCATCGGGGCCGGAGGCGTCTTCGGTGCCGGCCTCTACGAAGGGACCCAGACCAAGCTCGGGTTCGTGCCCGAGCAGCAGACCGACTTCATCTTCACCGTCGTCGGCGAGGAGCTCGGCTTCGTCGGCTCGGCCACCCTGCTTAGCCTCTACGGGGTCATCCTCTGGCGGATCTGGCGCACCGCCCAGCTCTCCAAGGACCTGTTCGGGACCCTGGTGTGCGCCGGGGTGTTCGCCCTCCTGCTCTTCCAGGTCTTCGAGAACATGGGGATGAGCATGGGCATCATGCCCATCACCGGGATCCCCCTGCCCCTGCTCTCCTACGGGGGCTCCTCCATGCTCACCACCTGCGTGGCCCTCGGCTTGGTGCTCAACGTCCACATGCGCCGCTTCAGCTAGGCCAGGGCAACGCGCCCGAGCTCCTCGGCGTAGGGCGAGTCGCCGAGCCGCGGGGATCGCCGCTAGCGCCCCCGCTGGCCGGCGCCCAGCGCCTGTTCCAGCACCGCCACCTGGTGGGAGAGCTGGTCGATCATGTCGACGGCGTGGCCCAGCCCGCTGACCAGGGCCTCGGTGCGGTCGGGCGGTGGCACCACCTCGGCGACGGCCGCATGGGCCACCTCGAGCTCGCCCAGGCGGGGGACCGTCTCCTCCAGCAGGCGCCGCAGGGCGGCCAGCTCGCCCGAGACGGTGTCGACGCCGGCGGAGAGGGACTCGACCTCGGCGACGACCGCACCGACCTCGGCGAGGGCCCGTTCCTCGATCCGGCTGGCGTCGGGCACCTGCTGTTCGAGGGACGCCACCCGCCCCGGCAGGTCCTTGGTCGCCGCCGTCTGGGTCGAGAGGCGGTCGACCCGCTTGGCCAGGGCAGTGACCAGCTTCTCCGGCGGGGTCGCCTGCTCGAGCGCCTCCAGGCGCTTGGGGAGATCCTCCAGGGCGGTGACCCGTGACGACAGCCGGCCGATGCTCTGCACCGCCTCGGCCAGCACGCCCTCCAGGGCACGGATGCGAGTGGTCGCCGGCAGGGCGGCGGCCTCCATCTTGGCCGGCTGCTCCTCGACGGCACGCCTGAGCACGGCCTGGTCCCGGACCAGGCCGGCGACCTGGGTGGCGGCCTCCTCCAGGGCGGCCAGGCGCTCGGGGACGACCTGTTGGGCCGCAACCTGGGCCGCCAGCTGCTCGAGCTGGGCAGCCAGGCTGGCGGGTACGCGGGGCTCGTTCGGCGGGGCGTGCTCCAGTGCGGTTACCCGCTCCACCAGCGCCGCCAGTGCCTCGGGATCGGCGGCCGGCCCGGGGGCCGGGGCCTGCTCCAGGTGGGCGATGCGGTCGGCCAGCGCCGCCAGTGCCTCGGGATCGGCGGCCGGTCCGGGGGCCGGGGCCTGCTCCAGGTGGGCGATGCGGTCGGCCAGCGCCGCCAGTGCCTCGGGATCGGCGGCCGGCCCGGGGCCGCCGCCGGCGGCCACCTGGTCCTCCAGGGCCGCCATCCGCCCGACGAGGCGGGCCACGACCCGGTTCACCGTCTCGTGGTCGCGGTCGATCGTCGGCGCCTCAGGGGAGCGGGCCGACTCCAGGGTGCCCAGCTTGGTCGAGACCTGGTCCAAGCGCCGGCCCAGGGCGGCCAGCTCGGCAGTGATCTCGGGCGACACCCCGGTGCCGGGGAAGTCCACCGCCGGTCCCCCCGCTACCGTCTGGTCACCGGTGGCGCCGCCGGTCACGGTCTCGGCGACGGGGGCTCGCAGGCCCACCAGGCGCGGGCCCCGGGCCCAGACGTCGGCGCAGCCGGCGAACTTCCCGGTGCACTCGGTGCCGCACGCCTCGCAGGTGCAGGAGGTGGCCCCGGCCACCATCGGATGGTCGCACCCGTCGTGGATCTGCGGTCCGAACTCGTGGCACCAGCCCATCCCCGGATGCTACCGGGGGCGGCGCCGCGTGTGCCTGACCGCTCGGGCCGTCGAGCCCCCTCCGGTACCATCGGCAGCACCATGTCATGCTTGTGGACCCAGCTCGAGCCGCTCCTAGCCAAGGTGCAGAAGCCGGCCCGCTACATCGGTTGCGAGGATGGTGCCCGGGCACCGGTCCACGCCCCCCACAAGGTGGCGTGGCTGCTGGCCTACCCGGACACCTACGAGATCGGCCTGCCCAACCAGGGCCTGCAGATCCTCTACGAGATTCTCAACGAGCGGCCCGACGCCGTGGCCGAGCGCACCTACGCCCCATGGACCGACCTGGAGGCTCTGCTGCGCGCCGCCGGGCTGCCCCTATTCTCGGTCGACACCCACCGGCCGGCCACCGAGTTCGACGTGTTGGCCTTCAACCTGTCGGCCGAGCTGGTCTACACCAACGTGTTGAACTGCATCGATCTGGCCGGCGTGCCCGTGCGCTCGGCCGAGCGGGCCGAGGGCGACCCGCTGGTCGCCGCCGGCGGCCACTGCACCTACAACCCCGAGCCCCTGGCCGACTTCGTCGACCTCTTCGTCCTGGGCGACGGGGAGGAGGTGGTGTCGGAGATCACCGAGCGGGTCCGCCAGTGGAAGCTGGGCGGGCGCACGCCGGGGTCGCGGCAGCGCCTGCTACGCGACCTGGCAGCCGTGCCCGGCGTCTACGTGCCCTCGATGTACGACGTGGCCTACGACGGCTCCCGCCTGGTCGGGATCAGCCCCCGCTACCCGGACGTGCCCGCCCGGGTCGAGAAGCGCACCATCGCCGACCTGGGCGCCTGGCCCTACCCCAAGAACCAGCTGGTGCCGCTCACCGAGGTGGTGCACGACCGCCTCAACGTGGAGGTCTTCCGGGGCTGTACCCGGGGCTGCCGCTTCTGCCAGGCGGGCATGATCACCCGGCCTGTCCGGGAGCGCCCCGCCGAGCAGGTGCGGGCCATGGTGCGCGACGGCCTGGCTCGCAGCGGCTACGACCAGGTGGCGCTCACCTCTCTCTCGACAGCCGACTTCAGCGGCATCGAGGGGGTCGTGGCCGACACCGTGTCCGACCCGGCGAACTGCGGCGAGGTCTCGGTCTCGCTGCCGTCCCTGCGGGTCGACGCCTTCACCGTGGGCATCGCCGCCGAGCTCCAGCGGGCCCGGCGCAGCGGCCTCACCTTCGCCCCCGAGGCGGGGACGTGGCGCTTGCGGCGGGTGATCAACAAGCTCATCAGCGAGGACGACCTCTACGAGGCGGTGGGCTCGGCCTACTCTCAGGGCTGGCGGCGCATGAAGCTCTATTTCATGACCGGCCTGCCCACCGAGTGCGACGAGGATACGCTCGGCATCGCCGAGCTGGCCCGGCGTTGCACCGAGATCGGCCGCCGCCACACCCGGGGCGCCTCGGTGACGGTGTCGGTGGGCGGTTTCGTGCCCAAGCCCTTCACCCCCTTCCAGTGGTTCGGCCAGAACACGGTGTCCGAGCTGCAGCGCAAGATGTGGCTGCTGCGCGACGACCTGCGCCGCGACCGCTCCGTGCAGTTCAAGTGGCACGACCCCAAGGCCACCCTGGTCGAAGGCCTGGCCAGCCGGGGCGACCGGCGGATGGGTGCGGTGATCGAGACGGTGTGGCGCAACGGTGGCACCTTCCAGGAGTGGTCCGAGCACTTCGACCTCGACCTGTGGACCGATGCCATGGCTGCCCACGGCCTGTCCGTCGACGACGTCGCCTACCGCCACCGCCACCACGACGAGCTCCTCCCGTGGGACCACCTCTCGGCGGGACTGCACAAGGACTTCCTGTGGCAGGACTGGCGCGACGCCCTGGACGAGGTCGGGCTGGAGGACTGCCGCTGGACCCCGTGCTACGACTGCGGGGCCTGCACCGGCTACAGCATCGAGCACGTGGTGGCCTCGGCCACCCCGCCGGCCGGGGGCAGCCAGGGCACCGGCCAGAGCCTGGCGGTGGGGCCCCAGCCGGTCCCGGTCCAGCTGGGGTCCCGCCCGTGAGGGTCCGCGTCCGCTTCGCCAAGCGGGGCAAGGTGCGCTTCACCAGCCACCGGGACGTGGCCCGGATGTGGGAGCGGGCTTTGCGCCGGGCCCGCCTGCCCGTGGCCCGCACCGAGGGCTTCCACCCCCGGCCCAAGCTGTCGTTCGGGCTGGCCCTGTCCACCGGCCACGAGTCGCTGGCCGAATACCTCGACATCGAGCTGGCCGAGCCGCTCGAGCCGGCCGAGATCGGATCCCTGGCCGGGCGCCTCACGCCGGAGCTGCCGGCCGGGGTCGACGCCCTGGCCGCTCAGCCCCTGGCGCCCGGGAGCCGGTCGCTGCAGGAGGCGGTGGGATCGTGCTCCTGGGAGATCGAGGCCTGGGGGCTCACCCGGCCGGAGATCGACGAGCGGCTGTCCCGGGCCCTGGCCGCCGAGCGCCTGGTCGTGACCCGTACCCGCAAGGGGCGGGAGGTGGTCGACGACCTCCGCCCCGCCGTCCTGGCCGCCGCCGTGGTCGACACCGTTCCCGGCGGGGCCCGCCTGCAGGCCGAGCTGGCGGTGCATCCCCGCAGCGTGCGCCCGGGCGAGCTGCTCGGCGCCATCGACCCGGTACTGGAGGAGGGTCGGGTGCGACGGACCGCCCAGTGGATCTGGCACGACGACGCCAGGGAGGAGCCGCTTCCCCTGGTCGACGCACTCGGGGTGCCCTCGCCCACCCCCGCCGACGCGAGCACCACCCGAAGGGACCACCACCATGATCGAGCCCGCAGCCGAAGTGCCGGGGTCGATCATGGTGGTG
>Ga0247704_1000140_pt1 | contig 20775 bp, 27 predicted proteins | sample 41W_NmetaG_FD_189042 | JGI IMG/M metagenome (GOLD analysis project Ga0247704, IMG submission 189042) | Soil microbial communities from hillslope of Landscape Evolution Observatory, University of Arizona, Oracle, AZ, United States - 4-1-W_N | ecosystem: Engineered > Artificial ecosystem >...
GCCGCCGGGAAAGGAACACACGGAATCGGGTGGGGCAGGGGCCCCACTCCGAGGAGGAGGCGGCGAGATGCCGCCGGGAAAGGAACAATGCCTCAGTACCTCACCCAGGAGTGGCTGGACGCCCAGCGCGAGCTCGCCCAGGAGTTCCCCGAGCGGGCGGGTGCCACGGCCCGGCTCCAGTACCAGGTGGCCGGGACGCCGACGGGCGACGTCCACTACTACTGGGTGGTCGAGAACGGAAAGCTCCGCGAATCCACCCTCGGCGACGATCCCGACGCCGAGATCACCCTCTCGATGAGCTACGAGGATTCGGTGAAGATGCAGCGCGGCGAGCTCGACCCCAATGCGGCCTTCATGCAGGGCCGGATCAAGGTCGTCCCCGGCAGCAACATGGGCAAGCTCATGAGCCTGCTGCCGCTGACCCAGAGCGCCGAGTACAAGGCCATCCAGTCCAAGGTCAACGACATCACCGAGTACTGACGGCGTCACCAGGTCGACAGCGATGCCTGCGGGTCGGCCGGTGCGAAGTCTGTCGCGTCCCTGACCGTCCCGCTGCCCACCGGGGAGAGGCCCAGCAGGTAGCGCAGGTACGCCTGGTGCGCCTGGTCGACGGCGACGATCTGCCCGGCGGTCCGGATCGTGTCCGGTGTGGCGAGGGTCGGGAGGGCCTCGAGGTACGTCCGGGAGGTGTGGTCTTCGATGCGCAGGGCGAGGGTGAGCAGCCCCGGGATGTCGACCAGCCTGCTGACGGCCGCTTCCACCCGGGGCTTGAACCGGGCGTCGGCGGCGGTGACGTCCTGGCGGCCGGCGGCGACCAGCGTGCGGTTCCACGTATCGAGGTGCTCCTGGTGGCGACCGGTGGCGGTGGTGACGAACTCGACCACCGCCGGAGGGATGAGGGCGCCGAGCCGGCCGACGACGGCCAGCTCCCGCAGCGCGGTGTACGTCTCGACGGTCAGCCGCTCGAGGCCGGCCAGGTGGTCGATGCCGTCGAGCTCCCCGGGCCGGCCAGTGGTGCCCCCACCCGGACCGTCGCGGCACGCGGTGGCGGCGAGGGCGGCGCCCGTGGCGCCCAGGAACCGGCGCCGGGTCAGCCGGCCGGTCACCGCACCGCCCCCGACGACGGCTCGGCGACCAGCTCGGGACCGCCGACCCGGTGCAGCCCATCGGGGAAGGGGACCCGCCCCGCGGTGTGGGGCAGGTCTCTCATACGGGCCGGCGGGAAGGGGTCGGCCACCAGCTGCGGGGCCCCGGCCTGCATGAGGAACCCGATCAGGCGCAGATGGGAAAGGTGCTGGGCCTCCACGGCCATGACGCTGGCCACGAGCGCCTTCGACCTGGCGTCCTGGACCACCGCCAGGTTGGTGAGGTAGGTGTCGGTGACCACCTTCTCGACGGTGGCGAGGAAGTCGACCAGCTTGGCCGGCGTGCTGAGATCGGCGGCGGCCAGCGCCGGGAGGAACTTCCCGTTGGGGGCGTCCTGCACCAAGGCGGCGCGGTCGACGGCGGTGGTCTGCTCCTGGAACGCCTTGCGGTGGGCGCCGTGGCGGCGCAGCGTCTCGTCGGCGAAGGATCGCACGGCCGGCGGGAGCTCCGACGCGAGCACCCGCTCGTAGGCGGCGACGGCCAGCGCCTCCAGCGACGACGCCGTCTGCAGGATCTGGACGTCGAGCGTGGCGTCCGCGCCGGCGGGGGAGACCGGCAGGCCCGCCAGGGCTATCCCGCCGCCGATGGCCAGGCCGAGTACCTCACGGCGGCGGAGTTCCTCGGGCAACGCCCGAGTATTGCCTACCCGTTCACAGCGCGGCGAGTCGGTCCGGCACGCGCGCTGAGCGGGTCCTGACCAGCGCGGCGAGTGCCACGAGCGCCGCCAGCCCCTCGGCGACCTTCACCGGGTACTCCTGGAACAGGTACGGGTCGCGGTGCCCGACGAAGGGCAGGGAGAACTCCCGGACGAGGAAGTACAGGACGATGAAGGCAACCGTCGACACGACGACCGACGCGTACGTCACCACGGAGGGCCGGAGCCACATGGCCGCGCCCTGGCCGAGCAGGAGGAGGCCGGAGAGGGCGAAGAACAGGCCGAGGTGCCACCCCTCCGCCCAGTGCGAGGGCGTCACCGCGCAGTGGGCCACGCCGGCGACCACGAGGGCAGCGGCGGCCACGCTGTCCGCCGGCCGTGCGCGAGCCCCGGGCCTGAGGAGCGGCAGGGCGGCGCGAAGCGCCAGCGCCCCCGCCGCGGTCACGGCCAGCACGGCGAGGAAGTAGACGTTCCGGAACTCCGAGGTGGTCCCGTCACCCAACCTCGCGGCCGGCTCCTGCGGCGTGCCGGTCGACGGAGGGGCCTGCGTCATCGTCGCCATGCCGAGCGGCGAGGTGGCGGCCGGAACCGTCGTCCCCGTCCCGTCATGGGCGGCCGCCGGCCCCACGGTCAGCAGCAGCGCCACGCCGGCGAACGCGAGAACGTTGACGGCCCGACCTCGTGGCCAGCGCATCACGGACAGCTCCTTTCGTACGGCATCCGACAGCGTTCGGAGCAGCCTGGGTCCGCGGACGCCACAACCTGGCGTGGCGAGATTTTCCGGTTGTCTGTTCATCCACGATGTGGGGTGGAGCCGTAGACAGGCCGTGAACACAAGGTGGACCGCACACCGCCGGGGCCTCGCCGCCGTCGCCGTCGCTCTGGGCCTCGTGTTCGCAGGCTGCGGGGGAGGCGACGGCGGCACGGCCGCCACCGCCGACGCCCAGTCGAATGCAGTGACGCTGAAGCTCATCGCCTTCAAGCCCGACCGCCTGACGGTGAAGGCCGGGACGACGGTGACCTGGAAGAACGAGGACGGCACCGAGCACTCGGTGACGTCCGGCACGGTGAACCAGGGCTCGTCCGGTGTGACCCCCGCACCGGACGGCACCTTCGACTCCGGCCTGTTCGGTCAGAGCAAGAGCTTCACGTTCACGTTCCAGACGCCGGGCACGTACGCGTACTTCTGCACGCTGCACCCGGCGACCATGCGAGGCGAAATCACGGTCACCTGAGGCCCACAGGGCCCCGCCGGTTGCCGCTCCAAGAACCCAACATCCCGGAGGATGCATTGAGAAAGATGACCTTGCGACTGGCCAGCGCGGCCGTCGCGCTGACCCTCGCCGGCGCCGCGTGCGGCGGCGACGACGACGAGACCAGTTCGTCCGCCACCCCCACCACGGCACCGGCCGGCGCCCAACCGGCGTCCTCGGCCACCGGGGCGGCCACCCTGCGGGCCGGGCTCACCGGGCTGCTGACCGAGCACGTCTACCTGGCCGCCCTGGCCACCGGTTCGGCGCTCCGGGGCGACAACGCCGGCTTCGAGGCCTACGCCGCCGCCCTGAACGGCCCGACCAACAGCAACACGTCCGACCTGGTGGCCGCCATCACGTCGGTCTACGGCGCCGAGGTCGGCAAGGCGTTCGACGGCCTGTGGCGCAGCAACGGCCACATCCCGGCGTTCGTGGCCTACACCCAGGGCATCGCCGCCAACGACAAGGCCAAGGCCGACAAGGCCGTCGCCGACCTGCTGGCCTACGCCAAGACCTTCGGCACGACGATGAACTCGGTCAACAGCAACCTCCCGGCCGCCGCCGTCGAGGAGGGTGTGAAGATGCACATCACGACCCTCAAGACGGTCGTCGACGCCCAGAAGGCCGGCGACCAGCCCAAGGTGTACGCGTCGCTGCGCGAGGCCTACGGCCACATGGGCGAGTTCGCCGGCGTGCTGGCCGGCGCGACCGCGGCCAAGTTCCCGGACAAGGTCAGTGGGCAGGCCGACTCCAAGGCGGCCACCCTGCGAGCGGGCATGACGTCGCTCCTGCGTGAGCACGTGTTCCTCGCCGCCAGCGCCACGGGTGCCGCCCTCGGCGGTCGCACCCCGCAGTTCGAGGCCGCGGCCACCGCCCTGAACGGCCCGACCAACAGCAACACCGCTGACATCGTGGCCGCCATCACGTCGGTCTACGGCGCTGACGTGGGCAAGGCGTTCGACGGCCTGTGGCGGAGCAACGGCCACATCCCGGCCGTGGTCGCCTACACCCAGGCCCTCGCGGCCAACGACAAGGCCAAGGCCGACAACGCCGTCGCCGACCTCCTGGCCTACGCCAAGACCTTCGGCACCACGCTGAACTCGGTCAACAGCAACCTCCCGGCCGCCGCCGTCGAGGAGGCCATCAAGATGCACGCCACCACCCTGAAGGCCGTCATCGACGCCCAGAAGGAGGGCAACGCCACCAAGACCGCCACCACCCTGCGGGCCGCCGTCGGCCACATGTCGGAGACCGCCGCCGTCCTCTCCGAGGCCACCGTCCAGAAGTTCCCCGAGAAGTTCTGAGCCGTTGAGGGTGCCGGGCGCCGCTCCGCTGTCCACGGAGCGGCGCCCGGCTTTTCCCGGAGCTTCGTCCAACGGGCGTCCCAGCTCCGAACGGGAGACACTGTGTGTGTGGAAGACCTGCAGGACACCAGCGACGCCGCCCTCGTGGTGGCGATCGGCCGGTGGAAGGAGGAGGCGCTGGCCGAGGTGTACCGGCGCCACGCCGGGGCCGCCTACGCCCTGGCCCGGCGTCTGCTCAACGACACCGTCCTCGCCGAGGAGGTCCTCCAGGAGGTGTTCCTGCGGCTGTGGAACGCCCCTGAGCGGTTCGACTCGAGCCGGGGAAGCCTGCGGGCCTACGTGCTGGCCCAGGTCCACGGGCGCTCCGTGGACCTGATCAGGTCGGAGAGCGCCCGGCGGCGGCGGGAGGAGCGCCAGGCCCGGGAGGAGATCCCCGCGGGGCACGACATCGAGCGTGACGTGATCGACCTCACCGTGTCGGAGAAGGTCAAGGAGGTCGTCGCCGGCCTCCCGACCGAGGAGCGCAAGGTCATCGAGCTCGCATACTTCGGCGGTCACACGTACCGCCAGGTCGCAGTCATGCTGGATACACCGGAGGGGACAGTGAAGAGCCGCATCCGCTCGGGGCTCAGGCGACTACGCACGGATCTGGCCGAGGCAGGAGTCGGGGTGACATGGGCCGAGAGCTGAGCCATGAAGAGGCCACCGACCTGCTGGGCGCCTACGCCCTGGACGCCCTCGACCCGGTCGAGCACCAAGCGGTCGACGCCCACGTTCGGGGGTGCCCGCCCTGCCTGGCCGAGGTGGCCGAGCACCGCGAGGTCGCCGGGCTGCTGAGCCCGGGCTGGTCCAAGCCGCCCCCCGGCCTGTGGGACAGGATCTCGGCCTCCCTGGAGGAGGTGCCGCCGCCGCTCGACCTGGCGCCGGTGATCGCCATGAAGCCTTCGGCACCCAAGGCGCCGCCCCCGTCCCCGGTCTCGGCCGTCGCCGGCCGCCGGTTCGGTGTGGGCATCGCCGCCATGGTGGCGGCCGCCGCGGTCGCCGTCATCGGGTTCCTGGGTGTGCGGGCGATCGACGACCGGCCCGGCGCGGGGAACGACGACCGCAGCTACGCCATCGAGCTGCAGCGCTCGGTTGACGCCGCGGTGGCCGCCCCCGACGCCCGCAAGGTCGAGCTGGTCTCGACCGACCGGTCACGCACCGCCGAGGTCGTCGTCCTGCCCGACGGCACGGGCTACGTGGTCCGGACCAACCTGGCGCCGCTGTCGAAGGAGCGGACCTACCAGATGTGGGCGGTGGTCGGGTCCACGCCCATCTCCGTGGGCGTGCTCGGACCCGAGCCCAAGGTCGTCCCCTTCAAGATGCACGGCAACGTCTCGGCGCTGGCCATCACCGAGGAGGTGGCCGGCGGCGTGGTCAGCAGCCGGCAGACGCCCGTGGTGTCGGCCAACCTCCAGAGCGCCTGAGCGCCGGGTCTCAGCCGGTGCGCTGGAGGTCTCGCAGCTCGCGGTAGCCCACGAACTCGGCCCCGGCCCGGTGGGCGAGGGCGCGGAGGGTGGAGTGCCCGGTGATCAGGTCGTGGTCGTCGACCCGGCCGGCCCAGTCGGGCGCCAGGGCCCGGAGCTCGGCGGTGTCGACGGCCGGGCGGACGTGGAGCTCGGTGACGCCCTCCTCCAGGTCGGCGAGGACCCGCTCGATGGCGCGGCGGCTCCCCACCCGGGGGACGTGCAGGAACTGGTCGGGGAAGAGCACACCCTCCTCGGCGGCCAATCGCCGGAATGGGAACCCGACCGCCCGCTCCGTGGATGCGCCACCCAGGCGGATCGGCAGGCGGAACTCCACGGCCAGCTCCAGGTAGACGTCGAAGAACTCCGGCCGCAGCTCGAGCACGGCCATATGGGAGTCGAGGTGGCTGACGTCGAAGCCCCAGTAGATGGCCCGTTCCACCTGGGCCCGGCACTCCCGGCGGACCTCGTCGAGGTCGGCGTGGTCCCACAGGTCGGCGCAGGTGCGGGGGAAGCCGCCGTCGCCGTCGAGGAGGGAGGGCGCGTGGGTGATCGGCCCCCAGCGGTACAGGTCGTGCTCGGCGTTCAGGGTCAGGTGGACCCCGACGTCCTCGCCGCGGTAGCGGGCGGCGGCGTCGCGCGCCCACGGGCACGGCACCATGAGGCTGGCGCTGGTGGCCACGCCGTCGCGCAGCGCCTCGTACACCCCGACGTTGGCGGCGTGGCACGAACCCAGATCGTCGCAGTTGACGATGAGGAGGCGGGCTCCTGGTGGGAACCCGAGCCGTTCGACGAGCGACGTCATCGCCCGCAGACGGTAGTGGGGCCGGAGCGGGCGTCGTTGGACACCCCCTCCGGCCCCACCGGAACGCTCAGCCCTGGCGGACCTTGCTCCGCACGTAGGCGGCGATGGTGCCCGTGGTGACCTGCACGTTGTGCTTCCTGCGCACGTGGTCGGCCACCTTGGCCATCAGCTCTTCCTCAGTTGCTCCAGAGGCCTGCCAACGGCAGGCGTGATCCTCATCCTTTCAAGCGAACCGGTATGCCACGACTTCCTCCTTCGAGCGCGGGGTGCGCGTTGCTGTACGGCGAATTTATCCGGAACCACCGCCCGGGACGGATGACGCGGGGCCGACCCGGCCGTCGGGGAGGAGCGTGCAGGCGCCCCAAAGGCCGCGGCCGCCCTCGCGCGCCTGGCGGGAAAGGGCCACGAAATCATCGGTGTGGGCCACGTTGGGGGGCACGGTGAGGAGCTGGGCGTAGCCCCTCCGCAGCAGCTCGGCGTTGACGAACAGCCCGTCGGCGCGCCGGTACACGTAGGCGAGGAGCCGGCCGTAGCGGTCGCGCTGCTCGACGTCGCCCACCAGGCGGACGGCGGTGCCCGGTGGGACGAGGGTGGCGGTGAAGGTGCTGGCCTCGGCGCCGAAGCAGCCGACCGGCCGGTTGGGATCCTTGGTCTCGGGCGTGTCGACGCCGATCAGGCGCACCCGCTCGCCGCCGGAGACCTCCAGCGTGTCCCCGTCGACCACCTTGCGGACCACCACGTCGACCCCGCCCGGCAGGGTGGCCGTGGCGGGCGCCGCCACCGGCGGGGCCTCGGCCGTCTCCAGGGCGCAGCCGGCCAGCAGGCCGGCCGAGGCGAGGGCCAGGGCGACCAGGCGGGCGCCCGCGCCGCGGATGGTCAGGCCGCCCGGCGGGCGGTGGCGGCGCGCAGGGCCTGGCGGGCGGCGGCCAGCCCCTGGCGGCCGACCTCCCGGGTGTGCTCGTCGAGCTCCCAGGAGACCTCGCGGTCCCGGGAGGCGTCGGGCAGGAGGGCGAGCTGGTTGGTCATGGATGCAGGATGACAGCGGGGTGAGACAGTGTTTCCCTCCCCGGCGGGGCCCCAACCCCGCCTCCTCGCCGAAGCAGGGGCCCCTGCCCCTGCCGGCGCCGTCGGGTTCGCCGCCCCGGCGGGGCCCCAACCCCGCCTCCTCGCCGAAGCAGGGGCCCCTGCCCCTGCCGGCGCCGTCGGGTTGGTCGTCTGCCGAGATCGGTTGCTCCTGGCGGCCATGGCGTATTCCTCGGCGCGGTGGAGGTGGGCCCTGTAACAATCTCTTCAACCGCCCGCGACCCCCCGGTGTTCCGGCTTGAGTAGGGTTGTCGGTGGGTAGTCGCTTAAGCAGCGACCCGAACAGGTCGACGTAACGGGAACAGGATCGGCTGCCCAGCGTTGGGAGTGGAGTGATGAGCGAAACGCTTGAGATCGAAGCGATCAACCAGGCACTGGAGATGATCGACAAGAGCCTGGGTGTCATGCACACCCGCGAGTTGGTCTCCACCTCCGAGGTGTCCGACCTGCTGCTCGACATGCGCTCGGTCCTTGCGTCCGCCGGTATCAGCCTCGTCGAGATCGAAGAGGTCGTTCCCAGCGCCAACTAGTGGGGCGCCGGCAACAGCCGGCGGCCGATGACGCCCAGGACGACGCCGAGGGCAACCCCCCCGGCCACGTCGGAGGCGTGGTGGATCTTCACATAGATCCGGCTTGAAGCGACGACCGCGGCGATGGCCACGTAGAGGGGCCACAGCTCGTCGTCCTTGGACAGGATGATGGCCGCGCTGGTGGCCGACGTGGCGTGGCCACTGGGGAAGCTGCTGGTGAGCGGGCGTCGCACCCTCAGCGGCCGCTCGACCTCCCATGGTGGGCGGGTGCGCCGGAAGAACGATTTGATGATCCCATTGACCAGCACGGACTCGGCGCCCATGAGGGCGATCATCCGCATGGCCCCGGCGACGTCGTCGCTCTTGCGCAGGCCCTTCACCGTGCCCAGGAGGACCCAGATGAGCCCGAAGTCGCCCAGCTCGGAGGCGGCGTAGAAGACGCGATCGGCTGCCGGGTTGCCCCGGAGGCGGTCGAAGGCGTGCTCGGCCTTGAGGTCGAAGCGGGCCACGCCCCTCCGGGCGGCGAGGAGGCGGCCCTTCACGATGGCGCAGACGGTAACGCGGTTAGGCGGAGAGCAGTTCCCGGGCCCGGGCCGGATCGCCACCGAAGGCCGGGCAGTAGTCCTGGAACGAGCACCAGTTGCAGAGGGGGGAGGGCCGGGGACGGAAGTCGTCGGTGGCGCAGGCCCGCTCGACCGCCTTCCAGATGGCCGCCGTGCGCTGCTCCAGGCCCCGGATGGACTGTTCGGACGGCTCGGCCACGATGGCCACCGGCTCGGCCAGGTAGAGGAGCTGGATGCGGGACGGGCGCCGGCCCAGCACCCGCTCGCACAGGAAGGCGTAGAAGTGCACGCCGCCCAGGCGGCTCTGCTCGTGGATCACCCCGGGCGTCTTGCCGGTCTTGTAGTCGGTGACCACCAGGCCGCCCTCGGCGTCGAGCTCCAGCCGGTCGATGATGCCGCGGAGGGTGAGCGAGCCCACCCGGGCCTCCAGGCGCAGCTCCAGGCCGATGGGCTGGACGGTGGTGGGGTCCTCCAGCTCGAAGTAGCGCCCCACGAGGACCTCGGCGTCGGCCGCGAACTGGGCCTCCGCCTCGGGGTCGAGCCCCAGGCCGACGAACTCCGGGTCGGTGGCCATCTCCGCCCGGGCCCGCTGGAGGCACGCCAGGGCCGTGGGCCGTGTGCGCTCGGCCGGCTCCTCGCAGAACAGCAGCTCGAGGGCCCGGTGGACGAGCGTGCCCTTGGTGGCCCAGGGCGACGGCGGCTCGGGAAGCCGGTCGATGGCGGAGAAGCGGAAGGCCAGCGCGCAGTCCTTGAACGACGCCACCTTGGAGGGCGACAGCGACGTGGGGAGCGGGAGGGCCATCGGGGAGGAAGGCTAACGAGGGGGTGCGACAGTTTCGAGGACCCTCGCGGCCACGGCGCCGGGGTCCTCCAGGGGCCCGAAGTGGCCCAGGTCGGCGAAGGTCACCATCGTGGCGTGGGGGAGGGCGGCGACCTGGGCCGCGGGCACCGAGGCGTCCATGGCCAGGCTGCGGCCCCCGTGGGCGACGGTGACCGGGCAGCCCACCCGGGGGAGGCGGGCGAAGCCGTCGTGGACCAGCCCCTGGCGGTAGATGGCCGCCTCGACGGGCGGCGGGCACTTCAGGCGCACGCCTTCGGGGTCGGCGCCGAACCCGCAGTCGACGTAGGCCCGCAGGGCTTCGGGGTCGAGCGACCCGAGCGGCGGCTTGGCCGAGAAGTTGTCGTAGGCCTCCTCCCGGGAGGCGAAGACGTCGCGGCGCTTGAGGGCGCCCCGGATCAGGGGCTGGCGGGAGGCGATCAGCTCGTCGGTGATCGCGGGCCAGACGATCGGCTCGTAGCAGAAGAGGGCGGCGAAGGTGCCCGGGCGGCGGGCCTCGGCGTCGAGGAGGGCGGCCCCGCCGGAGGAGTGCCCGAACCCGTAGGCCTGCTCCAGGCCGAGGCCGTCGACCACCGCCAGCACGTCGTCGGCGAACCCCGACCAGGCCCAGTCGAGCCCGGCCGGGGTCTCGGTGTCGCCGTGGCCACGGGCGTCGTAGGCCCAGCAGCGCAGGTGCGGGCGGAGGTGGGCGGCCAGCGGTCCGAGCACGGCCGCGCAGAAGCCGGTGGCGTGGGCCATGAGGAGCGGCGGCCCGTCGCCGCCGAGGTCGGAGACCGCCAGCCGCACCCCGGAGGACGACGGCAGGCGGGGCACGTGGCGGAGGCTACCGTCGCACGCGGTGAGCTCGGATCGCGAGGCCGTGATGGCCGCCAACAAGGCCTTCTACGCCGCCTTCGAGGCACGTGACCTGGAGGCCATGTCAAAGCTGTGGGAGCACTCCGACCGCATCGTGTGCACCCATCCCGGGTGGGCCAGCCTCCGGGGATGGGGGCAGGTGGCCGCCTCGTTCTTCGCCCTGTTCCAGAACGCCCAGCACCTCCAGTTCATCCTGACCAAGGAGACGGCCCAGGTGGTGGGCGACATGGGCTGGGTGGCCGTCGACGAGAACATCCTCCAGTCCACCAACGCCACCACGGTGGCCGCCCTCAACCTGTTCGTGCGGGGCGACGACGGCGGCTGGCGCATGGTGGCCCACCACGCCTCGCCGGTGAGCGACTCGGCCGAGACCGAGACCTGACTTCGGCAACGGGCACCCGGGTCCTTCGGACCACGCCCGTTGCCGTCGGGGCTCAGCCGGCGGCGCACTCCCCGGCGCCCACCTCGGCGATGTAGGGCCCGGTCTCGCCGTAGTCGACGTAGAAGTCGGGGTTCTCCTCGGGCTTGGGGAAGACGTCGAGGTCGGCCAGGCCGGCGGCGACGGCCGACGCCCCGCCCACCCGGGCCAGCCAGGCGGTGAAGCTCTCGCCGGCGGTGCGCTCGCCGACGAACCGCCCCACGACCCGGACGGTGGCCTCGCCCGCGGCCTTGGCCGGCAGGCGGAGGGCCTTGTGGCCGAACTCGATCTGGGTGTGGCCGACGTAGCCGCCCAGGAGCATCTGGTAGCCGGGGGCGGCCTGGCCGTGGGCCCGGCGCTCGACGCCCATGAAGCCGATGTCGGAGATGTGGTGCTGGCCGCAGGAGTTGGTGCAGCCCGAGATGTTGACTCGCACGCCGCCGACGTCGGCCAGGCCGGCCTCCTCCAGCGCCCGGCCGATCTCGCTGGCCAGGCCGCGGGACTGGGTGACGGCCAGGTTGCAGGTGTCGGCGCCCGGGCAGGCGACCACGTCGCGGGCCAGCTCGGCCCCCGGCTCGGCCATGCCCATGAACGCCAGCCGGTCGTACAGCTTGGGCAGCTGCTCCTCGGTGAGGCCCCGGAACACGAAGTTCTGCCGGTTGGTGACGCGCACCTCGAGGTTGAACTCCCGCTGGATCGACGCCACGGCCCGGAACTGCTCGGCGGTCACGTCGCCCAGCCGGCAGTAGGCGTAGGCCGAGACCGTGCCCTTGGCGTTGCCCCGGACGACGTTGGCGTCGTCCCACCGCCCGTAGGGGTCCGTCTTCTTGAGCACCACGTTCGTGCCCCACCCCATGGGCGTGGGGCTGACGGTGGACGACACGCCCGCCGGCTCGTCGCCGGCGGCGGCGACGGCGGCGGGGACCCCGCCCGGCCAGGTGGCGGAGGCGGGCAGGAACTTGCGCTCCTTGAGGATGCGGCGGCGGACCTCGTCGACGCCGAGCGTGTCGACCAGCCACTTCATGCGGGCCCGCAGCTTGTTGTCGCGGTTGCCGTAGTGGTCGAACGTGCGGAGGATGGCCTCGATGGTGGGCAGCAGGTCTTCCCGGGAGGTGAACTCCTCGAGGGCCTGGGCCGGGTGGGGGTTGGCGCCCAGGCCGCCGGCGAAGAAGACCCGGAAGCCGGCCTCCACCGTGCCGTCGTCCTTGGCCCGGTTGACGGCCACCACGCCCACGTCGTTGAACATGGCCTGGCCGCAGTCGGTGACGCAGCCGGAGAAGTTGATCTTGAACTTGCGGGGGAGGCGCTGGGCGTAGGGGTTGCGGAGCAGGTGCTCGAAGGTGGCCTGGGCCCAGGGGCTGATGTCGAGGACCTCGAACGGGCAGGCGCCGGCCAGGTGGCAGCCCATGACGTTGCGGACGGTGTCGCCGCAGGCCTCCCGGGTGGTGAGGCCCACGCTGGCGAGCTCCCGCATGACCGCGGGCACGTCGTCGAGCTGCACGAAGTGCATCTGGACGTTCTGGCGGGTGGTGATGTGGCCCCAGCCCCGGGAGTAGGTCTCGACGAGGTAGGCCAGCATGTCGATCTGCTCCGGGCGGAGGGACCCGTAGGGGATCTTGACCCGCACCATCTGGTTGGTGCCGCCCTGGCGCTGGCCGTAGATGCCGTTGTTCAGCCGGAAGACGCGGAAGGCGTCCTCGTCCATCTGGCCCGCCTTGTACAGGGCGAGCATGCGCTCGAACTTCTGGATGTCGGCCAGCGCCGCCGGGCTGATGGCGCCCGGACCGACCTCGACGTCGATCGTCTGACTCATGGTGCGCCCTCCTCGGGGGTCAGGCTATCAAATTGCTGACCGTTTCAGTCAACAATCGGCAGCTCCCGCCGTGAGTTGACGGACCATGGCCGCCAGGCGGGGCGGATCGGGCCAGATGGGCGCGCCCACGCCCTCCTCGGTGGCCGCCGAGGCGCACACCGGGCCGACGCAGGAGGCGACCACGCCGCCGTTGAAGGCGGCACGCAGGGCGGCGGCCCGGCCGGCCGCCAGCCGGAACAGGTTGTGGACCGCGGGCTGGGCGGTGAAGGTGACGGCGTCGAGGTCGCCGGACAGTGCGGCGTCGATCAGCGCCTCGGCCGGACCGACGTCTTCGGGCAGGGCCCACTGGTAGACCGGCACCTCGACCAGTTCGCCGGCGAGGGAGCGCAGGGCCGCGGTGGACGGGTGGCCCTCGGGCTCGAACAACTGGACGGCGACCCGGGCGCCGGAGACGTCGTGGCCGGCCAGGTGCTCGACGATCTCGGCCATGGTCTCCTGGGGCGCCCGCCACCACACGTCGAGCCCCGCCCCCCTGGCTGCCGAGTTGGCCTTGGCCCCCCGGGCGACCACGCGCGACCGGGCCAGCCCCTCCAGGAGCGCCCCCCGCTCGCCCCAGCGCTCGGCCGCCTCCAGCCACCGGCGCATGCCCATGCCGGTGCTGACCACGAGGTAGTCGGGCGGGCGGTCGGCCAGGGCGACGGTGGCCTCCCGGAGCGGCTCGCTCTGCGTCAGGTCGATCGTGCGGAGGGTCGGGCCGTGCAGCACCTCGACCCCCCGGTGGGCGAACATCCGGGCCTGCTCCTCCCACCGCCGGTCGGCGGTGATGCCCACCCTCATGGTGTTGCCGGACCGGTCACCGGCGCGACCGCGCGTCGGGGTCGGCCGCGAGGCGGCGGACGGTGTCGGGCAGGGTGCCGGCGGCGATGTCGGCCACGGTGACCGACTCCAGCACCGAGCGCAGGGTGGCCCGGGTGGCGATCCACACGTCCTGGAGCGGGGTGGCGACCCCGCCGTAGGCGACCTCCTCCGGGGGCTCCCCCCGCACGTCGGCCAGGGCGCCCTCCACGTGGCGGATGACGTCGGCCACGGTGATGGTGTCGGCCGGCACCTTGAGCCAGTAGCCGCCCTCGGCGCCCCGCTGGCTGGCCACCAGCCCGGCCCGCCGGAGGTCGCTGAGGATGCTCTCGGTGAACCGCAGGGGCATGCCCTGGTTGGCGGCGATCATCTCGCCCTTGACCGGGCCGGTCCCGGCCGCCGCGGCCAGCTCGGTGAGGGCCCGCACCGCATAGTCGACCTTGGCGGACACGCGCACTCAGGTGGCGTGGTCGATCAGGCCCCAGCGGCGGCGGATGGTGAGGTCGGCCCGGCCGAAGATCGTGTCGACGATGATCCCGATGACGAGGATCACGATCATGAGGGCAAGCATGTCGGCGGCCGCGTTCAGCTCCCGCGCAAACTGGAGTTGGGCGCCGATCGAGGGGCGCTGGGCCACGATCACCAGCAGCTCGCCGGCCATGAGGCTGCGCCAGGCGAAGGCCCACCCCTGCTTGAGGCCTCCGACGTAGGTGGGCAGGGCGGCGGGCAGGACGACGTGGCGGTAGAGGTTGACGCCCTTGGCGCCGATCATGCGGCCGGCCCGGAGCATGAGCGGGGGCACGTGGTCGACCCCGGCGATGAGCCCGTTGGCGACCGAGGGGGCGGCGCCGAGGACGACGACGAACATGATCGCCCGCTCGGTCAGCCCGAACAGCAGGATGGCCAGGGGGAACCAGGCGATCGACGGCATGGTCTGCAGGCCGGTGATCATCGACCCCACCGCGCTGCGGAGCAGCCGGATGCGGGCCACGGCCAGGCCGATGACCGAGCCGATCACCAGGGCCAGGGCGTAGCCGGCGAGGGCCCGGCGCATGGTGATGCCCACCGCGGTCCAGAACTTGCCGCTGTCGAGGAGGTCGAAGAGGGCGGGCAGCACCCGGTCAGGGCCGGGCAGGACGTATTCGTCCTTCCAGCCCGACCACACCACCGCCTGCCAGATGCCGAGGGCCAGGGCGACGGCGGCCAGCTTGGGCCACGTCGCCGTCCACACCATGCGAGCCCGGGTGGGATGGGTGCCGAGGTGGGCCTCGAGGGCGTCGAGCCCGGCCAGCTCGGCCGCCAGCTCCTGCTGCTTGGCGTCCTCCGGCCGAAGGTCAGTCGCCATGGCTGTGCTCCATGGCCATGTCAGTCGCCATGGCTGTGCCCCATGGCCATGTCAGTCGCCATGGCTGTGCCCCATGGCCATGTCAGTCGCCATGGCTGTGCCCCATGGCCATGTCAGTCGCCATGGCTGTGCCCCATGGCCATGTCAGTCGCCATGGCTGTGCCTGCGGACCTCGGCCCGCAGGCGGTCCGTGACGGCGGCGGCCAGGCCCATGACGTCGGGGGCGTCGATGCGGCGGGGACGGTCGAAGGTGACGGGGAACTGGTCGGCCACCTTGCCGGGCAGGCTGGTGAGGAGCACGATCCGGTCGGACAGGCGGGCCGCCTCCCGCACGTTGTGGGTGACGAACACGACGGTGAGGCCGGTGCTCGACCACACCTGCTCGAGCTCGTCGTGCAGCAGGTCCCGCGTCATGGCGTCGAGGGCGCCGAAGGGCTCGTCCATGAGGAGGATCTCGACGTGCTGGGCCAGGGCCCGGGCCAGGGCGGCCCGCTGGCGCATGCCGCCCGAGAGCTCGTGGGGCATGCGCCCGCCCTGGCCGCCCAGGTGGACCTGCTGGAGCAGCTCCTCGGCCCGGCGGTGGCGCTCGGCCCGCTTCATGCCCTCCAGGCGCAGGGGGAGGGCGACGTTGTCGCGCACCGTGAGCCAGGGGAAGAGGGCCGCCTCCTGGAACATGAGCGCGGTCCGGCCCTGCACACTGACCTCGCCCACGGTGGGGCGGTCGAGGCCGGCGATGAGGTTGAGGCTGGTGGACTTGCCGCACCCGGACGCGCCCACGAGGCAGACGAACTCGCCCTGCGCCACCTCCAGGTTGATGTTGTCCAGGGCCAGGACGGCGTTGCCCCCCTGGCCGAAGGCCTTGGAGACGCCCCGCAGGGAGATGGCGGAGGTCGTCGACACCGTGGCGGCGGTTGGAGCGGTGAGCGTCATCCCTTTACCTCGGGTTGGCTGGCGGCGCTGAGCACCTGGTTCAGAAGGGTGAGGTCGTAGATGCCGGTGAGGTTGGCCTTCTCCAGCAGCCCGACTCCCTGGGCGTGCTCGGCCGAGGCGGTGAGCGAGGAGGCCACGGGATCGTTGGTGAACTCCAGGTTCTTCCAGGCCGCCTGGAGGACCGCCTCGGGGAGGGCCTTGCCGGTGATGGCGAGGAGGCCCCGGTTGACCAGGCGTTGCGCCTCGGCCGGGTCGGCGTTGACCAGCTCGTTGGCCCTGACCTGGCCCTCGACCAGGCGGCGCACCGCGTCGGGGTGCTCCTTGAGGAACCTGGTCCGCACGACCAGGTGGGTGGTGACGAACCGCCCTTCCGGCCAGAGGCTGCGCTCGTCGACCAGGACCTTGCCCCCGCCCTCCCGGACCAGGCGGGTGGCCCACGGCTCGGGCACCCAGCCGCCGTCGATCTGGCCGGCCCGGAAGGTCTCCAGCGTCTGGGCGTTCTCCTGGGGGACGATCGACACGTCGCCGCCGCCCTCGAGGTCGGCCTTCAGCCCGTTGGCCTTCAGCCAGTGGCGCAGGGCGACGTCCTGCGTCCCGCCCCGCTGGGGGGTGGCCAGCTTCCTGCCCTTGAGGTCGGCCGGTCCGTTGATCGACGGCCGGACCACCAGGGAGGCGCCGCCGGACGTCGCTCCCGAGACGATGCGGACGGCTTCACCCCGGGACTGGACGAAGGCGTTGATGGCCGGGTTGGGGCCGATGTAGGTGGCGTCCAGGGCGCCGGAGAACAGCGCTTCCACCGCGGCCGGGCCGGCGTTGAACGTGCGCAGCTCCAGTGAGTCGGGCCCGAGCGCGGCCTTGAGGATGCCGCTCTCCACGCCGACGATGGCGGTGGCGTGGGTGACGTTGGGGAAGTAGCCCAGGCGGACAGTGGTCGACCCGCCGGCGGACGTCGAGGAGTCAGCTCCGCCACAGGCGGTGGCCAGCAGGGCCAGCGTCGCCAGCACGGCCGGGACACCCCGGCGAAAAGCTGAGTTTCTCGATCGCATTTGTGCAGAATAAGGTCGGGCATCGGGGGTGGTCAACCGATTCCCTGAAAAGTAGATCATATTCGTCGGGAATTGCTACCGTGGCCTCCGTGCCCGATCTCTCCCAGGGGCTGACCGTGTGGCTCACTGGGCTGCCGTCGGCCGGCAAGACCACCATCGGCCGGGCCCTGGAGAAGCGGCTCCTGGCCGCCAACCACCGGGTGGAGGTGCTCGACGGCGACGTCGTGCGCACCCACCTCACCCGCGGCCTCGGGTTCTCGCGGGAGGACCGGGAGGAGAACGTCCGCCGGATCGGGTTCGTGGCCCACCTGCTGTCCCGCAACGGGGTGGTGGTCGTGGCCTCGGTGATCTCGCCCTACCGGGCGGTGCGCGACGAGCTGCGGGAGCTGCACGCCGGTCGCTTCTTCGAGGTCCACGTGGCCACGCCGGTGGAGGTCTGCGCCGAGCGCGACGTGAAGGGCCTGTACGCCAGGCAGCGGGCGGGGGAATTGACCGGGTTGACGGGCGTTGACGATCCGTACGAACCCCCGTTGCACCCGGAGGCGGTCATCCCCACCCAACACCAGACCCTTGAGGAGTCCGTGGAGACCCTGTGGCAGGCCCTGCACTCCTGAGCGTCCTCGAGCTCGACGAGCTGAGCCGGTCGTTCGAGGCCGCGCCCGCCTCGCGCATCGTCCGGTGGGCCGTGGAGCGCTTCCACCCCCGCCTGTCGCTGCTGGCGTCGATGACCGACGCCGTGCTCATCGACCTCGCCGTCAAGGTGGAGCCGTCGATCGAGGTGGTCTTCATCGACACCGGCCACCACTTTCCGGAGACGCTGGAGACCGTCGACCTGGTCCGCCGCCGCTATGGGCTGAACCTGCGCATCGTCACCGTGGGCCCCGAGCCGGCGCCGCTGGTCGACGGCTGCTGCTCGCCCAGCAAGGTGGCCCAGCTGGACCGGGCCCTGGTGGGCCGCCAGGCCTGGCTGAGCGGGCTGCGCCGGGCCGAGGCCGCCACCCGGGCCGACGCGCCGATCGTCGCCGTCGACAGCCGGGGCCTGGTGAAGGTCAACCCGCTGGCCACGTGGACCGACGACGACATCGCCGGCTACATCGCCGAGCACGACGTGCCGGTCAACCCCCTGGTCTTCCAGGGCTACCCGTCGGTGGGCTGCCGGCCCTGCACCCACCCGGTGGCCGATGGGGGCGACCCCCGGTCGGGGCGCTGGGCGGGCTCCAACCGCACGGAGTGCGGCCTGCACGGCTGAGGGGAGCCGCCAGGTGGGTATGAGCCCTTCCTGAACACCCATCCAGGGCAGGAAGGAGCACACCATGAGGGACCGCGCCGGCTTGCTCAAGGTGGCGGGCCGGGATGCCGATACTCCCCCTGTTCGGCAGACGCGCACGGAGGGGAGCCCGCCTGTGATCGACCTCGATCTGATGGATGAGCAGCTGTCCATGGCGCTGACGGGGACGAAGCGGCGCCCGCCGGCGCCGGCCCGTGTGGCCGCGCCCGCACCTGCGCCGGCCGCCGTGCGCCGGCCGGAACCGTCGCCCGCCCCCGCCCCGAAGCGCGAGCGGACCGCCCGGCGTGCCGTCCGCAAGGCGCCGGCCCCCGCGTCGCTGAGCCTGCCCGGGCTGCTGGAGCTGGGCCTGATCGACGAGGCCGAGGCCCGGATCGCCGCCGCCACCGACCGTCTCGACGCCCTGACCTGGGCCACCATGCGGTCCCTGCTCCTCGGGCACCGGGAGCCGGTGGCCGCCGGCCTGGCCAAGCTGGCCGAGCTGGCCCGGACCACCCAGGGCCGGGAGGCCTGGGAGCGGTACTGGATCCAGCGGTTCTGGGCCGCCTTCGAGTGGGGCGACCACGACGAGCGCCTGGTTGTCCTCGACCACTGCCGGGAGCGGGCCTACCGCTTCGACGAGCTGCGCTGGTGGGGGAACCTCACCCTCCTGCTGGCGGCCATGGGCAAGCACGACGAGGCGTTCCAGGCCTTCGACGAGACCCAGGCCCTCCTGGGCGGCGGGGCCAAGGACGGGATCTGGCTCGACGCCCTGACCAACCTCGTCGACGCCGCCGCCCTGCTGGGCGACGCCGAGCGGCTCGCCGCGTCGCACCGCGCCCTGCGCTGCCCCGAGGGCCGGGTGGTCGTGGTCGGCGACGGCGTGGTGTGCAAGGGCTCGGTCGACCGCTACCGGGCCCTGGGCTACGCGGCTCTGGGCAAGTGGAAGCAGGCCGACGAGTGCTTCCGCAGCGCCGAGGCGCTGCACCGGGAGATCGGCGCCGGGCCGCTCCTGGCCCGCACCCGCCGGCAGGCCAGCGGTTCCCCCGTCGCCGCCTGAGCTCGGGTTTACCCTCCGCAGGGCCCTGGGCAGGTAGGCCAGCGGCGGCCGGGCGCCCAGCCCGTTCCCGCGTCGCAACCAGCCGCGAAGTGCCCCGGACCAACCCGTTCGTGGTGGCTCGCGGCTACGCACGAAAGGGGAATCGATGAGGAAGCTCTACCTGGTGCTGGCCGGCGCCCTGGCCCTGGCCCTCGGTGCGGCGGCGCCCGCCGGCGCCCAGAGCGCGGCGAGCGGGCGAGTGGAGATGACGGTCCACACCCACAGCTCCGGCGTCCTGCTGTTCGGGATCGACCGGCTGCCGTTCGACATCACGCCCGGCGAGACCTTCGCCTACTCCTCCCGCCTCTGCAGTGGCAATGCCCCCTACAACGACCTCGGGCTGAACTTCCTCCCCGACTACCCGGGTGTCGACGACGACGGGGACGGCAAAGCCGCGGTGCGCCACGGCATCCAGGGCCTCGTGCTCACCGGGAACCGGGATAACGGGCGGATCAGGGGCACGTTGACCACAGTCCTCTGCCGGCCCGGCGACAGCCCGAACGGCCAGGTGGAGTCGGCGAACGCCATCGTCAGCCACTTCGACGCCTCCTACCAGCGCACCAGCCCCAACGACCTCTACATCCGCGGCGGGTTCCGGTTCTCGCCCACCGAGAGCACCGGCACCTTCCGCGACATCCAGGGCGGCGGCACGATCGACGGGCGCTTCACCTGCCTCAGCCACTTGAACAACCCGGCCAACCCCAGTTGCCAGCAGCAGGGCGAGTACACCGACTTCGTCGGCCACCGTGGCGACCCCCGCCTCGGTCCCGGCCTTCTCCAGCCCGGCATCCTCGGCAGCTTCTACGACCCCACGGTGGGGCCGGTCGCCGGCTGAGCAAGTGGTCAGCAGGCGGTCACGGCCACCGTCCGGTCGGGTGACCGGGCGGTGGCGCCCAGGGTGTCGGCGGCCTCGATCCACCAGGTCACACTTCCTGCGGCGGTGAACGGCCCGAGGCGGCTGCTGTAGGCGCCGCCCGGGCCGGCCACCATGGCCCGGCTGCCGGTGGCGCCCGCAGCGTCCCGCCAGCGCAGGACCACCGACGCGACCTCCGTCTCGTCGGTCACCGTGGCCGTGACCGACGCCGCGGTGGGCGCCGTGGAGCACGGGGAGCGGGCGAGGCGCGGGTTGTCGATGCCGACGCCGGCGATCTCGGGCGGGTGGGCGACGGAGGCGGTGAGGCGCACCGCCTCCGAGCCGCCGTCGGAGGTGACCCGGCCCTGGCCCTCGACCCGGCCCTCCGCGGCCAGGGATCGGTCGAGGCGCACGGTGACCCGGACGGTGGCCCCGGGTGCGACCGTGCCGCTCGACGGGGTGACCGAGAAGGCGGCGGGGGAGGCGGCGGCCGACCAGGCCAGGGGCCCGTCGCCGTCGTTGGCGATCTCCAGCGGCTGGGCGCTCGACGTGGCGCCGAAGGCCAGCGCCGCCGTCGACAGGCGGAGCCGGGGGCGGGCGGCCACGGTGGTGGAC
>Ga0247704_1000142_pt1 | contig 20762 bp, 24 predicted proteins | sample 41W_NmetaG_FD_189042 | JGI IMG/M metagenome (GOLD analysis project Ga0247704, IMG submission 189042) | Soil microbial communities from hillslope of Landscape Evolution Observatory, University of Arizona, Oracle, AZ, United States - 4-1-W_N | ecosystem: Engineered > Artificial ecosystem >...
CCGCTCCGGTGGTGTCGCCCGACGTGGTGACGTCCGACCTGTGGAGCGGCTTCGGCGCCAGCCGGAGCCCGCTCGGGCGGAGCACCGGGACGGTCACCTCCCCCGCCCCGTCGTCCGGTTCGAATGCGCTGGCCGTGTGGCTGGTCGTCGCCGGCGTGGCCATCCTGGCCACCGGCACCGTGGGCCTCGTCCGCCGGCGCCCGGTGCCCGCGGCCGAGCCGCCCGCCGCCGACTGACCGACTCGTTCCGCCTTTCGTCTGTCCCGAGGGCCCGCTCCCGTCTGGCACCAGGAATCGACACCAGGGTGTCCGTTCCTGGTGCCAGAGCCGGCCTGGTGCGAGCCGGCGTCGGGTCTAGTCGCCGTCGGCGACGGGCCGGCCCGAGGGGAACGCGCCCGCCTCGCAGGGGACGCTGTGCGAGCCCTCCACCCGGTCGATGACCCAGCGGCCGGACTCCCGGACGAGCACGAAGTCGTTCGTCCACAGCGAGCACGTCTCGCCCGGACGGGGGCCCTTCCCGGCGTCCTGGGTGCTCGAGAAGTCGACCTCCGCCACCACCGACCCGTCGGCCCTTTGGACCACCGAGGCCACGTGCTGGTCGTCGTCCCGGCTCGACGCCAGCTGCTCGGCCAGCACCTCCACCGGCACCGCGGCGCGCTTGCGGGCGCTGTACTGCTGCCACGTCAGGTGGTACTGGCCGTGGTTGATGCCGTCGAAGTAGATGCCCAGGGCCAGCCCGACCTCGGCCGCCGTGCGTCCCGAGGCGGGGGGCTGGAGGCCCACGCTGCCGGACGGCACGACGGGGTCCGGGCAGTCGGCGGGCGGGGTGGGCGCCGGTGAGGCGTGCCAGGCGGCGAGCACCGGTGCCGCAGCGGTGGCGTCCACCGCGTAGGTGAGGCCCTGGGCGAACTCGCTGCCGGCGATGACGACGCCCACCACCCGGCCGTCCTCGTCGAGCAGCGGCCCGCCGCTGTTGCCCGGGTTGATGGCCGCGCTGGTCTGGACCAGCCCGGTGACGACCTGGCCGGCGATCAGCTCCTTGCGGTCGTAGCCGCTGACCGTGCCGCGGGTGGGCGACAGCGGCTCCCGGTGGGGGTACCCGACGGCCAGCACCTCGGTCGCCTCCGGCACCCGCTCGGCGACGAACGCGGCCGGCTCCACGGGGAGGGCCCGGTCCAGCCGGAGGAGGGCGAGGTCCCTGGCCCGGTCCATGCCGACGACCTCGGCCGTGCGCACCTCCTCGGTCGAGCGGGCGGTGATGGCGACGGCCGAGTCGACGACGTGGGCGGCGGTGACGACGTGTCGGGCGTCGAGCGCCAGGAACCCCGTCCCTACGCCCCGGCCGCCCAGCTCGCCGCACACGACGGCGTCGAGGCGCAGGACGCCCGGTGCGGCGTGCCGGTAGACCGCCTGGAAGCCGGGTGCCGCGCTGGCCGTGGCGGCGGCCGACCCGCCCCTGACCCGGTCGAAGGCGTCCTCCAACGCCGGGCGCGCCACCACGCCGCCGGCGAAGGCGGCAGCGACGAGCACGAGGACGAGGACGAGGACGAGGCCCCGGCGAGCGCCCTTCCGGCGCCGTCCCGCCCGGCGGCGGGGTGCCGGCCGGGGCGCCTTCCTGCCCGCCGGCGGGCGCTGCGGTCGGGGCGGCCGGCTGGCCGCGCGCTGAGCCATGTCGGACCTTCCGGGGTCGTGAGCGGAGAGCAAGTCTCCCCGGGAGCGGCGCCCAAGACGCGGACCGGTCGACGCGGCCTACCGGAGGGGCACGAGGACGGCCTGCTCCCGCGCCACAGCCGCCTCGCCGTCACCCTCCCCCGGATCGATCCGGGTGAACGCCAGCGCCCGCCCGTCGGGGGCGAACCACGCAGCCCCGAGGACCCCGCCGGCGGCGATCTCGGTCACCGCCCCGTCCCGGGTGACGACCGAGAGCGGCCCGCCGGCCACGTCGGAGCTCTGGCCGGTGACGGCCAGCGCCCGGCCGTCGGGAGACCACGAGACGGCGGCCACCGGGCCGGTGACGAGCCGCCGGGTGCTGCCGGGGGCCACGAGGAAGAGGCCGTCGGGGCCGTGGACGGCGAGCCCGCCCCCGTCCGGCGAGACGACCAGGTCGACGCCCGCGACGTCGAGCACCTCGTCGCCGAGGCGGAGCCGCCCGTCGCGGGTCAGCACGGCGAGGGTCCCGTCGGCCAGCTCGGCGGCCCGGAAGGCGTCGGCGGCCGGCAGCACCGTCTCCCGGGCGCCGGTGGACGGGTCGACCTTCACCACGTCCCCGCTCACCGAGACGACGGCCAGCAGGCGCGCCCCGTCCGCCGACCAGTCGAACCGCGACCCCAGGCCGTCGAGGGCGCTCCGGGGGATCGGCGTGACCTCGGCGAAGACGCCGCCCGCCCCTTCGCGGGCGACGTAGGCCCCGGACAGGAACTCCTCGCACACCGAGACCACGGCGACCCGGGCCCGATCGGCCCGGCTGCGCAGCAGCTGGCCCGTCAGCGCCCCGGCGTCGGCGACCGACCGCCGGCGGGCGCCGCCGCCGAGGGGCGCGGCGAACAGCGCCGTCGCCCCCGTGCCCTCGCAGCCCCGCTCGTCGGACGAGGGGTCGGGGCCGACCACGAGAGCGGCGGTGCCGTCGCCGCTCACGCCGACCACGGTGCCCGCCCCGAGGGACTGCTCGGGCCCGGGCCGGTACTCGGGCGGCGCCGTCGTCGTGGTCGTCGGGTTGGTGACGACCCGGGTCCCCTCGCGGTCGTCGGGGAGGAGGACGGCGACCGCCCCCACCAGGACGGCCACGGCAGCGGCGATGGCCAGCAGCACGGGGCCGGGGAACGGCCGGCGGCCGTCCCTGCGGTCGCGTCGCCTCCCGCCCGAGCCGGGCGGCGACTCGGAGGCGAGCCGCTCCTCCAGCTCCTCCCAGAAGCCGGGCCGGTGCTCGGGCGTGGGGAGGGCGCGCAGGGCGGCGCCCAGCTCGACGTCCCGCTCGTCGCTCATCGTTCACCACCCTTCCGTCCGAGCCGCTCGCGTAGGAGGGCATGGGCCCGGGACAGCCGGGAGTGGATGGTGCCCTCGGCCACGCCCAGGATGTGCGCCGCCGTGGCGTGGTCGAAGCCCTCGGCGTCGACCAGCAGGACGGCGGCCCTCTGCTCGGGCGACAGGGTGGCGAGGGCGTCGGCCAGGCTGCTCCGCATCGCCGCCCGGTCGCCGGGGTCGGCGTCGGGCGACGCTCGCTCGGCCAGCCCCTCCAGGGGCACCACGTCCGCCCGCTTCGACCGCCGCAGCTGGTCCAGGCAGGCGTTGTAGGTCACCCGGTAGAGCCACGTCCCGGCGCTGGCGTCGCCCCGGAAGGTCGCCATGCCCCGGTAGGCCTTGACGTAGACCTCCTGGAGGACGTCGTCCATCTGCCCGGGGTCGCCGAGGAGGCGGTACGCCAGCGCCCGCAGCCCGCGGTCGTAGTGCGCCACGAGGGTGCGGAACGCCCGGTGGTCGCCGGCGCGGGCCTGCGCCAGGACGGCGGCGTCGACGTCGCCCACCCGTTCGGCCGTCGCACCCCTCGGCATGCCGGGTTGGACGCCGGCCAATCCGGTTTCCTTCCGCTGGTCGGCGATCGGGGGAACGCTATCGGGCCGGTGCCGGCGCGAGCAGGGTCGCCGGCTGCGACATCGGTCACAGTGGGCACAAGCCCGGAAGGCCCCCGCCGGTCCGCCCGTCCAAAGGCCACACGACCCGGCACCGGCCGGGCGGCACCGAAGGGGGCGACATGCGCAGGTTCGCAGCATCGAAGGCAAGGTGGCCGGGCGTCGCCGCCGTGGCGATCGCCATGGCGGCGGCGGCGTGGACCGGGTCGGCCGAGCCGGCATCGGCCCATGGGGCGTGCCGGTACGGCGGCGACCGGGTCACCGGCCTCACGGCGAGCGCCCGGGTGCGCTGCGCCACCGCCCAGCGGGTAGCCGCGGCGTACGACTCGGCGGTGATGCAGGGCGGGTCGTTCCCGGGCGGGCGCGTCGCCGCCGCCGGGTACTTGTGCCGGACGACGGCCGTCGGCGAGGCCGCCGAGGAGACGTTCGCCGTCCGGTGCAGCGGCGGCCGGAACGTCGTGCGGTTCGCGTGGGGCGTGTGATGACCGGCCCCGCCCCCGCCGTTCTCCGCGCCGCCCTCGTGGGTGTCGCCGTCCTGGCCGTCGCGTGCGGGAGCGCCGACGACGGTGACGGCGTCGGTGCGGCCGCCGCGCCCACGTCTACGACATCACCGGGCGCAGGCGCCGGTCAGGAGCGGTTCTGCGTGCTGCTGGCCGAGGCCGACGGGGAGGTCGAGGAGTCGTACCTCGGCTCGGCCGACCACCTCGCCCGCCTCGACGGCCTGGTGGCCGCCGCGCCGGACGACGTCCGCCCCGACGTCGAGCGGTTCCGCGACCACGTGCGGACATCGGTGAGCCCCTCGGCCCCCGGGTCGGCCGACATCGACCGCTACCCCGAACCGGTGGTGGCCGCCATCGACCGGATCGAGCAGCACCGGGCGGACCGGTGCTGACGTCTGCCACCTGCGCTCTGCCCACCCCTCTGGGAAGGTCGGACCGTGCCGGCCGGCGGCGTTCCGGCGCCGGCCGGCGGTCCGGTCCGATCAGATGACGTCCCGCTCCCGCACCACCGTCGTGCGCCGGCCCCGGTAGTAACGGGGACCGCCGACGAGGCCGACGAGCAGCAGGACCACCAGGAGGATGAGTAGAAGTTCCATGGCCTCGCTGTTCCCGCCCGGCGTCGACACCACACCCGGATCGTCTCCCCGGCCGGCTCTGGCACCAGGAATCGACACCCCGGTGCCGGTTCCTGGTGCCAGAACGGAGCGGAGCGTCAGATGTCGCCGTGGTCCTCGCGGACCTCGTCCTCCCGCCGGTCGACCTCGTCCTCGCTGGGTGCGCTGCCCGTCTCCCCCTCGACCCGGCCCTTGGCCTCGGCCTCGCGGTCGCCGGTGGCCCAGCCCACCGCTTCCTCGATCTTCCCCTTCACGCGCGTGGCGTCGTCACCCATCCATCGGTCCTCTCGGTCGGGCGTCAGATGCGCTGGAGCAGTGCCTCGGCGATCTGCACGGTGTTGAGGGCGGCGCCCTTGCGCAGGTTGTCCCCGGAGACGAACAGTGCCAATCCCGACTCGGCGCCCGGGTCGCGGCGGATGCGACCGACGTAGGTGGGGTCGGCGCCGGCGGCCACCAGGGGCGTGGGGACGTCGACCAGGGTGACGCCGGGGGCGCCGTCCAGCACCTCGCGGGCCCGATCGGGCGTGATCGGGCGCTCGAACTCGGCGTTCAGGCTCACCGAGTGGCCGGTGAACACCGGTACCCGCACGCAGGTGGCGGAGACGCGCAGGCCGGGCAGGCCGAGGATTCGCCGGCTCTCGTTCCGGAACTTGTGCTCCTCGTCGGTCTCGTCGTCCTCCTCGTACTTGAAGTTGAAGGGGATGACGTTGAAGGCGATGGGGGCGACGTACTTCGACGGCGGCGGGAACTCGACGGCCGACCCGTCCCAGGTGAGCTCGGCCGCCTTCTCCGCCACCGCCCGGACCTGCTCGTCCAGCTCGGCCACCCCGGCCCGGCCCCCGCCGGACACGCACTGGTAGGTGGATGCCACGAGGCGCACCAGGCCGGCTTCGTCGTGGAGGACCTTGAGGGCCGGCATGCAGATCATGGTCGTGCAGTTGGGGTTGGCGACGATCCCCTTGGGGATCGAGTCGAGGGCGGAGGCGTTCACCTCGGGGACGACCAGCGGCACGTCGGGGTCGCGCCGCCACGCCGACGAGTTGTCGACCACGACGGCCCCGGCCGCCGCGACCCTGGGGGCGAGCTCGCGGGAGAGGGTGGCGCCGGCCGACATGAGCACGACGTCCAGCCCCGAGAAGTCGGCGGTGGCCGACTCCTCGACCTCGATGTCGCCGTCTTTCCACGGCAGGCGGGTGCCGGCCGAGCGGGCCGAGGCGAAGAAGCGGACCTCGTCCGCGGGGAACGAGCGCTCGGCGAGGATCGACCGCATGACCTCGCCGACCATCCCGGTGGCTCCGACGACTCCGAGTCTCATGGCCGCCAGTCTACGGACCGCCGACGCCGTGCTCTCCTCGCGATCACGCGCCACGTGCTGGCGCGCCAGCGCGAAGTGGGTCAGGCCAGGTCGAAGGCGGTGTGGAGCGCCTGCACGGCCCGCTCGACGGCGTCGGCCCGGACCACGCAGCTGATGCGGATGGGCGACGTCGAGATCATCTCGATGTTGATGCCCTCGGTGGCGAGCGTCTCGAACATGGTGGCCGTGATGCCGGGATGGGTCTTCATGCCGGCACCCACCAGCGACACCGTCCCGATGGCGGCGTCGGCCGTCACGTCGGCCGCGCCGATCTCGTCGGCGTGGGCCTGGCAGACCTTCAGGCTGACGGGCAGGTCCGCCTTCTCCACGGTGAACGAGATGTCGGTGGTCCCGCCCAGCGACACGTTCTGCACGATCATGTCGACGTTGACATGCTCGTCGGCGAGGGAGCGGAAGAGCTTGGCGGCGATGCCCGGCTTGTCGGGCACGTGGGTGACCGTCACCTTGGCCTCCGAGGCGTCGTGGACGACCGCCGAGACGATTGCCTGTTCCATCGAACCCGCTTCCCTCCTCCTGGTCTCGACCTCGTCGGCCGACACGATCCACGTCCCCGGCTCCCACGTGAAGCTGGAGCGCACGTGGAGGCGCACCCTGTGGGTGCGGGCGTACTCCACCGAGCGCATCTCCGGCTTGGGGCAGCCCGCCGCGCACATCTCCAGCATCTCGTCGTAGCCCAGCTCCCGGAGGCGCCGGGCGTCGGGCACCACGCCGGGGTCGGCCGAGAACACGCCCGACACGTCCGTGTACAGCTCGCACGAGTCGGCGGCCAGCGCCTCGGCCAGGGCGACCGCCGTCGTGTCGGAGCCTCCCCGGCCGAGGAACGTCACGTCGCGGGCGGTGGACACGCCCTGGGCGCCTCCCACCACGGGCACGTGGCCGGCGGCCAGAGCCTCGCGGATGCGGTCGCCCCGCACCTCGAGGATCTTGGCCCGGGTGTGGACGGTGTCGGTGACGAGGCCCGCCTGGCTGCCGGTGAACGACGAGGCCGGGCAGCCCCGGTCGACCAGGGCCATGCACAGCAGGGCCATGCTCTTGCGCTCGCCGGCGGTGATGAGCATGTCCATCTCGCGGCCCGGCCGGTTGTCCGCCACCTGGTTGGCCAGGTGGATCAGCTGGTCGGTCTCCTTGCCCATGGCGCTCACCACGACCACGACCTGGTTGCCGCGGCGGACCGTGCGCGCCACGTGGTCGGCCACCGAGCGGATCCGGTCGGCGTCGGCGACGGAGGTGCCACCGAACTTCTGCACGACGAGGGGCATCCCGGGAGAGTAGCGGCGGGCGCTCGTCCACTAACTTGCCGCCGTGGCCAGCGACAAGCGCCAGCGGAAGAAGCAGGGACGCCAGGCCCGCCTCGAGGCGATCCGGGCGCAGCAGGCTCGGGAGCAGCGGCGGAAGCGACTGATGACGAGCGTCGTCGTGGCCGTGGTCGCGGCCCTCGTGGTCTCGGTGTTCTTCGTGGGCGGCGGGGGCGACGACGAGGACGTCGCCACCGAGGGCACCACCACCACGACGGCGGAGGGCGAGGAGGGCGGCGGCGAGGGCCCGCCCAAGGGCGAACCCGTGGCGGCCGGCGCCAAGCTGGAAACGTGGGCGTGCCCGGCACCCGACGGCAGCTCGCCCCGGACGGACCAGTTCCCGTCGGAGCCGCCGCCGATGTGCATCGACCCGGCCAAGACCTACGTCGCCAAGCTGACGACCACCCAGGGCGACATCGAGATCACCCTCGACACGGCGAAGACCCCGAACACCGCCAACAACTACGTCGTCCTCGCCCGGTACCACTACTACGACGGCACGGTCATCACCCGGATCGACGACAGCATCGACATCCTCCAGACGGGGTCGCCGAAGACGCAGACCATCAGCGACCCCGGGCCCGGCTACACGATCAAGGACGAGGGGAAGGGGTTCACCTACGGCGAGGGCGACGTCGTCATGGCCCGGACCCAGGCGCCCGACAGCGCCGGCGCCCAGTACTTCATCGTCACCGGGCCCAAGGCGTCGGCGCTGGACAGCGACGGGTCGTACGTGACGTTCGGCAGGATCACCAGCGGGCTGGACGTGGCGAAGAAGATCGCCGGCCTGTTCGAGCCGTGCCCCGAGGGCGACCAGACGTGCCTCGGCGGGGCGCCCAGCGAGCTCGTCACCATCGAGAAGATCGAGATCGAGGAGCGCTGACCCATGCCCACCGAGTGCCCCGCCGCCGACGGCTCCAGCCCCAAGAAGCGCCGCTTCGACGGCCCCCCGCCCATGTGCATCGACCCGTCGAAGCGCTACACGGCGGAGATGGCCACCACCAAGGGGACCATGGTCGTCGCCCTGGACCCCATCGCCGCGCCGAGGACGGTGAACAACTTCGTCGTGCTCGCCCGCTACCACTACTTCGACGGCATCCACTTCCACCGGGTGATCCCGGGGTTCATGCTCCAGGGCGGCGACCCCGACGGCAGTGGCCGGGGCGGCCCGGGCTACCGGTTCGAGGACGAGCTGCCCGGGCCGGGCCGCTACGAGATCGGGTCGCTGGCCATGGCCAACGCCGGCCCGAACACCAACGGCAGCCAGTTCTTCGTGATCAGCGGACCGTCCGGCGTCTCCCTTCCGCCGCAGTACTCCCTGTTCGGCAAGGTCGTGAAGGGGCTGGACGTGGTCGCCGCCATCGACGCCATCGGCACGGGGAGCGGCACCCCCAAGGAGAAGGTCGTCATCGAGTCGGTGACGATCACCGAGTCCGACTGATGTGATCGGCGGCGGGCGACCGGTGGTCAGTCCGGGAGGACGTCGAGCCCGGCTTCGGCGCCGTTCAGCCACACCTTCACGTCTCCCGCGCCGTGCGCCGTCCAGCCCTCGTGGGGGTGGAGGACCACGGCGGTGCGCTCGTCGATCCCGACGACCGGCAGGTCGGACGGGGCCAGGCTGATCGTGCGGTGCCACTTCTCGTGCGACCACGAGTCGGCATGGGGCACGACGGCCAGTTGGGCCACGAGGCCCAGCCCGAGCGTGAACGCCCCGCCCCGGGGATCGACCATGGGGTCGGTGAGGACCATGGCGCCGGCCGACGAGCCAGCCACCACGGCACCGTCGTTCCACGCCGCGACCAGGGCGTGCCACAGGGCCGAGCTCTTGAGCACCGACCGCAGGTGCAGCGGCGAGCCTCCGCCGAGGTAGACGAAGCGGGCCTCCCGGACGGCGGCCACGTTGGCCTCGTCCTCGGCGTCGGGGCGGCGCAGGACGGGCAGGCCGCGGACCTTGGCCCCCAGCCCCTCGAACCACCGGGCGGCCGTCTCCACCGCCCGCTCGGGGTGCTCGTAGGCGGCCGCCGTGGGCAGCACGACCACCTCGTGGCCGCCGCTGGCCTCGAGCAACGAGGCGTCGAACGCGCAGCCTTCGCGCCATTCGCCGCCGCCGACGAGGGCGAGGGGACCGGGCGTCGTCACCCGGACAACGTACTTCCGGCCGCGGCGCGCGGGACCAATGGAGCGGCGGAGCCGCGACCGCTACCGTGTTCGCCAGAAGACGGGCGTCTGGCGCTTGAGAAGGGTGCGGTTCTGGCCGATGCAGAAGCCGATGGTCGATCGCCGCGCCCTCCCGGGGCTCGTGGCCGGTCTCGCCGGGCTGGCGTCCGGCGTGGGCGCCCTCGTGCTCCAGGTCCCCGAGCTGGCCGTGGCGTCCGCCGGATGCTCGCTGCTCGCCGGCGCCTCCGCCGTCCACCAGGTCCGTTCGCTGCGTGAAGCGGAGCGGGACGCCGCCGGCAGCGAGGCGCTGGCCCGCCTGCTCGACCTGCCCCGGGGGGCGCGGGGCCAGCCCCGTGAGCTGCTCGACCCCGAGACCGGGCTCCCCGACACCCCGTTCTTCAACCTGGCGCTGGAAGGCCGCGTGGCCGCCGCCCGCCGCCACCTGTGGCCGGTGACCGTGCTGCTCCTCGAGGTCGGCCTGGCCGACGACTGCAAGGCGGGGCGGGCCCGGTCCGAGGCCGTGGCCGGCTTCGCCGACCTGCTGCGGGCCACGCTCCGCGAGGCCGACATCGTGTGCCGTACCGGTGGCATGCGCTTCTCGATCCTGCTGGACGACACCGGCGAGGAGGGCGGCGTGTGGACGGCCGAGCGCATCCAGGTCGCCGCCTCCCACGACATCTCCAAGGTGCGCCGCATGGCCGCCGGAGTGGCCACCTACCCGACCCACGGCCTGGAGGCGGGCGAGGTGCTCACCCGGGCGGAGGCCGCCCTGGCCCGGGCGTGTGCCAGTCCCGCCGGCCGGGGCCTCGGACACGTCGAGGTCGCCCTCCCCGACTTCGCCTGAGCCGGTCGGCGAGCGCCGCACGGCGACGCGCCACACGCGCGAGGTCGAGGTGGACCAGCGGGGACGGCCGGGGCGAGGCGCCCTCGTCGCCTGCGACTGATCGGGAGCTGCCCGGCGCGCCTACGTGGTCCGGCCCGGTGGCGGTCGGCGCTCGCCCGCCCGGGCGGGCGCCCACCACCGCCCCGAGAAGCGCCACCCGGCGCTCGGGCCCCGTCGGGGCCGGGCCGGCGGCGGCGTGGGCGCGGGCGCCGGCGCCGGCCACGCCAGCGTCACGGCCGCCACGATGGCGGCCAGCTCCTCGGGCGTCGGCTCACAGGGGGACGTTGCCATGCTTGCGCCGGGGTTGCTCCTCGCGCTTGGTGCGGAGCATGGCCAGGCTGCGCACCAGCACCGCCCGGGTGTCGGCCGGGTCGATCACGTCGTCCACGTACCCGCGCTCGGCGGCGATGTAGGGGTTGACGTAGCGCTCGGTGTACTCGGCCACCAGCTCGCGCTTGCGGGCGTCCCGGTCCTCCGCCTCCGCCAGCTCCCGGCGGTAGACGATCTCGACCGCCCCGTCGGGCCCCATCACCGCGAACTCGGCGGAGGGCCACGCGTACGCCAGGTCGCACCCGATCGACTTGGAGTTCATCACCACGTAGGCGCCCCCGTACGCCTTGCGGGTGACGACGGTGACCCGGGGCACGGTGGCCTCGCAGAAGGCGTAGAGCAGCTTGGCGCCGTGGCGGATGATGCCGCCGTACTCCTGGTCGGTCCCGGGCAGGAACCCGGGCACGTCGACGAAGGTGACCAGCGGGACGTTGAAGGCGTCGCACGTGCGCACGAAGCGGGCCGCCTTCTCGGACGACTCGATGTCGAGCGCCCCGGCCAGGACGCGGGGCTGGTTGCCCACCACGCCCACCGGGTGGCCGTCGACCCGGGCGAAGCCGCACACCATGTTGGGGGCCCAGTGCGGGAAGTACTCCAGCAGTTCGCCGTCGTCCACCACGGCGGCCACGACCTCCTTCATGTCGTAGGGCCGCGTGGGGCTGGTGGGCACGATGTCGGCCAGCTCGGGCGTCGCCCGGGCGGGCTCGTCGGCGGGCTCGACGGAGGGCGGCTCCTCCAGGTTGTTCGAGGGCAGGAAGGACAGGAGGTGGCGCACCGAGTCGAGGCACGCCTTCTCGTCGGTGGCGACGAACGTGCACACGCCCGACTTGGTGGCATGGGTCATGGCCCCGCCCAGCTCCTCGATGCTCACGTCCTCGCCCGTCACCGCCCGGACGACGTCGGGGCCGGTGATGAACATGTGGGAGCTCTCCCGGACCATGAACACGAAGTCGGTCATCGCCGGGCTGTAGACGGCGCCGCCCGCGCAGGGCCCCAGCACCACGCTGATCTGGGGGACCACACCGGAGAGGGCGACGTTGCGGGCGAAGATCTTGCCGTACATGTCCAGGGCGACCACGCCCTCCTGGATGCGGGCGCCGGCGCCGTCGTTGAGGCCGATCACGGGGACGCCGACGGCGGCGGCCAGGTCCATGACCTTGTGGACCTTCTCGCCGAACACCTCGCCCAGCGACCCGCCGAACACGGTGAAGTCCTGGCTGAACACGCACACGCGCCGGCCGTCGACGGTGCCGAAGCCGGTGATGACGCCGTCGGTGTACGGGCGGTTGTCGTCCAGCCCCATGCCCGACGCACGGTGGCGCGCCAGCATGTCCATCTCCTGGAACGAGCCCTTGTCGAGCAGGTACTCGACCCGCTCACGGGCGGTCATCTTCCCCCGGGCGTGCTGGCGCTCCACCGCCCGTTCGGAGCCGGCGTGGAGGGCCTCCTTCTTGCGCCTGGCCAGCTCGTCGATGCGATCGTCCACCGGGGGGAAGGCTACCGGCGACCCGGAGGCGGCGATGGGCGACACTGCCGGGCGTGCCGGTCGAGCCGCCTCCCCATCCGTGGGCGTTCCCGCCGCCGCGGCCGGGCGACGACCTGGTGGCGGTGGGCGCCGACCTGTCGCCCGCCACGCTGCTGGGCGCCTACCGGGCCGGGCTGTTCCCGATGCCCCTCGACGCCCCGGGCCCGGGCTGCCTCCTCGGGTGGTGGAGCCCCGAGGAGCGGGGCGTGCTGCCCCTCGACGGGCTGCGGGTGAGCCGCTCGCTGGCCCGTTCGTGCCGGCGCTTCCAGACCCGGGTCGACACCGCGTTCGCCGAGGTCGTCGAGGCGTGCGCCGACGCCCGCCGGCCCCAGGGGTGGATCACCGACGACATCCGCGACGCCTACGTCGAGCTCCACCGGCTGGGGTGGGCGCACAGCGTGGAGGCGTGGACGCCGGACGGTGAGCTGGCGGGCGGGCTGTACGGCGTCGCCGTCGGGGGCCTGTTCGCCGGCGAGTCCATGTTCCACCGACACACCGACGCGTCGAAGGTCGCCCTCGTGTCCCTCGTCGCGCTGCTCCGCCGGGGCGGCGCCTCGCTCCTCGACGTCCAGTGGCGGACCCCCCACCTGGCGTCGCTGGGTGTCGTGGCCATCCCTCGTGAGGAGTACCGCCGGCTCCTGGCCGAGGCGCTCGAGCGCCCTCTGCCGGCGGCCTTCGGCGGCCCCTGACCGTTCTCCGGACACCAGGAGCCGCCGAACGGCGGTTTCCGTCCAGAGAACGCCTCAGGGAACGGCGCGGGCGGCGGCCAGGGCGCGGGCACGCGGCTCCAGCCCCGGCGCGTCGAGGTGCTCGCACACGGCGGTGAGCCCGTCGGTCGGGCCCGTCCAGCGCAGCTCGTCGACCGAGGCGAGCAACGACCGGTCCACCCGCAGCGTCGCCAGGTCGCGGAACAACAGGGCGCGGTCCCACTGCACGCCGAGCGTGTTCGCCAGCGACCGCGCGCCCCGCACGTCCACGTCCCAGCGCTCGGCGATGCGGGGGACGTCCTCGAGGTGGCGGTAGCGCCCGAGCACGGCCGACGCCGCCTTGGCTCCCCAGCCCGGAAGCCCCGGGAACCCGTCCGCCGAGTCGCCCACCACGGCCAGCCAGTCGGGGATCGACACCGGGCCGACGCCGTAGCGGGCGACCACCGCCGCTTCGTCGGACACCACGCCCTTGCGCCGGTCGAGCTGCACCACCCGGTCGCCGACCACGCACTGGCCGAGGTCCTTGTCCGGCGTGCAGATCACGACCTGGGCGACCTCGGGGTCCTCGGCGCACACGACGGCGGCGGACGCCAGGGCGTCGTCCGCCTCGAGGTCGACCATCGCCCACACCCGGACGCCCATCGCCTCCAGCGCCTCCTCCAGGAGAGGGAACTGGGCCAGCAGGTCGGGGTCGACGCCCGAGCCGTCCTTGTAGCCCGGCCAGAGCTGGTTCCGGAACGACTCGATGACGTGGTCGGTCGCCACGCCCACGTGGGTGGCCCCGTCCTCCATGAGCGTGAGCACCGAGTGGAGGACGCCCCGGGTGGCGGCCGTGCGGGGTGACCGGGCGCGCACGTCGGGTGGCGTGCCGAAGTGGTGGCGGAACAGCTCGTAGGTGCCGTCGACGAGGTGGGCCCGGACGGTGTTCAAGGGCGTCGCCGCTCCTCCACCAGCTCGATGAGGGTGCCGAAGGCGCCCTTCGGGTGGAGGAAGGCGACGGTGGTGCCCCGGCTGCCCGTGCGTGGGTGCTCGTCCACCACCCGGGCGCCCTGCGCCCTCACCGCCTCCAGGGCCGCGCCGCAGTCGGCCACCCGGTACCCCACGTGGTGGACCCCCTCGCCGTGGCGGTCGAGGAAGCGGGCCACGGGCGAGGCCTCCCGCCACGGCGTGAGCAGCTGGACGTAGGAGTCCCCCACGGCCAGCAGCACCTCGTCGACGCCGTCGGCCTCGATCCGCTCCCGGTGGGCGACGCGCGCGCCGAACGTCCTCTGGTACCACCCGACGGCGGCGTCGAGGTCGCGGACGGCGATCCCGACGTGGTCGATCGCCGTGAGCAGCGGTTCGTCGCCGGTCACCGGCGCACGCTAACGCCGGGCCGGAGCCGCCGCCCTCGCCGGCGCGTCACACGAGGCAGGAGGCGGTGTGCTGGTTGGAGTTGGCGCTGAACCAGGCGCCCCGGGTGGCACGCACGACGAAGTAGTAGGTCGTCAGCGCCGAGAGCCCGGTGACCTGCTGGGTCAGGAGGGTCGTGGTGAGCGGCCCCCGGTTGTAGGGCCCTCCGTTGGTCGTGGACCACCTCACCTCGTAGCCCGTGGCCCACTCGCTGGGCGACGCCGACCACGACAGCGTGACGGTGCCGAGCAGGCAGCCGGCGGACGTCAGGCCGGTCGGTGGCTGGAGCGTCTCGGTCGTGACCGACCAGCCGCCCGACGCCGTGGCCGTGTCCAGGAACGAGGCGAGGGCGAACCGGGGCCCGACGGCCAGGACCGACGTCGCCACCACGGCCGTCGCCACGGCCCCGGCGGTACGGCGCCGGCGCCGGTCGCCGCCGCGCTCACCCATCGTCCGGGCGCCGCCGGAGCGCCAGCATGGTCACCGCGGTCAGCAGGCAGCCGATGACGAACCCGCCGGGAGCGGTCGCCAGCCAGGCGGCGAACCGGCCCACCTCGGGGACCTGGCGTATGAGCCGGTCGGCCTCGACGACGCTGACCGGAGCGGGGTCGGCGTCCTCGTTGGCGTCCCCCTTGAGCGTCAGCTCGGCCGTCTCGCCACGGCGCTCCAGGCCCACCACCCGGTGGGTGACGCGGGTGTGATCGGGCCGCTCCACGGCGACGACGTCGCCCACCGCGATCTCGGCCGCCGCCACCCGCTGCACGAGCACCATGGAGCCGGTGGGGATGGTCGGCTCCATCGAGCCCGAGCGGACGACCAGCGGCCGCACCCCCGTGCGGGCGGCCACCACGGTGACGCCGGCCATGGCCAGGCCGAGCACGGCGGCCACCGTCAGGGCGATCTCCCCCAGGACGGCGGCGGTGCGCCGCCCGGCCCGGCCAACGCCCGCCCGGGCCGCCGGGGTGGCGGCGGGCGGCGCCGGTGCGGTCGCCGGCCGGGGCGACTCGAAGACGCCCGGGACCTCGGCCACGGGAGCAACGTGAGGTGCAGGGACGGGCCCGGCGCGCCGGCCGGTGGGGAGGCGCGCCGCCCGGGGACCGGGACGGGGCCGGGCGCGACGACCTCCCCGCCGGCGTGCGGCGGGGAGGATGTCGTCGTCGCTCCTGGTGTACACGGCGTCTCCTCCGGCGGCGTGCTCGAGGCCCTGCGCCGCCGGCCGACCCCGTCGTCGGCGGCGGGAGCTGCGGGCCGGATCAGGCCTGGGTGGCGCTGAAGGTGAAGGTCGCCGTCGTCGTGGCGCCCTGGAAGGTGTCGTTCGCGGTGCTCGGGAGCTCCACCCGGAAGCAGGCCACCTCGCTGGCGCCGGCCGTCAGGGACCGGCTGGCGATGGCCCCCGCGCTGAGGGCACCGGAGGCGGTCATGGTGTCGAGCGACGCCGCGTAGCCGACGCCGGCCGAGTCGCACGCCGCCTCGTTGACGACCTTCCTGATGCCGAGCGTGAGCTGGTCGCGCAGGGCCTTGGTGTCGGCGTTGGTGGCCGACGTCGCCATCGTGTAGGTGAAACCGAGCGTGCCGGCGTTGGCGATGGTCAGGGGCGCGTACTTCACGTCGCCCGGCTTCATGTTCGACATCTCGATCGAGGTGAACGCGTACGCGTCGTCCGTCTCGCCGCTGAGGAGCAGATCGACCGAGCCCGCCGTGAACGTCGAGGTCGCCGTCCCGGAGTCGGTGAAGGTCGCGAACGTGCCCGCCCACACCACCCCCGAGACCAGACCGAGGGAGAGGACGAGACGAACCTTCTTGCTGCGCATGGATGAGGCCTCCTGTCACCCGACGACCTTGTCGTCGCCGCCGTGATCAGGTATTCGACCGGCCGGTCCGGGACCTCAGGGTGGTTTTCCTACCCCCCGTACCGGCTAAGCCTCGGGGACACGGACGGGCCAGGCCGCCATGGCGCCGTAGCATCGGTCCCGTGCCCGGTTCGCTCATACTCGGTGGGGCAAGGACCCCGATCGGGAAGCTGGCGGGAGGCCTCAGCGGCCTAAGCGCCGTCGAGTTGGGCGGTATGGCCGTGTCGGCTGCCCTGGCGCGGGCCGGTGTCGACCCCGCCATCGTGGACTACGTGTTCATGGGCCACGTGCTCCAGGCGGGCCAGGGGCAGATCACCGCCCGCCAGGCGGCGGCGAGGGGCGGCGTCCCCATGACGACGCCGGCCACCACGGTCAACAAGGTCTGCCTGTCCGGGCTCAACGCGATCTACCTGGCCGACCGGATGATCGCGGCCGGCGACGCCTCGATCGTGGTGGCGGGGGGCATGGAGTCGATGAGCGGGGCACCCCACCTCCTCCCCGGCGTCCGCTCCGGGTGGCGCCTGGGCGACGCCACGGCCGTCGACTCGATGCTCCACGACGGGCTGTTCTGCGCCTTCGACGAGTGCGCGATGGGTGCCGGCACCGAGCGGTACGCAGGGGATGCCGGGCTCTCCCGTGACCGCCAGGACGCCTTCGCAGCAGGCTCCCACGAGCGGGCCGCCAAGGCGACGGCCGCCGGGGTGCTGGCCGAGGAGATCGTGCCCGTGCCCGTGCCGCAGCGGCGGGGCGACCCCGTCATGGTGGGCACCGACGAGGGCGTGCGGGCCGACACCACGTCGGAGAGCCTGGCCGGGCTGCGCCCCGCCTTCGCCGCCGACGGCACCATCACGGCCGGCAACGCCAGCCAGATCAGCGACGGGGCGGCCGCCGTGGTCCTCGCCTCCCGGGCCGCCGCCGACCGCCTGGGGCTGGCCGCGCTGGGCGAGGTCGTGTCCTACGGGCAGGTCGCGGGGCCGGATGCGTCGCTGCTGCACCAGCCCTCGCGGGCGGCCCTCCAGGCCCTCGGCAAGGCGGGACTGGACGTCGGCCACACCGACCTGTTCGAGATCAACGAGGCGTTCGCCGCCGTGGCGCTGGCGTCGATGGACGAGCTCGGGATCGACGACCGCGTCACCAACGTGAACGGCGGCGCCATCGCCCTCGGCCACCCGATCGGGATGAGCGGCACCCGCCTGGCGCTCACCCTCCTGCTCGAGCTGCGCCGGCGCGGCGGTGGGCTCGGCGTGGCCGCCCTGTGCGGCGGCGGCGGCCAGGGCGACGCCCTGGTGCTGCGCACGAGCGACCGCTGACCCCCCCGGCGGCGGCGCAAGCCCGCCCAGGGCAGCGCCGCGTCAGTCGTCGAAGGTCACCTTCACGGTGAAGCGGCCGAAGCCACCGTCCTGGCGGGCCACCATGCCGAACGCCGACAACGGCTCGAGGTTGGGCCTGACGTCCGCCTCGTAGTCGGCCCGGTCGTCGGGGTCGTCCAGGAGCAGTCGCTCGATCGTCTCCCGGATGGGGTCGATCATGGCCACCAGCTGCATCGTGGTGTTCTCGGCCGAACCGTCGGGCAGCGCGTCGCCGTAGGCGTCGCTGTCGGCCAGCTTGGCCCCGGCCCCGCCGGCCAGATCCTTGAGATAGTCGGGGTTCGTCGCCAGCACGAAGCGGTCGTCGAACAGGGCCATGGCCGGCTGCACCCGCTCGGTGAAGGGCTCGGGGACGACGTAGCCCGTCACGCCGTTCACGTCGAGCGTGTCCAGCTCGAAGCCCTGGTCGGAAAGGGCCTGGCGGATCTTGTCGACGGCCTGCTCGGCGCGGGCCTTGTCTGTGGGCTCCACGACCAGGGCGACGCTCGGGACCGTCTCGCCCTCCGGCACCGGCCCCACGGCCAGCACGAGCTCCCCGCCCATCCACGACAGGAGATCGTCCTGGAGGTCGAGCCCCGTCTGCTCCTCGATGTCGGCGAGGACGTCGGTGCCGAACCCGGCGATGGCCTCCAGCCCCTCGGTGGCGCCCTGCGCCACGTCGAAGAGCGTGAGGGCGGCGAGGGTGCCGGCGGGAAGGGAGCGGGTGAGCTCGGGCGTGGCCCCGTCCCCGCCCGCCTCGGAGGCGGCCACCGCCTGGAGGACGACCGCGGCGTCCTCGACGTGGACGTCGAGGGCCACGGTGGTGGCCTGGTCCACAAGCCTTTCGAGCGGGCCCAGGCCCCCTCCCCCGAACCCCTCGTCGAGGTCGCCCGCCAGGTCCAGGACCTTCTTGATGTCGACCCAGGCGAGGATGAGCCGGTCGCCGGCCAGCTCGTCGACGACGCCGGTGAACGCCCTGGACGTGGCGAGGTCGCCGGAATCCTTCTCCGCCTGGGCGGCGATCTGGTCGAGAGCCGCCTTCTCGCTCGCGTCATCGGCGTCCTCGGTGACGACCACGAAGTCGCCCAGCACCCGGTACGAGCCGGTGAAGTCCTCGTCCCGGGCCGCCTTGTCGAGCGCCGCCTTGGCCTTCTCCTCGTCGTCGCTCTCGATCATGGCGACGAACTGCGGGCCCTCCCCGTTCGCAGGAGGGAGGACCGCCAGCGCCACCTCGTTGCCCAACCAGGGCTCGACGTCCCGCTCGAAGTCGAGGCCGGTGTCCTCGATCAGCTCGGCGAGCAGACCGTCCCGGGCGTCCTCGAACTCGCCCTGGACCTCGTCGCGGGCGTCGGGGAAGCGGCGGGCGATGCTGAGCAGGTTGCGCTTCTGGTCCACCGAGGGGTCCAGGTTGACGCTGAGGAACGCCACCGCGTCCGCCGGGGTGATGCCGGCCGCCCGCTTGGTCTCGTCGGTCTTCCCGCCGCAGGCCGGCAACACGAGGAGCGCCGCTCCGAGGACGACCACGGTCACCAACCGCCTCATGCCCCACCTCCGTTCGGCCGCGGCGACGACGCCGGCGGCAGGACGACCTTACGGGTTCGTCGCCGGCGACGGAAGCGGCGAGGCGGACGAACCGCCCGCCGCCGGCTCATCGGGGCGCGCCACCCGCCGGTGACGACGCGGCCGGGTCACCCGCCCGGCGCGGCGTCGTACGCCTGGCTAGGCCTCGACCTCCCGGCGGCCCTGGAGGGCCCGGCCCAGGGTGAGCTCGTCGGCGTACTCGAGGTCGCCGCCGACGGGCAGCCCGCTGGCGATGCGGGTCACCCGGAGGCCGAGGGGCCCGAGCAGGCGGGCCAGGTACATGGCCGTGGCCTCCCCCTCGATGTTCGGGTTGGTGCACAGGATGACCTCGGTCACGCCCTCGGGCTCGAGGCGGGCGAGCAGCTCGCGGACGCGCAACTGCTCGGGGCCGATGCCCTCGATGGGGCTGATGGCGCCCTGGAGGACGTGATAGCGGCCGCCGTACTCGCGCGTCTTCTCCACCGCCACGATGTCGCGCGGCTCCTCGACCACGCACAGGACGTGCGGGTCACGGGAGCCGTCGGAGCAGATGCCGCAGCGGGCGTCGCCCTCCGGGGGCACCTCGGCCACGTTGAAGCAGCGCGTGCAGAACGACACCCGCTCCTTCACCTCGCCGATGGCGGTGGCGAGGCGGAGGGCGTCGATCTTGGGGAGCTTCAGCAGGTGGAACGCGATGCGCTGCGCCGACTTGGGGCCGATGCCCGGGAGCCGGCCCAGCTCCTCGATCAGGTCCTGGACGGGCCCGGCGTACACCCCTACAGGCCGGGGAGCCCGGCCCCTCCGAGGTCCAGACCGCCGAGCAGCGACTGGTTGAGCTCCTGGGCCCGCGTCAGCGCGTCGTTGGCGGCGGCGAGGACGAGGTCCTCGAGCATGCCGACGTCGTCCTTGTCGACCACCTCGGGGTCGAGGCTGACCGACACGAGCTTGCCGGCACCGGTGGCCTGGACCTTCACCACGCCGCCACCCGACTGGCCCTCCACGACCTGCTCGGCCGCTTCGGCCTGGGCCTGGACGAGCTGCTGCTGGACGGCCTGGGCCCGCTCCAGCAGAGCCCCGAGATCGAACGGCTCGCTCATGCGGCCCGCCCTCGGAACGACCTCACGTGGCTACCTCCTCAGCTCCGGGGAACGCGCGCTTGAGCTGCTCCTCGGGCGAGGTTATCGCCGGGGCGTCGCCCTGTGGCCCTCCAGTGCCGACGGCGTCGGCGTACATCTCGTCGTCCGACGCCGGGGCCCCGGTCCCGGCACCGGCGTCGGAGCCGGGGGGCGTGCTCTCGACCACGAGACGCAGCGGCACGGGGGTGGCGAAGTGGGCGGCCAGGGCCGCTTCCACCTCGGGGCGGACCTCCTGGCAGCGCACCAGGTAGTGCTGGTTGGGCAGGGCGAACAACGCCACGCCGTCCTCCACGGCCAGGAACCGACCGGCGCCGAAGCGGGCCTTGGCCCGCCCGCTGAGCGACGCGAGCACGGCGTCGCCCCAGGCCTTGGTGAGTGCGTCCCGCGACGGCGGCTCGCCATCCCCGGCCGTCCCGGCCACCGCCGCGGTGTCGCCCGCCCGCTCGGGAACGCGGGCCGGCTGCGCC
>Ga0247704_1000147_pt1 | contig 20400 bp, 21 predicted proteins | sample 41W_NmetaG_FD_189042 | JGI IMG/M metagenome (GOLD analysis project Ga0247704, IMG submission 189042) | Soil microbial communities from hillslope of Landscape Evolution Observatory, University of Arizona, Oracle, AZ, United States - 4-1-W_N | ecosystem: Engineered > Artificial ecosystem >...
GCCGCCGCCCGTGAGGTCGTCGTTCCCGCCCCCCCCCGACCAGCAGGTCGTCGCCGCCGCCGCCGTCGACCAGATCGTCGCCGGCGCCGCGGTCCGGTCGCCGTTTGACGGAGAACTCGACGGGCGCCGAGAGAAGGACCGCGGCCACGGGCGCGAGCTGCTGAAGGACCGACGCGGCGGCCCCGGCGGGGGTGGCGCCGCTCGTCAGCAGGCCGGTGATCGCCATCGCCGCGGCCAGCAGCGCCTGCCACGTCGTCCTGCGCATGCCGGTTCGTCCTCGAGCGGCCCGGCAGTATCGCACGGTGTAACGCGCGGTCCGGCGCGGGGGACTGTGGCCGCATGACCATGACCGACAAGCAGGAAGCGCTCAACCGCCAGTCCACGTGGGACTTCTCGGACCTGCGGGCGATGTTCATCAACTGCACGCTCAAGCGGTCGCCGGAGCTGTCGCACACCGAGGGCCTGGCCCGCATCTCGATGGAGATCATGCGCCGCAACGGCGTGGAGGTGGAGCTGGTCCGGGCCGTCGACCACGAGATCCCCGTCGGCGTCTACCCGGACATGACCGAGCATGGCTGGGACCGGGACGACTGGCCGGCGATCTTCGAGCGGGTCATGGCCTCGGACATCCTCGTGCTGTGCAGCTCGATCTGGCTGGGCGAGAAGTCGTCGGTCTGCACCAAGGTCGTGGAGCGGCTGTACGGCAACTCCCACATCCTCAACGAGGCCGGGCAGTACGCCTACTACGGCCGGGTCGGCGGCTGCTTGATCACCGGGAACGAGGACGGCGTGAAGCACTGCGCCATGAACATCCTCTACTCGCTCCAGCACCTCGGCTACGTGATCCCGCCCCAGGCCGACGCGGGCTGGATCGGCGAGGCCGGGCCGGGCCCGTCGTACCTGGACCCCGGCTCGGGCGGGCCCGAGAACGACTTCACCAACCGCAACACCACGTTCATGACCTGGAACCTCATGCACCTGGCCCGCATGCTCAAGGACCGGGGCGGCATCCCGGCCCACGGCAACCAGCGCTCCGAGTGGGACGCCGGCTGCCGGTTCGACTTCGAGAACCCCGAGCACCGGTAGCGGGGGCCGGGGCCGGGCCCGGCTAGCCCGTCGGCGCGAGTCACCCGGTCGCGGCGGCTCGGGGCCTGCCGTTGCCGGCCGCCCACGCGTCGAGCACGTCGTCGGCCGGGCAGCGGCCCCGGTTCACGTAACGGTCGACGAAGGCCTCGGTGACCTCCACGACCTCCCGGTCGGCGCCCAGGCGGGGCAGGGCGTCGAGGGCGGCGGCGAAGCAGGTGCGGGCGGCCGAGGCGAGGGCCGGGTGGCCCAGGCCGTGGATCGCCGCCTCCGGCCAGCAGCGGGCGACCGGCCGGCACGTCCGCTCGGCCACCGCGAACGCGCCGGGGTCGTCGAGGAGGGCGGTGGTGACGGCCACCGCCGCCTTCCACCAGGGGTCCGGCAGGGCGTCGATCATGCGCAGCTCCAGCCAGCCCTTGGGCCGCACCGGAGGGAACAGGGTGGTGAGGTGGTAGGCGAAGTCGTCCGCCGTGGGGTACCCCAGCGGGTGGCCGGCGGCCATCCAGGCCGCGAACGACAGGTCGTCGCGGACGGGCTCGTACCGGTCGTCGCCGGCCCGCACGAACATGACCTGGGCGGCCAGGGCGTACCGGGCCCAGGCGTCGGCCGGGGGCAGCGGCGGGGAGATCGCCGGCGCCGTCCGGCTCGGGTCGAGGACCGACCAGATCTGCTGCCGCGACGAGCGGGCGCCGGTCGGCCCGCCCGCCGACAGGGGTGAGTTGGCGAAGGCGGCCACCAGCACGGGGCCCAGGGCGTGGGCCAGCCGCCAGCGACGGGGGAGGGTGGCCGCGTCGCCCAGGTCCAGGTTGACCTGCACCGAGGCGGTGCCGCACATCATGGCCAGGCCGGCGCCGCCGTCGCCGGCGAAGTACCCCTCCATGGCCTCGTAGCGGGGGGCCGCCACCACCCGCCGGTTCGGCCGGTCGGGATCGAGCCCGAGGGCGGCCGTGTCGATGCCCGCGTCCCGGAGCCGGGCCTGCAGGGCGCCGAGGTCGGCGGCGGCCGCCTCGATGGCGACCGCCGGCCCGGCGTGGGGCCGGCTGCTCAGCTCGACCTGCCCGCCAGGCTCGAGGGTCAGTCGACCGCCGAACGGGAGCTCGAGGCCCTCCACCGCGTCGAGGAGGTCTGCGAGGGCGGGCCGGCGGCCCGGCTCGCCGGCGATCATGGTCAGCAGCTCGAGCTCGATGCCGACCAGGCCCGGCGGTGCGCCGGGTGGGAGGCAGTGGCGGCGAACGTGGTCGTGGACGTCGACAGTGGTGAGGGACCGCGCCGGCGCGGGCATCCCTTATCGGTGCCCGAACGAGGCGGCAACCCATGTGAGGTTGCGGACGGGCGACAGCCAGAGGTGGAGCGTGAGCATGTCCTCCTACCTTTCTGAAATCGTCGATCAGGAGGCCGGCGACTGGGTCGCATTGGCCACGGGGACGGCGAAGGCCCTGCACCAGATGAGCACAGTCTGGCGGCCGCTCAGGTCAACCCCGGCGGGGACGGCGTAGTTCTGGGTGCCCTGGTTTCCCTTGAGCGGCCCCAGCGCGACGCCGGCGCCGGGCGTCCGCCGGTCGTTGCCGGCCACCAGGTAGAGCACGTAGTCCGGCCCGTTCTCCACGTCGATGTCCTCCAGGCGCACGAACGCCGTGCCGTCGGCCAGGCGGTACAGCGCCGCCTGTCCCGAGGCCCGGTGGTCGATCCCGCGCAGCCGGCCGGCACTGACTCGAACCGGGGCGGGGGGCACGGTGGTGGTCGTCTCGGGGGCGGCCTGGGCTGCGGCGGCGGGCGGCGGCTGCGCCGCGACTGGCGCCGCGATCCCCAGCTCGGCCGCGGTCGTCGGCAGCGTCTCGACCACGGTCTCGTCCTGGAAGTAGGGGAGCACGACCAGGCCGAGCAGGGCGACGGCGACCACGGCGGGGACGGCGGCCTGCGCCAGCCGGTTGGCGACGAACCGGCGCAGGAGCCGGGAGAGGGCGATGACCGCGGCGGACAGGAGGGCGATCCGCAGCAGGGCGGCCGGGCTCTTGAGGGTGGCCATGAACGGCCCGGGTCGCAGCAGCCCGAAGAGGGCGACCGGGATGGCGACGATCGACAGGCGGACGGCCCACGGCGGCATGCAAGAACAGTCTCCCCGCTGCCGCCCGCGTTACGGCCGCGGGTGGGCTGAGTAGCGCATCGCGCCGGCAGGGTGGTTCCCGACCCGTGACCGGACCGGCCAGGACCGCTGTAGGTAGTCGGCGCGGCCTGGTGGGTGGCCTGCGGGCCGCGCTTTGACTAGGCGGTACTCTTCCGCGGTCCCCCGGCGGGCGTTTCAGTGGTGTGCCTCGGAAGTCGGCGGTGAGGATGAGGCGCGTGGCGGCAGTGGTGACAGCTGGTCTCCCGGACGTGCCTCGAGCCGCGCCGTGCCTGGCCGGGACGGAGGTCGTCGCACGTCCCGATGACGCTCGGGTGACGGTGGGCACGGAACAATGCCCCCGTGCCCTGCGTCGCCGGATCCTCGATCATGGTCGTCCGCGTCTGGAGGGAGCGGGAGGGCCAGCCCATCCGCGCCCGGCTGACCTGGTTCGGCGAGGACGGGCTGCCTCAGTCGGCCCCGGTCGTCGGGTCGCCACGCGAGGTCGCCGACGCTGTCCAGGGGTTGCTCGAGAGGGAGCTCGGACTGCGGCGGTAACGCCAGAGGGCGCATGGGCCTAGGAGCGGGGGGCGCCAGGGGGGCGCTGTGCTGCGTCATCGGCCCCTTCGAGGTCCGGTGCGGCGGGGTGCCCGTCGCCCTTCCCCTGGGGGCCCAGCGGGTGCTGGCCCTGCTGGCCTTCGCCGAGCGGCCGCTGCTGCGCCGCTACGTCGGGGAGCTGCTGTGGCCGGAGACGACGGGCGACCGGGCGGCCGGCAACCTCCGGTCGGCCTTGTGGCGGTTGCGCCAGCCCGGCGTGGAGCTGATCCAGTGCGCCGGCCCGCAGCTGGGCCTGGCCGCCGGGATCGAGGTCGACCTCCACCGGGTCCGCGGCCAGATCAACCGGGTGCTCGACCACGGCACGGAGCTGGAGGAAGCCGACAAGGACGTCCAGCCGCTGACCGCCGACATCCTCACCGGCTGGTACGACGACTGGGTGCTGCTGGAGCGCGAGCGCCACCTGCAGCGCCGGCTGCACGCGCTGGAGGCCCTCAGCCAGCGGCTGATCGCCATCGGGCGGTTGCCGGCGGCCGTCGACGCCGCCCATGCCGCGGTGGTGGGTGAGCCCCTGCGCGAGACGGCCCACGTGGCGCTGGTGCGGGCGTACCTGGCCGAGGGCAACCGGTGGGCGGCCATGCGCCAGTACCAGGCCTACCGGGATCTGCTCCGGGAGAGCCTGGGCATCGAGCCGTCCGACGCGCTGAGCGCGCTGGTGGCCGGCTTGGTGCCCGGCCCCGCGCCGGCTCGGCACTGACCGCACGCGTGGCCGAACGGGGTGAGGCGGACGGGTGACTCCCGCGCCGGGTGAACGGCGGGTGACGCGGCGGTGACGCGGCGGTGACGGAACGGTGACGGGCGGTCCTACGGGCGGTAGACGCGGCCACTCCCAGGATGCGGCCAACTCGTTCCGGGGAGGGGCAGGTGCTGAGGAAGACGTTCGGCGGGGAGACGCCCATTGCAGGGGCGCTTCGTCTCAAGGTTTCGTCCACAGCCGTCCACGGGGTCGACCCTCCCGTGTCCGGCTCCGGGGCGGCGGCGGCGGTCAGCGTGGTGCTGCCCACGATGAACGAGGCGCGGAACCTCCCGTGGGTGCTCGAGCGCATGCCCGAGGACGCCGAGCTGATCCTCGTCGACGGGCGGTCGATCGACGGCACCGTCGCCGTCGCCACGGCGCTGCGCCCCGACATCAGGGTGATCAGCGAGCCCCGGCGGGGCAAGGGCCGGGCCCTGCGGGCCGGCTTCGCGGCCGCCACCGGCGACGCCATCGTGATGATCGACGGCGACGGCAGCATGGACCCGCTCGAGATCCCCCGCTACGTGGAGCTCCTCGGCGACTACGACTTCGTGAAGGGCTCGCGGTACATCTCCGGCGGCGACTCGGACGACTTCACCTGGTTGCGCCGCACCGGCAACCGGGCCCTGCTGGCGCTGGCCAACGGGCTCTTTCGAGCGCCCTTCACCGACCTCTGCTACGGCTTCTGCGCTTTCCGGCGGGAGTACCTCGGGGCGCTGGCCCTGACCGCCGACGGCTTCGAGATCGAGACCGAGCTGGTCATCCACGCGGTGAAGGCGGGCCTGCGCATCGCCGAGGTCCCGAGCGTCGAGCTGTCCCGGCTGCACGGAGACTCGCACCTGCGAACCTTCCGCGACGGCCAGCGCGTGCTCCGCACGCTCCTGCACGAGCGGCTTGTCCCGCCACCAGCCGGGGAGCCGGCGCCCCGGCTGGGCGCCCTCCAGGCGTTGGCGGCGGGAACGCTCTCCCTCGCCGGCCCTCCGAAGGCAGCGGCGCGACCCGTCGAGCGGCGGCCCCTCGAAGCCGCACGCTGACACAGGAGGCTGGGACCATGAGGGGCAACGCCGGGCGCGTGGTGCTGGTGGTCATCCTCGTCACGGCCGGCGCGCTGGCGGCGCCTGCGGGGGTGGCGTCGGCGGCCGCCGGCGACGCAGGCTTCGTGGGCCCGACCTTCTCCGGTGCCTCGGCACCGACCGCGGAGAAGCCGCAGAGCAAGCTGTGGCACCACTACGGCCGGTGGTGGGGCGTCCTGTTCGACGAGGCGAGCGGCGATCACACCATCCACCGGTTCCACTGGTCGACGAACACCTGGACGAGCACCGGCGTCATCGTGGACAACCGCAACGCCAGTCACGCCGACGCCCTTTCTGACGGCAACCGGCTCTACGTCGCCAGCGCGCTGCGCCCGGGGGCCAGCAGCTCGGACTCGAGCGCCCGGCTGCTGCGCTACACCTACGACCCGGGGGCCGTGCGCTACACCCTGGATCCCGGCTTCCCGATCACCCTGCACGGCGGGCCGCTCGAGGCCATCGTCATCGACAAGGACACCCGGGGCACCGTCTGGGCGACGTTCGCCGCGCCCAACGCCTCCGGCGGCCGCAGCGTCCACGTGACCCACAGCGGGTCGTCGGACACGACGTGGGTGCCCCCCTACGTGGTCCCGACCGCCGGGGCGACCACGCTTTCCAGCGACGACATCTCGGCGGTGGTCGCCTTCCGCTCCCAGATCGGCGTGATGTGGAGCAACCAGAACGAGGACACCATGTACTTCGCCACCCACCGCGACGGCGACCCGGACACGGCCTGGCAGCTGACGCCGGCGCTCCAGGGCCCCCGGTACGCCGACGACCACATCAACCTCAAGTCCCTCCAGGTGGGTCCGGAGGGCGAGGTCCTGGCCGCGGTGAAGACCGAGCTCAGGGAGCAGAGCGCGCCGCTGATCCTGCTGCTGGTGCTCAAGCAGGGCAGCTGGTCGCGCCACACCTTCGGGCGGGTGTCGGAGAACCACACCCGGCCTCTTGTCGTGGTCGACGACGAGAACCGGCAGGCCTACATGTTCGCCGCCTCGCCCTGCTGCAGCGGCGGGACCATCTACATGAAGCAGACCCCGCTCGGGAACGTCTCCTTTCCCTCGGGCCTCGGCACCCCGTTCATCAAGAGCGCCGCCAACGTGAAGATCAACAACCCGACCTCGACCAAGCAGGCGGTGAACAGCACGACGGGCCTGCTGGTGCTGGCCGGCGACGATGGCACCCGCCGGTACCTCCACAACACCATCGCCCTCGCCTCGACGGTGGAGACCAGCATCGACGCGGGGCCGACCGGCGTGGTCGCGTCGCCGGATGCCACCTTCTCGTTCTCCTCCTCGCTGCCGACCGCCACCTTCGAGTGCCGGCTCGACGGGGGCGCCTACTCGGCCTGCGTGTCACCCCAGAGCGTCACCGGGGTGGCCGAGGGCCCGCACACCTTCGAGGTCCGGGCGGTCGACGGCGCCGGCCATGCCGACCCCACGCCCGCCTCGCGGACGTGGACGGTCGACGCCGCCGCGCCGACGGTTGTCTCCGTCGTGCCCGCCGACGGGGCGACCGGCGTCAACCGGGCCGCCGCCGTCGCCGCCACCTTCTCGGAGCCGATGGACGCCTCCACGCTGACGACCGCCACGTTCCGTCTGTTGCCGGACGGGAGCACGGAGGCGGTCCCCGCCGCCGTGCAGTACGACGCCAGCAGCAGGACGGCGACGCTCCGCCCGGCCTCACCGCTGCCCCTCGCGACCCGCTTCCTCGCCACGGTGGTGGGCGGCCCGGCCGGCGCCCGGGACTCCGGCGGGTCCGGCCTCGCCACGGACCGCACGTGGACGTTCACGACGGAGGCGGCCGACACGACGGCGCCCGACACGTCGATCGGCGACTCGAGCACCACGGGCACGGTCTTCACCAGCACGGCGGTGTTCGAGTTCGGCTCGAACGAGGCCGGTTCGACGTTCGAGTGCCGGGTCGACGGCGGCGTCTACCTCGGCTGCTCGTCGCCCCACACCCTTCTCGGCGTCGAAGACGGGACCCACACCTTCGAGGTCCGGGCCATCGACTCGGCCTCGAACATCGATCCCACGCCCGCGGCCCGTACCTGGACGGTCAACGCCCTCCTGTTCGCCGACGGCTTCGAGTCCGGCAACCTCTCGGCCTGGGAGGTCCGCACGGGCGCTGATGGGAGCGCTCGGGTCCAGAGCGCCATCGTGCGCTCGGGCGGCAACGCCGCCCGGTTCGCGGCCACGACCAGCCCGGGGTCGTTCAGCTACGCCTACCGGTCGCTGGCCTCGGCCCGCACCGAGGTCACCGTGACCGCGGACCTCCACGTCGTGGACGAGGGCTCGGGAGGGAAGCCGGTGTCGCTCCTGACCCTCCGGGACGCCAACGGCACGCTGCTCGACATCCAGCGGGTGAACGGGTCGGGCACCCTGCTCGCCGAGCACAGCGGCGCCACCACGGTCATGCCGGCATCGCTGCCCCGGTCGACGTGGGCCCGCTTGCTCGTACGGGTCGTCACCGCCGGCCCCGGGGCGGGCACGGTGGAGGTCTCGCTGAGCGGGACCCCGGTCTACCGCACGACCACCGCCAGCCTCGGGACGGCGGGCGTGAACCGGGTCGAGATCGGCAGCAACGCCCGCCGGCAGGCGTTCGACGCCGTCTTCGACAACGTGACGGTGCGGAGGTAGCGGTGACGAGCCCAGCCGACGTCTCCGTCGTCGTCTGCACCTACGCCGACCGCCGCTGGCCGCAGCTCGTGGAGGCGGTGTCCTCGGCGCAGCGCCAGGCGCCGGCGGCCCGCGAGGTCGTGGTGGTCGTCGACCACAACCCGGGTCTCCTCGCCCGGGTCCGGGCCGAGCTGGGAGGCGTGGTCGCGGTCGGCAACCGGGAGCAGCGGGGGCTGGCCGGTGCCCGCAACACCGGCACCGCGGTGGCGACCTCCCGCGTGGTCGCCTTCCTCGACGACGACGCGGTGGCTGCCGAGGGCTGGCTGGGCCTGCTGGCGGCGCCGTACCGGTCGCCCGAGGTCCTCGGTGTGGGTGGTCGCATCGACCCCCTGTGGGCCGCCGGCCGCCGCCCGCGCTGCTTCCCGCCGGAGTTCGACTGGGTGGTGGGCTGCACCTACACGGGCATGCCCGAGCGCGCCAGCACGGTCCGCAACCTGATCGGGGCCAACATGTCGCTGCGCCGCGACGTGCTGGTGGCGACCGGCGGCTTCCGCGTGGGGATGGGCCGGGTGGGCGCCCGGCCGGTCGGGTGCGAGGAGACCGAGCTCTGCATCCGGGCGGCCCAGCGCTTCCGCACCGGCCACTTCGTGTACGAGCCCCGCGCCCGCGTGCTGCACCGGGTCCCGCCGGAGCGCGCCGGCTGGCGGTACTTCCGCGCCCGCTGCATGGCGGAGGGCTACTCCAAGGCCCTCGTCACCGGCAGCGTCGGCCGCGGCGACGGCCTGTCGTCCGAGCGGGAGTACGCGCTGCGGGCCCTGCCCGCGGGGGTGGCCCGCGGCGTCGGCGACGCCCTCCGGCGGGGAGACCCCGCGGGGCTGGGGCGGGGCGCCGCCATCGCCGCCGGCCTGGCCCTGACCACCGCCGGCTACCTGGCCGGCTCGGTCGCCCAGCGGCTGCCCGCCGGCCGCCTCCCGAGCCTCACCGATCCAGTTCCGTCCACCATCCCCAGGAGCGTCGCATGACCTCAGTCCTCCAGCGCCCGGCATCGGCCCGCACCGCCAGGCGGCAGGCGTGGGTGCAGTTCGACGTGCACGACCGGCTCCGGATGCGGGTGGCGTCGAAGGCGCCGACGGCCTCGCTGCTCACCGAGATGTTCGCCCCCTTTCTGGCCGAGGGGCTGGAGGAGTTCGACGTCACGGTGACCGCCACCGACGAGGACCTGGTCGGCGCCTCCTATGCCGAGCACGACTACCGCTACACCGAGGGCGGCATCTTCATGGAGGCCAGCCGCGTGCAGGTGCGGGCCGAGGGCGCCGGCTACCGGGTCAGCGGCACCCGCGAGCTGCTCACCACCGTCCTCCCGCTCGTCGACCTGCTCATGGCCCGCCGGGGCGCGGCGATGATCCACGCGGCGACGTTCTCGTACAAGGGCCGCGGCGTCGCCCTGCCGGCCTGGGGCGGCACGGGCAAGACCAGCACCATGGCCAAGATGATGCGCCTCGACGGCGTGGACTTCATGGGCGACGACTGGGCCTTCGCCACCAGGGAGGGCACGTTGCTCGGCTACGCCAAGCCGATGTTCATCAAGCCCCACCACCGGGCCATCTACCCCCACCTGTTCGAGGGCCGGCAGAAGCCGCTCGTCCCGTCGTCGATCTCGGCGCCGGTGGCCAAGCTGACCACCCTCGTCCACCCCCTCGTGACCCAGTACCCCACGCTGGCCAGGATCTCCCGGCGCTGGTCGCCCGAGTACCTCACCGTGCGGCCGCGTGAGGCGTTCCCCAGCGCCGTCATCGCCGAGCGGGCGCCGCTCGGCCTGGCCATGTTCGTGGACCGCTTCGACGGGACCGATTGCATCCTCGAGGAGCGCGACCGCGACTGGATGGTCTCCCGGTTGGTGGGAAACTTCCACTCCGAGGTGACCCGGCACTCCCAGGAGGTCCTCACCGCCATGGCCGCCACCGGGCTCATCGCCCTGGAGCGGTTCTTCGGCGACAAGGCCGAGGTGCTGCGGGAGGCCCTGGCGGGGGTGCCCGTCTACCTCCTGCGGGTGCCCAGGCCGTGGTCGGCCGACATCGCGTCGGACCGGATCGTGGAGCACGTCCTGGGCGTGCTCGAGGGCTGATGGAGACGCCGCCGGCGGTGGGCGACCTCACGGTCGTCGTGCCCGCGCGCAACGCCGAGGCCATCCTCGAGGAGTGCCTGGCGTCGGTGGCCGCCGCCGGGCCGGCGGAGATCATCGTCGTCGACGGGAACTCCACCGACGCCACGGTGGCCGTCGCCCGTCGGCACGGGGCACGCGTGCTCTCCGACGAGGGCCGGGGCCTGCCCGTGGCCCGGGCCATGGGAGCCCGGGCCGCCGGGACCCCGTGGGTCGCCTTGGTGGACGCCGACGTCGTCGTGCCGCCCGGTGCCCTTGACCAGCTCCTCGCCGAGTTCTGGGACGGGCGCTACACCGCGCTGCAGGCGGGCCTCCACAGCGTCGCGGGGCCCGGGTACTGGGGGCAGGCCCTGGTCAACCACCACCGGTCGGGACGGAGCAGGAACTGGTTCGGCGTGGTGGCCACCATCTTCGAGCGCGAGGAGCTGCTCCGCCACGGCTTCGACGACCGGTTCGTCTCCGGGGAGGACATCGAGCTGCGGTGGCGCCTCGAGCGGGCGGGCAAGCGCATCGGCGTCTCCCGCTCCACGATCGTGATCCACCGCTTCACCGACTCGGGGTTCCGGTTCGCCCGGGACCAGTTCCTCGCCGACGGCCAAGGCCTGGGCCGCATGGTCCGGGTGAAGGGGAGGCGCGCCGTGCTCCTGCTGGCCCTGCCCGCGGCGGCGGGGGCGCGGGGCGTCGCCCTGAGCATCGCCCGGGCCCAGCTTCGGTGGGTGCCGTACTACTGCTGCTTCGTGGCCTTCAACTACGTGGGCATGGGGCGGCAGCTCTTCGGTCGGGGTTCCACGACCGCACCGTGAGCGGCGCCACCGGGACGACCGCAGCGGCCGGCACGCCGGGGACCGGCACGACCGGCACGCCGTTGGCGCCGCGCCAGCTCGGCATGACGGCCAGCTCGTTCGGTCTCATCGCCGGCAAGGTCGCGGCCATGGGGCTGGGCTTCCTGTTCTGGCTGGCGGCCGCCCGCCTGGCGCCCGCCCACGACGTCGGGCTCGCCGCCGGCACGGTGTCGGCCATGATGCTCTGCGTCCAGGTGGCGCTCCTGGGGGTCGGGGCGGCCTTCATCGCCACGTACCCGACCCAGCCGGACCGCTCCGCCCTGCTCGACGCCGCCATCAGCCTGGCCGCGCTCGCCGGCCTCGCCGCAGCCGGGGCCTTCGTCGGGCTGACCGCGGTCGGCCTCCGGGAGCTCGACATCCTGGCCTCGAGCCCGCCCTACGCCCTGTGGTTCCTCGTCGCCGGGTCGGCCGGCACGGTGGGCGTCGTCCTCGACCAGATCTCCATGGCCCAGGGCCGGGGCGACCAGGTGCTGGCCCGGAACGCGGTGAACGGGATCGTCACCCTCGCCCCTCTCGCGGTGTTCGCCGGGATGTCGTGGCGGCCGACGTCGACCGCGCTCTTCTCGCTCTGGTCGTTGGGCGCGGTCGCCGCCCTCGTGCTGGCCGCCCACCAGCTGCGGGCCACGACCGCCGGCTACGGCTACCGGCCGCGGCTGCCGGCGCCGCTGGCCCGGGCGCTGGTCCGCGACGGCCTCGGCCACTACGCCCTCACCTGCGCCGAGCGCCTGCCCGCCCTCGTCCTGCCCGTCCTCATCACCGAGCTGCTGGCGCCGGAGACCAACGCGTACTGGTACGCGGTCTGGATGGCGGCATGGGGGGCCTACGTCGTGCCTGTGTCCGTCGGCATCGGGCTCTTCGCCGAGGGGTCGCACCGCCCGGGCCGGCTGCGGGCGTCGACGGGCCGGGCGGTCCGCTCGTCGCTGGCCATCGGGGCCGCCGCCGCCGCCGCCCTCGGCCTGGGTGCGCCCCTCGTGCTCGGGGCGCTCGGCCGGGACTACGCGGCGGCGGGCGTGACCCCCTTGCGCGTCCTCGTCCTCGGGATGGCACCCCTGGCGGTGGTCCACGCCTACTACGCCGTGGCCCGGGTGCGGCGGCGGCTGGTCGAGGCCGTGGTCACCGCCGCGTCCTCCGGCGTCCTCGGCGTCGCGGCCGTGCTGGTCGCCGGGGCGCGAGGGGGACTGGCGGCGATGGCGCTGTCGTGGGTCGCCGTCCAGCTGCTGGCCGCGGTCTGGTCGGGCCTGCGGCTGCGTGCCCTGCTCGCCGACCGGGTGGCCGCGCCGTGAGCGCCGCGGCGATCGTGGACAGCAGGGCCCGGACCGTCGTCGAGCGGGGCTCCCTGGCCGCTCCGGGTCTGCTCCTCGCCGCATCGGTGCTGCTCTGGTACGCGTCGGTGGGGAGCATCGAGCTGCGGGCCATGGACGACACCGGCCTGGTGTCGGTGCTCCCACCCGCGACGTGGGTGGCCTTCGTGCTGCTCACCGCCGGCTTCTGCGTCGCCCTGGCCCGGGGGGCCGGTTCGGCGCTGCTGCTCTCCTACGTGGTGGCGCTGGCGCTCATGGCCTTCGGCACGGCCAGCGTGGTGGGGGAGACGCTGCGGGGGGCGGTCGTGTGGCGCCACCTGGGGGTGGCCGACGCCCTGGTGCGCCTCGGCCGTCCCGACTCGTCGATCGACGCCTACTTCAACTGGCCCGGGTTCTTCATGCTGCTGGCCCTAGTGCAGGCCGTCGCCGGGGCCGACATCGTGGCTCTCACCGGCCGGTGGGCGCCGCTGCTGTTCAACCTCCTCTACCTCGCGCCTCTGGTGCTCATCGCCCGGACCTTCACCGCCGACCGGGTGGTCGTGTGGTTGACGTGCTGGGTGTTCCTGGTGGCCAACTGGGTCAACCAGGACTACCTCTCGCCCCAGGCGCTGGCCTTCCTCTCCTACCTGGTGGTGCTCGCCGTCCTGTTGCGGTGGTTCGGGCCCGGTGAGGAAGCTTCTGGTCGACGACCTGGCCTCCTCTTGGCAGTGGTGGCGATCTTCGCGGGCACCGTGGCATCCCACCAGCTGACCCCGTTCGCCATCCTGGGCGCCGTCTCCTTGCTGGTGCTCGCCCGCCGCTGCTCGGCCCGGGGGCTCCCCCTGGTCATGGGCCTCATCGTCGCCTTCTGGCTGGTCTATCCGGCCGCGCCCTACCTGAACGGCCACCTCGACCACCTCACCTCCGGGATCGGCAGCGTCTCCAGCGCGGTGGGCAAGAACGTGGGCGAGCGGGTGCAGGGAAGTCCCGGCCACGTCCTCGTGGTGCGGGTCCGGTTGCTGTTCAGCCTCGTCGTGTGGGCGCTGGCGGCCGTCGGCGCGCTCGGCCTGTGGCGCCGGCGGGCCCTCGACCTCCGACTGGCCCTGCTCGCCGTCGCCCCGTTCCCGCTGCTCGTCCTCCAGCCCTACGGCGGGGAGATGCTGCTGCGCGTCTACCTCTTCACGCTCCCGTTCGCGTCGCTCCTGGTCGCCTCCGCGCTCGCCTCCGCGCTCGCCGCCTGGCGGCCGAGGGCACTGCGCACGCCGGTGCTCGTCGGCGTCTTGAGCGTCATGGTGGCCGGGTTCCTGCTCACCCGCTACGGCAACGAGCGCATGGACCAGTTCACCTTGTTGGAGGTGGCGACCGTCGACCGGCTGTACGACATCGTCCCCCCCGGCGGGCTGCTGGTGGCGGCCACGGGCAACCTGCCCTGGAAGGCCAGGGACTACGAGCGGTACGACTACCTGACGGCAGTCCACCTGGCCCAGACCGTCCCCCCGCCGGAGCTGGCCCGTGCCGTGGAGGACGCCATGCGCCGCCGGCCGGCGTCGGCGCTGGTGCTCACCCGATCGCAGCAGGCGTCCGCCGAGCTCATGGGCACGCTGCCCCCGAACGCCCTGGAGGACCTGCGCCGGCACCTCGGCGGCTCCGGCCGGTTCCGGCTGGCCTACGCCAACGCCGACGCGTCGATCTACGTCCTGGACGGCGCACCATGAGGCTCGTGCTCGCCGTCGCCCTGGTGGCCGTGGCGCCCGGGTGGGCGATCGTGCGCCACCTGCCGCTCGACGATCCGCTGGCTCGCGTCGTGCTCTCGGTGACCGTGGGCGTGGCCGTGGCCACCGGCGTGGCCGGCTTCCTGATGTACGCCGGCTGGTGGTCGCCGGGGCGGGCGGCGACCGTCCTCGTGCTCGTGACCCTCGGAGCGGCGACGGCGAAGGGGCACGGCCTCCGGTGGTGACGGGCGCGGCCGGCGCGGTGCTCGTCGTCGCCGTCATCGCCGTCCTGGTGGTGCGGGAGGCGTCGGCGCCGCCCGGCGCCCGGACGGTGACGCCGGCCACCCTGCCCCTGCTCCTGCTGGCGGGTGCCATCCTCGTGGCCCGAGCGGTGGCGGTCCTGGGATGAGCCGGCCGCGGCGCATCGTGCTGGTGAGCGACCTGCACCTCGGCGCGGGCGACACCGGCGACCCGTTCCGGCGCGACGCCGACTTCGTGGACTTCTGCCGGCACCTGGCCGGCCCCCCTGTCGCGGAACGGGGCGCCCGGCGCCTGGTCGTCCTCGGCGACTTCCTCGAGCTGCTCGGCGTCCGTGCGCCGACCGCCGTCGAAGGGGTCGACCGCATCGCAGACGCCCATCAGGATGTGTTCGGGGCGCTGGCCGGCCTGGTCGGCACCGGCTGGGACATCGACGTCGTGACCGGCAACCACGATGTCGAGCTGCTCCGCCCCGAGGTGCGGCACCGGCTGCGCGCGCTGCTGGATCCAGGCCAGCCGGGGTCGGGGCGGGTGGGGTTCCATCCGTGGATCCTCCACGTGCCCGGGGTGCTCTACGCCGAGCACGGCCACCAGTACCACGACATCAACTGGTTCCCTGCCATGGCCTGGGCCGCCGGCCGCGACGGCGCCGGCGAGGTCCGGCACCCGCTCGGGGCCAAGCTCGGGGGGCCGCGCCCGGCCCTGGCCGGCGCCCTCGTGCGCAACGCGGCCGGCAGGCTGCTGGGGACGAGCGATCCCCGCCGCCGGCAGTACCGCAGGACCGCGCTGGCCGCGATCGCCCCCGACATCGGCCTTGGTGCCGGCACCCTCCGGCGGATCGACCGGCTGCCCAGGGCGTCGACCGCGGCCATGGTGCACCGGCTGGCGGCGCCGGCCCTGGGGCGGGGGCCGGCCCCGTACCTGCACCGCGCCGCCACCCGGATCGACCGGATCCTGCGCGAGCGCGGTGCCGGCTGTGCCGCCTACGCCTTCGGGCACAGCCACGTGGCCGAGTGCCTGCCCCTCGGCGACGGGCCGGCGCGCTACGTCAACCCAGGCACGTGGTGCCGCCACGTGCGGGGACCGCTGGGTCACGCCTGCGACGGCGAGCAGGCGACGTACGCGGTGATCGACTGCCCGGAGGCCGCCCCGCCGGTGGTCTCGGTCAGGCCGTGGCGACGGTGCGAGGAGATGGTCGCGACCGAGCAGGGCTAAGCGCCCTCCTCAATGTGCCAGCCCGAGACGCCGATGCAATGAAGATGGCGGATCTCGGGAAGGTACGGGACGTGGCCCGGCGGCACCTCGCCTTGCGAGCGGTGGCGATTGTCGCCGCGCTCGGCGGTCTCGTCGCGCCGGCCGGTAGGAACGTCGGACCGGCGGCCGCGTCGGCCGGCGTGACGTACTACGTGGACAGCGTGCTCGGCAACGACGCCTATGCCGGGACCTCGCCGGACGGACCCTGGCGCACGCTGGCACCGGTCCAGCGGCTGGCGCTGGGCCCGGGGTCGAAGGTCCTGCTGCGGCGGGGGAGCGAGTGGGCGGGCAAGCTGACCGTATCGAGCAGCGGCGTGGCCGGCGCACCGATCGTGCTCGGCACCTACGGCCGCGCCGGTGCGCCACCACGGATCCACACCGGCGGCTGCGTCGACCTCCTGGGCTCTCACATCGTCGTCGAGGGGATCCACACCGACTCCTGCACCTGGTCGGGGATCGCCGTCTCCGGGAGCAACAACGTCGTGCGCGACAGCGTGTCCTCGGGCAACGTCGCCGGCATCTACGTGCGACCGGGGGCCACCGGCAACCGGATCATCGCCAACACGCTGCAGCACAACAACCGCATGTCGGTGCTGACGGCGACGCCGAGCGGCGACGACTCCGGCGCCTGGGGCGTGCTCCTCAGGGGCGACTTCACCGAGGTGGCCCACAACCTCATCACCGGGAGCGACGCGTTCTCCTACGACTGGGTCCGGGACGGCGCCGCCGTCGAGGTCTACGGCGGTCGCAGCAACCAGATCCACCACAACCGGGCCATCGACAACAACATGTTCAGCGAGCTGGGCGACGCCCGCGCCGCGGGCAACGTGTTCGCCTACAACCTGGTGGTGTCACGGCTGGAGCGGGGTGGCTTCCTCACCACCCGGGGCGCCAACAGCCGCTACGGGCCCGTGCTCGGCACCGAGCTGTCCAACAACTCGGTGCTGCTCCAGGGCGCGCTGAGCGAGGGCGTCGTCTGCCATGCCGGCTGCGACCCGCAGATCCTCCGCATGCGGAACAACGTGATCCAGGCCGTGCGCAAGGTGGGGTACGCCGATGCCCCCTTCGACGACGGCAACGGCATCTACTACGGGGGCCGGATCCAGTTCACGCCCGGCCCCGGGAGCCGGGTGGCGCCGCCCCAGTTCACCGACCCGGCCGCCGGCAACCTCCGCCTGCTCCCGACGAGCCCCGGGGTGGACGCCGGCGACCCGTCGGCCGTCCGGTTCGGCGTCGACCTCGACGGCAGGCCGGTGCCCGCCGACGGCAACGGGGACGGGATCCCGGTCGTCGACATCGGGGCCTACGAGCTCGGCTGACGCTATGGGGTGGGCGGGGCGCCCTTCCGGGCCAGCCGCGTGCCGACCTCGTGGGGGACCTCCACCCGCCAGCCCGACTGCTCCAGCTCGGCCCGGGTGAGCTGGAGCTCGCCGCCGGTGTGGCCCTGGCTGTCGAACCGGAACACCCACACCTCGCCCTGGTCGACGACCTCCTCGACCACCCCGGTCGACCGCTGGGCGACCGAGCCGGCCGACGTCCACGCCGGGTCGCCGGCCGGCCTCACCTCGATGGCAAGGGCGTAGTCGGTCGGGTTGTCGATGGTGAGCCGGGGCACGGTGGTGGGACCGCCCGACAGCCCGGCGAGGAAGGCCATGGCCAGGGCGACGACCAGTCCGAGGGCCACCGCGGCCACCCCCACGCCCACCGAGCGACGGCTGCGGGCGGGGGCGTCGGGCTGGGCGACCGTGGGTTGGTTCATCAGAGCGTTCCTCTCAGGAGAGCGCGGGCGTCGGGAACAGCTGCCGGGGCATATAGCGGGCGACGACGTGCGACCGGGACGCGGCCAGCGGCCCGGCGATGGCCAGGACGAGGACGTAGCCGGCGGTGAACGGGCCGATCCGGCCGTCGAGGCCGGCGGCGACGGCGAGGCTGGCGAGGATCAGGGAGAACTCGCCCCGGGCGAGGATGGTGAGGCCGATGTTGGCCGCCGCCGCCGCGCCGAGGCGCTGGATGCGGGCGGCGACGACGCCCGCCACCAGGCAGGCCATGGTGGTGACGGTGACCGCCAGCAGCACCGGACCGGCCACCGACGTGAGCGCCCCCGGGTCGACGCTGAGCCCGAAGGCGAAGAAGAAGGTGGCGGCGAAGAGGTCGCGCAGGGGCAGCACCAGGCGCTGGACTCGGTGGGCCACCTCCGTCCCGGCCACGACCTGGCCGGCCAGGAAGGCCCCAATGGCGTCGGAGACACCGACGTTGGCCGCCACGCCGGCGACGAGGATGGCGGCGCCCACGAAGCAGACCGTGAGGAGCTCGTCGTCGCCGGTGTTGAGCAGCCGCCCCACCGGGCGGCGCCCCCAGCGGGCGATGGCCACGAGCAGCAGGAGGAAGGCGACCCCCTTGAGCACCGACGTCACGGTCCCTGCCGTGCCCTCGGCCCCGCCCAGGACCGGCTGGAGCAGGGCCAGGTAGATGGCGAGGAACACGTCCTCCACGACCACGATGCCGAGGAGCAGGCCGGTCTCCGGGTTGGCCAGCCGGCGCAGCTCGACGAGGAGCTTGGTCACGATGGCCGAGGAGGAGATGCCCACGATGCCGGCGATGACCAGCGTCTCCTTGCCCCCCCACCCGATCACCGACCCGGTGGCGAGTCCGGTGGACAGGTTGACGGCCAGGTAGACCGCACCGGCGGCCAGCAGGCCCCGCCCCCCGGCGAGGAGGTCGTCGAGGGAGAACTCCAGGCCCAGGTGGAAGAGCAGCAGGATGAGCCCGAGGGTGGTGAGCAGTCCCAGGTCGGCCGGGTCCCGCACCAGCACGGGCCCGGGCGTATGGGGCCCAGCGAGGATGCCCGCGGCCATGAACAGCGGGATGGTGGGCAGCCCGATCCTGCGGCCGGCCCGGGCCAGGATGCCGGCCACGAGGAGCGCGGCGCCGAGGGCGACCAGCTTGCGGCCGGTCTCCCCACCGGTTGCGGCGAGCAGCCCGAGCGGGCCGGCGCCCGTCACCCGGAGACGTGCCTCACGAACCCGTCGAGGTTCTCGGGCCGCCCGACGACCACCACCCTGTCGCCCGGCTGGAGCACCTCGGTGGGCTCCGGCGTGACGATGGCGTCGTCGCCCCGGAGGATGGCGACGATCGTCATGCGGGTCCGCCTGCGGACCTCCAACTCGGCGATCGAGCGCCCTGCTCCCGGCGAGCCGGGCGCCATCGTCACCCAGTCGATCAGCAGGCCCCCGACGACGGCTTCGATCTGGCGGGTCAGCGTGGGCTGGAAGTAGGCGCCGGCCATGACCGCGCCGAGGCGGCGGGCCTGGTCGTCGCTGAGGGTCGCCACCGCAGGGGCACTCCGGCCTGTGCCGTCGCTGAGGTAGACGTCGCGCCGGCCGCTGTGGTGGATGACGATGCTGAGCTCGCCGCCGTCGGCGCGCACGGAGTACCGCCGGCCGATGCCAGGCAGCTCCTGCTCGCGGATCTGCTCGCTCACCTCGGGACACCTCCACCTCGGCCCGCGCCGGGCTCGGCGGCGGGCGACGGACTCAGGACCGGTCAGGCCAGGCGCAGCGGAGGCGCCCGCAGGGCGATGGCATAGCGCCGCGCCTGCAGCTGGCGGCGACCGCGTTCTCCCGCCGAGCCGTGCCGGGGATAGAGCGCCGGGAGGCCGAGGATCGCGGCCAGCGCCGCGGCGAGGACGAGCGCGCGTGACGACGCGCCCGCCTGGGCCGCGATGCGGACGTCGTCGGGGAGGCGGACGGGGAGAAGGGCGGCGTGATTGGTCCCGGCCAGGCCCGCCGACGCCGGCGGCGGTGGGTGCCGGTCGGGTTCGCCCGCCGATCGGGGCTCCCCGGCAACCGCCGCCAGCACCAGCAATCCCCACACGGCCAGCGTCCACCAGCGGGTATGGCGCGGCCCGGTCACCCGGCCAGGCTAGCGGCGGGCCTCTACCGGCTCCTGCCCACCCGACTGGCCACCAGGCCGGCGACCCCGACGACGATGAGCAGCACCGGCCACGTCCACCGGGCGTGCATCCCGGCGCCGTCGCCGATCAGGGCGGCCACGCCTACCCCGGCGAAGGCCACGCCCGCCATGAGGGACAGCACGTCGAGGTCATGGGAACGCACGCCGCACCTCCACCTGGCCGATGCCGGCCTCCGCCCGCAGGACCAGCCGGCCGGCCCCGTCCTGCCCGCGCTCGGTGACCGTCCGGTCGATGTCCACCCCTTCGGAGTGACGCCCGAGGAGGTCCAGCTGGCCGGCGCCGACGTGGGCGTCGAGGTCGACGGCGACGTCGGCGGGGACGACGACCTGCAGGCTGCCGGCGGCTACCGAGGCGACGATGGTGACCGTCTCGCCGTCCAGCCGGAGGTCGCGCAGGTCGAGGAACAGCTCACCGGCGGCCAGCCGGTAGGGCGAGCGGACTTCGGCCAGCGTGGCCGGGCGGTGGCTGACGTCGCCGGCGCCGCCCCGGATGGGGACGTCGATCACCGAGGCGGTGGCCAGGGCGACCGACAGCAGGAGGCCGACGGGGATGAGCCACCGGGCCCGGCCCCGCCAGGCGCCCACGATGAGCGCGCCGCCGGTGAGGAGGAGGGCCAGGGCCAGGCCGGTGGTCACCGAGACGCCGAGCAGGCTCAGGCCGCCGGCCAGCACGGCCAGCAGGCTGAGGGTCACAG
>Ga0247704_1000151_pt1 | contig 19712 bp, 16 predicted proteins | sample 41W_NmetaG_FD_189042 | JGI IMG/M metagenome (GOLD analysis project Ga0247704, IMG submission 189042) | Soil microbial communities from hillslope of Landscape Evolution Observatory, University of Arizona, Oracle, AZ, United States - 4-1-W_N | ecosystem: Engineered > Artificial ecosystem >...
GCACGGGGTTCGCCGGCGTGTACCCCGTGCTGCGCGCCATGGAGGAGTCGGGGCGGGTGCGGCGGGGCTACTTCGTCACCGGGCTGGGCGGCGCCCAGTTCGCGCTCCCGGGAGCGGTCGACCGCCTGCGCTCGGTGCGCGACGCCGGCGGCTCCGGCCGCGCACCCGCCGCCGCCGTGCTGGCCGCCACGGACCCGGCCAACGCCTACGGCGTGGCGCTGCCGTGGCCCGTCCCCGGTCCCCGGCGGGTGGCGGGGGCGTACGTCGTGCTGCTGGACGGGCTGGCGTCGCTCTACGTGGAGAAGGGAGGCCGGGCCCTCGTCGCCCTGCGCCCCTACGACGGCGAGTGGGAGTCCTTCGCCGTCGCCGCGCTCACCACCCTCCTGGCCGACGGCCGGCTGGCCCGCCTCGGCGTCGAGCGCTACGACGCCGAGCTGGCACCCGCCCTCGCCGCCGCCGGCTTCGTCCCCACGCCCAAGGGGCTGGTGCGCTACGCCTGACACCGCCGCCACCACGGCTCCGGTTCTCGCACCAGGAATCGACCGCCTGCGGTCGATTCCTGGTGCAGGAACGGTCGGGGGCGGTGCCAGACGGGCCGGGGACGATGCCTGAGGGCGACACCATCCTCCGGGCCGCCCGGTCGCTCGGGCGCTGGCTGGAGGGGCGGGAGATCACGGCGGCGCGCTCGCAGCGCCTCAAGGTGCCGGCCGACCGGCTGGTCGGCCACACCGTCGAGTCGGTGGAGGCGCGGGCCAAGCACCTGCTGATCCGGCTGTCGTCGGGCGACGTGCTGCACACCCACATGCGCATGACCGGGTCGTGGCACGTGTACCGGGCAGGGGAGCGGTGGCGCAAGCCGGGGTGGCAGGCCCGGGTGGTGCTGGAGGCGGGCGACCGGGTGGCCGTGTGCTTCGACGCCCCGGTGGTCGAGCTGCTGTCGCCGGGCGAGGTGGAGCGCCACCCGTCCATCGCCCGCCTGGGGCCCGACGTGCTGGTCGACCCGTTGGACACCCACGAGGTGGCCCGGCGGGCGGCGGCCCGCCCGGCGGACGTCCCGATCGGCGACGTCCTGCTCGACCAGCGGGTGGTGTCCGGCATCGGCAACATCTACCGCTGCGAGTCGCTGTTCCTCGCCGGTCTGCACCCGGCGACGCCCCGGTCGGCGGTGGAGGGCCGGACGCTGGCCGACCTGGTCCGCACCGCCTCGGACCTCATGCGGGCCAACCTCGAGCCCGGCGCCGGGTTCGACCGCCGCTTCGCCCCGCTCGGCGGCCCCCGCGGCGCCTGGGTGTACGGGCGGGGCGGCCGGCCGTGCTACCGGTGCCGCACGCCCGTCGCCACCGCCGTCCTCGGCGACCCGCCCAGGGACGTGTGGTGGTGCCCGTCGTGCCAGCCGGCACCCGCCTGACATTCCGCGGGAGCGTCACCTAGTGCCCCGGCCAGAAACGTTCGCGCGCTTGAAATGTCATGAAATTACTCAGCTTGCGGATGCTCCAGTGGGTGAAGGGCCGCCCAACCTTCTCCGGGCGGGCCTTGGCCGTCGCCACGATGAAGGCCTCGTCCTCAGTCGTTATCCGGCGGGGCCGGCCACCCGCCCACTGAGGGTCCAGCGACTTCATCCCCATCTCGTTGAACCGGTGGATCATCTCCCGGACCCGGTCGGGGGAGGTCTGCACCAGGCGGGCGATGACCTCGACGGTGTTGCCGCCTGCCGAGGCCAGCACCACCATGGCCCTTCGATACCGGACGACGTTGACTTGGGCCTTGCCCCCTCCACGCCGCACGATCCGCTGCAGCTGCCGTCCTTCCTCATCGGTGAGGCGACGGACCTTCACCCGTTGGCTCATGTCCCAAACGGTGGCGCGTTCGAGTTCAGTAGCGGTGGACCCCGAACGAGCGAAGGATGCCGGTCAGGGCACTAGCCAGCGAGCGGCTGGAGGTGCTTCTCGTCTTCGGGGGACGAGCCGGCCGTACCGGCGACCGGCAGAGCCAACAACAGGATGGCCAGGGGCAGCATCTGCACCCGCTGGCGGGCGAGCAGACCGAAGTTCCCGAAGCTCGACAGGGCGACCGCGCACAGGACGGTGAACGCCACCGCGAACGCGACGTAAGGCCTCGTCCAGGCGAGGCGTGGGAGTCGCAGCAGACTGCGGGCAGCGGCGACGTAGAGCAGCAGGAGGAGCGCTCCCTCAAGAGACGAGGCGAGCGCCTGGATGTTCTGCGCCTCGTGCGGGAAGGGCCGGAACATGGCCGTGACCAGGGCCCCGGGAATCTCGAGCGGCGACGGGATGTCGCCCGGGCGTCGGTCGGCGACGTACGAGCTGCCGCCGTAGCTGCTGTTCGACGTGGTGTTCGCCAGCACCGTCTCGGCGGATCCCCGGTCCAGGTCGTCGATGCCGAAGAAGGTCTCAACCCGGGCGACGAGCAGCGCGCCGACCGCCAACAGCGCGGCCAGCCCGACCAGCTTGGTGCCGACCGCCCACGTCATCCGCCGTGTCCGCCGCAGCAGGTACGAGACGGCGACGCCGACGAGGACCAGCAGGGTGATGTGCGGTCGTACCATCGCCGACCCGGTGAGCCCGAGAGCGACGGCCCACAGGCCGCCACCATGATGGGTCAGGAACCGGGCGAGGCCCCACGCCACCATCCCGAGCATCAACGTCATCCATGCCTCTTTGCCCACGCTCGACGACCAGAACAGCAGCGACGGCAGGAAGAACAGCAGGGCGGCGTAGCGCCGACGGCGACCCTCCGGGAAGCCGATGCAGAAGGCTCGGTAGAACAAGAGCAGCCCCCAGAACCCGAGCCAGGAGAAGATCAGTGCCCCCCCGAGTCGGGTGGCACCGATGACCGCGTAGACGATGCCGGTGAGGAGGACGATGAAACCGGTGCCCACCAGGCGGTAGCCCTCTCCGAGGTCGACGTCGAAGTCGCCGCGACGGAGTGACTCGGCGACGATCGTCCCCTGGTCGTGATAGAAGGACGCGTCGGCGGCGCCCTTGTAAAGCTCGGCGGACACGGCGAACAGCGCGATGGCCCCCACGAGCTTCAGGACGAGGGCGGCGATGAGGACGCCGCCGAGCGCCGGGTCGCCGCTGCGCTCGGCCGCCCGTTGGAGGCGACGGATGCTGGCAAACACGATCACCGGGGCGATGACGAAGGCGGCCCACACGTCGTAAGTGGCGTGCTGCAAAGACCACCCGAAGGCGACGAGGTAGATCGCCACGGCGGTGAGGGCCACGACGGTGAACGCCCGTGGTGCCTCTCCCCGCCGCCGGCCAGGCGCTCCGGCTGCGACGAGCCACTCCACCTGGGCAAGGATAGAGGCGACGTCGCGCCCCGGGGGCAAAGGAGCAACCATGTCGAGTTCCACCAACGGCGCCCGCCCCGCGATCCTCGGCGGGCGGGCGGCCTTCCCTGGCGGGCTGGCCTTCTTCCGCCCTGCGACGCCACCGCTGAAGCGGGTCGTGGCCCGTCTCGAGCACTCGTGGGAACTCGGCGTGCTCACGAATGGACCGCTGGTGCGGGAACTGGAGGAGGCCGTCGCGGCCCGCCTCGACGTTCGCCACGCCGTCGCCGTCTCGTCCTGCACTTCGGGCCTGCTGTTGAGCCTGCGGGCGCTCCGGCTCTCGGGCCGTGTCGTCCTCCCCAGCTTCACGTTCTCCGCCTCCGCGCATGCGGTGGCCTGGAACGGGCTGGAACCCGTCTTCGCCGAGTGCGATCGGGCGACCTTCCAGGTCGACCCGGCCGATCTGGAGGCACGCGTCGCGGCATGCGACGGCGTCCTGGCGACCCACGTCTTCGGCGCCCCGTGTGACGTAGAGCGTGTGACGGCCGCCGCCGACACCGCCCGGGTGCCCGTTGTGTTCGACGCCGCTCATGCCCTCGGCACGAAGCGCCGCGGAGAGCCGATCGGCGGGTTCGGTGACGCCGAGGTCTTCAGCTTGAGCCCCACCAAGCCGGTCGTCGCCGGCGAGGGGGGAATGGTCACCACCGATCGCGACGATGTCGCCGAAGCGGTGCGCATCGGGCGCGACTACGCCAACCCCGGCGACTACGACACCCGCTTCATCGGGCTCAACGCCCGGATGTCCGAGCTACACGCGGCGCTGGCCTTGGAGTCGCTCCACGAGATCGACGAGAACCAGCGACGCCGCCGAGCGGTTGCCGCCCGGTACCGGGCCGGCCTCTCAGAGCTTCCCGGTATCACCCCCCAGGCGGTCGACGAGGGCGACGAGTCGTCCTACAAGGATTTCACGGTCATCATCGACGAGGAGTTCGGGCTCCGACGCGACACTCTCGGCCGGGCGCTGCTCGCTGATGGCGTCGACACGCGGCGGTACTTCGACCCGCCCGTCCACCGCCACCAGGCGTATGCCCATCTCCCTCCGGTACCGCTGCCCGTCACCGACGACGTGGCCAGCCGGGTCATCAGCCTGCCGATGTCGGCGGTGCTCCCGCCGGAGGCGGCCGACCGCGTGGTGGAGGTGATCGCCGCGCTGCATGAGCACGCGACCGACGTCGAGGCCATGGTCGCACCATGACCCCGGAGCCCTTGTCGACGCTCCTCGACGGGGCGGAGTTCCGTACCGCCGTTGCCTTCGGCTTCGCCGGGCTCGTCGCGGGCATGGGTGTGGCCGTCGCCTGGCGGGCAGCCCGTCGCCGTGGCACCCCGCCGGTCGTCGGCATCCTCGTCGTGACCGCGGGTGCGCTCGCCGTGAGGGAGCCGGTCGCGCCCGCGCCCGGCCGCCTGCTGGACGACCCGAGCCTGCCCGGCGGGCTGGTGGTCGCCTTCGGCGTCCTCGTCGTGGCCGGCATGGTGGCCGATTTGGCGCGATGGCCGGTCGGCGCTGGTGCGCTGCTCGCCCTCCCGGGGGCGTTCCTTCTCGCCACGCGTGCCGAGATCGTCGAGGTCACCTGGATCCGGGTCGCCGCCGGTGCCGCCACCCTGGCGGGCGGCTGGATGGTCGCGTCGTTCGACCGCCGTTGGGAGGGGCAGGGAGTGGCACCGGCGATGCTGGCGCTGTCCGCCGTCGGCGTGTACTTCACCGTCCCGGACACGGAGGAGGCCATGGTGCTGCTCGGCGTCTCGGCGCCGATCGCCCTCCTGGGTTGGCCGCTGTGCCTGGCGAGGATCGGCACAGGTGGTTCTTTCGCGGTGATGGGGCTGCTTTCCTGGACCGTCGCCGAAGGCGGCTACGGCCGGCACAGTTCGATCGTCGGGGGTCTTGCGTGCGTGGGGTTGTTCGCCGTCGAGCCCCTCGTCGGTCTGGCCGCTCGGGTTGACGGCTGGCGCAGATCGAGGTCACCGCTCGTTCCACTCGGGGTCATGGCGGTCCACCTGGCGCTCGTCTTCGTGGCGTCCCGCGTCGCCGGCCTCCGGCTCACCGTGCCGGCCGCCCTCGCCATCGTGGGCGCCGAGTTGGTGGTCGCCACCGGCGTCCTGGCGGGCCTCAGCCGCGCCCTGCGGGCACCGACGGAAGGCTCGCTCGGCACCCAGGGCGCCGTGGCGACAGAGCGGCAGGCATGAGAATCGCCACGGTCACCGTCATGCGCGGCGAGGTCGGTCAGTTGAGGCGGCTGCTGGCGTCACTGGAATGGGCTGACGAGCGTCACGTCGTCGAGACGGGGCCGGAGGTCGAGGCCACCGTCGACGCGGCCGGCGACGCCGTGGTCCACCACGCGCCACGGCCGCTCGGGACGGGGTTCGACGACGCAAGGGCGGTGGCGCTGACCGCGGTGGAAGCCCAGTGGGTCCTGGTGGTGGACACCGACGAGGAGATCCCCGAACCGTTGGTGGATCGCCTGAGGACCGAGGCGGAGTCATGGCACCGGGAAGGGGTGGCGGGTGTGTGGCTCCCGCGCCTCAACCACGTGCTCGGTACGCCGTTGCTGCACTCCAGCACCTGGCCGGACTACCAGATGCGTTTCCTGCGTCCCGAGGCGGCGGTCTTCAGCCCGGTCCTGCACGAGCCGCTCGGGGTGGGTGGCCCGGCACGATGGCTCCCGGCCGACCCACGGTGCGCCATCCAGCACCACAACTTCCGGTCGACCACCCAGTTCGTGGAGAAGCTGAACCTCTACTCCACGATCGAGGCGGGCCAAGGCGGCCGGGGTGGCAGGCCCACCGTACGGGCCGCGGTCCGGGCCGGGGTTCGTGAGTTCCTCGCGCGCTACGTGAAGATGCGGGGCTTTCGCGACGGCCCCGAAGGGCTGCACTACTGCATTCTGCACGGAATGTACCGCTACCTCATCGGGTCCAAGCTGTGGGAGCAACGCGGTCGCGGCGGTGGGGGTTCGTCCAGGGGTCATCCCCGGCGCAGGTAGCCCTGTGGCGTCGTGGGAGGCGACGTGGGAGTGGGAGTGGACGGTGAGTCGAGTCCCTGGCGAGGCGCACCCCGGCCACCGATGCATCCCGGTCTTGCCCAACCGCTGACGCTGGGCGCCTCAGTGTGAGGACGCTTGCTACCCCGCCGGTCGGCTGAATGGGCTGGGGTGGGCCCGTTCCCTCAAAGCGTGTTTGCCGACGCCGTGACGGCGGTGCTCAGGTGGTCATTCACCACGGCCTCCGTGGCGCCCGAGAAGGCGTTGCCGGTCACGGAAACCACATGGGCGTTGGCCAGACGTACACCGGCGCGCGTCCCGCAGCCCGCGTCGGTGAACGTGACGGTGTTTCCCGCCACCTCGGCACCGGCGACCCCCCGCAGTTCGACGGCGTCGCCGAAGGAGAGGAGGCGGTTGCCGGTGATGGTGTACCCCGCGCGGAGCCCGCCGTCCGGTGTCTCGACGAACACCGGCGGCCTGCAGCTCACCAGCGGGCCGACCATGGTGTTCCCCGTGATGGTGATCTCTCCCACGTTGACGGCGGCGCCGCCGCCGGCGTTGGCCAGCACCGAGAAACGGATTCGCCCGAACGTGTTGTTCTCCAGGCGGATGCCGGTCGCCCGAGCCTCCAGGAAGTCGGGCTCGATGTCGACGGCATTCATGTTCACCTCGCCGAGATAGGACCCCTCCACGAGCAGTCCTTCGACGTTCGTGGGGGAGATCCCCTGGCGGCCGTTGCGTTCGAACCGGGCGTTGCGGATCGTCACGTTGCGCGCCGGTGCCGTCGTCGTCGGGTCGTAGCGCTCGTCGTGGTGGATCGCCACGAAGTCGCCGTGGACGTCGTGAGCGCCGACGCCGTCGAGCGTGGCGCCCTGCGTCCCCTCGATCGAGTACGCGTGCTGGAACTCGTAGGACGGGTCGTACGCGCCTTCCACGATGCCGGCGGTGGGGTTCGCGCCGCGGGCGGTCATGTTCCGGAGCGTGACGCTCTTGCCGCCCTGGAGCCGCCAGTTCCGCCGAGTGCTGCTCCCCTTGGTCAGCGCCGCGAACGTGGCGCCGTTGCCGTCGACGGTGAGGTTCGTCCGGTCCGCCAGCACGATGGAGCCGTCCACCCCATAGCAGCCGCCCGGCGCGAACCGCGCGACGGCGTGGTTCGGGACCCGGGCGAGCCAGTCCATGATCTCGGCGTCGACGGGGCGCGAGCAGTCAGCTGCGATCGAGCTGGGCACCTCATAGACGGGCGACGGGGGAATAGGCGTGGCGACGCCGGTGCACCGCGAGACCTGGGAGACCTCGATGCCCGACACCATCGGGTTCTCGACCACCTTGGTGAACTCGAGGCTCACGGCACCGTCGGGGACGTCGGCGTCAAAGCTGCGCACCAGGGCGGCGTGCCTGCCGACGACGGCGAGCACGTCGAGGCGGGAGATGCGCTCCGTGCCCTCGACCGACACATTGAACACGCGCTGGCCGGGCGCGTACCAGTACACCTCGGCGAAGTGCAGGTCGACGCGGTACCTGGCCGGGCACGGCACGGGCACGTCGTAGCCGGACATCGCCCAGCGGTGCTTCGTGTACAGGTCGTCGTCGTCCGTGCCGGCCACCGGAACGGGCACCGGCGCCGAGGGGGCGCCGCCGACGAAGCCGGTATCGGCCGACCAAATCCGCCCCGCCGAGTCGGTGTAGGCGTTCCCTCCCGCGCTGACCCGGACGGAGAACGCCGCGTCGGTCGCGAGGGACCGCCCTCTGGGCAGGACGAGCCCGACAGCCGACAGGAGGAGGACGAGCACCAGAACGGTGTGGCGGCGTGCCGCGGTTGCGCGGCGGCGACGCGCTCGCCGGGCGGGGATGTTCGTCGTCACCACGAGACCGTCCCCTCGCTCGGATCCGGATCCAGGAGCCGTCGCCGGCCCGTCGGGGCGGACAGTACCGGTTCGCCACCTTTACGGCAATGGCCGCTTCGGTACCTTACGGCGCCCTACGGCAAGCGTGACCAGGCGGCCGCTCAAGGCGTGTTGTTCGCCGTCGTGACGCCGGTGCTGAGGCTGTCCTGGGTGATCGCCCGTTCGGCACCGTCGAACGAGTTGCCGGTCACCGAGACGCCGTGCGAGTCCACCAGCCCGACGCCCGAGCTGGTGCCGCAGCCGCCGAAGACGAAGCTGACCGTGTTGCCCGACACCTCGACGCTCTTGGAGCGGATGAAGTCGAAGGCGTTGCCGAGCGTCATGAACCGGTTGTTCGTGATCACGTAGCCCGAGCGGTAGCGACCGGCCGCGGCGGTCTCGGCGTGGACGGGGGGCCGGCAGCTCACCAGGGGGCCCACCATCGTGTTGGCGTCCAGCGATATCGGGCCCACGTTGGGATCGACCCCAGCGCCCACGTTGGCCAGCACCGAGAAGCGGACCGGCCCGAAGGTGTTGCCCACGATCCGGATGTCCTTGCCCTTCGCCTCGTCGAAGTCCAGCTCGATGTCGACCGCGTTCATGTTCACGTCGCCGAGGTACGAGGACTCGAGGAGCAACCCTTCCACGTTGGTCGGCGACACCCCTTGGCGGCCGCTGCGGGCGAAGTGCGCGTTGCGGATGGTGATGTCCCGAGCCGGGTCGGTCGTGTAGGGGTTGAACCGCTCGTCGTGGTGCACGGCCACGAAGTCACCGTAGACGTCGTAGGCCTTGACGTTCTCGAGCACTGCGCCCTGGGTGCCCTCGATCGAGTACCCGTGCTGATACTCGTACGCCCCGTCGTAGGACCCCTCGAAGATCCCGGCCTTGGGGTTGACACCGCGAACGGTCATGTTCTTGAGCGTGATCCGGCTGCCGCCTTGGATGCGCCAGTTCCGCCGGCCGATATCGCCCTGCGTCACCGCCTTGAAGGTGGCGCCGTTTCCGTCGACCGTGAGCTCCGTGCGGTCGCTCAGCACGATGGTGGCGTCCTGGCCGTAGCATCCGCCGGCCGCGAACCGGGCGACCGCGTTGTCGGGAACGCTGGCCAGCCAGGCGCGGATCTCGGCGTCCACCGGCCGGGAGCAGTCAGCGGCGATCGTGGCGGGCGCGTCGTACGTCACCGGGACGGGGGCTGGAGAAGGCGCGGAGGCGCAGTCCCCGACCCTCGCGACCTCGATGCCCGACACCATGGGCTGGTCGACCTTCTTGACGAAGCCGAGGATCAGGCTGCCGTCGTTCACGGCCACGTCGAAGCTGCGGGCGAGGGCCGTCTCCTTGCCCACCGCTGCCGCGATGTCGAGGTTGGCGAGCTTCGTCTGCCACTCGGCCGTCACGCTGAACACCCGCTGCCCCGCCGCGTACCAGTACGTCTCGGCGAAGTGGAGCGTCACCCGGTAGGTCCCGGCACACGGGACGGCCACGCTGTAGCTGCTCATGGCCCAGCGGTGCTTCTGGTAGAGCGGGCCGGCGTCCGTCCCGGAGATGGGCGCCGGAGTCGGCGACGCCGGCGCTCCGCCCACGTAGCCATGGTCGGGTGACCAGGTGTGACCCGCCGGGTCGGTGTACTGCGAAGCTCCGCCGGTGTTGATGCGGGTCACGAACGGCGGTGCCGGGGGCGGAGGCGCCGTCGTGGTCGTCGTGGTGGTGGGGGCTAGGGTCGTCGTCGTGGTCGCGGGCGCAGTGGTCGTCGTGGTGGCCGTCGTGGTCGTCGTGGTCACGGGCCGTGGCTTCCGTGGACGGGCGGCTGCGACGTCGGGAAAGGCTGCGACGACGACGAGGAGGAAGCTGACCACGGCGGCCCAGGTGGTGGCCGAGACGCGCAGGGATCGAGACATGGGACGAAGGGCTCCTCGGGGACGGCCGGACGGGTTCACCGCGGAGTGCGTTGCGAGACGGCCGGCCAACGGCCGGCGTCGTGCCGCCCGCGCCGGCCTGAGTGCGGCGGTGACCGGTCCAGGAGTGCTGGATTCAGTGAACTGAGGACTGTGTCGACCGCTTCGTCGGCGCCCTTGAGGGGACATCTGCGAGCGGTAGGTGCACCCGCGCCCGCCGGTTCCCCCGCCGTCCGGTGACGCCACCGATGGGCGTGCCTGCATCCCAGGGCGGAAGTGCGACCCTGCTGCACGACAGCGGCCTGCTCCTCGCCGCTCGCGCCGCGCAGACCCTGTTCGGGGCCGTCACCTTCGTCGTACTGACCCGCCGCCTCGGGCCCGCCGGGTTCGGCGAGGTGGTGACGGCATCGGGGTTCGTCAGCGTCGTCGGGGGCGTCGTCGGGACGGCGTTGAGCGACGCCGCGGTGACCGCCGGAGGCGATCTGCCGCGGTTCGGCAGGGTCACCGCAGCGGTCGCGCTCGTTTCCGGCGTCGCCGTCGGGCTGGCCTGGGCCGCCAGCGGCGGTGATGGCGACGGCCTGGTGGCGGCGCTCGGAGGGGCGCTGTTCGTGTCGGCATCGGCGGCGACGGCAGGGAGGACGGCGCTTGCTCGGGTGGGGGGCGACGCCTGGCAGATGGCCCTCCTGCAGGCGGGCGGCGCCCTGGCCACGCTGGCGGTGGTCGGCTCCCTCGCCTCCGCAGGCGTGAGCCGCTGGGGACCGTACGTCCTCGCCTACGCGGCGCAACCGGCCGCGCTCCTCCTCCTCCGGCGGTCGCCCCGAGGAGCCGCCGGGCCGCCGACGGCAACGACGCTGCGGGACCTCGTCCGGACGGCCGGCCCCTTCCTGTTGTCACAGGCGATATGGCCGCTTCTCGGGCTGACGAACATCGTGGTGCTCCGGGCGCTCAGTGGCCCGGCCACCGTCGGCCGCTACGGGGCGATGGTGCGGATCCTCGACCTCGTCGGGCTCGTCGGGCCTCTCCTCGGCACGTTCGCGCTGCCGGCCTTCGCTCGCCTCCAGCGGACGCCGGCACGCCGGTCCGAGATCTCGCGGCTCAATCTCACCATCGCCGTGGCCGCAACGCTGCCCGTCGTCGCGGGGATGCATCTGGCGTGGGTCGGCTGGAGGCTCGCCTATCCCGACCTGCGATTTCCCGTGACGGCGTTCGCGGTCCTGGCCGCCGCGTACGGGCTCAACAGCGCGTGCGGCCTACCGGACCGAGTGCTGCAGAGCGGGGGAGCCGCCCCCGTCGTCGCCCGTGCCGCGTCAGCGGCCCTCGCCGCCGTTGCCGTCCTGAGCCCTCTCCTCGTGTGGCGGGCGTCGCTCGTCGGCGCCGGCGTAGCGCTCCTCCTCGCCGTGGGCGGGGTCAACGTCGCCATGCTCGTGGCCGCGCGGCCAACCCGCGCCGCCCTGGCCGGCCACGCGGTGATCGCTGCCGTCGTCGCGGGTGGCGCCTGCGCCGTGGCCTCCGGGTGGGCGACGGACTCCGCCGTCAAGTCGGGGCTGCTCGTCGTGGCGTCGGTGGTGCCGCTCGTGGTCGGCGTCGTGTCGGTCGACCGCTGGCATCGCCGCGCGTGGGCGTCCCCATGAGGTTGGCGTTGATCCTCCCCGCGCAGATCGAGGGCTGGGGTGGTGTGCAGAGGTTCGGCGCCTGCCTCGAGCCGGCGCTCGCATCGATCGCCGAGGTGTCGGCCTACCGGCTCCATCCCGCTCCGGGGGCGTCGCGGCTGGCAGCGCTCGTCACCGGTGTGCGCGACCTCGGTCGTGACCACCGCCGCCAGCACTTCGACGCCGTCGTCAGCACGTTCCACTGGCCACCGCGCCTGCTCGGCGTGCCCATGGTCGGCGTGGTCCACGACCTGCGACGGCGGGCAGGGGCCCGGAGCGGGTCGCTTGCCGCCCACCTGGAGCGAGCGGTCCTCCGGACATGGGACCTCGTGCTCGTCCCGACGGAACACGTGCGTGACGAGGTCGCGTCCTTCGTCGGCGAGCGAAGGATCGCGGTCATAGGGGAGGGGACCGACCACCTCGACCACCTTGCGCCGCCGCCCGCCGAACGCCGCCTGGTCGTCGTGCTCGGCGGGCGGGCCCCGCACAAGCGGGTCGAGCTCGGTGTCCGGGCGGCCGCCGAGGCGGTGGCGCGGCTCGACGCCGAGGGCGTGGTGCTGGGCGCCGCGCCCCACCTCCGCATGGGCCCGAGGATCCGCGTCCTCGAGGTTCCTGCCGACGAGGAGATCGCCGAGGTGCTCAGCCGTGCCCGCGTGGTGCTCGCCCCGAGCCGGTACGAGGGCTTCGGCCTGGCCGCCGGCGAAGCCCTCCGCCTCGGTGCCCCCGTCGTCTTCGCGGCGGACGGACCGCTCGGCGGACTCGTCGGCAGCGGCGGCCTACCCTCGGCGCCGTCGGCGTCGGCCATGGCTGACGCCACGGTGGCGGCGTGGAGACAACACGACGCGCTGAGCGTCGCAGCCCGCGACGCAGTCCGCCGGCTGACCTGGGACGCGACTGCCCGGCGGATCGTCCGAGAAGTCGGGTTTCTCGTCCAATATCCGCCCTTGCATGCCCGAAAAACGGTTCGCGGTCTTTTCCGTTTGCGTCCACGGTGAGACACACTGGCAGGGACCGACCGTGCTGTCCGGATACAGGGAGGTCTCAATGGGCCGCGGGAACCACGCCACGTCCGGACCTCAGACGTCCCCATGCCCGCGCCGGAGACGGCTGCGCTGGAGCCTGCCGGTCCTCCTGGCGACGGTCGCGGCGGGCCTCGCCGGCGCCGATACCGCCGCCGCTGGGACGACCGTCTTCAGCGGGCGGCTCAGCACCGCCAGCCCGACACAGACGTTCACCCTCGTCACGGGCGCCGGAACGCTCGACGCCACGCTGACGTTCTCACGGCTCCCGAGCGTCACCCTCACCGTGCTCGACGCCTCGGGGGCCGTTCTGGCGGAGCAGACCTCCTCCACCAGCCCGCTGGTGGTGCAGGCACCGGTGGCAGGGGGAACCCAACAGCTGCGGGTGCGTGGCAACGGCACCTGGCCCGGATCGCCGAAGTTCAGCCTGAGCGTCTCGTATCCCGACACGGCGACCACCACGACGTCCACCCCGGCCACGACTACCACCACGACCACAACCACGACCACGACCACCACGACCACGACGATGCCGCCGTCGGGGGAGGTCCACACCGTCCCCTCGTCCATCCCGGCCGACTGCTCGCGCCCCGTCGAGGGGGAGATCATGACGTGGATGCGTTCGGTTCCCGACAACGCGACGCTGCAGTTCGCGGTCGGCGGCTGCTACGCCCAGGACGACACGATCCTCGTGCGCGACCGGGACGGCCTCGTCATCGACGGCAGAGGCTCGACGTTCCGTGCGGTTACCGTCGGCCACAGTCACCGCGCCAACTGGCGCTTCGAGTCAGGCGCCGATCTCACGGTTCGGAACATGGTGGTGCAGGGGTCGAACCCGGCGGCGGGGATCACGGGCACGGCGTACTACCCGCCCCTCGAGTGGCAGCACGGTTACTCCATCGACGCCGTCCAGGGGATCACGCTGGACGGCGTCGCCGCCTCCGACACCTACGGCGACCTGCTTGGCGTCCAGTACGACGAGCGCCTCGGGGTGTTCCAGTCGCCGCCCGCCCGCAACGTCACCGTCGTCAACTCCAGGTTCGAGCGCAGCGGCCGTCAGGCGATCGCGCTGAGCCACGTCGAGGGAGCGCTCATCCAGCGCAACTATATCGGCGACAGCAACATGAACGGCGTGGACGTCGAGCTGAACGACCCGACGGAGAAGGGGCTCGACATCCGGATCCTCGACAACACGTTCGGCGCCCTGCGATTCTCCATGGTGGCGAATGTGGGGTCCGGGTACGATCCCAACGTCGGGCGGATCACCGTCGAGCGGAACGTGATGAACGGTCCCCTCGTGACGTGCCGCCCGCCGGTCTACGTCGAGACGCATGACGATCTGTTTCGGACCGGCTACACCGTCCGCGACAACCAGATGCTCGCCTACGGTGACGGGCTCGACTTCATCGGCGTCAAGGAGATCGTCGTTTCCGGGAACACGATCAGGTTCACGAACGGCGACTGCGGCACGCTGGCCGGGGTGGGGCTGGTGAACTCGCACAACGTGTCGGTGGTCGACAACGCCTTCCTCGGCGCCGCCGAGGCGGTGAAGCAGGACGCCAGGACCACGAATGTGACCCAGTCCGGGAACCGGCTCTCGTAGCCGCGCACCCTTCTCGTCCGCGGCGTTCACCGCACGCCACGGAGCGCGTGGCGTGCCCACGTCCAGGCGGTCGGGTGGCTCCGCAGCTTCGACGGCAGGTCGGCGACCGGCTCCTGCACGGCGAGGGGCTCGCCCGCCAGGGCGCGCCCGGCGACCGAGACGATGGCCGGCAGGGCGGCCGCCACGTGCAGGTAGGGGTACGTGGCGAAGGAGTCGCGCGGCGTCACCGCGATCGTTCGCTGCGCGAGGATGCCGCCCGTGTCGATCCCGGCGTCGACGAGGTGCACGGTGGAGCCGGCGAGGTCCGGGCGCCCCTCGGCCAGCGCCCAGTACCCGCCGTGCACCCCCCGGTACGCCGGCGTGATGCCGGCGTGATAGTTGACCACCGGTGCGGTGAACGTTCGCAACGTCTCCGCCGAGATGATCCGAGTCCCGCAGACGACGACGACCGCTGGCTGAAGGCGCTCGACGACGGCTCGGGCCGATTGGTCGTTGACCGACGGCACCCGGTGGACCGCATGAAACGGTCCGTCGTCCAGGGAGAACTCCCGCTTGATCTCCTCGATCCGCGCCCGCCCGGTCCGCCGGAGCACCGGCACGACGAGCGCCAGGAACAGCGCCTGCCCGAGCACCGTGGCGGCGCCGAGCCGTCGGAGCCGGCGCCACAGGAGCCTTGTCCGGGGAACGGGGTCCTCGACGACCACCACCACGTCCGGGAAGTGCGAGCCCAGGCGGTGGTAGACGATCCGGCTGGCGTCACAGTCTGTGCACAACAGGACGAGCCGACCGCCTGTCGGTCGCGAAGGACCGGCCATGGCGCGGAGTGTACGGGTCGACGGCGCCGCGAGAGGGGCGCCGCCGCGAGGTCGGAGCCGGGACGGTGCTGAGAGTCCTAGGGGTTGCCGCGTACCCGCTGACGGCGGCCGCGACCCGGTACCGGCTGGTCCAGCTCATCGAGCCGCTCGCCGCCCGAGGGGTCCAGCTCGAGGTGGTGACCTTCCTCGACGACGCCACGTTCGCCACTCTCTACGACCGGTCGGCCTGGCCGTCGACTACCCGGGGCCTGCTCCGGGGCACCGCCCGGTTGTGCACGGTGCCGTGGCGTGCCCGGTCGACCGATGTGCTGCTCGTCCAGCGCGAGGCGGCGTTGGTCGGCCCACCGGTGGTCGAGCTCGCTGCCCGAGCGATCGGGCGCGTCCCACTCGTCCTCGACCTCGATGATGCCACTTACATCGGCCACACGAGCCCCATCTATGGCCGCGTCGCCCGGTTGCTGAGGTCGCCCGGCAAGGCCGACACCCTCATTCGCCGCGCCGCCGTGGTGACGTGCGGAGGCACGGTACTGGCCGACTATGCCCGCTCCCTCGGAGCACGTACGGCGATCATTCCCACCGTCGTCGACACCGATCGGTTCCGCCCGCGAACCGATGATCGGCTCCATCGCATGCCGGTCGTGGGTTGGGTCGGGTCCCACTCCACCTTTCCCTGGTTGGAGGCGCTCCTGCCGGCGCTCGCGCAGGTGGCGCTCCGCCGGCCGTTCCATCTCCGCGTGATCGGCTCGGGCCGGGACTCGTTCACCGTCGGCGAGCTCCACGTCGATTGCGTCCCGTGGACGCTCGGCGGTGAGGTCGCAGAGTTCCAGCAGCTGGACGTCGGCCTGTACCCGATGGCCGATACGCCTTGGACGGCCGGAAAGTCGGCGTTGAAGTCGGTCCAGTACATGGCGGTCGGCGTCCCGTTCGTCGCCAGCCCCGTCGGCGCCGCCGTCGAGGTCGGCGAGGCGGAGGTGACGCACCTGACGGCGACGTCACCGCAGGAGTGGCAGGATGCGCTCGAGCGACTCCTGGCGGACCCGGGACTGCGGGCCCGGTTGGGCGCCGCGGGCCGCGAGCACGCCGTGCGGCGCTACCACGTGTCCATCGTCGCCGACCGGCTGGCGGCGGTGGTCTCCGAAGCCGCAGCCAGCCGCGGTCAGCCTCCCAGAGGAGCGTCCGGCGGCACATCCGCGGGGCGGTGAGCGACGACGAACCATCCCGCCTCATCACGGGCGTTGAGCACCTCCAGACCGGCGCTCGAGAACCATCGGGCGATGTCCTCCCAGAGGTAGCGGGCCTCGAGCGGGGCGCTCAGCCGGTCGAAGGTGTCGAGCCAGAGACTGCGGAACGGCTTCGAGCGGTAGGCCGCCAGCGGGAGGTGCGACGCCCGCGTGAGCCCGGGAACGGCACGCCCCGGCAACACGAGCGTCACCCACAGGATGGCGGCGACCACGGCGCTGGCGGATCGCAGCGCCGGGTGCGGGACGCGCACGGTCAGCCTGCGCAGCGCTCGTGCCGCAGCGAGGCCGACGGCTCGCAGCCCCCTCGTCGTGGCCCGGCTGTAGACGTAGATCAGCAGGAACCCGTCCGGCTCGAGGAGCCGCACCAGCTCGGCGAACCCGTCCTCGGGATCGGGGAGGTGATGGAGCACCCCGAGGCAGGAGATGAAGCCGAAGGAGCGGTCGTCGAACGGCATGGACCGGACATCCGACTTGACGACCAGCGCGTTGGCGCTCGCCGAGAGGTTGTTGACTGCTGCCTCGACGGCCGCGGAGCCGTCCACCGCCGCGATCGCGTCCACGTGCCGAGCGGTGAAGTAGGTGAAGCGGCCCTTGCCGCAGCCGGCGTCGAGGGCGACGCGTCCATGTAGGCGGTCGAGGGGGACGTCTCGGAAGTAGACCTCCCAGAACTGCTCGTCCTCGGGATGGACCGCATCGAACCTCGTCCACTCGTACCCGAAGCTCGCCAACGTCCGTGCCACGTCGGGATCGGTTGCCGGCGACGAGGCGTCCAGATAGCCAGGGCGCGTCGACATGCGGTGCCCGTCCGGGCACCGCATGTCGACGTCGCCCGGGACGACACGCTGCCCGCACGCCGGGCACCGGAGACGCTCCAGGAGCCGAGCAGGGAGGTTCACCCCGCGTCGCCGTCCGCCTTCCACGCGGTGAGGTTCGTGGCGGGTGCGGGCGGCCGCCTCCGAGGCCCGAACTGCGGGCGTCGTGCGACGGGCGGGAGCGGGGCGGCCGTTACCATGGGCGCCATGTTGCTCCCGGCGGCACGGGCGACGCCAGCGGGCGCACGTCCCGACGGGCTGGCCGTGCGCGCCGACGACCGCAGGGCGGCGACGGGTCGTCGTCGGTGACCTGCGTCGGTATTTCCGGCCCGGCGTCGAGTCGAGGGCGGGGCGCCATGGCGGCTCCGTCCGCGGCGACCTCCTGAGCACCCGGTGCGTGCCGGCGGCGGGCCCGGTAGGCGGCGACATAGGGCGCCGGGATCGTGAGCGCACCCGGAGCAGCAGGCACGCCGTCGGGAGACGACCACGGGCGCCGTCGCCGGCTCCGGGTCCTGTGGGTCACCAAGGGGCTCGAGGTCGGCGGGATCGAGCGGCTCCTGTGCTGGATGGCGGCCGCCCGTGACGGCGCGAGCTTCGACTGCGAGGCCGCCTATGTCCTCGCTTGGGCCGGCACGCTCCACGACCAGCTCGGCGCCACCGGCGTGGCTGTCCACCGCCTCGGCGCCCGCAGCGAGCTCGATCCCCGGTGGGCGCTCAGGCTGCGCCGCCTGCTCGACGCCCGCCGTTTCGACGTCGTGCACTTCCACTCGCCCTACGTGGCCGGCGTCGGGCGCATGGTCGTGCGGTCGTTGTCGCCCGGCCGCCGCCCGCTGATGGTCTCGACCGAGCACAACGTCTGGAGCGACTACCCGGTCCCGACACGGGCGCTGAACGCGCTGACCACCCGCCTCGACGACGCCCACGTGGCGGTCTCCGAGCGGGTGCGGCAGTCGATGGCATCGGCGGTGCGGAACCGCGTCGACGTGGTGCTCCACGGCATCCCGCTCGAATCGGTGCGTGTGCACCGGTCGCTGCGGGGCGAGGTCCGCCGCGAGCTCGGCGTCGCCGAGGACCACGTGGTGGTCGGCACGGTGGCGAACCTGCGGGCCCAGAAGGGCTACCCCGATCTGCTCGAGGCGGCCCGCCGGCTGCTCGGCGACGGCCTCCCCGTCCGGTTCCTGGCCGTCGGCCAGGGTCCGATGGAGGAGGAGCTGCGACGGCTGCACGCCGCACTCGGGCTCGGCGACCGGTTCCGCTTCCTCGGCTACCGGGAGGACGCCGTCCACCTCCTGGCCGGCTGCGACCTGTTCGTGCTCGCCTCACGCCACGAGGGCGGCCCGCTGGCGGTGCTCGAGGCACTCGCCATGGGCCTGCCCGTCGTCGCCACCACCGTGGGCGTCGTCCCCGACGTGGTCACCGACGGCGTCGAGGGCATACTCGTGCCGCCGCGACGGCCGGACCTCCTCGCCGACGCGCTCGAGCGGCTGGTCCTCGACACCGGCCGGCGAGCGGCGATGTCGGCTGCCGCCCTACGGCGAGCCCACGACCTGGATGTGGTGTCGACTGTGCGGCACCTGGAGGAGCTGTACCGCCGCCTCGCGGCCCGCTGAGGGGAGGATACCGAGCGGTGCGTACCAGAAAAAATACGCAGATCGTCAGAGGCGGGCGTGGCCCCCCGCTCCGTAGTGTCGCCTCGACAACCACGAGGCGGAGGTGTTGGTCATGGAAACCACGGAGCAGACCCGCAGAGACTTCATCAAGAAGGGCGCCATGGTGGGCGGCGTCGCCTGGGCGGCCCCCACGATCCTCTCCATGAGCAGCGCCCATGCGCAGACCGCGCTGTACCAGTGCTGCCCGGACTGCCGGGCGGCCGCCACGGGACTCAGGGTCAACCTGCCGCTGGTCAACCCGGTGAGCTTCGGCGTCGCCACCGGTCCCAGCCAGACCTGCGCAGTGGTGACCAATGTCGGGAACGTCCTCGCCGCCGGCGTCGCCTGCGGGTCGGCGAACAGCGACCAGTGCACCGCCACCGGTGAGCTCGTCGCCAACCCCAACACGCCCGGCCAGCCGGCCAGCGTCAACGTGGGGGGCGTCGTCCTCATCACCGCGTCGGTGCTGCGGGGCCAGGTGCGCTGCGGCCCGAACGGGCTCGAGGGCTCGAGCACCATCGTGGCGCTGACCATCAACGGCAATCCGGTCACTCTGACCTCCAACTGCCAGAGCGTCATCAGCATCACGGGCGCCACCATCACCCTGAACGAGCAGACCTGCAACAACGGACGGCTCACCGTGCGCGCACTCCACGTGGTTGTCCCGGGCCTCGGGATCGACGTCGTCGCCGGCGAGGCGAGCGCCGGTGCCCCCGGGTGCACCTGCGTGGCGGCGCCCCGCTGCTGAGCTGAACCCGACAACTGACGACGAGCGACCCGGGCGGCGACCTGCCCGGGTCGCTCGTCCGCGTCTGATGCAAATTG
>Ga0247704_1000152_pt1 | contig 19665 bp, 14 predicted proteins | sample 41W_NmetaG_FD_189042 | JGI IMG/M metagenome (GOLD analysis project Ga0247704, IMG submission 189042) | Soil microbial communities from hillslope of Landscape Evolution Observatory, University of Arizona, Oracle, AZ, United States - 4-1-W_N | ecosystem: Engineered > Artificial ecosystem >...
CTGCTCGCCGCCCTGGCACCGCACGCAGTGATCGACGAGGGAGGCGAGACCCACCACCGGGCCGGAGGCCGGCCGGTGGAGGCCGGTGACGCCCTGGTGATGGCCACCAGCGGCACCACCGGGGAGCCCCGGGGCGCTGTGCTCACCCACGACGCCGTCGCTGCCGCCGCCGTGGCCACCAGCACCGCCCTGGCCGTCGATGCCGGGGCCGACCAGTGGTTGGCGTGCCTCCCGCTGGCCCACGTGGGCGGCCTGTCGGTGGTGACCCGGGCCCTGGTCACCGGCACCGCCCTGCGCCTCCTGCCCCGCTTCGACCCGGCCGCGGTCGCGGCGGCGGCGGCGGAGGGAGCGACCATGGTGTCCCTGGTCGTTACCGCCCTGGGCCGCGTCGATCCCTCGTGGTTCCGTACCGTCGTCGTGGGGGGGTCGGCGCCCCCGCCGGACCGGGCTCCCAACGTGGTGGCGACCTACGGCATGACCGAGTCCGGCGGCGGGGTGGTCTACGACGGGCGCCCCCTCGCCGGCGTCGGGGTCCGCGCCGTCGACGGTGCCCTCGAGATCCGGGGGCCGATGCTGCTCCGGGCCTACCGCGATGGCACCGTCCCCCTCGACGCCTCCGGGTGGTACCGCACCGGCGACGCCGGCTCGGTGGCGCCGGGCGGCACCGTGTCGGTGATCGGCCGGCTCTCGGAGGTGATCGTCTCCGGGGGCGAGAAGGTGTGGCCGGCCCCGGTGGAGGCGGTGCTGGCCCGCCACCCGGCGGTGGCCGAGGTGGCGGTCACCGGTCGCCCCGACCCCGAGTGGGGCCAGCGGGTGGTGGCGGTCGTCGTCCCCCGCCGGACGGGCTCGCCCCCCGTGCTCGACGACCTGCGGGCCCACGCCAGACAGCACCTCCCCGCCTACGCCGCCCCCCGGGAACTGGTCGTCGTCGAGGCGCTGCCCCGCACCACCCTGGGCAAGGTTCGCCGCCACCGGCTCCTGGCCCGGTGAGCGGGGCCGCCATCGCCCTGGGCGTACTCGACCAGTCCCCCGTGCCCGAGGGGACCGAACCGGCCGCCGCCCTGCACCACAGCGTGGCCCTGGCCCGGGCGACCGAGCGCCTCGGTTACCGCCGCTACTGGCTGGCCGAGCACCACAACACCGCCTCGCTGGCCGGCACCGCCCCCGAGGTCCTCGCCGCCCTCGTGGCCAGGGAGACCACCACCATCCGCGTCGGTGCCGGCGGGGTGCTCTTCCCCTACTACCGGCCCCTCAAGGTGGCCGAGTCGTTCCGTGTCCTCCACGCCCTGTTCCCCGGGCGCATCGATCTCGGCCTGGGCCGGGCCGCCGGCGCCGACGAGGCGGCTGCCGAGGCCCTGCGCCACGAGCCCGAGGCCCAAACCGACGCCGCCTACCCCGCACGGGTGGCCGAGCTGGCCGCCTACCTCCGGGCCGGCCCCGCAGAAGCGGCCGGCGCCTCCGTGCGGGCCCACCCCGAGAGCCCGGGCGCGCCGCAACTGTGGGTACTCTCCTCCAGCAGTTACGGCGCCGGCCTGGCCGCCGGGCTCGGGCTGCGCCTGTGCTTCGCCCACTTCGTCACGCCCGCCTTCGGGGCCCAGACGCTGGCCGGCTACCGGCGGCGCTTTCGCCCGTCACCTGCCTGCCCGGTGCCGGTGGCCGCGCTCGGCGTGTCGGTGATCTGCGCCGCCACCGACGCCGAGGCCGAGCGCCTGGCGGCCAGCGCCGACGTGTGGCGGCTCCGGCCCGAGGGTGCAGGGCGGGCTGGCCTCCCCTCGGTGGCCGACGCCGAGGCCCGGACCCTCAGTGCACTGGAGCGGGCGCAGCTGGCCCAGGACCGGGCCAAGCGGCTGGTCGGTGCCCCCGACCGGGTGCAGGCCGCCCTGTCGGCCCTGGCCGCCGACCACGGCGTCGACGAGCTGGTCGTGCTGACCGTCTGCCACGATCCCGCCGCCCGGCTGCGCTCCTACGAGCTGCTGGCCGAGGCCTTCGCCCTGGACCGGCCTGGGTAGCGTCGAAGGGTGAACCGCCTCGCCGACCAGGCCAGCCCCTACCTGCGCCAGCACGCCGCCAACCCGGTGGACTGGTACCCCTGGGGCGAGGAGGCCTTCGCCGCCGCCCACCAGCACGATCGCCCGATCCTGCTGTCGGTCGGGTATTCGGCCTGCCACTGGTGCCACGTGATGGCCCACGAGTCTTTCGAGGACGAGGAGACCGCCGCCGTGGTCAACGAGCTCTTCGTCAACGTCAAGGTCGACCGGGAGGAGCGGCCTGATGTCGACGCCCTCTACATGGACGCCGTCCAGGCCATGACCGGACACGGCGGCTGGCCCATGACCGTGTTCTTGACCCCCGAGGGGGAGCCGTTCTTCGGGGGCACCTACTTCCCCAAGCACGGCCGGGCCGGCCTGCCCGGCTTCGTCGAGCTGTGCCGGGCCGTCGACGACGCCTGGCGCCAGCGCCGGTCGGAGGTGCTGGAGCAAGCCGGGCGCCTGGCCGAGGGGCTGCGCCAGTCGGCCCTGGCCGCCGGCGACGGTGACCTGCCGGGCACCGAGCTGCTCGCCGGCGCCACCGAGGCCCTCCGCTCGCAGTTCGACCCCGACTGGGGCGGCTTCGGGCGGGCTCCCAAGTTCCCCCAGACCATGAGCCACGAGCTGCTCCTGCGGATGCACGACCGCACCGGCGAGCAGGCCGTGCTCGACATGGTCACCACGTCCCTCGACGCCATGGCCTCGGGCGGGATGTACGACCATCTCGGCGGGGGTTTCGCCCGCTACTCTGTCGACGCCTTCTGGATGGTCCCCCACTTCGAGAAGATGCTCTACGACCAGGCCCTGCTGGCCCGGACCTACCTCCACGCGTGGCAGGTGACCGGCGAAGCCCGCTACCGCCAGGTCCTCGACGAGACCATCGGCTACGTGCTCGCCGATCTCGGCGCCCCCGGCGGCGGGTGCTACTCGGCCGAGGATGCCGACTCCGAAGGCGAGGAGGGCCGCTTCTATGTATGGCGGCCCGAGGAGATCCGCGCCGCCTGCGGTGACGACACCGAGGCGGCGGCCGCCGCCATCGAGTGGTACGGCGTCACCAACGCCGGCAACTTCGAGGGGTCGAACATTCTGCACCGCCCGGTACGCGGCGATCTCATCCGCCCCCCGGCCGTGGAGCGGGCCCGCCGGGCCCTGCTCGGCGCCCGGGCCCGGCGGGTCCGCCCGGGCCTCGACGACAAGGTCCTCGCCGAGTGGAACGGGTTGTTCCTGGCCACCCTGGCCGAGGCAGCCGCCGCCACCGGCACGCCGGCGTGGCGTTCGGCGGCCGTCACCCTCGCCGAGTTCCTCGTGGCCAACCTGCGGGGCGGCGACGGCCGCTGGTTGCGCTCCTGGCAGGCGCAAACCGGCGCCCGCCACCGGGCCTTCGCCGTGGACCACGCCGCCCTCGTCGACGGCTTCACCCGCCTGGGCGAGTGCACCGGCGAGGCCCGGTGGATTGGTGACGCCCGGGACACGGCCGACGCCCTGCTCGAGTTGTTCTGGGACGACGAGCACGGCGGCCTGTTCACCACCGGCCACGACGCCGAGACACTCGTAGCCCGCCAGAAGGACGTGCTCGACAACGCCACCCCGTCGGCCAACAGCGCCGCCGCCGTGGCCCTGGCCCGCCTGGGCGCCCTCACCGGCGAGCCGCGCTACCGGGATGCAGCCGAGGCCATCGTGCGCCTGCTGGCCGTGCCGGCGGCCAACCACGCCACCGCCTTCACCCACCTCCTCGGCGCCGTCGACCTGCTGGCCGGGCCGCTCACCGAGGTGGCGGTGGTGGGCGACGTACCTGAGCTGGTGGAGGCGGTGCAGCGCCGCTACCGGCCCCGCAGCGTGCTGGCCTGGGGTCAGCCCTTCGCCTCCCCGCTGTGGGAGGGCCGCCAGGAGGGCCACGCCTACGTGTGCCAGGCGTTCACCTGCCGCCAGCCGGTCACCACGGCCAGCGACCTGGAGGGCCAGCTGGCCGGCGCCTGACGCCGGACGCGTGGGTCGCCGCCTGGGCAGCGGCTCGGCGGCCGCTTTGTGGTCGCTGCCGGACCGCCGGGGTGCAGAAGTGACCAGAAAGCGGGAGGAGGCGAGGTGGGGCGGCTACCAGTGGCCCCGGTGGACGACGTCGGCGAAGGGCCGGCGGGCCCGGCTGGCGGAGCGCCCCGGGGGATCGGGGGCGGGGTGGCCGAGAGCGACGCAGGCCAGGGCCCGGTGCCCGGCGGGCACGCCCAGGCTGGCCAGCACCGCCTCGGGGCGGGAGACGCTGAAGAGCAGGGCCCCGAGGCCCTCGTCGACGGCGGCCAGCAGCACGGACAGGGCCGCCATGCCCCCGTCGACCCACCACCAGGGGACGGACCAGCGGCCCGGGTCGGCCAGCGCGCTGCCGGCCTTGTCGGCTTCGGCGTAGCGCTCGTGGTAGGCGCCGGGGTGCACCACCAGCATCACCAGCACGGGGGCGGCGAACAGTCCCGGCCAACGGAAGGCGTCCCGGGCCCCGGGCTCGGGGAAGGCCTGGGCCCAGTAGCGCTCGGTCTGGTCCCGGCCCTCCAGCACCACCAGGTCGAGTCCCTGGCTGAAGCCGGCCGAGGGGACCCGGCGGGCGGCGTCGAGCACCCGGTCGACCACGGCCGCCCCGACGGGCCGCCCGTCGAAGGACCTGACCATCCGCCGCCGCCGCCGGACCTCGGAGAGCTCCACGGCGGGTGCCGTTACTCCAGGGCGGCGAGATCCTCCGCCATGGCCCACCCGAAGGCGATGAGGCAGTCGCCCCGGACGACGTCGAGGTCGGCGAAGAACTCGGCCACGGCGGCGTCGGTCGCCGCCGGGTCGGCGGCCTCGTGGTCGAGCACGCACGGCGGCGTGCCGTCGCCCACGGCCAGGAACTGCCGGTCGCGGTAGTCGCCGTCCACCCCGAAGCGCTTGGCCAGGCGCCGGCCCCAGGCCCGCTCCTCCCCCGTCGCCTTGTGGTCGGGACGGGGAACGATGTCGTGGAGGCGGGTGACGGCGCTGAAGGCGGCGAACCCGGCGGGATCCACCAGTCGGGTGCCCACCAGGACGTCTTCGTCCGGGAAGGCCAGCACCGCTCGCCGGAGTTGGTCGCCCATCATGGCCTTGAGCACCTGGTGGCGATCGGGGGTGCGGGCGATCGACGCCAGACCGATGAGCACGCTCGGGGTGCCACCGATGCGCTCCAGGGTGCAAAAGGAGAACCCCCGGACGGCCTCACCGTGGCGGGCGAGGGTGATCAGCACCCATTCTTCCCGCTGCTTGGACAGCATCCCGATGTCGAATCGGGCCGGGCCGTCGGTGCAGATGTCGCCCAGGTCCCCCAGCTCGGCATCGCTCAGCGACGTACAGTCCTTGGTCTCGACGTCGGTCGCCATGTTCGCCCCGATCACTCGATCTGCCTCCCGTGACCCCTCTAGTCCAGCGGGTGGACACCCCGTCGCGCAAACCGGCGGGCGCTCAGCACTCGATGACGGTGGCTCCGAAGCGGGCCAGGAGCTCGCCCCGCAAGCCGTTCGACTGGTCGACGGAGAACTCCGACGGCAGGCGCACCTGGCGGTCGTCGACCCGCACCAGCACGGGAGAAGCGCCGGGGTGGGCGGCCAGGAGCTGCTTGAGGGCATCCACCGCCTGCTCGTCGAGGGCCCGGGGCGGCAGGCGCAGGCACAGCGGCGGGTCGGCCCCGTAGCCCAGCTCGATCGGCGACAGCTCCATGCAGATGATCTTGGCCGGCTCCTCCCGCGTGTCGAGGCGACCCTTGACCGCCACCACGGCGTCCTCCGCCAGCAGCGAGCCGTAGTCGGCCATGGTGCGGGGGAAGACCATCACCTCGATGGCCGCCTGGAGGTCCTCGAGCACGAAGATGGCCATGAGGTCGCCCTTGCGGGTGTACTTGCGGGCCAGGTGGGTGACCACACCGGCGACAGTGCGCACCTCGCCGGTCTCGGAGGCTTCCCGCAAGTCGGCGATGGTGGCGTCGGTCCGCCGCCGCAGCAGGTGCTCCATGCCCATGAGGGGATGGTCGCTGACGTAGAGCCCGAGCATCTCCTTCTCGTAGGCCAGGCGCTGCATCTTGTCGAAAGTGAGCTCCGGTACCGGTACCCGCTCGTCGAAGGTGCTGTCGCTCCCGGGAGCGGACCCGTCGCCGAAGAGGCTCATCACGCCCTGCTGGCGCTCCCGGCGCCGGGCCAGGGCCTGGTCGATGATGCGGTCCATGGCCACGAGCAGCCCCCGCCGGGGATGGCCGAGCGAGTCGAAGGCCCCGGCTTTGATCAGCGACTCCACCGTGCGCTTGTTCAGCACCTGGGGGTCGACCCGCTCGCAGAAGTCGTAGAAGTCGGCGAAGGGCCCGCCCCGGTCGCGCTCGGTGATGATGAGCCCCACCAGGCCTCCGCCCACGTTGCGCACCGCCGACAGCCCGAAGGGGATGAAGCCGCTGCCGTCGTCGCCGTAGCGAGCGGCGAAGGCCGACAACGACTGGTTGATGTCGGGCACGAGCACGGTGATGCCCATGGCCCGGCACTCGTTGAGGTAGACGGCGGAGCGGTCCTGGTCGTCCTTGACCGACGTGAGCAGGGCGGCCAGGTACTCCACCGGGTAGTGGGCCTTGAGGTAGGCCGTCTGGTAGGCGACCAGCCCGTAGCCGTAAGAGTGGCTCTTGTTGAAGGCGTAGTCGGCGAAGGGCTCGATGATGTCGAACAGCGCCGTGCCCAGCTCGGACCCGAAGCCGTTGGTCTCGCAGCCGGCCACGAACTTCTCCCGCTCGAGGGCGATCATGGCCCGGATCTTCTTGCCGCAGGCCTTGCGCAGGTTGTCGGCCTCGGCAAGGGAGTAGCCGGCGAAGTGCTGGGCCACCCGCATCACCGACTCCTGGTAGATCATCAGCCCCTGGGTGTCGGCCAGCAGGGGCTCGAGCTCGGGGTGGAGGTAGGTGACGGGCTTGCGGCCGTTCTTGCGGTCGGCGTAGTCGTTGTGCATGTTGGCCGCCATCGGCCCGGGCCGGTACAGCGCCACCAGGGCGGCCACGTCGCCGAAGCTGGTGGGCGCCAGGCTGCGCATGAGCGAGCGCATGGGCCCCCCCTCGAGCTGGAAGACCCCGACCGAGTCGCCCCGGCGCAGCAGGGCCAGCGTCTCCTCGTCGTCGAGCGGGATGGCGTCGATGTCGAGCTCGACGCCCCGGCTCTCGGCGATCAGCACCACGGCGTCGCTGATGACGTCGAGGTTGCGCAAGCCGAGGAAGTCCATCTTCAGCAGGCCGAGCGCCTCCACCCCGTGCATCTCGTACTGGGTGACGATGGGGGCGTCCTCGGGATCGGTGCCGGCCTCGGGCTTGCGCTGGACCGGCAGGTACTCGGTGAGGGCCTCGTCGGTGATGACCACGGCGGCGGCGTGGATACCGTCCTGGCGGCGCAACCCTTCCAGGCCCTTGGCCACGTCGATGACCTTGCGGGCGTCGGGATCGGCCTCGTACATCTCCCGCAGCTCGGCCGCCGCCCGGAAGCCGCCGGTGTGCTTCTCGTGCTCGCTCAGGCAGGCCCACAGCGGGGTGTCACGACCCATCACCAGTGGGGGCATGGCCTTGGCCACCTTGTCGCCCACGGCGTAGGGGTAGCCGAGCACCCGGGCGGCATCTCGCACCGCGGCCCGGGCCTTGATGGTGGAGAAGGTCACGATCTGGGCCACCCGGTCCCGCCCGTAGCGCTCGGCCGCGTAGCGGATCATCTCGTCCCGGTAGCGGGAGTCGAAGTCCATGTCGATGTCGGGCATCTGCATCCGCCCGGGATTCAAGAAGCGCTCGAACAGCAGGTCGTAACGCAGCGGGTCGAGGTCGGTGATGCCCAGGCAGTAGGCCACGCAGCAGCCGGCCGCGCTCCCCCGGCCGGGACCGACGCGGATGTCCCGGCGCCGGGCGTAGGCGATGAGGTCCCACACGATGAGGAAGTACGACGAGAATCCCATCTCGGCGATGACCCCGAGCTCGTAGTCGAGGCGCTCGGTGGCCGCCGCCGGCAGCGTCTGGCCCCAGCGCCGGGCCGCCCCCTCGTAGGCCAGGTGGCGCAGGTAGGCGGCGTCGTCGGCGAAGCCCTCGGGAAGGGGGAAGGCGGGGAGGCGGGGCTTGCCGAACTCGATCTCCACGTCGGCCCGCTCGGCGATCCACAGCGTGTTGTCGCAGGCCGCCGGGACCTCGGCGAAGAGCCGGCGCATCTCCGCCGCCGACTTCAGGTAGTGCTGGTCACCCTCGAACTTGAAGCGGTCGGGGTCGTCGATGGTGCTGCCCGTCTGCACGCACAGCAGGGCGTCGTGGGCCACGGCGTCGTCCTGGTGGGTGTAGTGGCTGTCGTTGGTGGCCAGCACCGGCGCCCCGATGCGCTGGGCGATGGCGACCAGCTCGGGGTTGGTGCGGCGCTGGTCGGCCAGGCCGTGGTCCTGGAGCTCGACGAAGAGCGAATCCCGCCCGAAGATGTCCTGGAGCCGGGCCGCCTTGGCCGTGGCCCCCTCGACGTCGCCTCGCAGGAGGGCCTGGAGCACCACCCCGCCCAGGCAGCCGGTGGTGGCGATGATGCCGCCGTGGTGCTCGCCCAGCACCTCCCAGTCGACCCGGGGCTTGTAGAAGTAGCCCTCGAGGTAGGCCCGGCTGGAGAGCTTGAGCAGGTTGCGGTAGCCGACATCGTTCTCGGCCAGCAGCGTCAGGTGGTAGTAGAGCTTCTCGCCACCGTCGCTCACGCCCCCGCCGTCGTCGAGGCGCCCCCGGCGCCGGGGGCGCTCGTGGCGGCTCTCCCCCGCCATGTACACCTCGGTGCCCACCACCGGGTTGATGCCGGCGGTGCGGCACTCGGCGTAGAAGTCGAGGACGCCGTACATGTTGCCGTGGTCGGTGATGCCCAGCGCCGGCTGGCCGTCGGCGGCGGCGGCGGCCACCACCTCCGACACCCGGGCCGCCCCGTCGAGCATGGAGAACTCGGTGTGGGTGTGCAGGTGGGCGAAGCTGCTCGCCACGATTCGATGCGCCTCCCGGTGCTTGTCCACAAATCCACAGCCGCCTGTGGACGAGTTACAGTGCTGTTATTCGCCGACCATAATCCGTCGGCGGCGGTTCTGCTCGCCAGCGGGGTGCCGCTACAGGTAGGCGCCGCCCCCGGGGGGCTCGGGCGGGGCGGCCCCGGCGGGGGCGGGAAGGCCCCGCTGTTGCATCATCTCCTCCAGCTGGGCCCGGGCGGCCATCTGCTGGGCGAAGAGCGTGGCCTGGATGCCGTGGAAGAGGCCCTCCAGCCAGCCCACCAGTTGGGCCTGGGCCACCCGGAGCTCGGCCTCGCTCGGTGTCGGGCCCTCCAGGGGCAGGGTCAGGCGTTGGAGCTCGGCCCGCAGATCGGAGGAGAGACCCTGGGCCAGCTCCTTGACCGACGTCTCGTAGATCTCCTTGAGGCGGCCCCGGCTGGCCTCGTCCAGGGGGGCGTGGCGCACCTCCTCCAGGAGCTGTTTGGTCATCGAGCCGATGCGCATGACCTTGGCCGGCTGCTCCACCGACTCGGTCGCCGGCCGGCCGTCCACCCCGTCGCTCTGGGGGGGAGAGGGTGCCTCCTCGGGGGCAACGATGTCGGGTGGTGCGGGACCGTCATGCTCGCTCGTCATGGGACGATCCTGCCCCATGGACGCCCATCCATCACGCCGGCGGTACCGTGCCCCGTGGCCGCCCGGCTCGCCATCGGGATCACCATCGCCCTCGCCGCCCTGGGAGTCAGCGCCCCGGTCGCCGCCGGCCAGCCCGCCGGCGACCTGGCCGGCGAAGAGGTGGTCCGCCGGCTGGCGGCCGGTCAGACCGTCGATCTGCGGGGCGTGACGGTGACGGGGGACGTGGACCTGACCCCGCTCGGGATGGTGACCCGGCCGCTGCGCTGTCAGGATTGCCGGCTGGTCGGGGCCCTGCGCGCCCCCGACGTGGTCTTCCAGCGGACGCTCGACCTGAGCGGGTCGACGCTCTCCGGGCCCGCCGATCTGCGGGGGGCCACCTTCGAGGACCTGGCCCGCTTCGACGGCACCGAGCTCCTGGCCGAGGCCGACTTCACCGCCGCCCGCTTTGCCGGGGACGCCGCCTTCACCCGGGGCAGCTTCCGCACCGGTGCCTCCTTCGCCGCCGCCACCTTCGCCGAGCGGGCCGACTTCACCCGTCGCTGCTTCGCCGGCTGCGAGCGGCCCCCCTCGTGTGACGGGGCGCCGGGAGCCGACGGCGGCGTCGATTTCTCGGGGGCGAGCTCCGGCGAGGCCAGCTTCGTGCTGGCCCGCTTCGCCGACCAGGCCCGGCTGCGCGGTGTCGAGCTGGGCGGGGGCGCCCGCTTCCTCGGCGCCTGCCTCAACGAGGGCCTCGATCTCAGCCTCTCCACCAATGACGGGACCCTCAACTTCAACGGCGCCCTGGCCAGCGGCGTGGTCGACTTGAGCAACGTGGTGAGCTCGGGTTCGCTCTCGCTGGCCGGGCTCCGGGCCCTCGATGTCCCCGGGGAGTCCGGGCGGGTGCGGACCCTGAGCCTGGCCATGGAGCAGCTGTCGGCGAGCAGCCTGTCGATGGAGGTCAGCACCGTCGGGCACGTCCTGGGCCCCGACGTCCAGGAGGAGATCCTGGCCCTCATCGAGGAGACGGCCCAGGCCGACGACAACCTGGCCCTGGCCAACGACGCCCGATACGAGCGCCTGGTGCGCCAGAAAAGGGACGGCGAGTGGCGCCTGGCCGACCTGGTGCTCTACCGGGGCGTCGCCGGCTACCTGGTGCGGCCCTCCCACCCCCTGATCGCCTTCCTCGCCATCCTGGCCCTGGCCACCCTCGTCCGGATCGCCCGCCGGGGGCCGGCCGCCACCCCCACCGGCACGGGCACCGGTACCGAGGACCCGAGCCATCCCATCCGCCGTCGAGTGCTGGCCGCCGAGCAGGCGGTGACGGTCGTCTTCGCCAGCGTGGCCGCCAGCCTGTCGGTCGCCTTCCGTCCCACGCTCCGAGACGCCGGGCACCCCGAGGCCGACCGGGTCGGCTCCTACCTGGTCGTCGCCGCCCGCTGGGCCGAGTTCCTCGCCTACAAGGTCCTCCTGGCCGTCCTGTTGCTGACCCTGGCCAACTCCTACGTCGCCGTCCGCCAGATCATCGATGCCGTGTAACACTGGATCCCATGCCGTGCCGTCCTGGCCCGTGCGCCTTGCTCGTTGCCGCCCTCCTGGCCGGATGCTGGGGGTCGGACGGCAAGGTCGGCGAGCTGGTGGCCGTGTTCACCCAGCAGGCCGCCGTCGACGGCCAGACGGCCGGCGGCGGTGCCCCGCTGGAGCCGGGGGCGACGCTGGGGACCGATGCCACCGGCTCGGCCCGCTTCCGCATCTTCGCCCCTGTCCTGGACTGCCACCTGCTCTCGGCCTCGACCGTCGAGGTGAAACCGGGCGGTGGCGAAGCCTTCGAGCTGCGGGCGGGCGAGGTGGTCTGCGACCAGCGGGGCGGCTCTCCGGCCGCCATCCGCATCGGGGGCACCACCACCGAGCTGGCCGATGCCGCCGTGGCCATCGAGTACCGCGACGACAGGGCGACGACCAAGAGCCTGCGGGGCGATGTCAGCTTCGGGCCCGAGGGCGGCAACGAGGCGGTCACAGTGGAGGCGGGCAAGCAGGCGACCAGCGCCGAGGGCGGCGCCCCCGCACCGCCCCGGGCGTTCGACTACGACCAGCTGCCACCCGCTCAGCGGGAGGCGGCGCTCGACCTCGATCCCGACATCCTCGCCTCCAGCGGACACAGCCCGACCACCGGGACGGGCCCGGCACCAACGTCGACGACCACGACGCCGACGCCGACGCCGGCGACGGCCGGCGACCGCACCGTCACCTCCCAGGTGCGGATCCGGCCGCCACCAGCCCCCTGATCCCCACTGCGACGACCCCAGCGAGGGACCGCCTGGAGGCTGAGCGTCGTGGAGCGGCGCGCCGGCTCCAGGCGTGGGTGCGAGCCGGTGGCGGCGCGGTGGGCAACCGGTCCCCCGCCGGCCGTGGCCGGGGGGCGATCAGCCCGGTTGGGCCAGCAGGGGGATGAGCATCTCGTCGGCGGTGAGGGAGCCGTGGCGGGACTGGAGGTGGTAGGGGCCGGTGTCGGCGGGATCCGAGAACGCCACCGGGGAGCGGGAGGCCAGCACCACGTCGCCGAAGCGGCCGGCGGCCGCCTCGCTGACCTTGGGGCCGAACCACTCCTCGGCGACGACCCGCTGGCGGGTGCGCACCCAGGCGTCGTGGCCATGGCAGGCGCGGGCCGCCTCCAAGAGGTCCTCCTCGTGGCCGGGGCGGGCGTGGAGCCAGCGGAAGCGGCCCTCCCCCGAGAGCATCTCCACGTGGGCCATGACGTCGTCGTGGAGGCCGACCACGGCGTCGCCCACCTGGACCTGGCCGTGGTCGGAGGTGACGACGAGCACGGCCCCGGCGGGCAGGGTCGAGGCCAGATCGGCCACCAACCGGTCGGTGGCGGCCAGCTCGGCGTCGTAGTGCTCGCCCAGCCCGAACTCGTGCGCCACCTTGTCCACGCCGTCGTAGTAGGCGTAGACGAAGCTCTCGCCGTCGCGGAGCAGGCGCCGCACCTCGGTGGCCATGGTCGAGGTCACCCGCCAGCCGTGGAACCGCACGTCGGCCAGGTGGGCGGCGGTGAAACCGCTGCCGGAGAACTCGGCTCGGGTGACCACGGCCGGGCGCCGCCCCCCGAAGGCCGGCCGGCCCTGGATCTCGTCGGGGCGGATGGCATCGCGGGCGTCGCCCTCGGGCGTCTGCCAGCGCAGGACGTTCAACACATCGCCCCCGACGTTGATGCGGTAGCCCACCACCCCGTGCTCGCCGGGCGGGCAACCGAGCACCAGCGAGCTGAGGGCGGTGGCCGTGGTCGAGGGGGCCACGGTGGAGATGACGCTGCCCTGCATGCCCGCCAAGGTGGGGGCCAGGGCCCGGCGCTCGGCCAGCTGGCGGTGGCCGAGGCCGTCGAGCACCAGCAGCACCACCTGGTTGGCGCCCTCCACGGCAGGGGGCACCCAGGCGGGCAGCGGCCGCACCCGGTCCATCAGCACCGGGACCACGTTGCTCAGGCACCCCCCGGCGTAGTCGGGCACCAGCGGGTCCACAGCCGGCGGGTCCGCCTCTCCTCCCATCCCTGTAGTCCACCACCCCGGTAGCTGTCGTGCACATCGACCTCGCCAACCCCGGCCCGTAGCATTGACTCGGTGAAGGTCTCCACCCGCGGTGACTACGCCGCCCGGGCGCTGCTCTCCCTCGCGCTGCACCGCGAGCAGGGCAGCGGGCCCACCTCCGTGCGCGACATCGCCGACCGCACCGGCCTGCCCCAGCCCTACCTGGAGCAGATCCTCCTCGCGCTCAAGGGGGCCGGGTTGGTGCGCTCCAAGCGTGGGGTGGGGGGCGGCTACGTGCTCGCCCGGGCTCCGGGCGACATCACCATGGGCGAGATCGTCAGCGCCGTCGACGGCCCCATCGTGGCCGGCGACTTCGGTCGGCCCCACGAAGACGGGGCCTGCGACCACGAGGGTCAGTGCGTTCTGCTGGCCATGTGGGCCGACGTGGGCGACCACATGCGCCGCCACCTCGACTCCTTCACCCTCCAGGACTGCGTGGCCCGGGCCCGGGGCACCGCCGACACCACCGAAGTGAACCCCGCCGGCGGGTCGCCGGTGCCGCTCACGCCAGCTGGTCGAGGACCCGGCGAAGATCCTCCGCCAGCTCCGAGGAGTAGCTGAGCCGCTCGCCCGAAACGGGATGATCGAACGCCAGGTGCTCGGCGTGGAGGAACGGCCGGGGACAGACGATCCCCTCCCGGACTCCCCCGTAGCGGGCGTCGCCCACCACCGGGTGGCCGATGGCACCCAGGTGGACGCGGATCTGGTGGGTCCGCCCCGTCTCCAGGCGGCAGCTGAGCAGCGAGGCCGGCTGGGGCGAGTCGAAACGGGTCCGGACGCGGTAGCCGGTCCGGGCCGGCTTGCCCCGGCTGGAGACCGACATGCGGGTCGGATCACGCCGGGAGCGGCCGATGGGCGCATCCACCTGCCCGTGGGGGGGCTCGGGCCAGCCCCAGACCAGGGCGGCGTAGCGACGGCTTACGCTGCGCCCGGCCAGCTGCGCCACCAGGGAGGCGTGGGCCGGCGCCGAGCGGGCCACCACCAGCAGGCCCGAGGTGCCCTTGTCGAGGCGGTGGACGATCCCCGGGCGGGCCGGGTCGCCCACCCCGGCGAGGTCAGGGAAGCGGGCGAGCAGACCCTGCACCAGAGTGCCGCCCGCGTTGCCGGCCCCGGGGTGCACCACCAGTCCTGCGGGCTTGTCGACGACGAGGACATCCCCGTCGGCGTAGACCACCTCCACCTCCACGCCCGGGTCGGCGACCGGCTCGGGATCCGCCCGGCCGGGGAGCTCGACGTCGATGGAGCTCCCGCCGGTGACCTTGGTGGAACGGGTGGTGACCGTACGCCCCGAGAGCCGGACGGCACCGGCGGCGACCAGCCCGGCCACGCTGGCCCGAGACAGCCCGGTCATGAGGGCGACGACCCGGTCCACCCGCTCACCGTCGAGGGCGTCGGGGATGAGCTCCTTCACCGGTGGGACCCGGCCGGGGCGGGCTCCCCGGCGGCGTCGACGCCCGGGTCCCGCCAGGCGGTCACCATCAGGGAGAGGGCACCGAGGGTGATGGCCATGTCGGCCACGTTGAACACCGGCCACCATTGCAGATCGACGAAGTCGACCACCGCTCCCCCGAGGAACCCGGGGCCGTCCCGGAAGGCCCGGTCGGCCAGGTTGCCGACCGCCCCGCCGAGTACCAGGCCGAGGCTCACCCGGGCGCCCCGCCCCCGCAGCGTGGACCCGGCCCGGGCCAGCACCGCCACCACGGCCACGGCCACGATGGCGATGATCGGCCCGAAGCGGGAGCCGAGCCCGAAGGCGGTTCCCCGGTTGAACACCAGGCGCAGGCGCAGTGTCCAGACGAGGTCGATGGCCGGGCGCGCCTCGAGGGTGGCCAGCGCCCACCACTTGGTGGCCTGGTCGAGGACGACCACGGCCGCCGCTACGCCCGCCACCAAGACCCAGGGCGGCGACCGGTGACGGCGGCCGCCGGGGTCGGGCCCGTCAGCGACGGCTGAGACCCCCGCTCTTGCAGCGGACGCACAGGGCGGCGTGGGGCAGGGCTTTCAGGCGCTCCTTGGGGATGGGCTCCCCGCAGCGGTCGCAGACGCCGTAGGTCCCCTTGTCCATGCGGGCCAGGGCCTCGTCGATCTCCTGGATCGACGCCAGTGCCTGGGCCGACAGGGCCAGATCCCGCTCCCGCTCGACGTTCATGGAATCGCCCTGGCCCGACTCCTCGTCGAACTGGACGTCGCCTGGTTCGCGGTCCTGGGCCAGCTGGTCGGCTTCGGCCCGCAGCGTCGTGGCCGATCGGGTGTAAGCCTCGCGCTCGGCCACCAGCGCCTTGCGCTGGGCCTCCACGAAACGATCGGCCACGCCGGTGGCCTTGGCCTTGGCGCCCGGGCCCTTGCTCTTGGCCGGTCGCTTGGTGGACTTCGCCGGGGACTTGGTTGCAGTGGTCTTGGTCGTCGGGCCGGCGGTGCCGGCCTTGGTTGCTCTGGGCATAGCCTGGCCTCCCTGCGGCTGGGAGCCGCCGAGGCTATCGCCCGCCGCCACCAGCGGCAACGCGCTCCGCCCCGTCCGCACCCGCCCCGGAGCGTATCGACCGGTACACGGCGGGCCCGCTCCCCTACCCTGGCGCCATGCCCTTCGGTCCCGTCGAGCCCCTGGATCTCGTTGCCCTCGAAGCTCGGGTGCTCGAACGGTGGGCGGCGCTGGACGTGATCGGCCAGGTGCGCAGCCGGCGCAAGGACGGCGAGCCGTGGATCTTCTACGAGGGACCGCCGACGGCCAACGGGCGCCCCGGCCTCCACCACGTCTGGCCCCGGGTCTTCAAGGACCTCTACCCCCGGTTCCAGACCATGCGGGGGCGCAACGTCCCCCGCAAGGGCGGCTGGGACTGCCATGGCCTGCCGGTGGAGCTTGAGGTGGAAAAGGAGCTGGGACTGCGATCCAAGCAGGAGATCGAGGCCTACGGCATCGCCGAGTTCAACGCCCGGTGCCGGGCCTCGGTGTCGCGCTACGTGGAGGACTTCGTCACCCTCACCCGGCGCTCGGGGACCTGGATCGACACCGACGACGCCTACTGGACCCTGTCGCGCGACTACATGGAGTCGGTGTGGTGGCTGGTCCGCCAGCTGTGGGACAAGGGTTTGCTTTACGAGGGCCACCGGGTCAGTCCCTACTGCCCCAGGTGCGGGACGGCCCTGTCGTCGCACGAGATGGGCCAACCCGACGTCTACCGCCAGGTCAGCGACCCGTCGGTCTACGTCCGTTTCCCCCTGGTCGACGACGACGCCGATCTGGTGGTGTGGACCACGACTCCCTGGACGCTGGTCTCCAACGTCGCCGTGGCCGCCGGTCCCGAGCTCGGCTACGTGCGGGTGCACGAGCCCGAAGGCCGGGACCTGATCATGGCCGAACCCGCCGCCGAGCGCTTCTTCGGACCCGACGCCCCCTACGACGTCGTCCAGCGCCTGGCCGCCGCCGACCTGGTGGGGCGGCGCTATCGGCGGCCCTTCGAGCTGCTGGAGCTGGCCGGCGACGACGCCCGGCGGGCCGAGCGGGTGGTGCCGGCCGCATGGGTCAGCACCGACGAGGGCTCGGGCCTGGTCCATCTGGCCCCCGCCTTCGGCGAGGACGACGCCGCCGTGGCCCGGGCCGAGCACCTGCCGGTGCTCAACCCGGTGGGGCCCGACGGCACCTTCGACGAGCGGGTCGCACCGTGGGCGGGGGTCCCGGTGAAGCAGGCCGACCGCGCCATCATCGACGACCTGTCCCACCGCGGCCTGCTGGTGCGCGAGCAGGCTCACCTCCACAGCTACCCCCACTGCTGGCGCTGCTCCACGCCGCTGATCTACTGGGCCAAGACCTCGTGGTTCGTCCGCACGGCCGAGCGCCGGGGCGAACTGTTGGCCCAGAACGAGCGCATCGCCTGGTACCCCGAGCACATCAAGCACGGCCGCTTCGGCAAGTGGCTGGAGGGCAACGTCGACTGGGCCCTCTCCCGGGACCGCTACTGGGGCACGCCGCTGCCCATCTGGCGCTGCCCCCAGCGCCACGACACCTGTGTCGGCTCGGTCGACGAACTGGCCCAGCTGGCCGGTGCCGATCTGAGCGACCTCGACCTGCACCGTCCGGATGTCGACCAGGTCACCATCGCCTGCCCGGCCGAGGGCTGCGGCCAGCGGGCGTCTCGCCTGGCCCCGGTGCTCGACGCCTGGTTCGACTCCGGTGCCATGCCCTCGGCCCAGTTCCACTTCCCCTTCGACGGGAACGACGCCGATCCCCCATCGTTTCCCGCCGACTTCATCTGTGAAGCCATCGACCAGACCCGCGGCTGGTTCTACTCCCTGCTGGCCGTCAATGCCCTGGTCTTCGGGAGCACCCCGTACCGCAACGTGGTGTGCCTCGGCCTCATCGTCGACGGCGAGGGCCAGAAGATGTCCAAGTCCCGGGGCAACGTCATCGACCCCGGCCACGTCTTCGACACGGTGGGGGCCGATGCCCTGCGTTGGTACTTCTTCTCCGCCGGCCAGCCGTGGACCCCCCGGCGGGTCTCCGAGGACGGCATCCGGGAAGCGACCCGCCAGACGCTGGTCACGCTGTGGAACGTCTTCTCCTTCTTCGCCACCTACGCCGACCTCGACGGCTACGACGCCGCCGAGGCGGCGCCCGAACCCACCCACCTGCTCGACCGCTGGGTGCTGGGCGAGCTCGGCGCCGCGGTGGAGGGGGTCACCGCCGCCCTGGAGGACTTCGACGCCCTGACCGCCACCTCCCGGCTGGCCACCTTCGTCGACGACCTGTCCAACTGGTATGTCCGGCGGTCCCGGCCCCGCTTCTGGCGGTCCTCGGACCGGGCCGCCCACGCCACCCTCTACCACTGCCTGGTGCAGGCCGCCCAGCTCCTGGCCCCCTTCTGCCCCTTCCTGGCCGACGAGCTGTGGACCCGGCTCACCGGCGAGATCTCGGTGCATGCCTCGGACTGGCCCCGAGCCAGCCATCCACCCTCTCCGGCCCTCGCCGGGGAGATGGCATCGGCCCGCCGCCTGGTCGGACTCGGCCGGGCGGCCCGGACCGATGCCGGGGTCAAGGTCCGCCAGCCCCTGCGGCGGGCCCTGCTCCTGCACCCGGGGGCGGAGCTCGGCGACGACATCCGCCGGGAGATCGCCGAGGAGCTCAACGTCAAGGCGCTGGAGGACATCGACGCCCTCAGCGGCCTGGTGCGCTGGAGCGTCGTGCCCAACTTCGCCGCCCTGGGGCCGCGCCTCGGGCGCCGGGTCAACGACGTCAAGGCGGCCCTGGCGGGGGCCGACGGCGACGCCCTGCGCCGCCAACTCGAGGATCAGGGCTTCGTCGAGGTGGCCGGCGAGCGGCTGGTTCCGGCCGAGGTCGAGGTCCGGGCCGAGCGCCAGTCCGACATCGCCCTGGCCCAGGACGGGACCTGGGCCGTCGCTCTCGACCTCGACCTCGACGACGACCTGCGCCGGGAGGGCACGGCCCGGGAGCTGGTGCGGGCTCTCAACGACCTGCGCCGGGAGCAGGACTTTGCCATCGCCGAGCGCATCGACGTCAGCCTGGCCACCTCCGACCCGGCGGTGCGGGCCGCCGTCGAAGCCCACGGGGACGCCATCGCCACCGAGGTGCTGGCGACCTCACTCGAGCTGGTCGACGAGGAGTTGGCCGCCGGGCTGGAGATCGACGGGGCGCCGGTCGGTGCCCGCCTCTCTGCGGCTCGCGGAGGTGTCTGAGCGGTTAGCGGCGGGCCGCCGACTTCTTGGCCGACCGCTTCTTGGTGGTGGCCTTCTTGGCCGCCGCCTTCGTGGTGGCCTTCCGGGCCGGAGACTTCTTGGTGGCGGCCTTCTTGGCCGCCGCCTTCGTGGTGGCCTTCCGGGCCGGAGACTTCTTGGTGGCGGCCTTCTTGGCCGGAGACTTCTTGGAGGTGGCCTTCTTGGCCGCCGCCTTCGTGGTGGCCTTCCGGGCCGGAGACGTCTTAGTGGCGGCCTTCTTGGCGGCGGACGTCCTCTTGGTCGACCGCTTGGCCGGGGCCTTGCGCACGGGCGCGCTCTCCACCCCCAGCTCCCGGTCGATGGCCGTCAGCACGGTGATGCGGTTCGACCCCCGTCGCTCGGCATCGCGCACTTCCTCGAGCTCCTCCTCGGTGAGCTGGGGCAGTACCTTGCGGATCTCCGGGACCCGGAGCCCGTCGTAGTTCTCGATCGGGAAGATGTCTGCGTCCTCGGTCCCGCCGGCCGGTTCCGTCTCGCCGGCCCCGGTGGGTGCCGGCTCCCCGCCGGTTCCGTCCCAGCCCTCGTCCGGAACCGGCCAGTCCCCGTCCTCGGCGACGCCCGGGGCCGCGGGCTCGCCTCGCAGCTCGGCCAGGCGCTCGACGATCGCCGCCCGGTTCTTGGTGGCCCGCTCGCGCTCCTCGACCACGTCGAGCTCGTCCTCGTAGAGCTCGGGCAGCAGCGGCAGGATCTCGCCCACCGTCAGCTCGTCGTAGTCCTCGATGGGG
>Ga0247704_1000154_pt1 | contig 19516 bp, 20 predicted proteins | sample 41W_NmetaG_FD_189042 | JGI IMG/M metagenome (GOLD analysis project Ga0247704, IMG submission 189042) | Soil microbial communities from hillslope of Landscape Evolution Observatory, University of Arizona, Oracle, AZ, United States - 4-1-W_N | ecosystem: Engineered > Artificial ecosystem >...
GTCCGGGCCCGGGTGACGGTGCCCGCCGACGCCGGCGAGGCGGCGGTGGAGGCGGCGGTGCGGGCCGACCCTGCTGTGCTCGCCGCCCTGGCCGGGCGGGAGGTCCGCCGGGTCGTGGTCGTCCCCGGCCGCCTGGTCAACCTGGTGGTGTAGCCCTGCCCGCCCGGCGGCTGGCCCAGGCCGGCTTCGTGGCCGCCGAGCTGGCGCTGTTCGTAGCGGTGGCGACGACCGTCGAAGGCCCGACCATCCAACGAATGGACGACCCGGTCGCTGTGGGAGCGACCGCCACTTGGTGGGCCTCCCCGGCGCTCGGCCTCTTCGGCCACCGGAGCTGGGCGGGCACCCTGGTCAGCGGCGTGGCCTTGCTCGTGGCCAGCGCCGCCAGCCTGGTCACCATGTACACCAGCGAGGGCTCGACGGTCGGCATCGGCTTGCTCACCATCCCGGTGATGCGCTGGTTGCTGGCCGTGGGTCTCGCCCTCGGGGCCTGGGCGATCTCCCGCATCCGGGTGCCCTGAGCTCCACGGCTCTGTGACCACGCCGCTCTGGGGGCGGTTGGTTTGCGCAGACTTCGATCGCCGGGTGGCGGCTGGTAGCGTGAGCGAGCTTGATGGGGCCGTAGCTCAGTTGGTAGAGCGCATCCATGGCATGGATGAGGTCGCGCGTTCGATCCGCGTCGGCTCCACTCTCGTAGGTCTTCGATCACTCTTCGTGAGGCTGACTCATCGCCGGCGAGGGTTGGCTCCACATCACTCGCCGAGGCTCACGCCTCCCCCGATGGCTCCTCGCGCCCCCGCTTGGTCTTCAGCGGCCCCCGGTCGCCCGTCGGCGGCCGGCACTATTGACGATGTAGGCTACAGCCACATGCGGCGCACTCAGATCTACATCACCGAGGAGCAAGAGCGCCTGATCGCCGGCCAGGCGGCTGACGCCGGCGTCCCCAAGGCTGCGGTGATCCGTCGGATGCTCGACCAGGCACTGGGGCTCGACGGTGGCGCCACCGAGCGGCGGGCGGCGATCCTCGCCACTGCCGGGATCCTGGCTGACGCCGAAGACTGGCCGGAGTGGCTACGTGGCGTCCGGGGATCGGGCGCTGACGCACGGCTCCGCCAGCTCGATGGATGAGCCTGCTCTTCGATTCCACCGTCCTGATCGCCCACCTCCGAGGTGCGCCTGAGGCCACCGAGCTTCTCGTCGAGGCGACTTCGACGTCAGCCTTGGCCAGCGTGGTGTCCCGAGCCGAGATCGAAGGTGGCATGCGATCGGACGAACGGCGAGATGTCGCCAGGCTGTTCCGCGGGCTCGAGCTGGTTCCGGTCTCTGACCCCATCGCCCGGCGCGCCGGCGTCCACCTCCGGCGGTTCCGGCGCTCACATCCCGGCGTCGACCTCGCCGACTACCTCATCGCCGCCACCGCCGAGGAGATGGGGGTTGAGCTGGCGACGCTCAATGTCAAGCACTTCCCCATGTTCCCGAAACTCCTGCCACCCTGGGTCTGTTGAACTTGGCGCTCGACGCCCTGGCGGATCTCCCCCCTCGCCGGGTGAGGACTTGGGGCCCGTCTCGCTGCCCGATCGACAGGCCGCCTCGTCGTCGATCACCAAGGAGGCTGAGGCTGCGCCCGAGCGCGGCGCCGGCCCCGCACCTACGGCCCGGTCGGCAGCGCGGGGAGGACGTCGGCCACGAACTCCTCCATGCGGGCGCGGCCCTCGCTCGGCCACGAGCAGATGAGGTACCCCACCCCGGCCCGATGGTGGGCCTCGGCCGTGGCCCGGACCTGGTCCCAGGGCTCGGACAGCGACAGGTTGGTGGCCTGGAGGATGCTGGCCGGGTCGCGCCCCGAGGCCTCGGCGGCGGCGGCCACGATGGCCCACTTGCGCTGGCGCTCCGCCCCGCTGGCGTGGGAGTGCCAGGCGTCGGCCACCCGGCCCACCAGGGGCAGCATGCGCTGCTCGCCCTTGGCCCCGATCCAGATTGGCGGGTGGGGCCGCTGCAGGGGCCGGGGGTGCAGGGTGGCCCCGTCGAGGCGGGCGTAGCGGCCCTCGAAGCTGGCCCCGTCGGCGGTCATGAGCAGGTGCAGCACCTCGAGGGTCTCCTCCAGGCGGTCGACCCGGGCGCCGGCCGGGGGGAAGGCGAAGCCGAGCTGGCGGTGCTCGGTCTCGTACCACCCGGTGCCGATGCCGAGCTCCAGGCGCCCCCCGGAGATGTGGTCGACGGTGAGCGCCTCGGCCGCCATCAGCGACGGGTGGCGGTAGGTCGCCCCGGTGACCAGGGTGCCGAGGCGGATGCGCTCGGTGGACGCCGCCAGGCCGGCCAGGAGGGTCCATCCCTCCAGGCACGGGCCCGGACCCTCGCCGTAGAGGGGCGTGAAGTGGTCGAAGATCCAGGCGCCCTCGAAGCCCACCTCCTCGGCGAAGCGCACCCGCTCGACCAGCTCCGGCCACTCCACCCGGTGCTGGTCCGTCTCCATGCCGTAGCGCACGGCCTAGGTGACTCCCGGCCCGTCCCCGTCGGAGGCCACCGAGGAGACGGCCCCGAGGCCGCCGTCCCAGCGCACCCGGGCCACGTCGCCCCACAGGCGCTCCAGGTCGTAGTAGGCCCGGGCCTCCTCGGAGAACACGTGGACGACGATGTCGCCGTAGTCGATGAGGATCCAGCGGGCGTCGTCGGCGCCCTCCATCCGCAAGGGCGCTCCCCCTCCCGCCCGCCGCAGCTGCTCCTCGACCTCCTCGGCCACGGTGCGGGCCAGGCGGGGGTTGGAGGCGGTGGTGACCACGAAGTAGTCCACGATGGCCAGCACCGGTCCGACCTCGAGGACCACGGTGTCGAGGGCCTGCTTGGCCGCAGCGGCCCGGGCCGCCAGGCGGGCCCGCTCGGCGCTGGAGGCGTCGCCGGTCAGGACGTCGTGCTCCTCGGCGAGCTCCCTGACCCCATCTGGCCGACATGGTACAGACCCCGGCGCCGGATGACGTGGACCACCGGCGGGCTCACCAGCCAGTCCAGGGGCCGGCCGTCGGCGACCCGGGCCCGCAGGTCGGTGCTCGAGACCTCCAGGCGGGGCACCTCGACCAGCCGGTGCTCCCACCCGGCGGGTGGGGCGTCGGCGCCGGCGCCCGGCCGGGTGACCACCACCAGGGTGGCCAGGTCCCGCACCTCGTCCGCTCGCTCCCAGGTGGGGATGAGGGCGGCGGCGTCACTGCCGAGGAGCAGGCACAGCTCGGTGCCGGGATGGCGCCGGGCCAGCGTGGCCAGGGTGTCGGCGGTGTAGGAGGTCCCCCCGCTGCGGATCTCGATGTCGCTGGCCACCAGCCCCTCCACGTCGGCCACGGCCGCCTCCACCATGGCCAGGCGGTCGGCGGCCGGGCTCACCGGCAGGTCGGCCTTCTGCCAGGGATCGTTGGCCACCACCAACAGCACCCGGTCCAGGCCCAGGTCGTGGCGGACGTTGACCGCCGTGACCAGGTGGCCGACGTGGATGGGGTCGAAGGTGCCGCCGAAGACCCCGATGCGCTCAGCCACCGGCGGCCGGTCCGCCGGCAGGGCGGTAGGTCCAGTCGGGCTGCTTGCGCTCCTGGGCCCGGTCGTAGACCACCCGCCCGTCGGCCAGGTCGTCGATCTTGGGCATGACGTAGGGCCGGCGGGGCAGGGGCCGGCCCTCTAGGTGGGCGGTCACGTCCTCGGGGAAGTGGCGCAGGATCGAGCCCACCACCAGCTGCTCCTCCACCGGGAGGTAGCAGCGGTTGGAGTCGGTGACCGTCTCCAGCCGGCGCCCGATGGTGGCCACGTCGGCCTCGCTGCCCAACCCGGCCAGGATGCGCTCCAGGTGGCTGGTGATCTCGCCGGTGCCGAACTTGCAGGCCGGGCACTGCCCGCAGGACTCGACGTAGAGGAAGCGGGAGAACATGGCGGCCACGCAGGCCAGGTCGGCGGTGTCGTCGTAGACGATGAACCCGCACGAGCCCAGGCCGCTGCCGATGCCCTCCAGCCCCTCGTAGCTCATGGGCACGTCGAGGGCGTCGCCGGGCACCACGGCGTTGGCCACCCCGGAGAAGACCGCTTTGATGCGCCGCCCCGGTGCCACCCCGCCGGAGACCTCCTCGATGACCTCCCCGAGGGGCCGGCCCAGCTCCACCTCGGCCACCGCCGGGCGGCGGACGTCGCCCACCACCGTCACCACCACCGAACCGGGCGACGCCTCGGTGCCGAGGGAGCAGTGCCACTCCGGGCCCCGGGCCAGGACGTGGGTGACGGTGGCCAGGGTCTCCACGTTGTTGACCAGGGTGGGGTTGGAGCGCCCGGGGTCGTCGTCGTCGCTCGGGTCGTCGTCGGGACCGAAGCCGAAGGCCGGCGGGCGGGCCGACCAGCCCAGCTGGGGGGCGGTGGCGAACAGCCCGTGGACGTAGGGGGGGAGCAACCGGGGCAAGGGGGCCTCGCCCTCGATGGCCGACAGGAGCCCCTTCTCCTCCCCGTAGAGGTAGTGGTCGGGCCCGGTGATGAGGTTGATGGGCACGTCGCCGGCCAGCCCGGCGCCGGCCATCTCCTCCAGGGCCCGGGAGACCGCCGCCACCTCGGGCTCGAAGCGCTCCTTGAGGCACACATAGGCGGCCCGGGCGCCCACCGCCAGGGCGGCCACGGCCACGCCCTCCACCACCTGGTAGGGGTCCCGGCGCAGGATGGCCCGGTCCTTGAAGGTCCCGGGCTCGCCCTCGGCACCGTTGCAGACCACGAACCGGTCGCCGGCGGTGTCCTCCCGGCGCAGCCCCGACCACTTGCGCCCGGTGGGGAAGCCGCCGCCCCCACGGCCCCGCAGACCCGATAGGCTGACCTCCTTGACGGTGCCCCCGGGCCCCAGCGAGCGGGCTCGGGATATCGCTTGGCCTCCGCGGCGCGCTTCGATGTAGTCTGCGATCGAGGTCACCGCCTCCGCCGGCAACAGGACAGGCTCAGTGCTCATGTCCCCATGCCTACACCGGGCGGCGGTGAGGCGTCACCCCCGAGCCTGATGGGTAGATCTCGTCCAGATCGGGAACGTCCAAGAGGCCTCGGTCGTCCGTAGAACACAAGGCAAGGCACGCCTCGCCCGCACGGCGGGGCGATTTCCCCAAGGCTCGTCATTCCCTCCCCAAACGGGAATGACCGCCTCGTCACTTCGGTTGGAACGGGTACAATGAGAGATTCAGTAGGACAATACCTCCACGAGATCGGGTTGGTGCCACTGCTCAACGCGGCCCAAGAGCGCGAGCTGTCCCAGAAAGTCGAGGCCGGCCGCGCCGGCCAGGCCCGCCTCGACGGCGACGAGCCCCTGACCCGGGCCGAGAAGGTCGAGGCCAAGCGGGCCGTGCGCGAGGCGGCCCGGGCCCGGGACTACTTCATCCGGGCCAACCTCCGCTTGGTGGTGAGCATCGCCCGGCGCTACCCCCTGCCGCCCGGGATGGACCTGCTCGACCTCATCCAGGAGGGCAACCTCGGCCTCGAGCATGCCGTCGAGAAGTTCGACTGGCGCAAAGGGTTCAAGTTCTCCACCTACGCCACCTTCTGGATCCGCCAGGCCATCGGCCGGGCCCTCGACCAGAAGGCCAACCTGGTGCGCCTGCCGAGCGAGCGCTCGGCCCAGCTGCGGGCCGCCCTGCGGGCGGTGTCCGGCGAGGGCGACGAGCTCGACGACGAGCTGGCCAACCTGCACCGCCTGGCCACCCCCACCAGCCTCGACCGCACGGTGGGCGACGACGGCGAGCAGGAGCTGGTCGACCTCCTGCCCGACTCGCTGCCCGGCCCCGAGGCGGTGGTGGTCGAGCAGATGCAAGAGGAGATGGTCACCAGCCTGCTCGACCGCCTCGAGCCCCGGGCCCGGGTGGCCGTCGAGCACCGCTTCGGCCTGGCCGACGGCCAGAAGCACAGCTTCCGCGAGGTCGGCGAGATCCTGGGCGTCACCGCCGAGGCCGCCCGGCGCATCGTCAAGCGGGCCGTCGACGAGCTCAAGATCGACGCCGAGGCCATCGCCGCCGCCTGAGCATCCCCGTTCTCGGCGCGATCCGCACCCTGTATCGGGTGCCAGACGCGCCGAGAACGGGAAAATGCTCGGTGCGCCCGGCAGCGGTGCCGTCCTAGGATGATTCCCATGCCCCCCGCTTGGTCGCCGGAACTCTGGCGCGAGATGGTGGCCGCTCAGCAGCCGGAGTGGCCCGACGAGGCCGCCCTCGACCTGGTCCTCAAGGAGCTGGCCACCTACCCGCCGCTGGTTTTCGCCGGGGAGGCACGGGCCCTGGCGGGCAGCCTGGCCGCAGTGGCCGACGGGAGAGCCTTCCTCCTCCAAGCCGGTGACTGCGCCGAGTCCTTCGAGGCGTTCTCGGCCGACACCATCCGCGACAAGCTGCGGCTCATCCTCCAGATGGCGGTGGTGCTCACCTACAGCTCCGGTGTTCCCGTGGTCAAGGTGGGCCGCATCGCCGGCCAGTTCGCCAAGCCCCGGTCGTCGCCCACGGAGCGTGTGGGCGACCTCGAGCTGCCGTCGTTCCGGGGTCACATGGTCAACGACATCGCCCCCACCGCCGACGCCCGGGTGCCCGATCCCCGCCGCTTGATCACCGCCTACCACCAGGCGTCGTCCACCCTCAACCTGCTGCGGGCCTTCACCAAGGGAGGCTTCGCCGACCTCAACCGGGTACACGCCTGGAACCAGGAGTTCGTCTCCTCCAGCCTCGAGGGCCGCCGCTACCGGACCATCGCCGACGGCATCGAGCGGGCCCTGCGCTTCATGGCCGCCTGCGGGATCGACCTGGAGGCCGAGCACCAGCTCCACCAGGTCGACTTCTACACCAGCCACGAGGCGCTCCTGCTCGGCTACGAGGAGGCCCTCACCCGCCAGGACAGCCTCACCGGCGACTGGTACGACTGCTCGGCCCACCTGCTGTGGATCGGCGAGCGCACCCGGGCCCTCGACGGGGCCCATGTCCGCTTCCTCGCCGGGGTGGCCAACCCCCTGGGCTGCAAGCTGGGCCCGAGCGCCTCGCCCGAGGAGGTGCTCGAGCTGTGCCAGCGCCTCAACCCCGACCGGTTGCCCGGGCGCCTGACGCTGATCACCCGCATGGGCGCCGCCCTGGTCGAGGAGCGGCTCCGGCCCATCCTGGCCGCCGTGCGGGACTCCGGGCACCCCGTGGTGTGGGCGTGCGATCCCATGCACGGCAACACCTTCACCTCGGCCGGGGGCCGCAAGACCCGCCACCTCGACGCCGTGCTGGCCGAGATCGAGGGCTTCTTCGCCGCCCACCGGGCCGAGGGCACCTGGCCCGGCGGGGTCCACGTCGAGCTCACCGGCGACGACGTCACCGAGTGCCTGGGCGGGGCCGAGGAGGTCCTCGACGCCCACCTCGACCAGCGCTACGAGACCATGTGCGACCCCCGCCTCAACGCCCGCCAGAGCCTCGACCTGGCCTTCCGGGTGGCTGAGCTCCTCCGGGGCTGAGCCCTCCCGCCGGCCGCCGGTCCCCCGTTTCTGGTCACTCGTGCACCCCTGCGGTCCAGAAGTGACCACAAAGTGGCGAAGGGGGGGCCGGCGCCGGTGAGTGTGCCCCTGGAGGACTACGCCCTGCTGGGCGACACCGAGTCGGCCGCTCTGGTGTCCACCCAGGGGTCGATCGACTGGCTGTGCCTGCCCCGCTTCGACTCCCCCTCCTGCTTCGCCGCCCTGCTGGGCACGCCCGAGCACGGCCGGTGGCTGCTGGCGCCCGCCGGGGAGCCCCGCTGCCGGCACCGGACCTACCGGGACGGCGGCCTGGTGCTCGAGTCCCGCTACGAGACCGAGGGCGGGGCCGTCACCGTGGTCGACTGCATGCCGCCCCGGGACGGCATGCCCAACCTCGTCCGCCTGGTGCGGGGAGAGGCCGGCCGGGTGGAGATGCGCATGGAGCTGGTCATCCGCTTCGACTACGGCCACATCGTCCCCTGGGTCCGGCGCATCGGCGGGCGCACGGTGGCCGTAGGCGGCCCCGACGGCCTGGTCCTCACCACCCCGGTCGAGGTCCACGGCGAGAAGCTGCGCAGCGCCGCCACCTTCTCGGTGGCCGCCGGCGAGGAGGTCCCCTTCGAGCTCACCTGGTTCCCCTCCCACCACGCCCTGCCACCTCCCGTCGACGTGTCCGGCGCCGTCGAGGAGGCCAGCCGGTGGTGGCGGGAGTGGGTCGGCCACATCGACTACCAGGGCGCCTGGCCCGAGGCCGTCGAGCGCTCCTTGTGCGTGCTCAAGGCCCTGACCTACGGGCCCACCGGGGCGGTGGTGGCCGCCCCCACCACGTCGCTGCCCGAAGCTCTGGGGGGCCAGCGCAACTGGGACTACCGCTTCTCGTGGTTGCGCGACGCCACCTTCACCCTCGACGCCCTGCTGGCATCGGGCTGCACCGCCGAGGCCACCGCCTGGCGGGACTGGCTGCTGCGGGCCGTTGCCGGCGATCCCGACGACCTGCAGATCATGTACGGGGTCGGGGGCGAGCGGCGCCTGCCCGAGCTCACCCTCGACTGGCTGCCCGGCTACGAGGGCTCGGCACCGGTGCGGGTGGGCAACGCCGCCTGGGACCAGTTCCAGATTGACGTCTACGGCGAGGTCTTCGACTCCCTGCACCAGGCCCGCCGGTCGGGCATCGAGCCCAGTCCCGACGCCTGGAGCCTCCAGCGCGCCCTGCTCGACAACCTGGAGCGGGTGTGGTCCGAGCCCGACGAGGGCCTGTGGGAGGTCCGATCCGGGCGCCAGCACTTCACCCACTCCAAGGTCATGGCCTGGGTGGCGCTCGACCGGGCCGTCATGGGTGTCGAGCGCTTCGGCCTGGACGGGTCCCTCCAGCGCTGGCGCCAGCTGCGCGACCGCATCCACGCCGAGGTCTGCGAGCAGGGCTACGACGCCGAGCGCAACACCTTCGTCCAGCACTACGGCGGCCAAGGGCTCGACGCCGCCCTCCTCATGCTGCCCCTGGTCGGCTTCCTCGCCCCCGACGACCCCCGCATCGTGGGCACCGTCGAGGCGGTGCAGGCCGAGCTCGTGATCGACGGCTTCGTCCACCGCTACGACACCGGCCACACCGACGACGGCCTCGCCGGCTCCGAGGCGTCGTTCCTCATGTGCTCGTTCTGGCTGGCCGACTGCCTGCACCTCATCGGCCGCCACGGCGAGGCGTGCGAGCTCTTCGAGCGCCTGCTCGCCATCCGCAACGACGTGGGCCTGCTGGCCGAGGAGTACGACGTGGGCGCCCGGCGGATGATCGGCAACTTCCCCCAGGCCTTCAGCCACGTCGCCCTGGTCAACTCGGCCAGCACCCTCTCGTCGCTCACCCTGCCCGGCCGGCGCCGCCAGCCCTGACGGCCTCGCCCGCCCCCGCTCCACCTCCTCCGCAATTGAGGAGGATCGGAGCGGCTCAGCCGCCTGGATCCTCCACAATTCCGGCGAGGTGGCGGGTGGGCCGGGACGGAGACTGTCTCACCCCCCTGGGAGGATGGGCCCATGAGCGCTGGCGCCCGCCTGGCCGAGATCGCCCGCCACCAGCTCGGGCTGGTCACCCGGGGCCAGGCGCTGGCGGCCGGTTGCTCGGCGTCGGGCATCCGCACCCGGTTGCACGGCAGCGAGTGGGTCCTGGTCCGGCGTTCGGTCTACGCCGCGGCCGGTGTCGCCCCTACGCCCGAGCAGGCGGCGCTGGCCGTGTGCCTGGCCGCCGGTGACGGGTGCTGGGCGTCGCACCGGACGGCTGGCGCCCTGTGGGGTCTGGAGATGGCGCCACCGGCCGCCATCGACGTGCTCACCCTGCCCGGCCGGCGCCTGGCGCTCGACGGCGTGGCCCACCACCGCTCGACGTCGCTGGCCCTGGCCGACCTCACCCGCCATCGCCGCGTTCCCGTCACCAGCGTGGCCCGCACCCTCGTCGACTGTGTCGCCTACCTCCCGGGCCGGCGCCTGGCCCGGTCGGTCGACGAGGCCCTACGCCGCCAGCTGATGAGCGTGGACCAGCTGGCGGCGTGCACCTCCCGGCTCGACGGCGGCCATGGGCGGCGCCGGCTGGTGCCGCTGCGAGCCGTCCTTGCCGACCGGATGGAGGGCTACGACCCGGGCGGGAGCCAGGGTGAGCTCGACCTCGTCGAGGTGCTGGTCGCCGGTGGCCTCCGGCCGCCACAGCCCCAATACCGGGTGGTGGTCGGTGGGCGGATCCGCTACCTCGACTACGCCTACGCCGAGGAGAAGGTCGGCCTCGAGTACGACGGGTTCGCCCACCACGGCCTCATCCGCACCACCTTCGACGACGATCGCCTCCGCGGCAACGACCTGGGCGTCGCCGGCTGGCTCATGTTGCACTTCACGTCGCGGTCGTCGCCCACCCACATCGTCGAGCGCACCCAAGAGGCCCTGGCCCTGCGGGCGCCGCGGGCGGCGTCGTGAGCGCCAATTGCGGAGGATCCGAGTGGCTCAGCCACACCGATCCTCCACAATTCGGGGTGCGGCCGGCTCAGCGGCGGGTGAGGACCCGGTAGGCGGCGGCGGTGGCGGCGCCGAACACCAGGTGGGCGGAGAGGTCCTTGGCCAGGGTTTTGGCGTCGTAGGTCCAGATGGGCTGGTAGATCCCTGCCGCCCCCAGCAGGGCGTAGGCGCTGGCCCAGGCCAGGGGGCCGAGGCCCAGGGCCAGGGCCGGGCGGTCGGGCCCGAGGGCGCGGGCGGCGGCGCCGTAGAGGGCGCCCCACTGGGCGCCGGTGGCCCAGTGGACGACGTTGGTGGTGGTGCCGGCCAGCCGGTCGGGCAGCTCGGTGCCGGCCAGGACCGCGACCACCTTCTGGCCCACCTGGGCGGGGGCGCCGGCGTCGTCGAAGCTCTCGGTGCCGCTGGCCAGCTCCCAGGCCACGAACCCCTCCTCGCCGCCCCCCCGGCGGTAGCGGGCATACCACAGGAGATCCATGGCCACGGTGCCGGCGGCGCCCGCCACCACCCCCTTGACGACCGCTCCCGCCAGCGTGTCCTTCGACGGCATGGCTGATCCTTTCGCTGGCCGGGCTGTCCGGCGCTCAGCCGATGGACGGGTGGTCGGGGGCCCGCTCGTCCCAGGCCGGACCCTCGAGATGGGCGATGTCGTTGTAGCGGCGCAGGGCCCAGTGGAGGGGCTCGCCCTTCTCGGCCCGCACCAGCCACTCGGTGACGCCGGAGTTGGTCGAGCGCAGGTCGAGGTCGGCGGCCCGCTGGAGGGGCAGGCCGAGGAAGCAGATCAGCGAGCCGTCGACCACCCCGCCGTGGCAGGCGACGACCACCGTGGCCCCGGTGGCGTCCACCACGATGCGGTGCAGGGTCCGGCCCACCCGCAGCAAGAAGGCGGCCACGCTCTCCCCGCCGGGCGACAGCTCGGCGTAGGGATCGGCCCGCATGTCCACCCCGTAGCGGGCCTGGTAGTCGTCCCAACTCAGCCCGTCGCACTCCCCCGGTTCCAGCTCGACCAGCTCGGGGTCGGCGGTCACCGCCAGGTCGCCCAGCGCCGGGGCCAGTAGGGCCGCTGTCTCCGCCGCCCGGGGCAGGGTGGAGGAGAAGAGCCGGTCGACCTCCAGGCCACACGCCCGCCAGCGCTCGGCCAGGGCCACCACCTGGCGCCGGCCCAGGTCAGACAGCCCGCTGCAGCCGGTCGGGCCCCCCACCACCCGGTCGACCTGGGCCTGGGACTCCCCGTGGCGCACCAGCAGCAGCCGGGTGGTCTCCTCCGCCGCGCCCTGGCTCATGCCAGGACCTCCACGACGTGGCCGAGCTGGCGCAGGTTGCGGCACTCGAAGACGCCGTCGCAGTGGGGGGCGTAGTCGCCCATCACCGAATCGCCGCTGCCCCAGTAGGCCCGGGGCTCGGGATTGAGCCAGTACAGGTGCCCGGCGGCCTCCGCCACCTGGGCCAGAGCCTCGGGCCGGGCCGGGTGGTAGTTGCCACGGGCGTCGCCCAGCACGAGCACGGTGGTGCGGGGGCCGAGCTGGCGACCGAAGCGCTCCCAGAGCGAGCCGAGGGCGGCGCCGTAGTCGGAGTGGCCGCTGCCGGCCACCACCTCGGCCTCGGCGTCGATGCGGCGTACGGCACCGTCGAAGTCGTCGGCCCCCTCCACCAGCCGGGTGACCTCGGCCAGCCCGTCGACGAAGGCGAAGGAGCGCACGGACGAGAACTGCCCGCTGATGGCGTGCACCAATCCGATGGTGAAGCGGGCGAAGGCGGCCACCGAGCCGGAGACGTCGGCCACCACCCAGATCTCGGGCTTGGCCCGCCGGGCCGGCCGGAACCGGGGCTCGACGGGCACGCCCCCGGTGCCCAGCGAGTGCCGCACGGTGGCCCGCACGTCGAGGCGGCCACGGCGGTAGTGGCGGCGGCGACGGGCCAGCCGGGCGGCGAGAGCCCGGGCCAGGGGGGCCAGGCAGCGCCGGAGCTCGGCCAGCTCCTCCCGGCTGGCGTGCACCAGCTCGACGTCGGCGGGCAGGGGGCGGCGCAGGACTTCGGCCATGGCCTCGGCCCCCCAGGTGGCCACCAGCCGGCGGTGGATCTCGGCCTCCACCTCCTGGCGCAGGCGGGCGGCCCGGCCGGCCAGCTCGTCGGCGGCCAGGCGCCGGGCCAGGGGATCACCGGCGCCGGGGTCACCGTCGGAGCCCCCGGCGAGGGCCGCCCCCAGCCGGGCCACGGTGGCGTCGAGGTCGAGGCGGTGCAGCGTCTGGTAGCGCTGGAAGCCGCCGGTGCCGGGGCGGCGCAGGGCGGCCAGGCCGGCATGGCGGGCCACGGCCAGGCGGGCCACCTCGGCCAGCGCCGCCGGGTCCCCCGAGGCCAGGGCGGCCTCGAGGCGGGTGGCAAGATCCTCTCCCGGCGCGTCGGCCGCCGGATCGCGGGCCGGGGCCGGGGCCGGGGCCAGCGAGAACCAGAGGTCGAAGAGGCGGTCGAAGCCGGGCCGGGCACCGGCGCTTTTGACCAAGGTGGCGGCCAGGGTGGCCCGCACGACCTCCCGGTCGTCGAGGGGGACCCGCGTGAGGGCATCGGCGGCGTCGATGTGCTCACTCAGGGCCACCGCCACCCCGCCGGTGCGCAGCTCGTCGACGAAACCGGCCAGGGCGCCGAGCACTCAGTCGATCCCGCTGGCGGCCAGGGACGACGCCGCCTTGGCCAGGTCGCCCCGGTGCTTGAGCAACAGCGGCAGGGTCTCCCCCACCCGCTCGGCGTCGACTTCGGCCACGCCGAGCACGACCAGGGTGCGGGCCCAGTCCAGGGTCTCGGAGACCGACGGCGCCTTGTGGAGGTCGAGCGCCCGCAGGGAGCGCACCACCCGGGCCACCTGGTCGGCCAGGCGCTCCGACACCCCGGGCACCCGGGCCAGCACGATGTCGCGCTCGCGCTCGAGGCCGGGGTAGTCGAGGGGCAGGTACAGGCAGCGGCGCCTGAGGGCCTCCGACAGCTCCCGGCTGGCGTTGGAGGTGAGGAACGCCAGCGGGACCCGGGTGGCCGCCACCGTGCCCAGCTCGGGGATCGACACCTGGTAGTCGGAGAGCACCTCCAACAACAGGGCCTCGGTCTCGGCCTCCAGGCGATCGACCTCGTCGATCAGCAGGACGACCGGCTCGGGGGCCCGAATGGCCTCCAGCAAAGGCCGGGCCAGCAGGAAGCGCTCGGAGAACAGCTCCCCCTCGCCCTCGCCGCCCCCGGGCGCAGTGGCGGCGGCCTGGATGTGCAGGAGTTGCTTGCGGTAGTCCCACTCGTAGAGGGCCCGCGACTCGTCGAGGCCCTCGTAGCACTGCAGGCGGATGAGGCGGGCCCCGGTCATGGCCGCCACCGCCTTGGCCAGCTCGGTCTTGCCCGTGCCCGCCGGCCCCTCGACCAGCACCGGCTTGGCCAGTGCCCCGGCCAGGAAGACGGCGGTGGCGATGGCCTCGTCGGCCAGGTAGCCGGCTTCCGCCAGCTGGCGGCGCACGGCGGCGATGTCGCCGGGGAGCTCGCTCACCGGGCCGAGGGTACCCACGACCGGGGGATCCCCAGGGGGGATTCCGGTGGTGGCCAGGCCGTGACATAGGATGCCGTTTGGTAGCTCGACGGCGAACCTAGGGCTGGAGGTCCCCATGTCGATGATCGTGAGCGTCGTCTCGGCCACCGTGGACGCCGAGCGCGAGACCGACCTGCGCTCGGCCTTCGCCGCCAACCTGGCCGACGCCGGCCCGTTCATCCACCGGGCCTACCTGGCCCGCGACGGTGGCGACGACGACGAGTGGCGGATCATCCTGGTGTGGAAGGGCCAGGTGGCCATCGACGACTACGTCCAAGTGGTCGGTCGGCCCCCGGACGCCAAGACCTTCCTCGACGTCGGCGCCCGGCCCAACCCGTCGGTCTCCCAGGTCGTGGCCGACTGGCGCGGGGGCGCCTAGGGGCCGGCCAGGACGTCGGCGGCGTCGACGATGTCGTAGGTGTAGCCCTGCTCGGCCAGGAAGCGCTGGCGCCGGGCGGCGAACTCGGCTTCGTTGGTATCCCGGCTGACCACGCCGTAGAAGTGGGCCGGGCGGCCGTCGCCCTTGGGGCGCAGGATCCGTCCCAGGCGCTGGGCCTCCTCCTGGCGGCTGCCGAAAGTGCCCGACACCTGCACGGCCACGCTGGCCTCGGGGAGGTCGATGGAGAAGTTGGCCACCTTGGACACCACCAGCACCGCCTCCTCGCCGGCGCGGAAGGCGGCGTAGAGCCGCTGGCGCTCGCGCACCGGGGTCTTGCCGGTGATGAGGGGGGCGCCGAGGCGCTCGGCGATGTGGCCCAGGTGCTCCACGTACATCCCGATCACCAGGGTGGGCTCGCCCCGGTGGCGCTCGACCAGGGCGTCGATGACGACCAGCTTGGAGCGGGCGGTGGCGCCCACCCGGTGGCGCTCGTCGGGCTCGGAGGTGGCGTAGGCCATGCGCTCGCCGTCGGTGAGAGTGACCCGCACCTCGGTGCAGCGGGCGGGGGCGATCCAGCCCTGCGCCTCCATCTCCCGCCACGGGCTGTCGTAGCGCTTGGGCCCGATGAGGCTGAACACGTCGCCCTCCCGCCCGTCCTCGCGCACCAAGGTGGCGGTCAGCCCCAGGCGCCGGCGGCTCTGGATGTCGGCGGTCATGCGGAAGACCGGCGCCGGCAGGAGATGGACCTCGTCGTAGATGACCAGGCCCCAGTCCTCGGCGTCGAAGACGGCGAAGTGGCGGTAGGCCCCCTTGGAACGGGCGGTGAGGATCTGGTAGGTGGCGATGGTGACGGGGCCGATGTCCTTGCGCTCGCCCGAGTACTCGGCGATCTCGCCGTCGGTGAGCGACGTGCGGGCCAGCAGCTCGGCCCGCCACTGGCGGGCGGAGACGGTGTTGGTGACGAGGATGAGGGTGCGGGCCGAGGCGCTGGCCAGGGCCCCGGCGCCGACCAGGGTCTTGCCGGCGCCGCAGGGCAGGACCACCACCCCGGTGCCGGCCGCCAGGAAGGTCTCGACCGCCTCGACCTGGTAGGAGCGCAGGGCGAACCCGTCGCCGGTGCGGAGCTGGACGGGGTAGCTGGCCCCGTCGACGTAACCGGCCCGGTCCTCGGCCGGCCACCCCACCTTGAGCAGGGCCTGCTTGAGCCGGCCCCGCTCGCTGGCGGCCACCGCCACGGTGGCCCCGTCGAGGCGGGGGCCGAGCAGGGGGGCCACCGCCTTGGAGCGCACCACCTCCTCCAGCACGGCCTGGTCCAGAGCCCGCAGCACCAGCCCGTGGCGCTCATCGGCTTCGATGACCAGCCGGCCGTGGCGGTCCATGGTCTCGGCGATGTCGAGGAGCAGGGCCGGGGGCGGGGGGAAGCGGCTGTAGCGGACCAGGGCGTCGACCACGGCCTCGGCGTCGATGCCCGCCGCCCGGGCGTTCCACAGCCCGAGGGCGCTCACCCGGAAGGTGTGGATGTGCTCGGGGGCCCGCTCCAGCTCGGCGAAGGGGGCGATGGCCCGCCGGCACTCGGCGGCCCGGGGGTGGTCGGTCTCGAGCAGCAGCGTTCTGTCCGACTGGACGATGAGGGGCCCGTCGCTCATGCCGTCCCGACCGTAGTCCCCGGTGGCCGCCTTCCCGTTCTTTGTCGGCTGGGCAGTGCCAGGCCCGTCCCAGCCGACAAAGAACGAGGGGGGGATGACTCGACGCCCTGCCGGAAAAGGAGGGCGAACGCCGAAGGCGGCTCCGTGCCCTCGTGGGCAAGCGGAGCGAGCGCTTGGGGTACACTCGGGGTATGCCCAAGGTGAGCGTCTACGTTCCCGACGACCTCTACGACGCCGTCCGCCGCCACGGAATCCCGGTGTCGACCATCGCCCAGGAGGCCCTGGCCGCCGCTGTGGCCCGGCGGGCCAACCGAGCCTGGACGGATCGGGCCCGCAACCGGCCCCTCCGGCGTTCGGCCATCGACACGGCGGCGGTGATGGACGAGGTGCGGGACAGCTTCGGGAGGTGATCGTTCTCGACGCCTGCGCGCTGGTCGACCTCGTCATCGACCAGCCCTGGCGGGACCAGCTGCTCGCTCACCTCGACCAACCCATCCTCGCCCCGGCCCACCAGCCGGCCGAGGTGCTCTCCGCCCTGGCCCGCCTGCGCCGATCGGGCCAGATCGGTGACGACCAGGCCGAAGCCGCCCTGGTCGAGGCCGCCGCCCTCGACCAGACGCTCGTCGCCCTCGACGGCCGCCTGCTGCAGCGGGCCTTGGCGCTCGACGGGCGCGTCCGGGTGCTTGACGGCCTCTACGTCGCCTTGGCCGAGGAGCGCCGGTGCGCCCTCCTCACCAGCGACGCCCGGTTGGCCGGGGCCGGTCCGCCCTGCGACGTGGTCCTGGTGCCGGAGACCTGACGGGCCGTCTCCCTCAGCGGCGCCGGCGGCCCTGGCGGCCCCCGTGGCGGTCCGAGCCCAGCAGGGCCAGGCTGGCGAACTCCTCCAGCGGTCCCAGGTCGACCACTGACGTGATGGTGTCGGGCTCGACCGATGCCGGCGACCCGTCGGCCACGTCGATGCCGTCCACCCGGTGGGTGTCCCAGCGGGTGACGGCCAGGCACAGCGGGTTGCGCCCGTCGTCGCCGAGCACGATCCCGAGCACCCGGGACTGGGCCACGGCCCGGGTGAGGACGTCGGCCAGCGCCTCGTCCAGGCCCGGTGGCGGCGATCCGGCAGCGACGACCGCCTCGGCCAGCTGGGCGGCGCCGGCCGGGTCGACGGCCGGCCGGGCACGGGCCCGGGGATGGGGACGCCAGGTGTAGGGCGGGGCCAGCTCCATCTCGCCTTCCGACCTGGTGCGCCAGTCGGTCCCCTGCACCGGCTCCACGACCCCTACCGGGTCGCCGCCCCCGTCGCCGCCGGGGGCGGGCAGGAACCCGGCGGCCCGCAGGGTGTCCAGGACCTTGGTGCTCGGCTGCGAGCTGACCGCCACCGTCGGCGCCAGCCGGCGCAGGCCCAGCTTGCGGGTGCGCGGGTGGGAGCAGGCGTCGGCCAGCACGGCCGGGTCCTCGCTGGTGACGACCGTGGTCGCCGGGGCCACCACCAGGTGCCCGTGGCGGCGGTGGACGTCGCCCACCAGGTAGGCCAGCGGTGCCGGCACCCCCTTGGGGGCGTGGGCCTCGAGGAAGGCGAGGATGGCCGGACCCTCCCGACCGGCGTCGAGGGCCCGGCGCAGCGAGGCCTCGGAGAAGCGCCAGGTGGTGGCCGGCCCGGTGGACTCCACGTCGGCCATGAGGCGCAGCTCCCCCGCCACCTGGCGATCGAGGCGACCCACGGCGGTGGCCGTCAGGTCGGCCTGGAGGGTGACGGTGGTCTCCGCCGCCGGGGCGGCCGCCGCCAGCGCCTCCTGGGCCGGCGCCAGCCGTCCGGCGAGCAGGTGGCGCCCGAAGCCGGTCAGGGCCCCGCCGGCCACCATGCCGAGCACCTCGGCCTCGGCGTAGATCCAGCCGATGCGGGTGGCCGGCGGGGCGGTGTCGAAGTCCAGCCAGCACTGGGGGCGGCGCCAGAAGACGGCGGCGGCCAGTGCCTCGGGAGTGGTGGCCCGCCCCGGCGCCAGGCAGGCCAGGGCGTCGAGCACGAGGTGGCGCAGCTCCCGGGCCCTGCCGGGCACCCGCCCGCTCATCACCGCCGCCGACGACACCCCCGGGATCTTGGTGCCCGGGGCGCTGGGCCAGTGCTCGGCCTCCAGCCAGGCCGAGCCCACGTGCGACCAGCGGGCCGGGGCCGGCCGGTCGAGCCAGGCAGGGGCGGCCTCGACGGGACCGACGACGAACTCGAAGGTGGTCTGGCGCCCCACGGTGCGGTGCACGGGGACCGTCTCGACCAGCCCGGCCACCCGGGCCAGCTCGACCAGCCGGTTCGCCTCGGCCAGGTCGAGCTCCAGGGCCGCCGCCGTCTGCTTCATGACCGTCACCCCGAGCCCACCCGCCTTCAGCGTCTTGGCCGGGGCCCGGTCCCAGCGTTCGAGGAGGTCGGCCAACAGGTCGAGGGTGCGGACGGCCCGGGTGGCGCCGGCGGCGTCGCTGCCCTCGGGGGCGGCACCGGTCTCCAGCTCCGGGCGTTCCAGGGCGAGGTCAGCCACCGGGCGGCCATCGCGCAGGGAGACGCCGACCTGGCGGGGCTGGACCGCCAGGTGCTCGCCGCGGGTGGAAAAGACCAGTCCCCGCTCGAAGAGCCAGTAGGCGGGTTGGTCCCGGAAGTACCGGCCCATCCCGTAGTTGGAGTAGTAGAGGGGGTGGTCGAGCCGAGTGAGCGGCGAGCCCCCGGCCATGGCCCGGGCCAGCTCCGCCGCCTTCTCCGGGGCACCGTCGAGCACGGCCCCGACCAGCCCGGGAACGGCCAGCAGCGCCGCCAGCCCGTCCACCAGCTCGGCCTTGCGCGGGGGTCGACCGCCGGGTCCGCTGGGCGGGGCCGGCAAGGCCTCGGCCACGGGGTGGCCGGCCACCGCCCGGCGCAGGGCGGCGATGGCCCCCTTGAGGTACTCCACCGTCTGGTCGGCCGCCACCGTGTCCAGGGGCGGGCCGAAGGCGGTGGGCATGACGTGGTAGAGGACCTCCGAGGTGTAGAGGCGCCCCTGGTGGCGCCACACCAGGGCCGAGCGCTCCAGCGAGACCAGAGTGGCCTCCACCTGGGCCAGGGTGACGCCGGGGGGCAGGGCGGCGGCCAGCTCGTCGAGGGGCACGCCGGGCCGACAGCACACCGCCACCTGGAGGAGCCGGTTCTCGGGGAGGGTGGTGGCGGCGATGGCCGCCTCGATGGAGGGCTGGCTCTGGGCCCGCTGAGCCAGCTCGTCGAGGGTGCGGGGCGCCGGCTCGGCCAGGTCGCAGCGGCGCAGCACCAGCTCGGCGATCTGTCCGACCGGCCACGTTCGGAGCTGGTCGACCAGGCGGCGGTGCCCGTCGTGGTCGGTCACCGGCCGGCTCCCGCGCACCGTTGTGGAGGATCGAAGCGGCTGAGCCACGCGGATCCTCCGCAATTCCGGCGGGGCCAGCAGTTCTGGAGGATCGGAGCGGCTGAGCCACGCCGATCCTCCACAATTGCGGGG
>Ga0247704_1000155_pt1 | contig 19486 bp, 18 predicted proteins | sample 41W_NmetaG_FD_189042 | JGI IMG/M metagenome (GOLD analysis project Ga0247704, IMG submission 189042) | Soil microbial communities from hillslope of Landscape Evolution Observatory, University of Arizona, Oracle, AZ, United States - 4-1-W_N | ecosystem: Engineered > Artificial ecosystem >...
CTACGGGTACCTCAGCGGGCTGCTGTCGGAGTTGGTCGAAGCGCTGTCGGAGGGCCTCCCCGAGGTCGTGGACGACGACTCCTGAAGGACGATCACCCGGCGGTGGTCGCGGTGGTCGGGTACCACATGGCGCCGGCCGTACCCGGGCCGGTGTGGACGCCGACGCTGGGGCCGACGCGGTAGCGCACCAGGTCGACGACCTGGTGCGCCCCGTCCAGTCGAGACTCCAGGGCCTGGCGGACGGGCGCGCCGGCGGCGTCGGCCACGCTGATGCCGACCCGGAGGCGGTCGCCGCTCCCGAGGACGACGGCCGCCATGGCGTCAGCCGCCTCGTCCACCGACCGCACCCGGGCCACCGGCTGATAGGACCCCCCGGCGAGGGAGACGACGGGGAAGGCCTCGGCCTCCTGCGCCCCCTCGGCGGCCGCCGCGCTCATCCGCCCGCCCCGGCGGACCAGCTCGACGGCCTGGACGACGAACACGTTGCCCGTGCGGGCGGCCACCGCCTCGGCCACGGCCGCCGCGTCGTCCAGCCCAGCCCCGGCGGCGATCGCCTCGGCCGCCTCCCAGAGGCAGCAGGCGATGCCGAACGACGCGGTGCCGGTGTCGACCAGGCGGACGGGGACGGGCGACGCGGCGGCGGCCAGCCGGGCCGCGTTGAGTGTGGCCGAGATAGCCGAGCCGATGTGGACGGAGAGGATCTCGTCGGCGCCGGCGTCGGCCAGCGCCCGGTAGGCGGCGGCGAAGCGCCCGGGCGACGGGGCCGCCGTGGCGACGGTGGGCGTGGCGCCGCCGGCGAAGCGGGCGTAGAACCCGTCGGCGTCCAGGTCGACGCCCTCCAGGTGGTCCACGCCGTCGACGGTCACGGTGAGGGGGACCACCTCGACGCCGTACCGGCGGGCCAGATCGGGCGGGACCTGGGCGTTGGAGTCGGTGCAGAGGCCGATCATGCCGCCGCCTCGGCGGCGCGGGCCCGGCGCACGGCGGCGGCGAACCGGGACAGGATGACGGCGCTGGAGGCGGCGGCGGCCAGCGGGAGGCCGGCGGTGGCCCGGGGCGCCCACCCGTTGGGCCACCCCCGCCGCCACCACAGGGTGGCAGCCGCCACCCAGGCGCCGGAGGCGACACCGGTGGCGATCAGCGTGCGGGTGCCCACCTTGCGCGACCACTGGGGCGTGGCCGTCAGCCACGCCAGTCCCACGTCGAAGGGGACGTAGACGGGGAAGGTGGCGACGCACTGGCCCACGCTGGCGGCCACGCCCTTGCCACCCCGGAACCCGTTCCAGACGGGGAAGCAGTGGCCGACCACGGCCGCCGTCCCCGCCACGTGGGCGCCCGCCTCGCCCCCCAGCCGGCGGCCGACGACGCACGCGGCGGCGCCCTTGGCGATGTCGACGGCCATCACGCCGTAGCCCCACCCCTTCCCGAGGACGACCAGGGCGTTGGCGCCGCCCGGGTTGCCGGTGCCCGCCGTGCGCAGGTCGGCGGCGCCCTTCGACGCCAGCCGGGCGGCGGCGTCGGCCGCCGGGGCGGTGCCCAGCAGGTACCCGGACGCGGCCGCCGCCAGGAGCCCGGCGGCCCCCCGGGGAGGCGTGGCGCGGGCCGTCGGCATCGCCGCCGACCCTACCGAAGCCGGCGCAGCGTTCTCGCACCGGGTGCGGGCCGATCACCGGGCCCGCGACGAGCCGGCGACGGGCCGGGGCGGGCCGGGCGACGCTACGGTCGCCCGTCGTGGAGGTGCCCCGGCTGCTGGCGGTGATGGGCTCGGGCGAGACCAGTCCCACCATGGTGAAGACCCACCGCGAGCTGTTGGCGCGCCTGGGGCCGCCGCCCGCGCCCGCCGTCGTCCTCGACACCCCCTACGGCTTCCAGTCCAACGCCGCCGACCTGGCGGCACGAGCGGTCGAGTACTTCCGGGAGAGCGTCGGCCAGACCGTGGAGGTGGCGCACTTCGGGGCGGCCGGCGGGGACCCGCTGGAGTACGAGACGATGCTCGCCCAGGTGCGGGCGGCCCGCTACGTGTTCTCGGGCCCCGGCAGCCCGTCATACGCGCTGCGCCAGTGGCGGGACACCCTGGTGCCGGGGTTGCTGGCCGAGAAGCTGCGGACGGGCGGCTGCCTCACGTTCGCCAGCGCCGCGGCCCTGACGCTCGGTGTGGCCACCGTCCCCGTCTACGAGATCTACAAGGCGGGCGAGGAGCCGCGCTGGCTGGAGGGGCTCGACGTGCTGGCCGAGGCCGGGCTGCGGGCGGCCGTCGTGCCCCATTACAACAACGCCGAGGGGGGGACCCACGACACCCGGTTCTGCTATCTCGGCGAGGAGCGGCTGGCCCGCATGGAGGCGATGCTCCCCGAGGGCGCCTTCGTCCTCGGGGTCGACGAGCACACCGCCCTCGTGCTCGACCTCGACGCTGGGACGGCGAGCGTCCACGGGCTCGGGGCGGTGACCGTCCGCCGGGCCGGCGAGTCCACCGAGATCCCGGCCGGCGAGTCGGTGCCGGTCTCCGAGCTGGCCCGCCTGGCCGGCACCGCCGCCGGCCGCCCGAGGGACCGCCGAGGGTCGGCGGGTGCCCGCTCGGTGACGGCGGAGCCCGTCCCCCGGGCCGCGCCGGGGTCGCCGCTGCTCGAGCGGGTCGCCACCGTCGAGGCCGCCTTCGACGCCGCGCTGGACGCCCGGGACGTGGACGGCGCCGTGCGGGCCGTCCTCGATCTCGAGGAGGAGCTCACCTCGTGGTCGCGCGACACCCTCCAGTCCGACGAGCTGGACCGGGGCCGGGGGGCGCTCCGCTCGATGGTGGTCCGCCTCGGCTCGGCGGCGGAGGCCGGCGCAGCCGATCCCGCCGAGGTCGTGGGGCCGTTCGTCGACGCCCTGCTCGGCCAGCGCGACGCGGCCCGGGCATCGAAGCGGTGGGGCGACGCCGACACCGTCCGCGACCGCCTGGCCGAGCTCGGCGTGGAGGTCCGGGACACTCCGGAGGGGACGACCTGGCGGCTATCCTCCTGACCAGCCCCCTCGGCCCGGCCCCCATCGTCTAGAGGCCTAGGACACCACCCTTTCAAGGTGGCGACACGGGTTCGAATCCCGTTGGGGGTGCTAAGGAAATCCGCAGGTCAACGGGCATTTCTCAGCGAGAGATCGCATCGAGGGCAGCGGTCTTGCTACTGAAATTGCTACTGAAATTGCTACTGAATTGCTACTGGATCCGCCGCTGACGCCGTACACGTGAGGGCCGTGCGAGGCCACATGAGGGAACGCAGCAAGGGGATGGAGTCACGGGTCTGCGAGGCGCTCCGGGGCGACCGCCCCCGGGGCGCTACCGACCCGTCTCCTCGGCGACAAGCGCCAGCCTCTGTGTGCGCCCCGGACCCCTACGTCTGCGCTTCGAGTCTCCTCGGCCGAAACTCGGGACTTAAAGTTCTTTACTTTGAGAAGTGCCATCTTTAAGGTTACTCCTTGATGACTGCTCCTTCGGGCCGCAACCCGTTCCGGCCGGGGGTCGGCACGCGGCCTGCGTACCTGGCAGGACGTGAAGGCCCCACTCGTCGCTTCGCTGCAACCCTCCGAGCTGCTCCCGAGCAGCCGGGGAACATGCGGCTCACAGGCCTGCGTGGCGTTGGCAAGACGGTGCTGCTCGGGGAGTTCGCCAAGGTCGCCGAGCGAGAGCTGTGGACCGCTGCGAGTCTCGAGTTGAATCCCCGCCACAACACGGACGACTCGATGGTGCAGGCGCTTGTGTCCCTCACCGAAAGGACTCGAGCGGCACTTTCGCGGGTCAAACGATTGAAGTCAGCGATGGGCCGGGCCGCCCGAACAGCAGGGACCTTAGGGGTCACCTACAACGACATCAGACTTTCCTTCGACCAAACGATGGATCCAGGCTCTGAAGACCTAGCGGCCCACCTGTTTGACGCGGTCGAAGTTGCAGTCGAGCAGGGCTATGTCGGCCTCATACTTCTGCTCGATGAAGCGCAGGTAATCCGAGACGAGCGGGCTCGCTCTGGCGAGCACCCACTCTCGCTTCTCATCTCGGCCATTTCCGCGCTTCAAAGAGAGGAGATCCCGCTGGGGCTGGTGGTGTGTGGTCTGCCTACCTTGACTGGCAACCTCCTTCACGCGCGCTCGTACACCGAGCGAATGTTTCGCGGGGAGGAGATCGGGCGGTTGGAGTCAGTAGAGGCCACCGCCGCCTTTACCGAACCCTTACGTGACACCGGCATCAGCGCCGACCCTGAGTTGGTCCGGCAAGTGGTGGAGGAGGTCGAGGGTTACCCCTACTTCATTCAGCTCTGGGGGGCTGAGCTGTGGGACGCCGCCGTCGCAGCTGACGTGGATAAGTTGGATCTCCGTTTGTTGGAGGCCACGACGCCAGATATCTACCGCCGGCTCGATATTGACTTCTATGAGCCACGGGTCTCCACGCTAACACCCGCCGAGCAGGATGTGTTGCTGGCAAGCGCGTTGTGTCCATACCCACCGCTTATGACGGTTGATATGAACTCGAACGTCAACAAGCGTCCGGGCAACATCAACGTTCTGCTCGGCCGTCTCGTTGAAGCTGGTGTATTATACCGGACACGGAAGGGCCAATATGAGTACACGGCCCCAAAGTTTCGGGAGTACCTGACACGACGCCTTCAGACGGCATGACATCCGGTCGATCATCCGCGACTTATTGTTGCCCGCCACGCTCGATGAACACGCCGGCGACACTCAGCTTCGAGACGCTGTGGGACGCGCTGAACTGCTGGGGGGTCTCCACGGTGTCGTGGGTCATCAGTCGGCGGTGACCTCGGTGACGGCGGCCCGGGCCGAGGACTCGTCGCAGATGGCCTTCTTGGCGGCGTAGGCGGCGACGAGGGCCTGGGCGAGGTTGTTGACCGCCCGAGGCAGGCACGGGCGACCTGGTGGATGAGGGCGCAGGTCGCCGAGACGACCGCCGCAATGTCCGCGAGCGCGCTCAGGGCCGCCCGAGGACACCATCCTCCGTACCGCTCTTCTGGCCATGCGTTGCCGAAGTGTGCCCAACCACGTCGACTGGCATCCCCGGGCCGCTCCCCGTCGCTCGATACCGTAGGCATCCAAGGAGGCCGTGTTGTTCGAGCCACGCCGAACCTCGACATCGAACTTCGGCGTCGGCAAGCGTGAGAGCCACGACGCGTCGGGGTTCTATGCCCGCTTCCGGCCTCCCGAGCTGTCAACCGACGACGGCATCGCCGAAGCACCTGATCTCGGCGACGGCTGCATCAGCGGCGACATCCGGGAGCGGGACGACCTGCCGGACGGGTCGGTCGCGCTCGTCGTGACATCACCTCCGTACTTTGCAGGCAAGGAATACGAGGAGGCCCTCGGCGAGGGGCGTGTCCCAGGCTCCTACGCCGACTTCCTCGACATGCTCCGCGAGGTGTTCGCCGTCTGTGTTCGCAAGCTCGAGCCGGGCGGCCGGATCGCCGTCAACGTCGCCAACCTCGGGCGCAAGCCGTATCGAAGCCTGTCGGCCGACGTCATCGGGTTGCTGCAGGACGACCTGGGCCTGCTGCTCCGAGGCGAGGTGATCTGGCAGAAGGGCGAGGGAGCGAGCGGCAGCTGCGCCTGGGGATCTTTCCGGAGCGCGGCGAACCCCGTGCTCCGAGACGTCACAGAGCGGGTGATCATCGCGAGCAAGGGCCGCTTCGACAGGGCGAAGAGCCTGCAGCAGCGCGCCGCCGAACACCGGCCCCACGTCAGCTCGTTGACGAGCGACGAGTTCATGTCAGCGACGCTCGACGTATGGCGCATCGAACCCGAGAGCGCCCGGCGGGTGAACCACCCGGCGCCGTTCCCGGTGCAGCTGCCCGAGCGGTTGATCCACCTCTACACCTTCGTCGGTGACATCGTGCTCGATCCGTTCCTCGGCTCCGGGAGCACGCTGGTCGCGGCTCGGCGCACTGGGCGAATCGGCGTCGGGTACGACGTCGATGCCGAGTACGTCGCGGTCGCCCGGGACCGGGTCCGCAGGGTGGAGGTGTCGCCTCACGTCGTTCCCACGACGGGCGCCAGCCCTCTCCCGGAGGTGCCGGTCCCTGATGACGGCTCCGCCGACTCGCCCGAGAGCTTCCAAGCTCTAGCGACGAAGGAGGGCAAGGCAGCGCAGGCGATCGCGATGCGCGTCCTCGAAGACGCCGGGTTCCGCATCACCCATCGGAACCGCAAGCTCCGTGGCACTGGCGTCACGATGAACCTCGTCGCCGTCGACGGCGACGAGCGTCCTTGGTACTTCGACGTGACGGGTGCCTTCACCACGACGCGGGCCGGACTCTCCAGGACTGACTCAGTGTGGAAGTGCCTGGGGCGTGCACACGTGGTGCAGAACAAGGTCAACCTCGGTGCACGAGAGAAGACGAACCTGGTCTTCTTGACCTCGCACCTTCCGCTCGGCGGGAGCGAAGGCGACGTGGCGCTGCACGCGGCGGGCCCCAACGCGTTCTTCGATGCCATCGCCATGCTCTCTGATGCGGGCAGGTGGCGGCTCGGTGCCTACGCCGCGGGCCGGTGCACGCGTCCGCTGCCGGGGTTCTGGACGGACCGAGAGCTCGCACGTCTGGACTGACTCGCGCCGATGGACCTGGCCTACGCCGTGGTGCACGGCGATCCCCCCGAAGTGTTCGCCGCTCGCGACATCGACACTCTGCAGAAGGTCATCGCCTTGGAGCTGGTCGCACGCAGCCCAGCCTCGACGCTGCAGAGCGATCGCGCAGCGACCATCCGGCAGGCGCTGCTCGACGAGAGATGGGGCGACGCGCTCGTCGACTGGATGGCCGCGGCCGCGACCGTCGTCGACGTGTACCCGGACGGCCTGACGGTGTGGGCCGCCCCTGACGTCGAGCCCGAGACCGTCGGGCTCCGCCTGCAGTTCAGGCCTCTCTTCACCGACTGATGCCGCGCCTGCTGCGAGACCTCGGACCGGAGGAACGCGCTCCGGTCATCGCAACCATTCGTCACGAGGCGGAGGCGGCGGCTTGGCGCACCGTGCCGAACGCGCAAAGGGCGCTCTGTGCAACCGATGGCCGAGGCGAGTTCGAACTGAGCCGGGAACTCGCCGGACGGCCGGCCACTGGCCGGAGCGCGCATCGTCTCTTGCCTGCGGGGACGCCTTCGACAGGGTGAGCCGAGATGGCCCTCGGTCCCGGCGGTTTCACGTGCGGCGACTCCACTGCACGATCGCAGCCGGCTTCGACCCCGGGCGGGGTGCAGGCCGTGACCTCGGCATCGGCGAGCCCCAGTCCGTCCAGGCCGGCAGGGAAAGTGCTTGCCGGCGATTCACGGCCGGTGCTCGAGGAGACCGGCGGCACGGATCCGCGCCGTTCCTCCTGGGGAACTCGGGCGCTCTGGCATGGGCCCGGCGCTGGGGGCACCGACTCCGCCAGGCGGTGAGGCGGACCCTTCTCGCCGGAAGGTCGTCGCCGTGCGATCCGCTCGGTCGTGGCCTGCGTCAGTTCTTGCGGTACAGGCGCGTCGTCAGGGGTGCGAACACGGCCGTCAGCCCGGCCGCCACGACCAGCACGATGGTGATGTCGCCGGCGTCGGCGTCCCCGGCCATGAGGCCTCGCGAGGCGTCGGCCAGGATGGAGATCGGGTTGACGTTGACGAAGGCTTCGAGCGGACCGGGGAGCGTCTCGGGCTCCACGAACACGTTGGAGAGGAACGTCAGCGGGAAGACGCCCATGAACCCGGCGTTGAGCACCGCGCTCGGCGAACGGAGGACGAGCCCGAGGGTGGTGAACACCCACGACAGGCCGAAGGCGAAGACGACCACGAGCAGCAACGCAGCGACCGCCCCTCCCGCCCCCGCGTCGGGCCGGAAGCCGAGGGCGACGCCGACGAGGATGATCACGGTGCCGGCCAGCACGTAGCGGACCGTGTCGCCGATCATCGAGCCGAGCAGCGGCGCCGGACGCCAGATCGGAAGCGAGCGGAACCGGTCCACGACGCCCTTGGTGAGGTCGGTGTTGAGCGCCACGCCGGAGTACACGGTGGTGAAGAGCACCGACATGACGAGGATGCCGGGGAGCAGGTAGTCGCGGTACTCGCCCGTCGAGCCCGAGACGGCCCCGCCGAAGATGTAGGTGAACATCACCACGAACATCACGGGTGTGACGGTGACGTCGAGGAGCTGCTCCGGGACGTGCTTCACCTTCAGCATTCCGCGCCACGCGAACGTGAGCGCTGCCGACACGGCGCTCGCCTTCGGCGGGCGTGGTGTCGAGGAGATGGCGCGGCGGACCGCCGCCTGGTCAGCCGTCGTGGCCGACGCCGCCTCTGCAATCGGCTTGCCGCTCATGCGTGGATCCCCTCGTCGTCGGCGCCGGTCCGGTCGCCGGGGCGTTCCTCGGCGGGATGGCCGGTGAGGGCCAGGAACACCTCGTCCAGGCTGGGCTGGCCGAGGGAGAAGGCGGCCACGTGGATGCCGGCGCCGGCCAGGTGGGCGACGACCGCCGCTCCCAGGTCGCCGTTCGCGCACGGAGCCGACAGGGCAGCCGGATCCGCCTCCCGGGTGACGCCGCCCAGCTCTCGGTGGAGCACCGTCTCTGCCTCGTCACGCTGGCTGGGGTCCAGGAGGCGCACGTGCAGTGTGCCCGAGCCGACGGACGCCTTGAGCTGGCTCGGCGTGCCCTCGGCGATGACGCTCCCGTGGTCGATGACGGCGATGCCCTCGGCGAGCTGGTCGGCCTCCTCCAGGTACTGAGTGCAGAGCAGGATTGTCGTGCCCTCCGCGACCAGTGCCCGGATGATGTCCCACACCTGGCTGCGGGAGCGGGGGTCGAGCCCGGTGGTGGGCTCGTCGAGGAACATCAGCTGAGGCGTGACGACGATGCTGGCAGCGATGTCCAGCCGGCGTCGCATCCCGCCCGAGTAGTGCTTGACGAGCTTGCCGGCGAACTCGGCCAGACCGAAGGCGTCCAGCAACTCGGTGGCCCGGGTCTTGGCGCCCGCTCGCTTCAGGCCTAGGAGGCGGCCCAGGAGGATGAGGTTCTCGCGGCCGGTGAGATCCTCGTCGACCGAGGCGTTCTGGCCGGTGAGGCTCATGGCAGCGCGCACGGCCTCCGCCTCGCGCACCATGTCGTGCCCGAGGATCTGCGCCCTCCCGGCGTCGGGGTGCAGCAGGGTGGCCAGCATGCGGATGGTGGTGGTCTTCCCGGCGCCGTTGGGCCCGAGCACTCCGTAGATCGAGCCGCGGCGCACCGCCAGGTCGACACCGTTGACGGCGCGGGTGTCGCCTGTGGCTGCGGCGGATGCCGTCCATCTCTCCGTCCCCTCAGTTGCTGAAGGCGAGCACGTACGCCTGGCGGTAGTACGTGTAGGCCTTCTTGTAGTTCCCGGCGGCGAGCTGGCTGTCGGCGGCGGCGAGGTACGACTTGGCCGAGGTGCACGTGCACTGCTTCAGCTCGACCATGGCGTCGATCGTGTTGCCCACCTCGGACTGCACGCCCACGCCCTTGGAGTTGATGAAGTCCGGGGCGTGGCCCTCGCCGTCGGCGGGCAGCACGAACCCCGAGTCGGCGGTCGTCGTGACGGCGAGGTCGGCCTGGATCCGGATCTGCATGAGCTGGTCCTCGAGGTTCCAGTGCTCGTCGATGCGGCAGATGTCCGCCGTCTGGTTCTGGCCCTTGACGACCAGGGCCGCCACCTTGGTGGCCGTCGTGACGCCGGCGGCCACGAGGGCGGCGATGGCGCTGAGCTTGCTGTCCTCGAGGAGCGCCTGGGTCAGCTCGGCGAGGATCACCGCCGAGTTGGCGATGTGCTCGTCGTGGGCGCCCATGGGCGTGTACGGCTTCTCGACGCACGCCTCCTCGTGGATGGCGAGCGCGGGGCCCGGCCCGAGGGCGAGCCCGGCGGCGACCAGCGACGCCACGAGCGCGACGCACAGCCCTGTCGCCCGCCGGCGCCGGTGCAGCGGCGGCCTCACGGCATCCTCGCCAGTGCGCGATCGGCCAGGCCCGCCATCTGCGAGATGCGCTCGTCGGCCGACCCCGACCCGTTGACGAGCACCACGGTGACGAAGGTCTCGCCCCTCCGGGCCACGAGCTGCGACACCAGCTCGCCGAGCGTGGCCATGGCCTCGTCGCCGGCGTCCGCCGTCCGGAGGGTCGCGTTGCCGGAGCCGGCGTAGTCGCCCATGGCGGTGGCGAAGTTCTCGGCGGTGAGCGGTTCGGGTGCCGGTCCGACCGAGAGCGACCGGAACTCCCCGCGGGTCGCCACGGTGAACGAGCACAGCGCGGGGTTCTCGTTGACCACCACGGACGACCCGAGCACGGCCTCGGCCTCGGCCTTGGTCACCAGCGTGCAGGCGTCCGGCGGTGCGTCGCCGGTCGAGCTCTCCTGTGCGCCGGCCAGGTGGCCCCCGGTGACGAAGCCCCCGGCCGCCACTGCCGCCACGACGAGCAGGGCTCTCGCCCTCGGTCGAGTCATCATCCGTCTCACGGCGCCCCCTAGTTGCTGAACGCCAGCACGTACGCCTGGCGATAGGCGGTGTAGGCCTTCTTGTAGCTGCCGGCGGCCAAGTGGCTGTTGCCCTGGGACAGGTACGACTTGGCCGACGTGCACGTGCACTGCTTCAGCTCGACCATGCGGTCGATCGTCGCCGTGACCAGGTCCCGCACGCCGAACTTCTCGACGTCGATGAACCCGCCGTTGGCCTCGGGGAGCACGAACAGCGCCACCGGCGTGGTCGTGGCGGCGAGGTCCCTGCGTATCGCCGAGGCGAGCAGCTCGTCCTCCAGCTGCCAGTGCCGGTCGGTGCGGCAGATGTCCGCCAGCTTGTTCTGCGTCACCAGGGCGAGGTGCGCGACCTTGCCGGCGGCGACGGTGCCGTCGGCGATCATCACGGCGATGCGCATGATCAGCGTGGACCGCTCGAGGGTGTGCGCGGCGGTGAACATGGCCTTGGAGGAGACGGGCTCGGGGTTGGCGACCGCCGCGTCCTCCGCCTTCTCGGCCGCCTGCTCCACGGCGTCGGCGGCGGCCGACAGGATCGTCTGGACGAGCTCGAGCCCGATGACGATGCCCTCGGCGATGCTCTCGTCCCGCACCGTGTCCATCGACGTGTAGGGGTAGGGCCCGTCGCACTTCTCGGCGTGGATGGCGGCGGCCGGCGGCGGCGCCAGGAAGGCCGTCGCCGTGACGGCCACGACGGCGGCCAGCAGCCCGGCCAGGCGCCGGCGGCCCACACCCGCGCCGGTGCTCGCGGCGCCCGCCCGTGTCGTTCGTCGCATCAGGCCTCCTTCCCCCTACGGCGCCGGCGGCGGCGGGACGGCGCACCCGGTGGACGCCGTGTAACCGGAGCCGTCGACGACCACGGCGGGGGCGCCGCTCGGGTTGCGGGTGTTCAGCTTGGTGGTGACGACCCAGCTCTCGACGTGGAGCGGGTTGTTGCCGTTGCTGGTGGCGGGGAAGTCCGCCAGCAGGAACGCCGAGTCGTCGGACTTCTCCAGCCGGTAGTCGGCGCCGGCCGTCGCCGTCGACCGGTTGCCGGCCAGGTCGAGGCACATCCACGACTCGGCGTCGGACGGGGGCGGCGGCACGAGGATGTCGTCCGACGTCGGCGCGGTGAACACCGTCCTGGCGTCGATGCCGACGGCGGCGCCCGAGCTCGGGGCGACGGTGTTGCCCACGACGGCGGCGTCGAGCCGGGCCACGCCGCCCAGCGCCTTGTCGGTGTCGGCCTCCACGACGATGCCGCGCTCGCCCACCGACCCGCCGATCGTGTTGGCCTGGATGCGGACGCTCCCCGTGCTGTCGACGTCGCCGGCGCCGAGCGCCCGTACCCTGATGCCGTTGCCGGCCGGGTTCTCCACCCGCAGGTCGCGCGCCGTCCCCGTGAACGTCCCGCCGAACCGGGAGGCGACGCTGACGCCGTCACCGCCCGTACCGGATACGGCGGGGCCCGCCGCCCCGCCGCCCACCACGGTGAAGTCGACGGCCGACCGGCGCAGCGCCGAGCCGCCCGACGATTCGAGGTGGACGCCGTGGCGGGAGCCGCCCGAGCGGGTGAGGCCGGAGACGGCGACGTCGGCGTGGGACAGGCCCCCGGCCGCCACGTGCACACCGTCGCGCCCCCCGCTCAGCCGGTCGTCGGTCGACTCGAGGGAGCCGGCCGCCTCGCCGGCGAGCGCCATGGCGATGCCGGCGGCGGGGGCGGTGGTGAGGGCGACGACGTTGCGGACGGACGTGAGCTCGATCGTCCCGCCCAGGGCCGTGGCGGCGATGGCGTCGCCCGGGCGGCTCTGGTCGACGACCGGCGTGTTCGGCGGCTCGGGGACGTCGGCCCGCCCGAAGCTGCACGGGCGCGTCTGCTCCACCCGGTTGCCGTCGACCACGACGGCAGCGTCGCTGTCCGCCCCCTGCGCCCGTCCCAGGATCCCGTGCCCGAGCGAGTCGACGACGGTGTTCTTGCGGATGGCGGCCCTCGCCGTGCTCGGCGTGCCGCCCGAGGCGAGGGCGACCGCCTCGATGCCCACGGGCAGCGTCGTGGCGGCGAGCGGCGCGCACTCCGTCTGGCCGGCCGGGACCGCGCAGCTGTCGTCGAGCCCCGTGCCGCAGCCGGCCCGGCGGACCTGGTTCTGCTGGATGGTGACGTCGACCGTCCCCCCGTCGGCAGCGGCGACGATGCCGCTCCCGTTCGGGTCGTCGATCAGGTTGTTCTCGACGGTGCCCGTCACGAGGCCGCCGGCCGTCGCCCGCAGCAGCACGCCGCTCGCCATCCGGAAGCTGCCGCGGCCCGGGCGGAGGATCTGCCCACCGCGGTCGGGCGTGTTGTCGATCATGGCCACCGTGGCGACCGAGCCCGCTCCGTCGGCGAGGACGTCGACGGCGTTCTGCTGGGCGAACAGGGCGGTGAGCTTGGTGAGGTGGAGGTCGAGCACGCCTCCGTCGCGGGCGGAGCCGGCCACGGCCTGCACCCCCTCGGTGAAGGTGTTGCCGCCGTTCAGGTCGAGCGCGCTGCCGACGAGAACCCGGAGCCGGCCGGCGCCCGAAGCCTCGGCGACCAGGCTGCGGGTCGTGTCCAGCTCGCTGCGGTTCCCGGCCAGGGTGAGCACGTCGGCCACGCCGGGCGCCGGCGCCGTGGCGTTGCGCACCCACAGGTTGCCGGCGCCCCGCGACCCGCGGACCGTGGTGGTGGCGATCCGGGAGGCGCCGTGCGCCTCCGCCAGCGCGACGCCGCTTCCCAGGCTGCGCTGCACGGTCGCGCCGGTGATGGACAGCCGGTTCACCCGCTCGGCGTGGATGCCGTCAGCGCCGGCGTCGTCGACGGAGAGCCGCTCGAGGGCGACGTCGTCGGCGTCGAGCACGACCACGCCGTGGGCGTCGCTGGCGTTGACGCGGAGCAGGGCGATGGTCGACCTGGCGCCGCTCTCGATCCGGACGCCGGCCACGGTGGGGTTGGCGACGACGCCGCCGCTGTCGGGCGTCCCCGTGCCGGTGAGCCGGAGCCCTCCGGCCGTCCCGGTGCGCACGAGCGAGACGCCGTACGGGGCGCCCGAGGCGGAGATGCTCCGGAAGGTGAGACCGGCGGGCGTGAGGGCCACGTCGTGGACGTCGAGGGGGATCCCGGTGGTCGTGCGCAGCACGTTGGCGCTGCCGCTGACCTCGAGCGACGAGCTGTCGGTGGCCACAAACGCGGGCAGCGCCCCGGTGGAGAGGTCGAGGCCGCCGCTGAACACGACGGTCGAGCCGTCCCGGTTGTCCACCACGGCGACGCCGCCCGTGGTGCTCGAGACCGGGCCGGCCACCAGCACCGCGCCGGCGCCGCAGTCCGGCGAGGACACCTCGCACCGCACGTGGACGGCGCGGCCGCTGCCCTCGCTCACCGCCCGCCCGCACCACCAGCGACCCGTTGTCGGCGCCGCCTCGGACCTCGAGCCCCGTGCCGGCGGTTCGCGCGATCGTCCCGCCGTTCACGGCGACGGCCCCGCGGTTGTCGACGACCTCCAGGCCGGCGCCGGTGGCGTCGCTCACCGCCACCGACGACAGCGTCACCTGCGCGGTGTTGGCGAGGATGCGGACGCCGGCGGCGGCGGGCGACGCCACCGTCGTGGCGCCGGGCACGCTGAGCGCCCCGGCCACCCGGTCGAGGTGGACCCCGTCGGTGAGCGAGCCCGTCGAGTCGAGGACGGCGGCCGTGGCGGCGGGGGCCCCGGCGCCGGCCAGGCTCCCGTTCGCCAGGCTCAGGGCCGGTCCCCCGGCGCTGCTCAGCCGGCCGGCGGCCATGGTGAGGGTGCCGAACCCGTCGCCGTGGAGGGCGGGCCCGCCGGCGCCGGCCACGTCGACGCCGCGGACGTCGTTCCCGGTGGCCAGCTCGACGCCGCCGGCGGCGGTGGAGAAGGCGATGGTCGGCGCCGTCGGGGCGCGGGCGATCAGCAGCGTCCCGTCCACCACCAGGTCGGCGCCCTGGCCGACGAGGCGCTCGCCGTCCTCCAGGACGAGCGGCCCCTGATACGGCGTGGTGGTCGACGCGAGGTGGACCCAGTCGCACGACAGCGTGGGACCCGTCCCCGTGCACGGGCCGTCGGGGCCGCCCGAGGCGCCCGCCACCGGCGCCAGCGAGGAGAAGGGCGACCGCGAGGTGCCGGTCCCCGCCCCCGCCAGGCGGTTGTCGACGTACCACACCCGGTTGCGCACCGTGATCCGGACGGTGGCGGCCGGCGTGGTGTTCGTGCCGTCGGTCGCCGTGTACGTGAACGTGTCCGTCCCCACGAAGCCGGCCGGCGGGTCGTACACGAACCGCCCGTCGGGCTGCATCACGTACGAGCCGCCCTGCGACGTGGGCTGCGGGCCGTTCGGCGCCGGCACCACGACCGAGAGCGACCCAGACCCGTCGGGATCGCTGTCGTTGTCGAGCACCTTGGCCGCCGCCGTGCGGGCCGCCACCGTTCCGGTGGGGGCGGCGCCGCCCGCGGCCAGCTGGGTGTTCCCGATGGCCGCGTAGGCGTCGTCGGCCGACGCGCCCTGCTCGTTCACGTCGACGACCCGGACGGTGAGCGCGCCGGAGCCCGAGGCGCCCGCCTCGTCGGTGACGGTGAGCGTCAGGGCATAGGCCGGCGTGGTCTCGAAGTCCAGGTCGGGGCGGTTCAGGAGGAGCGTCCCGGCCGCGTCGACGTCGAAGAGGTCCGTCGGGTCGCCCGCCACGATGGCGAACGAGTGCGACTGGCCGGGGTCCGGGTCGGAGAAGGCGACCTGGCCGATCACGTGCCCGGCGCCGCGGTCCTCGCGGACGGTGAGCTCCTGGGCGGGGACGGCCGGCGGGTGGTTGACCCCCTGGATCTGGACGGACGCCGTGGCCGTACCGGACTCGGCGCGGCCGTCGCTGGCGCGGTACGAGAAGGTGACGGTGGCCGCCTGCCCGGCGGGCAGGTCGTCGGCCGGCTCGTACACGAACGACCCGTCCGGGTCGAGCGTGAGCCGGCCCCGGGCCGGTGGCGAGACCAGCACGGCCGACAGCGGGTCGCCCTCGGCGTCGGTGTCGTTGCCCAGCACGCCGGGCGCGGGCACCGTCAGCCGCTGGCCGCTCGGGACGGAGTAGCCGGCGTCGGCCACGGCCACCGGGGCGTCGTTGCGGCCGGCGACGCGGACCACCACGTTGCCCTGCACGGAGCCCTCGGCGTTGGTGACGGTGTACGTGAACCCGTCCGTGCCCGTCGTCCCGGCCTGCAGGTGGTCGAACGGGTCCTGGTCGGCGGCCGCCTTGTCGCGCGCCCTCGGGTCGTAGGTGAGCAGCTGGCGGCTGTCCGGCCCCTGCACCGATCCGAGCGCCGGCCCGACGGCGGTGATGGCACCACCCCGGCGGGCGTCGTTGGCCAGGACGTCGACGGCGACGGCCGTGTCCTCGTCGGTCGTCACCTCGTCGTTCACCGCCACCGGCAGCCCGACGCCGACGACCGTGACCGTCACCTGGCCCTCGGCCTCACCGCCCTGGGCGTCCACGGCCCGGTAGACGAACGTGGCCGTCGCCGACTGGCCCGTGTCGAGCCCGTCGAAGGCGACCCGCGGGTCGAAGGCGAACGAGCCGTCGCCCGCCAGCGGCGCCGACAGCGTGCCGGCGGTGGGGCCGGACACCAGATGGGCGGCGAGCGCCTGGTTCTCGGCGTCGGTGTCGTTGGCCAGCACGCCCGGTGCCGCCACGGTGAGGACGGTGTTCTCGTCCGTCGTGTACTGGTCGCTCCGCACGACGGGCGCGTCGTTCACGCCCTTGACGGTGACGGTGACGGTGGCGGTCGAGGATTCCGAGGTGCCGTCCCTGGTGAGGTAGGTGAACGTCACCGCCGACGACTGCCCACCGGCCAGCGACTGGAACGTGGCGCCGGGGTCGTAGCGGAGCGAGCCGTCGGAGTTGAGCGTCAGGGCGCCCTGCGCCGGCCCGGACACGAGCACGGCCGACAGCGGGTGCGTCTCGGCGTCGGTGTCGTTGGCCAGCACGCCGGCGCCCGCCGGGACCGTGAGGACCGAGTCCTCGGGCACGTCGTACGCGTCCGGGAGGGCGACGGGCACGTCGTTGCGGCCCCGGACCACGATGGTCGCCCGCGCCGGCGCCGAGCGCAGGGCCCCGTCGTCGGCCGCGTAGTCGAAGGGCACGTAGGCGACGGCGCCGTCGTCGAGGTGGTCGAACAGCGTGCGCGGGTCGTACCGGAACGAGCCGTCGGTGCGGAGGAGGAAGCTCCCGAGCGGGCTCGGGGGCGTCACGGCGTGCGCGGTCAGCGGCTGGCCCGTGAGGTCGAAGTCGTTGGCCAGCACGCCCCTCGGCGGCACCTCGAGCAGCTCGTCCTCGCTGGCGTGGAACGTGTCCGCCGCGGGGACGGGCGCCGCAGGCGTGACGTACGGCGTCTCCGCCTTCGGGTCGCACTGCCCGGGGTCGCTCACGTGGCGCAGGAGCCCCGTCGGGAGCACGGCGCCGGCCTGCTTGTTGCGCGAGCACACGTAGATCGGACCGCTGTCGGGCACCGTCAGCAGCGACTCCCGGCTCGTGCACCCGTTCGACTTCGCCACCCAGCGGAGGGCGCCGGAGCGGTTGTCCGAGCACATGAGGAACGGGCGGTCCTGCGGCAGGCGATAGACCGTCGTGCGGCGGCCGCAGTCGCCCGCCGACGCCGCCTGGTACACGTTGCCCTGCGAGTCGACGCAGACGACGTTCAGCTCGGCCGGCGGCTCGTTGGCGCCGCCCACGTTGGCGAACGCGAGCCACAGACCGGCCAGCGCCGCACCGACCAGCAACCGATGTCGTGCCGTCACAGCATCGTCCCCCGACTCGCCCCGTGAGCGACGGGAACGGCCCCTCGCCCCTGCTCGGCCCGTTCGCGTCGTGCGCCGGAAACGTAGGTGGACGCGCGGTTCGATTCTTCGGTAGCCCGCTACTTAGTCGCGCCGCCGGACACGGTCTCGGTTGCTCAGTAGTGGACCGCAAACGGGCCGCGCGTCAGTGTCTGGCTCCTGCGACGGCCCCGGAAGGCCTCCGCCCGCGAGTGCCCGCCGACCCGAGATCGTCGCCGGTGCCGGTGCCGCTCACCTCACTGGCGCCGTCCCGTGGAGGTTCACCGGCCCGGGCGCACGCCGATCGGTACCGCGGGGACGCCCCGCTGTGTATGCCATGACTGTGGCATAGTTGTGCCATGGCACGGGAGCGCATCAGTACGACCGTCGACGGCGACCTCCTCGCCGAAGCGCGAGCGGTTCGGGCCGGGCTCAACGATGCGGCGCTGCTCGACGCCGCCCTTGCGGCGCTGGTCAGCAAGAGCCGGGCGGCCGAGATCGACGCTGCGTATGCCGCGTACGACGACCATCCGATGGATGAGCCCGACGAGTGGGGCGACCTCGCGTCGTTCCGAGAAGCTGCGGCGGCGTCGTGACCGACGTTCCTCGGCGGGGAGAGGTCTGGTGGTGCGAGCTCCCCGACGTGGGGCGCCGACCCGTCGTCGTGCTGTCGCGCAACGCCGCCATCCCCCGCGTCGGACGGGCGCTCATCGGTCCGTGCACCACCACCGTGCGAGGCTTGCCCAGCGAGGTGGTCCTGGAGCCGGGAGACGACCCGGTGCCGCGCCGGTCCGCGGTGAACCTCGACTCGGTCGAGAGCGCCTCGATTGCGGTGCTCGTCCAGCGGCTCGGCCGGCTGAGCGACCGGCGGATGGACCAGGTGTGCGAAGCGTTGGCCGTCGCGGTGGACTGTCAGTCCTGAACGGTGGGACAGGCCCCTGGGCCGGTCGAACTCGGCGCCCGGACGCGGGGCCTCCGCCTTCGACGCGGCGTCCCGGGTTCGGGTCCCGTCGCGGTTGCCAGCCGAAGCCCCGCTCCAGGTACGGCGACTCCTCGGGGAGCCCCGGAAGGCGGCCCGAATATACTGCGAGGCGGTGTCGGGGCGTGTGAGGCGGGCCCGCGGTCTGGTGGCCCGTCGCCTGCCCGACCGCGTCATCCGCCTGGTCAGGCCGGCGCGCTGGGGGAACCTCCGGCGGCTCGAGCCGTTCAACCGCTCGTGGGGGTTCGACCGCGGCACCCCGGTCGACCGCGTCTTCATCGACGACTTCTGCCGCCGCCACGCCGCCGACGTCAGGGGACGGGCGGCGGAGATCAAGGACCCCTCGTACATCCGCCGCTTCGGCGGGCCGGCCGTCGTGCGCGAGGACGTCGTGGACATCGACGCCGCCAACCCGGAGGCCACCATCGTCGCCGACCTGGCCGAGCCCGGCTCCCTGCCCGCCGGCCGGTTCGACTGCTTCCTGCTCCTCCAGACGCTGCAGCTCGTCGGGGACGCCCGGCTGGCGCTCGCCAACTGCTGGGAGTCGCTGGCGCCCGGCGGTGTGCTCCTGGTCACCGTCCCGTCCATGAGCAAGCTCGACACGGAGTCCACCGGCCGCGACCGCTGGCGGTTCACCCCCGACGGCCTGGCCGACCTCCTCCGGGCGGCGTGCCCGGGTGCCGAGCTCGACGTCGCCGGCTACGGGAACGTGTGCACCGCCGTCGCCTTCCTCCTGGGGCTGGCCGCCGAGGAGCTGACGGAGCGGGAGCTCGGCTTTCACGACCCCGACTTCCCCGTCCTCAGCGCCGGGCGGGCCCGCAAGAAGGCCGTTTGACGTCGCCGTCGCGGGATCCCGAAGCGCCGCCCGGTGGCCGGGACGGGACGGGGCCCGGCGAACAGGCGGTCGTCAGCGGCACGAGGTGGGTGGCGCTCGGTCAGTTCTCGACCCAGGTCACCCGCCTCGCCGTGTCAATCGTCCTGGCCCGGCTCCTGGAGCCGGCCGACTTCGGGCTCTTGGCGGCGGCGATGGTCGTCGTGATGTTCCTGGACCTCTTCAAGGACCTCGGCACGGGGATGGCGGTCATCCAGCGACCGGTCGTCACGGACGGCCTGCTCAGCGCCGTGTTCGTCGTCAACCTCGCCATCGGCGTCGTGCTGGCCGGCGCGCTCGCCGTCGCCAGCCCGCTCTTCGCTGCCCTGCTGGACGAGCCCCGCTCCGTCGACGTCCTC
>Ga0247704_1000158_pt1 | contig 19366 bp, 17 predicted proteins | sample 41W_NmetaG_FD_189042 | JGI IMG/M metagenome (GOLD analysis project Ga0247704, IMG submission 189042) | Soil microbial communities from hillslope of Landscape Evolution Observatory, University of Arizona, Oracle, AZ, United States - 4-1-W_N | ecosystem: Engineered > Artificial ecosystem >...
ACGAGGCGACCTTCCCCGGCCACCATCGTTGACCGCGCGGCATCGTGAGGTCAATGCAAGAAAGTCCTTGACACCGGAGGGTGGATAGGGAATCACTGCCGCACCTCGGTGGTCGTGGCGTCGGTCGTCGACGACTCGCCGGTCGTCGACTCGCCGGCGCCGACCGCGGCGGGCTCGGCGGCGAGGGGGGCGGGGTCGGTGGCCGGCTCGGGAACGCTCGCGTCCGGCGGCTCGCCGCTCGCCGCCAGCTCGCTGACGGGCACCTGCTCGCTGCCGACCGTGGGCTCGTCCTTGAGGCGCCCCCGGCGCTCGTCGTAGATGTCCCGCCCGAGCACCTGGATGACGCCGGCCACCGGGATGGCGAGCAGGGCGCCCAGGATCCCGGTGAGCTCGACGCCGATCAGCACGGCCACCAGGACGACCAGCGGGTTGAGGTCCACCGTCTTCGACATGATCGTCACCTGGAGCACGTGGTTCTCGAACTGCTGGTAGACGACGAAGAACACCACGGTGGCGATCCCGAGGGCGGTGGAGTTCAGGAAGGCCACGATGACGGCCGGGATGGCGCCCAGGGTGGCGCCCACCAGGGGGATGAGGTCGGCGAAGGCGACCCACAGGGCCAGCACCGTGCGGAACGGGACGTCGGCCACCAGGAAGAAGATGAAGCTGGCCACGCCGGCGATCACGCTGATCAGGAGGTTCCCGGCCACGTACCCGGTGACCGCCTTGGCGCAGTCGGCGGCCACGTGGCGCACGCGCTCGGCGTTGGGCGGCGACAGCGCGCCCAGCCCGGTGCGCAGCATGCGCGGCCCCGACAGGAGCATGAGGATGGTCAGGACGAGGATCGTGAGCGTGGCGGCGACGGCGTTGCCGACGCCCCTGACGATGTCGAGGCTGTTGCGGCCCAGGTCGTTGAGCGCCTTCTCGAAGTCGTCCCGGCGCTCCTCGATCCGGCGGTCGAGGTCGAACCGCTGGACCAGCCCGCCGAGCGGGCCCTCGCCCGCCTTCGCCTCCTCCACGTAACGGGGGAAGTTGTCGGCGAACTCCTGCGACTGGTCCACGATCGGGGTGATGAAGGCGTACATCAGCCCGCCGACCAGCGACAGCCCGAAGAGGAACACGAGGATCGTCGCCAGCGAGCGGCGCATGCGGGCCCGGTGCTCGAGCCAGTCCACCGGCGGGCTGAGGACGATGGCGAAGAAGCCGGCGATCAGGATCCAGATCAGGATCCGCGACACCGCCTGCACGACGGTGATCGCCGCCAGCGTCGCCACCACCGAGCCGATGGCGGCCCAGATGGTGCGCCAGGGCACCGGCCGGGAGGGGGCGGCGGGCTCCGGCGACATCGCAGGCCAGCGTACCCAGGGGCTAACCTCGGCCTCCGACATGGGCCAGCCCATCGTGGTCACGCAGAAGCAGTCCTCGACCGACGGCGTCCTGCGGTTCGAGATCAACCGCAGCCTCACGGGCATGGGCCATGAGCGCTACACGTCGGCCGCCGACGCCACCGGCCCCCGGCCGCCCGACGTGCTCGCCAGCCGCCTCTTCGAGCGGGGTGGGGTGAAGGCGGTCTCGGTGTACTCGAACATGGTCATCGTCGAGCTGGCGCAGGGCGACCGTGGCGACGGGATCCTCGAGCTGGTCGAGCAGCTCTTCGTCCACTACCGCGAGGGCGTGCAGCCCAGCGTCCCGTAGGGAAGGCATGACGACCGACGCGTGGTCGGCGGTCCTGCACCGGCTCGACGACGCGGCGAAGCTCACCGACCTCGACCCCGACATCCACCGGATGCTCCGCACGCCGAAGCGGGTGCTGGAGGTGGCGGTGCCCGTGCGGATGGACGACGGCCGGGTGGAGGTGTTCACCGGGTGGCGGGTCCACCACGACACCACCCGGGGGCCCGGGAAGGGGGGCATCCGCTTCCACCCGGACCTCGACGTGCGGGAGGTCACCGCCCTGGCCGCCGACATGACGTTCAAGACGGCCATCGCCAACCTTCCCTTCGGCGGCGCCAAGGGGGGCGTGCGCTGCGACCCCACCGCCCTGTCGCTGGGAGAGCTGGAGCGGCTCACCCGCCGGTGGACGGTCGAGGTGTCGCCCCTCCTGGGCCCCGACCGCGACGTCCCGGCGCCCGACGTGAACACCGACGGGCGGGTCATGGCCTGGCTCATGGACACCCTGGCCATGATGAGCGGCGAGTCGCTCGGGGGGACCGTCACCGGCAAGCCACTGGCGGTGGGCGGCACCCGGGCCCACGCCGGGGCCACGTCGTCGGGCGTGGTGATGTGCGCCCGATCGGCCTTCGCCGCCCTGGGGATGCCCTTCGCCGGGAGCCGGGCGGTGATCCAGGGGTTCGGCAAGGTCGGCGGTCCCCTCGCCTTCCTCCTCGCCTCGGCCGGGATGCGGGTGGTGGCGGTGAGCGACATCGGCGGCGCGGTGTGCAACGCCGGCGGCCTCGACCCGTCGTGGCTGTCCGACCACGTCGCCGCGACGGGGAGCGTGGCCGGGTTCGAGGGGGGCGATCCACTCGACCCCGCCGCCCTCTGGTCCGTCGAGTGCGAGCTGGTCGTCCCCGCCGCCCTCTCCGGGGCCATCGACGCCGACGTGGCCGAGCGGCTGCGGACCAAGCTGGTGGTGGAGGCGGCCAACGGGCCGACGACCCCCGAGGCCGACGTGGTCCTCGACCGGCGCGGCATCGTGGTCGTCCCCGACATCGTGGCCAACGCCGGCGGCGTCACGGCGTCGTACTTCGAGTGGGCCCAGGATCGCCAGGCGTTCGCGTGGGACGAGGACACGGTGGCCGTGCGGCTGCGGTCGTTCATGGACGCCGCGTTCACGTCCGTGTGGGCGCGGGCCGACACGCTCGGGGTGTCGCTGCGCCGGGCTGCCTTCGCCGTGGCGGTGGAGCGGGTGGCGGAGGCCATCTCGGCCCGGGGCCTGTTCCCGTAACGACGGGCGAACTACCCTTCTCCCCGAGGCCGGGTGACGGGGGGACGGATGCCGACGAGGTCGACCGACGTCACGCGGCGGCCGGCTCCGTGACGACCGGGGAGGCGGTCCCCGCCCGGGCGGCGGACGAGGTCGCCACGCTCTTCGAGTCGGTCGTCGCCAACGTGGCGCGCGTCGTGCACGGCAACGACGACGCCATCCGCCTGGCCCTCGTCGCCATGGTCGCCGAGGGCCACGTCCTGGTGGAGGACGTGCCCGGCGTCGGGAAGACGACGCTCGCGCGGGCGCTGGCCGCCTCGGTGCACGGCCGCTGGCGGCGCATCCAGTTCACGCCCGACCTGCTGCCGTCGGACGTCATCGGCATCACCGTGTTCAACCGGGAGCTGGGCACGTTCGACTTCCGGCCCGGCGGCCTGTTCACCAACCTGGTGCTGGCCGACGAGTTGAACCGCGCCTCGCCCAAGACCCAGGCCGCGCTCCTCGAGGCGATGGAGGAGGCGCAGGTGACGGTGGACGCCACCACCTACCCGCTGCCCCGGCCGTTCATGGTCATCGCCACCCAGAACCCGTTCGAGCGCCACGGGACCTACCCGCTGCCGGACAGCCAGCTCGACCGCTTCCTCGTCCGGCTCTCCCTCGGCTATCCGGGCCGGCCCGCCGAGATGGCCATGCTCGACACCCACGGCGCCGAGCAGCCCGCCCCCGAGCCCGGTGCCGTCGCCGACCTGGAGGACGTCGAGGCCATGATCGCGGCGGCCCGGGCCGTGCACGTCGCCCGCAGCGTCAAGCGCTACATCCTCGAGGTGGCCGACGCCACCCGGGCCCACCAGGCGCTCACCCTCGGGACGTCCCCTCGGGCTGCCCTCGCCCTCCTCCGGGCGGCACGGGCCCGGGCGGTGGCGTCGGGCCGCGACCACGTGCTGCCCGACGACGTCCAGCGCCTGGCCGTCCCCGTCCTCGAGCACCGCCTGGTGCTCACGCCCGACGCCCGGGCGCGTGGCGCCACCCGCCGCGAGGTCGTGGACGACGTGCTGGCGTCGGTGGCCGTGCCCGTCGGCCGGGACTGACGGCGCGGTGCCGACCCGGAAGGGCTGGGCCCTCGGCCTGTCGTCCCTGGCGGTGGGCGCCGGTGGTCGGGCCCTCGGCGTCCCCGAGCTGTTCGTGGTGGCCGTCGCCGGGCTCGCGCTGGTGGCGGCGTCCGTCGCCTACGTCGGCGCCCGGCGGCCCCCGCTCGAGGCGACCCGCCGCCTGGCGCCGGGGCGGGTCACGGCGGGGAGGACGGCCCGGGTCGTCCTGACCGTGGCCAACCGGGGGCGGCGGGCTCCTCCGCACCGTCTCGAGGACGGGGTGGCGGCCGGGTTCGACCGGCCGTCGATGGGGGCCGGGGAGGTGGTGGGCCTGGAGTACCGGCTCGATGCCCCCCGGCGTGGCCTGGTCGACGTCGGGCCGCTGCGGATGACCGTGGAGGACCCGTTCGGCCTGGCGGCGCGCCGGGTCCCCGTCCTGGCGCCGAGCCCGCTGGTCGTCCACCCGGTCGTGGAGGCCATCGCCCTGCCGCCGGAACGTGCCGGTGCGCCCACCGCCCCGCACCCGGCGACCGCGCCCGTCCCCGGCGGCGAGCTCCACGGGCTTCGACCGTACGAGCCGGGTGACGACGTCCGCCTGGTCCACTGGCCGACCAGCGCCCGCCTCGACGCCCTGGTCGTGCGCCAGGACGAGATGCCCCGGCTGCGCCGCACGGTCGTGGCCCTCGACACCTCCGTGGGCGCCCGCCAAGGCGCCACCTTCGAGGCGGCCGTGTCGGCCGCGGCCAGCGTGGTCGCCGCCGCCTGCGCGGGCGACGGGACGGCCCGGCTCGTCACCTCGGCCGGGCTCGACTCGGGCAGCGCCGGCGGGCACGCCCACCTGGAGGAGGTGCTCGACCTCCTGGCCGTCGTGCAGCCGGACCGGGCCCGGGCCGTCGGCACGGCGGCGGCGCTGTTGACGGGCGACGAGGACGTCACCCTCGTGGTGGTGACGACGTTGGCGGGGGTCGCCGGCGGGCTCACAGCCCTGGCGGCCACCCCCGGTGCCGCGACGATGGTGGCGGTGGTGCTCGCCGCACCGCAGGACGGCGTCGGCGGCGGGGCCGGGTTCGACGTGGTGGTCCGGGTCCCGCCGGGCGCGTCGTGGCGGGAGGCGTGGGACCGGATCGTCCCCCGGGGCGGAGCGGACCGGTGACGGCGGTCCGGCGGCGGCCCGCGGCGGGAACCCCCGTCGTCGGGTGGGAGGGGCGGGCGGTGGCCGCCCTCGCGCTCGTCACCCTGGCCGCCGCGCCGGGGGTGCGAGGGTTCGTGGGGGACGAGCCGTCGCTCCTCCCGGTGCTCGCCGCCGCCGCCGTCGTGCACGCGGCCGCCTGGGGGTGCCGGCGCCGGCTCGGCAGCCTCGGCCTCGGCGCCGGCTTCGCCGCCGCCGCCGTCGTCACCGCCTGGACCGTGTTCCCGGGCACGACCACCCTCGGCGTCCCGCTGGCGGGGACCTGGCAGACCGCGGCGTCCGCCCTCCGGGAGGCGCTGGAGGCCTTCGGGACGGGGCTGCCTCCGGGCAACGACGAGGCGGTGGCCCTCCGGGAGGGCCGCATGGCGCTGGCCGTGGGCTTCGCCGCCGTCTGCGCCGTGCTGGCCGACCAGACGGCGTTCCGCCTCCGCCGCCCCCTGTTCGCCCTCCTGCCCTCGCTCACCCTGGTGCTGCTCGGCGGGCTGCGGGCCCCGTCCGGCCCGCCCGTGCACCTCTGGCTGGTGGCGGTCGGCGTGTTCCTGCTGGTCGACCGGATCGCGGGAGCAGCCGCGCCCGGTCCCGACGCTCCTCGGCTCTCGGCCCGCCTCGCCGACGCCGGCCCGGCGGCCGCCCTCGTGGCGGCGGTGGCCCTGGCCGCCGGGCTCCTCGTCGGGCCCGCCGTCCCAGGCTACGGCAGCGACCCGCTGCTCACGTCGGTGGCCCGCCGTCCCGGGAACGGGCCCGCCCGCCTCCAGGCCTTCGTCGACCTCCGGCCCACCCTGGCCCAGCGGTCGGACGAGGTGATGTTCACCGTCGACAGCCGGGTGCCCGCCTACTGGCGGCTCACGTCGCTCGACCAGTTCGACGGGCGCACGTGGACGCAGAGCGACGAGGAGGCCGAGCGCGGAGCCGGGGCGCTCACCGCGTTCGTCCCCGCCGACGGCGTGGTGCACGACGTCCGGATCGAGGCCCTGCGGTCGGAGTGGCTGCCCGCCGCCTACCGGGTCCACCAGGTCGAAGGCGCCGACCTGGTGGTGGCGGGCGACTCCTCGACCCTCCGGTCCTCGTCGGAGAGCCGGCCCGGGCAGCGCTACCGGGTGGTGTCGCAGGTCCCCCACCTCACCGTCCAGTCGCTGCGGGCGGTGCCGCCTCACGGCCGCACCCCGCCGGCGGCCCTGCGGCGCTACCTCGCCCTCCCCGACGACCTCGCCCCGTCGGTGCGGGCCGAGGCGTCCCGGGCCGCCGGGCCGGACGGGCCCGAGCCCCTGGCCGCCGCCCTGAACCTCCAGTCGTGGTTCCGGCAGCGCTTCACCTACGACCTGTCGGTGCCGCCCGGCTCGGGTGCCGGCGCCCTCGAGCGGTTCCTGTTCGAGACCCGGCGCGGGTACTGCGAGCAGTTCGCCGGCGCCTTCGCCGTCCTCGCCCGCGCCGCCGGCCTGCCGACGCGCGTGGCCGTGGGCTTCACCCCGGGCGACCTCGGCAACGACGGGCGTTACCGGGTGCGCGGGCTGCACGCCCACGCCTGGCCCGAGGTGCACCTGGAGGGCGCCGGCTGGGTGGCGTTCGAGCCCACGCCGGGCCGGGGCAACCCGACGGCCGAGGCGTACACCGGGGTCCCGGCCGCCCAGGCGTCGTCACTCGGGCTGCCGCCGACGGCGGCCGCGCCGACCGTGCCGGCGGGCTCCGGAGGCGTTCCGGCCACCGCCGCCACCGCGCCGGCGGCACCCGCCCCCGGCCCGCAGCCGGGGCCGTCGCCGACCACGGCGGTTCCGCCACCACCGCCTTCGTCCACGCCCGAGCCGGCCGGCGCCGACGGAGCGGGCGCCGGTCCCGTCGTGGCCGCCACGCTGGCCGTCGGCGCGCTGGCCGCGGGCGCCGTCCCGCTGGTGAAGTGGCGCCGCCGGGCGGCCCGCCGGCGGCGGGCGACATCGCCGCACGACAGGGTGATGGTGGCGTGGGAGGAGGCGGCCGAGGCGCTCGAGGAGGCGGGCCTGGGCCGCCGGCCGTCCGAGACGCTGCTGGTCCACGCCGCCCGGGCAGCCGCCGACGTCCGCCTTCCGCCGCAAGCCGCGGCGCCCGTCCTCGTCCTCGCCCGGCGGGCCGCGACGGCGAGCTACGGGAGAGCGGCCGCCGCCGCGACGGACGCCGCCGAGGCGGTGGAATCGGCCGCCGTGGTCACCGGGACGCTGGGCCGATCGGCACCGGTCGCCGCCCGGTTCGCCCGCGCCCTGGACCCGCGGCCGCTGTGGCGGCGGGCGCGGGGCTGACCCGCCCAGCGGGGGGCGACGGTCAGGCCGCGCCGGCTTCTTCGACGTAGTGGAACTCGGGGGCGTAGGCGTCGGGCTTGGCGACGGTCTCCGCGGTACGGGCCATCTCCTCCTGGAGCGCGTCGATGTCGGCCTGGATGCGAGCGGCGTCGCGTGGACGGCGCTGCACCTCGGCGCGCTCACGCTGTTCGACCAGCTCGACCAATTGGAGCTCCAGCCCGACGAGGTGGTCCTCGAGGCGGGGGTCGGTCATGGCTCAAGCCCTACCCAGGGAGGGGCCGGTTGTACCGCCGTCGGCGGTGGTCAGGAACCGCCGGATCGGCCCGTGCGCTCCTGGAGCTCGTCGATCCTCCGCGACGCGTCGGCCTTGGAGAGGTTGTCGGTGTCGACGTCCTCGCCGGCCTCGTGGGCGAGCGTCGAGAGGTACGACAGCTGGGGGCCGGTGGCCGGCTCGTCGCCGGTCACCCAGTCGTCGGGGTCCTTCTGGGCGGAGTCGGGGAGGTCGGTCATGCGCGCTCCATACCCCTTCCGCCCGCCGAGCGAACGCCCGTTCGTCACGACGTCATCCTGAAGGGTTGCTGAAGATCGTGTCCGGCCCCCGGGCCGGGGCGACCCGTCCCTTACACTCGGCGGGTGGCCCCCTCCGGAGCGCACATCGACTCCCTGCTGACGACCGTCTGGGACCTCGGCGGCACCGACCTGCTCTTCACGGCCGGGTCGCCTCCCCTGATGCGGGTGGACGGGGCCCTGCGCCGGGTCGCCAACGCCAAGGTCCTCGAGGCCAACGACCTCGACCGCGTCGTCGCCACCGTCCTCGGCCGCGACTTCACCGAGCAGTTCCGCCGCACCCGTCAGGTGGACTTCGCGTTCAGCTGGGCCAACAAGGCCCGGGTGCGGGGCAACGCCTTCTACCAGAAGGGGACGGCGGCCCTGGCGCTGCGGATCATCCCGTACGCCATCCCGACGATGGCCGAGCTCGGGCTGCCGCCCGCCATCGAGGAGTGGACCCGTCTCCCCAAGGGCCTGGTGCTGGTCACCGGCCCGACCGGGTCGGGGAAGTCGACCACCCTCGCCGCCATGATCGACCACATCAACAACCACCGGGCGGTGCACATCATCACCATCGAGGACCCGGTGGAGTACGTGCACCCGCACAAGCGGTCGGCGGTGAACCAGCGGGAGGTGGGGACGGACACCGACTCGTTCGCCGACGCCCTGCGGGCCGCCCTGCGCGAGGACCCCGACGTCGTGCTGGTGGGCGAGATGCGCGACCCCGAGAGCATCGCGGCCGCCCTCACCATCGCCGAGACCGGGCACCTCGTCCTGGCCACGCTGCACACCAACGACACGGCGCAGACCCTCGACCGCATCGTGGACGTCTTCCCGGCCTCCCAGCAGCCCCAGGTGCGGCTCCAGCTGACCCACACGCTCGTCGGCATCCTCAACCAGGCGCTGGTCCCCCGCGTCGGCGGCGGGCGGGTGGCGGCCTTCGAGGTGCTGGTGGCGTCGCCCGCCATCAAGAACCTCATCCGCGAGGGCAAGACGCGCCAGATCCGCAACCTGGTGGCCACCGGCCAGCGGGGCGGGATGTACACGCTCGAGGCCGCCCTGTCCGACCTCGTCGCCCGGGGCGAGGTCGCCTACGACGAGGCGGTGCTGTGGACCATGCACGCCGACGAGGTGAAGCGCCCGGTGCCGCTCGCCTCCGTCCCCACCGCCGGTCGCTGACCCCGGGCGGGAGGGGATGAGCGGTCCGGCCGCCGAGCGTTGGCGGGAGGCCCTGGCCCGCTGGGCGATCCCCGAGGAGATCCAGGCCGCCGCCCCGGCGCCGCCCTGGCGGTTCGACCCGGCCACCTTCGCCCGCCACGCGGCGCACGCGCTGTCGGAGGCGGGCGACCGCCCTTCGCGGCGCCGGGCGCTGGAGGCGCTCCCCGATGGAGGCACGGTGCTGGACGTCGGCGTGGGCGGGGGTGCCGCCTCGCTGCCGCTGGTCCCACCGGCGGGCCTGGTCGTCGCCGTCGACGACGCCGAGGGCATGCTCGACGTCTTCGCAGCTGCCGCCGACCGGATCGGGGTCGCCCACCGCGAGGTAGGCGGCACGTGGCCGGCCGTGGCCGCCACGGTCGAGGCGGCCGACGTGGTCGTGTCCCACCACGTCCTCTACAACGTGGGCGACCTCGTGCCCTTCGCCGCCGCCCTCACCGACCACGCCCGCCGGCGGGTCGTGGTCGAGATCTCCGAGGACCACCCCACGGCGAACCTCAATCCCCTGTGGCTGGCGCTGCACGGTCTCGAGCGGCCCACCACGCCCACGGCGGCCGACGCCGTCGCCGTGCTGGAGGAGATGGGGCTGGACGTGGCGTCCGAGGCGTTCGAGCGGGAGTGGGACCCGTTCGGCCCCGACCGGGCCGGGACCGTGGCGCGGGTGCGCGAGCGGCTGTGCGTGGGGCCCGAGCGCGACGCGGAGGTCGAGGCCCTTCTCGAGAAGGCGGCCGCCGATCGGCCGGTGCGGCGGGCCGTCACCCTGTGGTGGGAGGGGACCGCCTGACGCGGTGGCTGCCGATACGGCACGCGGCCCCCAACCTGTAGAGGAAACGACCCGGATCCGGGTCGTTCCCGCCACAGGTTGCGCTTCGGTCACGCCATGGTGGTGGTCACCTCGGCGAAGTGGCAGGCGACCGGGTGCCCCTGGCCGCGGTCGACGAGGTCGGGGGTCTCCTCGGCACAGATGTCGGCCGCCTTCCAGCACCGGGTCCGGAACCGGCAGCCCGACGGCGGGTCGAGCGGGCTCGGGACGTCGCCCGTCAGCGTGATGCGGTTCCGTTGCCGTTCCAGGTCGGGGTCGGGGACCGGGACGGCCGAGAGGAGCGCCTGGGTGTACGGATGGGCGGGCTTGTCGAAGACCTCGTCGCGGCTGCCGATCTCCACTATGCGACCGAGGTACATGACGGCCACGCGGTGCGAGATGTGGCGGATCACCGAGAGGTCGTGGGCCACGAACAGATAGGCGACGCCGAGGCGCTCCTGGAGGTCGGCCAGGAGGTTGATGATCCCGGCCTGGATGGAGACGTCCAGCGAGGAGACCGGTTCGTCGAGCACGAGCAGGTCGGGGTCGAGGGAGAGGGCGCGGGCGATCCCGATGCGCTGGCGCTGGCCGCCCGAGAACTCGTGCGGGTAGCGGTCGGCGTCGTTGGCGTCGAGCTCGACGAGGCGGAGGAGCTCGGCCACCCGCCCCCGGCCGTCCGGCCCGTACAGGCGGTGGATCCGCATCGGCTCGGCCACGCTGGCGCCGACCCGCATCCGCGGGTCGAGCGAGGCGTACGGGTCCTGGAAGACCATCTGCATCCGCCGCCGCAGGTGGCGCAGCTCGCCCCGGCCCAGCTCGGCAAGGTTCCGCCCCGCCACCCGCACCGTGCCCGACGTCGGGTCGAGCAGGCCGAGGGCGAGCCGGGCCGTCGTCGACTTGCCGCACCCCGACTCGCCGACCAGTCCGAGCGTCTCGCCCTGGGCCACGGTGAGGTCCACGCCGCAGACGGCGTGGACCTGGCGGCCGGCCCGGGCGAACAGCCCTCGGCCGGCCGGGAAGTGCTTGACCACGTCGTTCAGCTCGAGGAGCGGCGGCGCCGGCCCGTCGCCCGGCACCGGTTCGGCGGTGGCCATCACGACCTCCCGTGCTCGGCCGCCACGGTGGCGGCGGTGGCGCCCGCGAAGTGACAGGCCGCCAGGTGCTCGGGCGCCGACGTGGAGCGCAGCTCGGGACGGTCGGAGGCGCACGGCTCGGGCACCCGGGCCACCGGGCAGCGGGGGTGGAACGGGCACCCCGGCGGCACGTCGACGAGGGACGGCGGCTGCCCCGGGATGCGGGTGAGGTGGCGGCCTCCCCTCTGGTCGAGCCGGGGCAGCGACCCCAGCAGCCCGGCGGTGTACGGGTGCTCGGGATTGTGGAAGACCTGGCGGACGGTGCCCGTCTCGACGACCCGGCCGGCGTACATCACCACCACCCGGTCGGCCACGCCGGCGACCACGCCCAGGTCGTGGCTGATGAGGACCATGGCGGAGCGGGTGCGCTCCCGGGCCTCGGCCAGCACCTCGAGGACCTGGGCCTGGGTCGTCACGTCGAGAGCGGTGGTCGGCTCGTCGGCGATCAGCAGGTCGGGGTCGTTGGCGATGGCCATGGCGATCATCGCCCGCTGGCGCATGCCGCCGGAGAACTGGTGCGGGTACTCCGAGTAGCGGTCGCCCGGGTTCGGGATGCCCACCGACCCGAGGAGCTCGACCACCCGGGCGCGCGCCTCCTTGTGCGACACGTCCCGGTGGTGGAGCCGGATGGCCTCCTCGACCTGGTGGCCCACCCGGTGCAGCGGGTTCAGGGCGGCGAGCGCGTCCTGGAACACCATGGCGATCTTCGAGCCTCGCAGGGAGCGGATCCTGTCGTCGGGGAGGTCGAGCAGGCTGGTGCCACGGAAGGTCACCTCGCCGGTCACGCGTGCGGAGCGGGGAAGCAGCCGCAGGATCGACAGCGCCGTCACGGTCTTGCCCGAGCCCGACTCGCCCACGACGGCGACCACCTCGCCCTCGCCCACCTGGAACGAGACGCCGTCCGCCGCCTTCACGACCCCCCGCTCGGCCGGGAACCGCACGCGCAGGTCCCGCACGGCGAGCAACGGCTCTGGCGCGGTCATGGGCTTCCCCCGGTGGTCCGCCCGGCGCTCCGAGCGCCCGGACGCGGTGAGTGTACGGGCTTCCCCCGGCGCGGTAGTCGCGTTACGTTTCGCGACGTGGGGCCCCATGGGAGAGGCGAGCGCGAGCCCGGACTGGTGGGGCTGCTCGTGGTGCTCGCCGTCCTCGGGGCGATGGCGGCCGTCGCCTTCACCGCCCTCGGCGGCTCGGACGGTGAGCCGGCGGCCAGGCCGTCGGGACTGGCGGCGGAGGTCGTGCCGGCGGCCAGGGCCGACCTCGACGCGGTGGCGCAGTCGGGCCAGGCCCTGCGGACGGGTGTCGCCGACCAGGCGTCGAACGCCTGCCTGGTCGACGCCCGGACGTTGGCGACCGCCGTGGCGGCGTACGAGGCGTCGAGGGGGAGTCACCCGGCAAGCGTCGACGAGCTGGTCACCGCCGGGTTGCTCGCGCAGGCGCCGTCGTCGCCCGGCTACTCCGTCACCCTCGAATCGGCCGGCGGGAAGTCCACGGGGCGGGTGCTCGTCAACGGCATGGAGCCCGCTGCCGGCTGCGAGGCGCCCACCGGCTGAGTAGTTCGCAGACGTCGTGCGCCGTCCGATCTTCAGCCGTTCTTCAGGTCGGTCTGCCAGGCTCGTCGGGACCACCCGGAGCATGGCGTTTTCGGCGAGAGAGGACGAACGATGACGCACCGGCCGGCGCCGTCCCGTGACCGTGGCGCCAAGACCAGCTCCACGGCCGTCGAGTGGCTGGCCGTCGCCATCCTCCTCGGCGTCCTCGCCGGCGTCGTGGTGTTCGTGGTGAACGGCGTGACCGGCTGAGGCACCGGCAACATCTTCAGCCTGCCTTCAGGAATCCCTGCGACAGTCGGCTGCGGGGCCGTCGCGGCCCGGGAACCGAGGGGGCTTCGATGATCGATCGGATGGGCCGGCTGCGCAGGGGCACCGGGCAGGGGGGCTTCACCCTCATCGAGCTCCTCGTCGTGATCGTGATCCTCGGCATCCTCGCCGGCGTGGTCGTGTTCTCGGTGAGCGGCGTGACGGACAAGGGCGAGTCGGCGGCCTTCCAGACCGACGCCCGCACGCTGCGCACCGCCCAGGAGGCGTACTTCGCGAAGTTCGGGGAGTACGCCGACGTGCAGACCCTGGCCGACGAGGGCTTCCTGGCCGGGGGCACGTTCACCGGCAACCGCACCGAGAAGGGCAACACCATCGTGTTGGGCACCGGCCCGAGCGGGAAGCCGAACTCGGCGTACACCATCACCTGCGGCGAGAACGGCTCTCCGGTCCCCGGCGGGTGCGGGACGGCGGGGACGGTCGCCCGGGGCGGCACGCTGGTCGTGGGCGAGACCTTCGCCAGCAACGCCACGACCAACGTCGCCTCCTCCACCGGCGGCGGCACCCACGCCTGGTGGGAGACGATGTACAACGGCCTGATCGAGCTGGACGAGGCCGGGAACCCCTCGCCCGAGCTGGCCGCCGTGGTGCCCACGGTCGGCAACGGCGGGATCACCAACGGCGGCGCCACCTACACCCTCACCCTCCGCCAGAACGTGGAGTGGCACGACAGCACGACGGCGTCGCCGCACTTCTTCAACGCCGAGGACGTGAAGTGGACGTTCGAGAAGGTGCTGCTCCGGCTGCACGCCCGGACCCGGGGCATGGCCGCCACCCTCGGCTACGACTCGGCCAACTGCCGGGCCGACAACATCGTCGCCACCAACGGCGCCGGGAGCAACGGCGGGACCGTCGTGTTCAACTTCAACTCCCCGTACATCCCCTTCCTCAAGCAGCTCAACGTCACCGAGGCGGCCATGAACCCCGCCAACTCGGTCAGCGGCGCCTTCCCGGTGGGCACCAACGGCTGCCCGAGCCAGGCGCAGGCCGACGCCGTCAAGGTCGGGACGGGCCCGTTCAAGTTCGACAGCATCAACAGCCCGTCGGCCGGCGACGGCAAGGTCGTCCGCAACCCGAAGTACTGGAAGTCCGGCCTTCCGTACCTCGACGCCATCCTCATGCGCCCGTTCACAGCCGACGCCGCCCGCTACAACGCCCTGGTGAACGGCGACGTCGACTTCGTCTGGGACGTGCCGAACCCCAACGTCGCCGCCCTCGACGCCAACCCGGCGTTCGGCATCGCGGCGACGCAGTCGCTGGGCGGGGGGCCGAACTCGGTGGACCAGGTCATCTTCAACCTCAAGGCCAGCGGCAGCACGGTGGCCAGCGTGGCGAACGGCACCGCGCCCGACCACCCCGTCCTCGGCAACGTGAACGTCCGCCGGGCCATCTTCCACGCCATCAACCGCGACGACTACCTGAACATCGGGCGCAACGGCATCGGCAACGTGTCGAGGTCGCCCATCTCCAGCCAGGTCTTCGGTGCTGCCACCGACATCCCGCTGCCCGCCTTCAGCGTGTCCACGGCGAACTCGCTGCTCGACGGCGCCGGGTGGAACGGCCCACGGGTGACGGTTGGCAGCACCCCGAACGTGCGCACGGCACTGGGCCACCCGACGCTGGCGGACGGCACCCCGCTGACGATCCGCTTCCTCCAGGGGTCCGGCATCTTCACCGACCGGCTGGCCGTGATCAAGGCGAACCTGGCGGCCGTCGGCATCGACATGCCCATCACGGTCAACACGACGAACGCCAACACCCAGGTGTTCACCAACCGCGACTTCGACCTGTACATCATCAACTACGCCAACGGCTACGACCCCCACGTCGGGGTGCGCCGCCAGTACCACAGCGACCAGATCAGCACGACGGGCACGCCCAACAACGCGGCCGGCTACCGGAACCCGGCCGTCGACGCCGACTTCGACCAGGCGGTCCAGACCCTGGACACGACGGCCCGGGCGGCCCTCTACCGCGACTTCCAGCAGCGGGTGGTGAACGACCTCCCGTACGCCTGGATGATCGAGACGCCCAACGTGCGCGGCTTCAGGGCCACCTGCACGGGCTTCCGGGTGTGGACGGGCCTGTTCGCCGAGTCGGCGAGCTGCGCCGGGTAGGGGTAGGGAGCGGAGCGGCGCCCGCCGACCGGCGGGCGCCGGCCCGGCGGTGGGAGGCTCGGGACCGGTGACCCGCCGGTTCGTCGTTCGACGCCTCCTCCAGGTGGTGCCGACGGTGCTCGGCATCGTCACCCTCACCTTCGTCCTCGTCCACGCCGCGCCCGGCGACCCCGCCCTCGACTTCGCCGGGGAGGGCGCCGACCAGGCCCAGATCGACGCCGCCCGCACCTACCTGGGCCTGGACCGCCCCCTCCCGTCGCAGTACGCGACCTACGCCGCCAACCTGCTCACCGGCGACCTCGGGACGTCGTTCACCCAGCGCCGGCCGGTGCGCACGGTCATCGCCGACCGGTTGCCGGCCACGCTGCTGTTGACCGGCTCGGCGCTGGCGCTGTCGACGGCGGCCGGCCTCGCCCTCGGCGTGTGGGCGGGACGCCGGGCCCGGGGAGCGGCGGCGGGGACCGTCAACGTGGCCGCCGTGCTCAGCTACTCGCTCCCGGGCTTCTGGCTCGCCCAGCTGGCGGTCCTCCTCGTCGCCCTCCGCCTCGGCTGGCTGCCGGCCACCGGGCTGAACGACGCCCGGGCCGGGTACACGGGGACGGCCGCGGTGGTCGACACCGCCCGCCACCTCGTCCTGCCGGCGTTGGTGCTGGCCGTCTCCGAGGTGGCGCTGCTGTTCCGGGTCACCCGGGCGGGCCTGCTCGGCGAGCGGGGCCGGGAGTACGTGCGCACGGCACTGGCCAAGGGCGCGTCCGACCGCGAGGTGGTCCGCCGCCACGCCCTGCCCAACGCCCTGCTCCCGGTGGTGACCGTCGTGGGCAGCCGGGTCGGGTTCCTGGTGTCGGGCGCCGTGCTGGTCGAGACCGTCTTCAACTGGCCGGGGGTGGGCCGCCTCCTCGTCGAGGCGGGCCAGGCCGGCGACCACCCGGTGATCCTGGGGATGGTGCTCCTGGTCGCCCTGGCCGTGGTGGTGACGAACCTGGTGACCGACCTGGTGTATGCGTGGGTCGACCCCCGCATCCGCCACCGCTGAGGTGACGGTGACGGCGCCGCCGCCGCGCCGCTCCCGGGTCCGGCGCCGTTCGTTGCGCAACGCCGCCCATTACCCGGCCCTCCTCGCCGGCGCGCTCCTCACCGGCCTGGTCGTGACGGTGGCGCTGCTGAACGAGCGCCTGGCGCCGGGGTACGTCTTCGCCACCTCGGCGGCCGACCGGCTCTCGCCGCCGTCCGTCGACCACGTGATGGGCACCGACCAGTTGGGCCGCGACCTGTTCACCGGCGTGGTCCGGGGCGCCCACACGTCGCTCGGCGTGGTGGCCGGCGTGGTCGTCATCGCCGCCGTCATCGGCGTCGTCGTCGGGGCGCTCTCGGCCCTGCGCGGCGGCGTGGTGGACGACGTCGTGCTGCGGGTCATCGAGACCGTGCAGACCGTCCCCCGGTTCTTCCTGGCCGTGCTGGTGGTCGGGTGGTTCGGGCCGGGCACCCCGGTGACCGTGCTGCTCGGGCTCACGTCGTGGCCCTTCCTCGCCCGGGTCGTGCGGGCCGAGACGCTCTCGCTGCGGGAGCGGGCGTTCGTCGAGGCGGCTCGGGCTGCCGGCGCCGGTGACCTGCGCGTCCTTGTCCGCCACGTCGTCCCCAACATCGTGCCCGGCGCCGCCGTGGTGCTCGCCCTCGTCGGTTCGCGCGTCGTCCTCCTCGAGGCGGGGCTGGCGTTCCTCGGGCTGGCCGACGCCAACGTCGCCAGCTGGGGCGCGCTGGTGAACAACGCCCAGCCCTACCTGGCCACGGCGTGGTGGATGTCGGTGTTCCCGGGCGGTGCCATCGCCGTGACGGTGCTGGGCATGAACCTCCTGTCGGACGGCCTGGCCGGCCTGGCCGACCCCATGTCGGCCGCCCACGAGCGCCGCTGGCGCGGAGGCGAGTCGTCCCTCGGGGGGTGAAACGGGCCGTAGGAGCTCGTCCCGGGATCTTCAGGAGAACTTCAGGAGCGACCGCCATACTCCTGGAAACGCCGGCCGCGCGGTCGGGCCCGCGCCCGAGACGGCGGGTGTGCCCACGACGTTCCAAAGGGGGGTTCAGGTGATTGCAGCCATGAGTGAGAGGGTCGCGAGGAGAAGGGGCGCCCAGGGCGGGTTCACCCTCATCGAGCTCCTCGTCGTCATCGTCATCCTCGGCATCCTCGCCGGCGTCGTCGTGTTCTCGGTGGGCGGCGTCAAGAACAAGGGCGAGAACGCGGCGTACGCCACGGATGCCCGGACGCTGCGGACCGCGCAGGAGGCGTACTACGCGAAGTTCGGGCGCTACGGGACCGCGGAGGAGCTCGTGCAGGCCGGGTTCCTGGCGTCGGCGCCGGAGCTGAGCGACCTCGTCCTGGCGCCCGACAAGCAGTCCTTCACCATCACCTGCGACGCCACCAAGGCGGGCTGCGGCGCCTCGGGCGCCATCGCCGTCGGCGGGACGCTGGTGATCAACAACGGCGCTACGGCGCCCGCGGCCACGCTCAACCCGGCGGTGACCAGCGAGGGCGGGACCCACTCCAACTCCGAGGACATGTTCAACGGGCTGCTCCGCTACGAGAAGGACGGGAGCATCGGGGGCGACCTGGCCCAGACCTTCTCGTTCGACACCGTCCCGGCCGCCTCGAACCCGAACTGCGCCGGCGTCACGTGCGATGCCTCGACCACCGTGGCGACCTTCGTCCTACGGGAGGGCGTGAAGTTCCACAACGGTGACACGCTCACGCCCGCCGACGTGGAGTTCAGCTTCGCAAAGGCCATCCTGGCGGCCCACGGCCGGACGCGGGCCATCAACCCCACCCTCGGCGTGACCGGTTCACAGCTCAGCACGGTCGTCCCACCGGAGGCCATCCAGACCCTCCCGCCGACGGCGGGGAACGGGGGCACCGTGAAGTTCAACCTCCGCCAGGTGTTCGCCCCGCTCCGCTACACCCTGAACGTGACGGAGGCGCCCATCATCCCGAGGTCCGTCTACGAGCCGTGCTGGGACGCAGGGACGCTGTTCAACGGGACGGCGTGCGCGGCCAACACCAACCCGGTGGGCACCGGCCCGTTCAAGTTCCAGTCGCTGGACGGCTCCGGCATCACCACGGTCCGCTTCCCCGACTACTTCCGGTCCGAGAACGGCATCCGCCTCCCGTACCTCGACAAGGTGATCAAGAAGGTCGTCACCGGCAACGCCGCGGACTCGCTGCGGAGCGGCGCAGTGGACGTGGCGGGCATCTCGAACGCCGACCGCCCGTCCATGGCGTCGGACTCCCGGTTCCTCCTGACCTCGACCCCGAGGGGGAGCGGCGGCGGCAACTGCATCACGACCATCGCGTTCAACACGACGAAGCGTCAGCCCGGCGCCGGGCTGACGGGGGCGCCGGTCCCCACGAGCGACCCGACGAGCCCGTACTACGGCCAGAACAAGCCGAACTCCAACGAGAACGCCTCGCCTCACCAGATCGTCGGCGACAGCCGCGTCCGGGAGGCGATCTTCAAGGCCCTGGACCGCGACAAGTTCCACCGCGACGTCGCCTTCGGCGCCGGCCGGGTGGCCGACGCCCCCGTCCACAGCATCTTCCAGCCCAACGGGGCGTACCAGGGCCCCCAGCCGCTCCCCACGTTCGACCGGGCGGCGGCCGGGGCCCTGCTCGACGCCGCCGGGTGGTCCGACACCACCGACCCGGACGGCTTCCGCCGGGCGCTGAACCACCCCAACGAGGCCCATGCGGACCCGCAGCTGGCGGTCCCGGACGGCACCAAGCTGGCGCTCGAGTACCTGGCGTCGACGGGCAACGAGGCCTTCGCCCAGGAGGTGAAGGCCCAGCTCAAGACCGTCGGGATCGACGTGACGCCGGTGCACGGCAACAACGCCTCGTTCGTCGCCCCGAGGATCTTCCACGCCCGCACGTTCGACATGGCCCAGATCTCGTACTGCAACAACGACGAGCCGCAGTTCGGCGTGCGGCGCCAGTACCACACCGACCAGCTGATCCAGACCAACGCCTTCACCAACGCCTCGGGCTACAAGAGCACGATGATGGACCAGCTGTGGCTGGACGCCAGCAAGGCGCCCGACACGTCGACCTACCAGCTCAAGTTCCTCGCCATCCAGCGTCTGGCGCTGGGGCTCGGCACGCCGAGCGCGGGCGTGACGCCGGGGACGCTGGAGACCGCCCAGAAGATCCCGATGGTGCAGATG
>Ga0247704_1000161_pt1 | contig 19233 bp, 29 predicted proteins | sample 41W_NmetaG_FD_189042 | JGI IMG/M metagenome (GOLD analysis project Ga0247704, IMG submission 189042) | Soil microbial communities from hillslope of Landscape Evolution Observatory, University of Arizona, Oracle, AZ, United States - 4-1-W_N | ecosystem: Engineered > Artificial ecosystem >...
CCCCCGGCCCGCCGCCGAGGTCGGCCGGCGGCGGGCCGGGGGCGACGCCGTCTTCCCCCCGACCTGCTCGCTGCTCGCTCCCGTGTGGCTGGCCGAGCGGGCGGTGTGTGTCTGGCTGGCGCTGGCCCTGCGCGTCGTCCGGGGCGGCGTTCCCTACGCCGGCACCGTGCTGGCCACGCCGGCCAACCCCACCCGCCGGCTGCGGCGGCGCCACCGGGCGGCGGCCCGCGTTCGGCCTCCGGTTGTCAGCACCCCCGCCGCACCCGTAGAATCACCCCTTCGTGCCTACCATCCAGCAGCTGGTCCGCAAGGGCCGCGAGACCAAGCCCGAGAAGGGCAAGACCGCCGCCCTCAAAGGGGCTCCCCAGCGCCGGGGCGTGTGCACCCGCGTCTACACCAACACCCCCAAGAAGCCGAACTCGGCGTTGCGCAAGGTGGCCCGGGTGCGCCTCTCCAGCGGGATGGAGATCACCGCCTACATCCCCGGTGAGGGCCACAACCTCCAGGAGCACTCCATCGTGTTGGTGCGCGGGGGCCGGGTGAAGGACCTGCCCGGCGTGCGCTACAAGGTCATCCGGGGTGCCCTCGACGCCGCCGGCGTGCGTGACCGCAAGCAGGCCCGCAGCCGCTACGGCGCCAAGAGGGCCTGATGCCGCGCAAGGGACCGCCGCCCCGGCGCCAACTCAACCCCGACCCCATCTACCGGTCGGTGCTGGTCACCCAGATCGTCAACAAGGTGCTCCAGCGGGGGAAGCGCTCCACCGCCGAACGCATCGTCTACGACGCCCTCGACATCATCCGGGACAAGACCGGCTCGGAGCCCATCGCCACCCTCAAGCGGGCCATGGACAATGTCAAGCCGGCCCTGGAGGTCAAGAGCCGGCGGGTGGGTGGGGCCACCTACCAGGTGCCGGTCGAGGTCCCGCCCCGGCGGGCCAGCACGCTGTCCATCCGTTGGGTGGTGGGGTATGCCCGCCAGCGCCGGGAGAAGACGATGGCCGAGCGCATGGCCAACGAGCTGCTCGATGCCTCCAACGGCATCGGGGCCAGCATGAAGCGCAAGGACGACCTCCAGAAGATGGCCGAGTCGAACCGGGCCTTCGCCCACTACCGCTGGTGAGCGACCTTCCCCGCTAGGCTGGCCGGAGCCGCGGCCCCGGCCCGGCTTTGACCCCCCTCGAGTCGCGAACGAGCCGGCGCGCTGGTTTCGCGAAGGAGTTTCGATGAGCCCAACTCGCCAGACGCCGCTCGGTCGTGTCCGCAACATCGGGATCATGGCCCACATCGACGCGGGCAAGACCACGACGACCGAGCGCATCCTCTACTACACCGGGCGCAACTACAAGATCGGCGAGGTCCACGAGGGTGCGGCCACCATGGACTGGATGGTCCAGGAGCAGGAGCGGGGGATCACCATCACCTCGGCGGCCACCACCTGCAGCTGGCGCGACCACACCATCAACATCATCGACACCCCCGGCCACGTCGACTTCACCGTCGAGGTGGAGCGGTCCCTGCGGGTGCTCGACGGCGCCGTGGCCGTCTTCGACGCCGTGTCGGGGGTTGAGCCCCAGTCCGAGACGGTCTGGCGCCAGGCCAACAAGTACGGGGTGCCCCGCATCTGCTTCGTCAACAAGATGGACCGCATCGGGGCCGACTTCTTCGCCGCCGTCGACTCCATCGAGGACCGGCTCCAGGCCAAGGTGGCCGTGGTCCAGATCCCCATCGGGGCCGAGGGTCATTTCCGGGGCGTGGTCGACCTCATCAACATGAAGGGTCTGGTCTGGTCCGACGGCGAGGGCGAGAAGGGCGAGGAGTGGGCCGTGGGAGAGATCCCCGACGACCTGGTGGCCGAGGCCGAGGCCTGGCGGGCCAAGTTGCTCGACGTCCTCGCCGAGTTCGACGATGCCATCTTGGAGAAGTACGCCGGGGACGAGACCATCACCGCCGACGACCTCCGCCAGGCCCTGCGGGCCGGCACCATCGCCAGCCACTGCGTGCCCGTGCTGTGCGGATCGGCGTTCAAGAACAAGGGCGTCCAGCCCATGCTCGACGCCGTGGTCGACTTCCTCCCGGCGCCACCCAACCTGGCCGCCATCCGGGGCCTCGATCCCAAGGGCATCGAGGAGCTGGAGCGCCCGGCCGACGACAACGCCCCCTTCGCCGCCCTGGCCTTCAAGATCATGAGCGATCCCCACGTGGGCAAGCTCACCTACTTCCGCGTCTACTCCGGCACCCTCGAGGCCGGGTCCTACGTCTACAACTCGACCAAGGACCGCAAGGAGCGGGTGGGCCGGCTGCTGCAGATGCACGCCAACAGCCGGGAAGACAAAGACGCCATCTTCGCCGGCGACATCGTGGCCGCCATCGGCCTGAAGGGCACCACCACCGGTGACACCCTGTGCGACCCCGACCGGCCCATCGTGCTGGAGGCCATCGATTTCCCCGAGCCGGTCATCCACGTGGCCGTGGAGCCCAAGACCAAGTCCGATCAGGACAAGCTGTCCAAGGCGCTCCAGGCCCTCTCCGAGGAGGACCCGACGTTCCAGGTGCGCACCGACGAGGACACCGGCCAGACGGTGATCTCGGGCCAGGGGGAGCTGCACCTCGAGGTCATCGTCGACCGCATGCTGCGGGAGTTCAAGGTCGACGCCACCGTGGGTAAGCCCCAGGTGGCCTACCGGGAGACGATCACCTCCCCGGCCACCAAGGTCGTGTACCGCCATGTCAAGCAGACCGGTGGCTCGGGCCAGTTCGCCCACGTGGTCATCGACCTCGAGCCCACCGGTCCGGGCGGGGGCTACGAGTTCATCGACAAGATCACCGGCGGGCGCATCCCCAGGGAGTTCATCCCCTCGGTCGACCAGGGCATCCAGGCCTCGCTGGCCTCCGGCGTGCTGGCCGGCTACCCCGTGGTCGACGTACGCGCGGTGCTCACCGACGGCTCCAGCCACGACGTCGACTCCTCGGAGATGGCCTTCAAGATCGCCGGCTCCATGGTGTTCAAGGAGGCGGCCCGCAAGGCGTCGCCGGCGCTGCTCGAGCCCATCATGGCCGTGGAGGTGGTGACGCCCGAAGACTACATGGGCGATGTTTTCGGCGACCTGAACGCCCGCCGGGGCAAGGTCGAGGCCAGCGAGCAGCGGGGCAACAGCATGGTGATCCGGGCCCAGGTACCCCTGTCCGACATGTTCGGATACGCTACCGACCTGCGCTCGCGCACCCAGGGCCGCGCTACCTACACCATGCAGTTCCACTCCTACCAACAGGTCCCCAAGGCCATCGCCGAGGAGATCATCGCTCGGGTCCGCGGCGAGTAGCACCCGGTCGGTAGGCCCAGATGTCCCGAAGGTCGATGAGGAGCCGAGCCCGGCTCCTGGACGGAACCCCTCGAAAGGAAAGTTGAAGACATGGCCAAGGCGAAGTTCGAGCGGACCAAGCCCCACCTCAACGTGGGCACGATGGGCCACATCGACCATGGCAAGACGACGCTGACGGCGGCGATCACCAAGACGCTGGCGGAAGCCAACCCCAACGTGCAGGTCATGTCCTTCGAGGAGATCGACAAGGCGCCTGAGGAGAAGGCCCGGGGCATCACCATCACCATCTCCCACATCGAGTACGAGACGGCCAACCGCCACTACGCCCACGTCGACATGCCCGGCCACGCCGACTACATCAAGAACATGATCACCGGTGCCGCCCAGGTGGACGGCGCCATCCTGGTGGTCTCGGCGGCCGACGGCCCCATGCCCCAGACCCGTGAGCACGTGCTGCTGGCCCGCCAGGTGGGCGTGCCCTCCATCGTGGTGGCCCTCAACAAGGCCGACATGGTGGACGACGAGGAGCTGCTCGACCTGGTCGAGCTCGAGGTGCGCGAGCTGCTCAACGAGTACGAGTTCCCCGGCGACGACACGCCCGTCGTCCGGGTGTCGGCCCTCAAGGCCCTGGAGGGAGACGAGTCGGCCAAGGCCGGTGTCCTCGAGCTCATGGAGGCCGTCGACACCTACGTGCCCCAGCCCGACCGCGACCTGGACAAGCCCTTCCTCATGCCCATCGAGGACGTCTTCTCCATCACCGGGCGAGGCACCGTGGTGACCGGCAAGGTCGAGACCGGCGCCGTCCACACCGGCGACACCGTCGAGATCGTGGGCATCCGCGACACCCAGTCCACCACCTGCACCGGGGTGGAGATGTTCCGCAAGATCCTCGACGAGGGCCAGGCCGGCGACAACATCGGCGTGCTGCTGCGGGGGACCAAGAAGGAGGAGGTCGAGCGCGGCCAGGTGCTGTGCAAGCCCGGCTCGATCACCCCCCACACCCAGTTCGAGGGCCAGGTGTACGTGCTGACCAAGGAGGAGGGCGGGCGCCACAAGCCCTTCTTCAACCACTACCGCCCGCAGTTCTACTTCCGCACCACCGACATCACCGGCGAGATCAGCCTGCCCGAGGGCACGGAGATGATCATGCCGGGCGACAACATCACCATCACGGTGGAGCTCATCCACCCCATCGCCATGGACGAGGGCCTGCGCTTCGCCATCCGAGAGGGCGGTCGCACGGTGGGCGCCGGCCGCGTCACCAAGATCCTCAAGTGACCGCCAGAACAGCGCTGCCAGTAGCTCACAAGCCCTCGCCGATGGCGACCGGCGAGCGGTCACCGAAGGTGACCGTTCTCGCCGGACCAGCAGGACAGCGCCCCGAAGGGGCACCTCGCCTTGCGGGGGTCTCCGGGGCCGGAGCCCGCGGATGAGTCAGAAGATCCGCATCCGGCTCAAGGCCTACGACCACGAGGTCATCGACCAGTCGACCAAGAAGATCGTGGAGACGGCGGTGCGCACCCAGGCCACCATTCGGGGGCCGGTGCCACTGCCCACCGAGAAGCACCGCTACACGGTGATCCGCTCTCCCCACAAGGACAAGGACTCCCGGGAGCACTTCGAGATGCGCATCCACAAGCGCCTGCTCGACATCCTCGAGCCCTCGGCCAAGACGGTCGACTCCCTGCAACGCCTCGACCTGCCCGCCGGCGTCGACATCGAGATCAAGATCCAGTCCGCCTGAGGACGAGCGGGCAGCCCCGGCTCACTTTGTGTGCACTGATTGGTGGTATGGCCATCATCCCTGCACACAAAGCGGCGAGGTTCAGCGACGCTGGCGGCGAGGCGCTTCGGGATCGGCCTCACCGGGCTCCAGCGGCCGCATGAGCACGTCGATGGCGGTCCACATGGTCTTCGACGAGGGGTAGAAGACCAGGGGTACCACCACGGCGGTGACGACGGCGACCACGGCGAGGCGTCCCGAGTGGTAGTCGGGATGGTCCAGCACCAGGGAGGCCACGACCACCACGAACAGGGCGGTGAACGACACGATGGTGTTGAGGCCGAGCGCTCCCAGCCAGTGCCCCTCGATGCGCTGGAAGCGGAGGCGGCAGCCGGGGCAGCGTTCGGCCAGGACGAACCAGCGGGTGAACAGCGAGCCGCTCCCGCATACCGGGCAGCGCCGGAGCAGCCCACGGGCCAGCACCCGGCCAGTTCCCACCGGGCCAGGGTAGGCACCGGCCCCGTCCACCACCCCCGTCCCGTTCTTTGTCGGCTCCACCGTCGCCGGCACGGTCCACCCGACAACGAACGGCAGGAGGGCGGGTCGATCGGCGTAAGTGGTGGCCCCGGGAGCCGGCCGCTATGCTTTGCCCCTTACGCCGCCGGCTGGTTGCCGGGGCGTTGCTCGGAAATCGACGTCCGCGCCGGTCCGCCTGCGGGGAGCACCCGCAACGAGTCGGATACCACGTGGCACAACCCAACCCACGCTCCGCCGGGGATCGACCCCGTGCGGAGCGTTCGCGTGAAGAACGAGAGATGGAACTGGCATGGCCGACAAGGCACTGGTAGGCGAGAAGGTGGGCATGACCCAGGTCTGGGACGACCAGAACCGCGTCGTGCCCGTGACCGTCCTGTCGGTCACGCCCTGCCGGGTGGTGCAGATCAAGCGGCCCGAGACCGACGGCTACAGCGCCCTTCAGGTCACCTACGGGGCCAAGAAGGTGCGGGCCGTCTCCAAGCCCGAGGCCGGCCACTTCGACAAGGCGGCGGTGGAGCCCGGGGTGCGCCTGGTGGAGCTGCGCCTCGACGACACCGACGGCTACGAGTTGGGCCAGCAGCTGGGCGCCGACCTGCTGGCCCCGGGCGAGCGCATCGACGTGACCGCCGTCTCCAAGGGCAAGGGCACGGCCGGCGGCATGAAGCGCCACAACTTCAAGGGCCTGCCCGCCTCCCACGGCGCCCATCGGGTCCACCGCGCCCCCGGCGCCATCGGTGCCTGTGCCACCCCGTCCCGGGTGTTCAAGGGCACCCGTATGGCCGGCCGCATGGGCGCCGCCAAGGTCACCACCTTGAACCTCGAGGTCGTCTCGGCCGACGCCGAACGCGAGCTGCTCCTGGTGAAGGGCTCGGTGCCCGGCCCCCGGGGCGGCCTCGTCCTGGTCCGTAACGCGGTGAAGGGAGCCCGGACGTGAGCACCGCCGACCTGGGGAGCTCCGGGCGGGCGGGAGCGCCCGACCCGCCCCACCCGGCGACGGTGCGCGTCGACGTGCGCGACCCCTCCGGTGGTCGGGTGGGCCACGTGGAGCTCGATCGGTCCTACTTCGGGGCCACGCCCAACGTCGCCCTCATGCACCAGGTGGTGACGGCCCAGCTGGCCGCCGCCCGCTCGGGCACCCAGTCGACCCAGACCCGAAGCGAGGCCCGCGGCGGCGGGGCCAAGCCCTGGCGCCAGAAGGGCACGGGTCGGGCCCGCCAGGGTTCGGTCCGCGCCCCCCAGTGGCGAGGGGGCGGCGTCGCCCTCGGGCCCAAGCCCCGCTCCTACCGCCAGCGCACGCCCAAGAAGATGGTGCGGGGCGCCCTGGCCTCGGCCCTGTCGGACCGGGCCGCCGACAGTCGGGTGGTCGTCATCTCCTCGTGGGACTTCGAGGCCCCCAGCACCAAGGCGGCCGTAGCCGCCCTGCGCTCGCTCGAGCTGAGTGGCCGGGTCCTGGTGGTTCTCGGCCCCGACGACCACCATGCGGCCAAGAGCTTCCGCAACCTCCCCGAGGTCCACACCTTGGCCGCCGGCGAGCTGAACGCCTACGACGTGCTGTGCAGCGACTGGGTCGTCTTCACCCGCGACACGCTGCCCGGAGCCGGGGAGGCCGCCTGATGGACGCCCACGACGTCATCATCCGCCCGGTGGTGAGCGAGAAGTCCTACGCCCTGCTCGACCAGGGGGCCTACACCTTCGAGATCCACCGCCAGGCCACCAAGGTCCAGGTCCGCCAGGCCGTCGAGTCCCTCTTCGGGGTGACGGTGGCCAAGGTCAACACCCTCAACCGCAAGGGCAAGCGCAAGCGCAACCGTCGCAACGCCACCTTCGGGCGCCGCCCCGACACCAAGCGTGCCGTCGTCACCCTGGTCGCGGGCGACTCCATCGACCTGTTCGATAGCTAGGGAGGACGACGAACCATGCCTCTGCGCAAGCGACGCCCGACCAGTCCCGGTCGCCGGTTCCAGACCGTCGCCGACTTCTCCGAGATCACCAAGGACCGTCCCGAGCGCTCCCTGATCGCCGCCCGCACCCAGAGCGGGGGCCGCAACAGCTACGGGCGCAAGACGGCTCGCCACCGGGGCGGCGGCCACAAGCAGCAGTACCGCATCGTCGACTTCAAGCGGAACAAGGACGGCGTGCCGGCCAAGGTGGCCGCCATCGAGTACGACCCCAACCGCAACGCCCGGATCGCCCTGCTCCACTACCTCGACGGTGAGAAGCGCTACATCCTGGCGCCGGCGCGGGTCGGGGTGGGCGACCTGCTGCGCAGCGGCCAGGGTTCCGACATCCGCCCGGGCAATGCCCTGCCCATGCGCTTCATCCCGGTGGGGACCACCATCCACAACGTCGAGCTCAAGCCCGGCGCCGGGGCCAAGCTGGCCCGCAGCGCCGGGGCCAGCGTCCAGCTCGTCGCCAAGGAGGGCGACTTCGTCACCCTGCGCCTGCCGAGCACCGAGATGCGCCGGGTGCCCATCGACTGCCGGGCCACCGTGGGCGAGGTCGGCAACGCCGAGGCCGAGCTGATCTCCCTCGGCAAGGCCGGTCGCAACCGCTGGAAGGGCGTGCGCCCCCAGACCCGGGGGGTGGCCATGAACCCCGTCGACCATCCCCTCGGCGGCGGCGAGGGCAAGACCTCCGGGGGCCGCCACCCGGTGTCGCCGTGGGGCCAGCCCGAGGGTCGCACCCGGGCCCGCCAGAAGGAGTCCGACCAGATGATCGTCCGTCGCCGCCGCACCCGCGGCGCCCGGCGTTAGGAGACCAGAGATGCCGCGCAGCCTCAAGAAGGGCCCGTTCGTCGACGATCACCTGCTCAAGAAGGTCGACGCCCTCAACGTGGCCAAGGAGAAGCGGGTGATCAAGACCTGGTCCCGGCGCTCCACCATCATCCCCGACATGGTCGGCCACACCATCGCCGTCCACGACGGTCGCAAGCACGTGCCCGTCTACATCACCGAGTCCATGGTCGGCCACAAGCTCGGCGAGTTCGCCCCCACCCGGACCTTCCGCTTCCATGCCGGCCAGGAACGGGGAGGCCGGCGATGACGGCGACCTACAACGCCCGCCCCGGTGCTGCGCCCGGCACGACGGCCCGGGTGCGCTACGTGCGCATGTCGGCCACCAAGGCCCGGGCCGTGCTCGACCTCATCCGGGGCCAAGAGGTGGCGGCGGCCGAGGAGACGTTGCGCCTGTGCGAGCGGGACGCCGCCCTGGTGATCGGCAAGCTGCTGCACTCGGCGGTGGCCAACGCCGAGCACAACGACGACCAGATCGCCGAGGACCTGTTCATCTCGTCGTGCTACGCCGACGAGGGCCGCACCATCCGGCGCTTCCGCCCCCGGGCCCGGGGGCGGGCCACCCGCATCCGCAAGCGCACCTGCCACATCACCATCGTGGTCAGCCGCCTGAGCGAGGAGCAGCTCGAGCGCCGCCGCCGGCGCCAGGAGTCCCGTCCCGCCGGCCGGGCCCGCCGGGGCGGACAGGAAGCGGCCGAGGCGGCCAAGGCCGGCCGCAGCCGCCGCCGCCGCCGATCCAAGTCGAGCACCGACACGGAGGCGACACCCAGGGCGGCGGAGCCGGCGACCACGGCCCCGGAGCCGTCGTCCACCGACACCGACACCGACACCGGGACCAGCGAGGGCGTCGAGACCGAGGCCGGCACCACGTCCGGGGCGGGCCCCGAGTCGGGGCCGACGACCGCCGCGCCCCCCGAGACGGCGCCCGAGGCCCCAGCCGAGCCCGGGACCGAGGACCGAGCCGGCACCGAGGCCCCGGCCGAGCCCGGGACCGAGGACGGAGCCGGCACCGGCGGCGACGAGCTGGGCATCTTCGGCGACGACGACACCCCGCCCCCGGCAGCGCAAGACGAGGAGAGGTAGCGATGGGCCACAAGGTGAACCCGTACGGGTTCCGGCTCGGTGTCACCACCGACTGGAAGTCCCGCTGGTTCTCGGACCGCGAGTACACGGACTACCTCATCGAGGACTGGCACGTGCGCGACTACCTGATGAACCAGCTGCCCCATGCCGCCATCAGCCGGGTCGAGATCGAGCGCACCCGTGACCGGCTGCGCGTCGACGTCCACACCGCCCGCCCGGGCATCGTCATCGGTCGGCGGGGGAGCGAGGCCGACCGCCTGCGGGCGGGGCTGGCCAAGATCACCGGGAACAACCGGGTGCAGCTCAACATCCAGGAGATCAAGCAGCCCGAGCTCGACGCCGCCCTCATCGCCCAGGGCGTCGCCGACCAGCTGGCCGGCCGGGTCAACTTCCGCCGGGCCATGAAGCGGGCCGTCCAGAACGCCCAGAAGGCCGGCGTCCCCGGCATCCGGGTCCAGTGCTCGGGCCGGCTCAACGGTGCCGAGATGAGCCGGACCGAGTGGTACCGCGAGGGCCGGGTCCCCCTGCACACCCTGCGGGCCGACATCGACTACGGCTTCCGGGAGGCCAAGACCACCTACGGGCGCATCGGCGTGAAGGTGTGGATCTACAAGGGCGACATCCTGCCCTACAAGACCTCCGGCGACGACAAGGCCACCCGCGAGGCGGCCATGGCCGTGGGCGAGACCTCGGGTGCCCCCCGGCCCCGCAAGGTGGTCTCGGCGGGCGGGGCCCGGCGCAAGGCGGAGGCCGACACGGGCGGGACCGAGGCCACCGAGGCCAGCGAGGCCGAGCCCATCATCAAGGAGGCCGATCCCGAGCTCGAGCGCCTGCTGGCCGAGGAGGAAGAGATCGAGCGCCTGACCCGCGACCACCACGAGACCCCCCACTTCCGGCCCGGCGAAAGTGACTAGCACGATGACCCGGAGGGAACAGGTCGCGCCGAGGTCATGGCCGGCGGCTGCAGGAAGCGCCGAAGGCGCCCCGTCCTGCTGCCGGCCCGGGCTGCTGGCGGCGCCAGCGGCCCCAGAAGGTGGTCTGGGCCGGAGCCGAGCCGGCTTTGCCGGTCGGCGGAGGCACGATCAGGCTCGTCCGAACGGAGCGAAGCGAGTGAGGACGACATGTTGATGCCGAAGAAGGTGGCGCACCGCAAGCAGCACCGTGGCCGCATGACGGGGCCGGCAACCGGTGGCACCATGATCAACTTCGGCGAGTACGGCATCCAGGCCCTCGAGCCCGGGTGGGTCACCGCTCGCCAGATCGAAGCCGCCCGTATCGCCATGACCCGCCACGTCAAGCGGGGCGGCAAGGTCTGGATCACCGTCTTTCCTGACCGTCCCGTGACCCAGAAGCCGGCCGAGACCCGCATGGGATCGGGCAAGGGCAACCCGGAGCACTGGGTGGCCGTGGTCAAGCCCGGCCGGGTGCTCTTCGAGCTGGCCGGGGTCAACGAGGAGCTGGCCCGGGCCGCCCTGGAGCGGGCCATCCAAAAGCTCCCCATCCGGGCCCGCTTCATCCGCCGATCCGATGCCGAGGAGATCTGAGATGGCGTCCAAGACCGCCGAGCTGCGCAACCTGGCCGACGAGGACCTCCTCCAGCGCCTGGGCGAGGCCAAGTCGGAGCTGTTCAACCTGCGCTTCCAGCACGTGACCGGCCAGCTGGACAACCACGCCCGCCTGAGCCAGGTGCGCAAGGACGTGGCCCGCCTCAACACGTTGTTGCGCCAGCGGGAGATCGAAGCGGCCGAGGCGTTGGCGGGCCAGGACCGCGAGGCAAAGGGGGAGACCCGTGGCTGAGGCCGACGGCGTGGTGGACACTGGGGCCCGGCCCAACCGGCGCAAGGTCCGGGAGGGAGTGGTGGCCTCGACGGCGATGGACAAGACCATCGTCGTGCGCGTCGTCGACCGGGTGCGCCATCCCCGCTACGACAAGACCATGCAGCGCACCGGGCGCCTCTACGCCCACGACGAGACCAACGACGCCCGGGTGGGGGACCGGGTACGGGTGCAAGAGACCCGGCCCCTGTCGAAGCACAAGCGCTGGCGCCTGCTCGAGATCTTGGACCGGGCCCGGTGATCCAGCAGGAGTCCCGGCTGCGGGTGGCCGACAACAGTGGGGCCAAGGAGGTGCTGTGCATCAAGGTGCTCGGCGGCTCCCGCCGCCGCTACGCCTCAATCGGCGACGTGTTCGTGGCCACGGTCAAAGACGCCATCCCCGGTGCGGCGGTCAAGCGGGGCGACGTGGTGCGCTGCGTGGTGGTGCGGGTCAAGAAGGAGAAGCGCCGGCCCGACGGGTCCTACATCCGCTTCGACGAGAACGCCGCCGTGCTCATCAACGAGGCCAGCCAGCCCCGGGGCACCCGCATCTTCGGGCCCGTCGGCCGGGAGCTGCGGGACAAGAAGTTCATGCGCATCGTCTCTTTGGCCCCCGAAGTTCTGTAGGACGACACCAGCGAGTGAGGACGACGTGAAGATTCGTAAAGGGGACAGGGTGGTCGTGCTCTCGGGCAAGGACCGGGGCAAGGAGGGCGTGGTGATGCGCGCCCTGCCGGCCGAGAACAAGGTGATCGTCGAGGGTGTCAACGTGGTCAAGAAGCACCAGCGCCCCACCCGCATGACCATGCAGGGGGGCATCATCGACAAGGACATGCCCATGCCCGTCTCCAAGGTGGCCATCATCAGCCCCCGGGACGGCAAGCCCACCAGGGTCGCCTATCGCTTCGAGGCCGACGGCGAGAAGGTGCGGATCTGCCGCCGCACCGGTGCGGACATCACGTGACGCCCGCCCCTGCCGCCACCGCCCGGCCCCGGCTGCGCCGGCGCTACGACGACGAGGTCCGCCCGGCCCTGGCCGAGCGCCTCGGGCTGGCCAACCCCATGGAGGTCCCGCGCTTCGAGAAGATCGTGGTCAACATGGGCGTGGGGGGTGCCGTCGCCCAGTCCTCGCTGCTCGACGGGGCCGTGCGCGACCTCACCCAGATCACCGGCCAGAAGCCGATCGTGTGCCGGGCCCGCAAATCCATCGCCGGGTTCAAGCTGCGCGAGGGCAACGCCGTAGGCGCCAAGGTGACCCTGCGGGGCGACCGCATGTGGGAGTTCTTCGACCGGCTGGTCGCCCTGGCCATTCCCCGGATCCGTGACTTCCGGGGCCTGCCGCCCGACAGCTTCGACGGGCGGGGCAACTACACCTTCGGGATCACCGAGCAGCTGATCTTCCCCGAGGTGGACTACGACCAGGTCGATGTGGTCCGGGGCATGGACATCGTGATCGTGACCACCGCCCAGACCGATGCCGGAGGCCGGGCCCTGCTCGAGGCCTTCGACTTCCCGTTCCGTCGAGAGACCCCCAGGAGCTAGTCGTTCATGGCGAAGAAGGCACTGATCGAAAAGCAGAAGCGCACACCGAAGTACAAGGTGCGGGCCTACACGCGCTGCCGCCGGTGCGGCCGCCCCCGCGCCGTGTTCCGCAAGTTCGGGCTGTGCCGCATCTGTCTCCGGGAGATGGTCCACGCCGGCGAGGTGCCGGGCGTGACCAAGGCGAGTTGGTGATGCGCCGATGACGATGACCGACCCCGTCGCCGACATGCTCACCCGGCTGCGCAACGGCAACGTGGCCTACCACGACCAGGTCCGCATGCCATCCTCCAAGCTCAAGGAGGCCCTGGCCGCCGTGTTGAAGCGTGAGGGCTACATCGCCGACTTCGCCGTGGCCGACGACCCCGGGCGCCCGGGGCGGGTGCTCACCGTGGACATGAAGTACTCCCCGGACCGGGAGCGGACCATCTCCGGCCTGAAACGGGTGTCCAAGCCGGGTCTGCGCATCTACCGTCAGGCCGATCGCCTGCCCCGGGTGCTCGGGGGCCTGGGCGTGGCCGTGCTGTCGACCAGCCAGGGGCTCATGACCGACCGGGAGGCGCGCCAGCGCCGGGTCGGTGGCGAGATCCTCTGCTACGTCTGGTGAGAGGAGAGGTGACCACACCATGAGCAGGATCGGGCGTTCCCCCATCCCCGTGCCCAGCGGCGTCGAGGTCTCGGTCACGGGCCGCTCGATCACCGTCAGGGGCCCCCGCGGCAGCCTCAGCCGAGAGATCCCCGAGCCGATCACCGTCCGCCAGGAGGAGGCCACCCTCTTGGTGGAGCGGCCGGACGACGCCCGCGCCAGCCGCTCCCGCCACGGTCTGGTGCGCTCGCTGGTGGCCAACATGGTCACCGGGGTCACGACGGGCTACACCAAGGAGCTGGAGATCGTGGGCGTCGGCTTCCGGGCCAGCGCCGCCGGCAAGGAGAAGCTCGACCTGGCCCTCGGCTTCAGCCACCCCGTCTCGGTGGAGGCGCCCGAGGGGATCTCCTTCAGCGTGCCCGTGCCCACACGGGTCATCGTGGAGGGCAACGACAAGCAGCGGGTGGGCCAGGTGGCGGCCGACATCCGGGCCCTGCGCAAACCCGAGCCCTACAAGGGCAAGGGTGTGCGCTACCTGGGCGAGCGGGTCATCCGCAAGTCCGGGAAGGCGGCCAAGTGAGCACCGGCCGGCGTGCGGGTAACCCGAGGAGGAACACGACGTGAGCTCGTCCACCAAGCAGAAGCACCTGGCCCGGGACCGGCGTCACCGCCGGGTGCGCAAGAAGGTACGGGGGGTCGCCGGGCGCCCCCGCCTCGCCGTGTTCCGGTCCAACCGCCACGTGGTGGCCCAGGTGGTCGACGACGTGTCCGGGCGCACTCTCGCCGCCGCCTCCACCCACGAGGCGGATCTGCGCGGGTCCGCCAGCACCGGCACGCGTGAGGCGGCGGCCGCAGTCGGGCGCCGGGTGGCGGAACGGGCCCGCGCCGCCGGCATCGAGCGGGTGGTGTTCGACCGGGGCGGCTATCTCTACCATGGACGGGTCGCCGCCGTGGCCGACGGCGCCCGCGAGGCGGGCCTGGAGCTGTGAGGCGAGCCGTGGTCAAGCCAGCAACCAGAGAGGATCCTCATGTCTGACGCAGGCCTGCGCGACGGCCGGCTCATCACCCGGCCCCGCCGGGTGGCCAAGGTGGTCAAGGGGGGCCGGCGCTTCCAGTTCGCCGCCCTGGTGGTGGTGGGCGACGGCGCCGGGCGGGTGGGCCTCGGCTACGGCAAGGCCCGGGAGGTGCCCCTGTCGATCCAGAAGGGGACCGAGGACGCCAAGAAGAACGTGTTCGACGTGCCCCTGGCCGGCTCCACCATCGTCCACCCCGTGCTCGGCAGCTTCGGGGCCGCCCGGGTGATGCTCAAGCCGGCCGCCCCCGGCACCGGGGTCATCGCCGGCGGGGCGGCCCGGGTGATCCTCGAGGAGGCCGGCGTCCACGACGTGCTGTGCAAGTCGCTGGGTTCGTCCAACCACATCAACGTGGCCCGGGCCACCATTGCCGGCCTGCAAGCCCTGCAACGACCCGACGTCATCGCCCGCCGCCGGGGGCTCTCCCCCGAGGAGGTCACGCCCGCCGGGCTGCTCCAGGCCTACCAGGAGTCGAACCGGGGCGCGGCCCCGCCGCCCCGCGAGGTGGCGTGATGGCCGACCCGTCACTGGCGGTCACCCAGATCCGCTCGGCCATCGGTACCAAGCCCAAGCACCGGGGAACGTTGCGGGCGCTGGGCCTCGGGCGCATCGGGCGCACCAACGTGCTGCCCGACCGGCCCGAGATCCGGGGCATGATCGCCCGGGTGCCCCACCTGGTGGAGGTGCGGCCGGTGCGCCAGTCCAGTGAGGAAGGAGCCCCGTCGTGAAGGTCCACGAGTTGCGACCGTCGCCCGGATCCAACACCCCCAAGCGCCGGGTGGCGCGAGGCATCGGGGGGCGGGGCGGCAAGACCGCCGGTCGGGGGACCAAGGGCCAGCGGGCCCGCAACCGGGTCCCGGTCGGCTTCGAGGGGGGCCAGATGCCCCTCCAGCGCCGGGTCCCCAAGCTCAAGGGCTTCAACAACCCCTTCCGGGTCGAGTACGTGGTCGTGAACCTGGACACCCTCGAGGGTGTCGAAGGCGACGAGGTCTCCCCCGACTCCTTGCGGGCCCGGGGCCTGGTCCACAAGAAGGGCCTGGTCAAGGTGCTGGGCCGGGGCGAGCTCACCCGCCCGTTGCGGGTGTCGGCCCACGCCTTCTCGACCTCGGCCCGCTCCGCCATCATCGCCGCCGGCGGCCACGTCGAGGAGCTGGCGCCGCCCTACGGCGACCGCCGCCCCCCGGCCAAGGGCAACGCCCTCACCAACCGCTGACCGGCGCTGCCCCGTCCCGGCCCGGCCCCGCTTTGTGGGCGCGCCCGTACCCGCACGGTCCATCAGTGACCAGAAAGGGCTGAGCGGGCAGGAAAGGCCATACTTGTCTCACCCGGGTGGGAAGATGGGCCCATGCACCCTGACGAGGTCGCCGCCCGTCTGGCCGAGCGCCAGCACGGACTCATCACCCGGCGCCAGGCCAGGAGCCTGGCCGGCCTGAGCGATCGGGCCATCGTCCGGCGGGTGGGCGCCGGTCGATGGCGCCCGGTCCGACGGGGCGTGTTCGCCATCGGGGGAGCGCCGCCCACACGGGAGCAGGCGATCCTCTCCGCCTGCCTGCTGGCCGGCGGCGCCGTTGCCTCCCACCGCAGCGCCGGCTGGCTGTGGGGTTTGCCCCTCGGCGAGCCGGCTGACATCCACATCACGACGCCACCGGGTATGCGCCTGCGCCACGACGGCGTCGTGCACCACCGGCGCCCCCCGCTGTTGCTGGCCGACCTCACCCGGTGCCGGTCCATCCCGGTCACTACGCCGGCACGGACCCTCGTGGACGTCAGCGGGCTCGTCCGAGCCGACCGGCTCGGCCCGCTGGTCGACGATGCGCTTCGCCGCCGGCTGGTGACCCTGGAGCAGCTTCGGGCCGGTTACGCCGGGATCGGCACGGGACCGGGTCGGCGAGCAACAGTGGCCATGGGTCGGGTGCTCGCCGAGCGCGAGCCGGGCCACGACCCCGGGGCAGCGATCGTGAGCTGTGGGTCAAGAAGGTTCTGGTGCAGGCCGGGATCCGGCCCCCGCTCCAGCAACACCGGGTGTGGTACGGCGCTCGTTGGTTCGACCTCGATCTGGCCTTCGTCCCCGAGATGGTGGCTCTGGAGTTCGACGGCTGGGACACCCAAGGCAGCTTCTCCGCCTTCCACCGTGACCGCGAGCGCATGCGCATCCTCACCGCCCTGGGCTGGACCATGCTCTGCGTCACCGCCCGCACTGCGGCCGGCGACCTGGTGCGAGACGTCCGGGCCGCCCTCGCTCTTTTTGGTCGCTCTCGTACCGCATCGGGATGGGCGTGACCAGAAAGCCCCGGCGCCCCCGGATGGGGCCGGAGGGGACTGCGGCGGCGGGCGGGCGGCCAGTAGAGTGCCCAGGTGCTGTCCAGCCTGCGGAACATGTTCAAGGTCGAGGATCTGCGGAACAAGATCCTCTTCACCCTCCTGATCATCGCCCTCTACCGCCTGGGCTCCCACATCCCCACGCCGGGGGTGAACTTCGGGGCCGTGCAGGACCTCGAGGCCCAGGCCACCCAGGGTGGCGTGCTCGGGTTCTTGAGCTTCTTCTCCGGCGGTGCACTCACCCGCATGGCCGTCTTCGGCCTCGGGATCATGCCCTACATCACCGCATCCATCATCATGCAGGTGCTGGCCGTGGTCATCCCCAAGCTCGAGCAGTGGCAGCAACAGGGGGCCGTGGGGCAAAAGAAGATCACCCAGTGGACGCGCTACCTCACCGTCGCCCTGGCCCTGTTGCAGTCGACGGGCCTGGCCTTCTTGTTCCACAACGGCGGCGGGGGGCTCTTCGGAGGGGCCAACATCGATCTCATCCCCGTCTTCACCGTGCCCCGGGTGCTGCTCGTGGTGCTCTCGCTCACCGCCGGCACCGCCCTCATCATGTGGATGGGCGAGCTCATCACCCAGCGGGGGGTCGGCAACGGCATGTCCCTCATCATCTTCGCCTCGGTGGTCAGCGCCATCCCGTCCGGCGGGGCCCTGGTCCGGGCCGAGGGTGGCAACGTCGTGTTCGGCCTCGTGATCGCCCTGGCCCTGGTGGCTCTGGTGGCCATCGTCTTCGTCGAGCAGGGCCAGCGCCGCATCCCCGTCCAGTTCGCCAAGCGGGTGGTGGGCCGGCGCCAGTACGGGGGCCAGAGCAGCTACATCCCCCTCAAGGTCAACCAGTCGGGCGTGATCCCCGTCATCTTCGCCAGCTCGGTGCTCTACCTGCCCGTCCTGCTCACCAACGTCCTGCCCACCGGGGGTACCTGGGACAGCATCCGGACCTGGATCAGCGACAACCTGCTGGTGCCGGACAACTTCGTGTACATCTCCATCTTCGGCCTGATGATCGTGTTCTTCGCCTACTTCTACACCGCCATCACCTTCGACCCGGCCAAGCAGGCCGACACCATCCGCAAGCAAGGGGGCTTCATCCCCGGCATCCGCCCGGGGCCCCAGACCGAACGCCACCTGGCCAAGATCCTGTCCCGCATCACCTTGCCGGGTGCCCTGTTCATCGCCGTGGTCGCTTTGCTGCCCTCGGTGCTGCTGGCCGTCTACGGCATCCGGGGCTTCGAGGGCTTCGGCGGCATCTCCCTGCTCATCGCCGTGGGGGTGGCGCTCGAGACCATGAAGCAGATCGACAGCCAGCTGATGATGCGCAACTACGAGAGCTTCCTCAAGTAGCACAGACCGGCTCGCCGGTCGGGAGAGCAGGGTGGCGCCTGGGGCGCCGCTTATCGCCGTTCCGGCGGGCCAAGCCTCGCTGCGCTCGGCGGCCCGCCGGTCGCCCGACGCCTGGCGGCGTCGATCGAGGGTCGGCGGCGGTCGGGGGCGCCTCGCTGTGCTCGGTGCAGCCCGGGTAGGGCCCAGCCTCGCTGCGCTCGGCGCAGCCCGGGTAGGGCCCAGCCTCGCTGCGCTCGGCGCGGTCCGGTGGCGGGGTGGTGCGCCGGTGCCCGGCGGAGACTGAGCGGTAGGCTCGGGGGCCATGAGACGGAGTGCCGACGAGATCGCCAAGATGCGCAAGGCGGGCCGGGTGGTGGCCGAGATGCACGCTCGCATCCGGGAGGCGATCCGCCCGGGGGTGACCGGGCTGGACCTCGACGCCATCGGCCGTGAGGTGATCGAGCGCAACGGGGCCCGGTCGAACTTCCTCGGCTACCACGGGTTCCCGGCGGTCATCTGCTCGTCGCCCAACCACGTGATCGTCCACGGCATCCCCAACGACGAGCCCCTGGAAGAGGGCGACATCATCTCCATCGACTGCGGGGCCATCATCCAGGGCTACCACGGCGATGCCGCCAACACCTGGCCCGTGGGGGAGATCTCGGCCGAGGCGGAAAAGCTCCTGCGGGTCACCGAGGAGAGCCTCTGGGCCGGCATCGAGCAGATGCGTGACGGGAACCGCATCTCCGACATCGGCCACGCCGTGCAGACCGTCGCTGAGGGGGCCGGCTACTCCGTCGTGCGGGAGTACGTCGGCCACGCCATCGGCACGGCGATGCACGAGAAGCCCGAGGTCCCCAACTACGGCGACCCCGGCAAGGGCCCCAAGCTGCGGGTCGGCAACGTCTTCGCCGTCGAGCCCATGGTGAACATGGGCGACAAGGCCACGCAGGTGCTGGCCGACGGCTGGGGTGTGGTGACGGCCGACGGCTCGTTGTCGGCCCACTTCGAGCACAGCATCGCCATCACCGACGACGGCCCCGAGGTTCTCACCGTACTCTGAGCCAACTGGTGGCACGAACAGGGCCCCGCCCCTGAACTGGTGGCAGATGGGGGACCGCCT
>Ga0247704_1000162_pt1 | contig 19217 bp, 17 predicted proteins | sample 41W_NmetaG_FD_189042 | JGI IMG/M metagenome (GOLD analysis project Ga0247704, IMG submission 189042) | Soil microbial communities from hillslope of Landscape Evolution Observatory, University of Arizona, Oracle, AZ, United States - 4-1-W_N | ecosystem: Engineered > Artificial ecosystem >...
CCCCTCCGCCTCCTCGACCGGGACGGCTGGCTGTGGCGGGAGCGCCGGTGGGAGCAGGGCGGGCGGTTCTACGTCGACGTCGCCCGCATCCGGCGCTGGAAGCGGTTCCTGCCCGAGGCGGGGGCGGCCTTCGAGGGTGGCTTCGACAAGCGGCGCCTGCGGGGCCGCGCTCCCGCCGACCTGGAGCGCTTCGCCGCGGAGACCCGCCGGGCCGAGCTGGGGCACTGGCTGGCCCTCCTGCCCGCTCCGGTGTTCGTGGCGCTGAACCCGCCGCTCCTGGCGCCGTTCATGGCCGCGTACCCGCTGGCCGTGAACCTCCCGTGCATCGCCGCCCAGCGCTACAACCGCATCCGGCTGCGCCGGGCGGCCGGGCGGCTCAGGGCACGCGGCTGACGGCGTCCGGCGCGGCGAACGGGTCCCACGTGGCCCCCAGTGCCCTCCGGCGCAGCTCGGCGGGGACCAGGGGAAGGAGCATGCCGAACGGCTCGCCGCCGTAGAGGTGGTGGATGCGGTGCGACGACTTCATCCACTCCAGCACCCGGTAGCGGCCCTTCACCCACCCCAGCCGGCGGTGGATGTAGATCTCGTGCACGAACAGGTACGACACGCCGTACAGGGTGATGCCCACGCCGATGAGCACCAGGTTGCGGACGGGCACGGCGGTGCCCACCGCGAACGCGGCGACGGCCACCGACGAGAACATCATCGGGTACAGGTCGTTGAGCTCGAACCCGCCGCCGTCGGGGTCGTGGTGGCTCTGGTGGAGGCCGATGCCGAACCCGTGCATCACGAACCGGTGGGTCAGGTAGCTCACGCCCTCCATGGCCACCAGGGCGGCGAGAACGATGGCGAGCCCCGTCACCGATGCCCCGTGGCCTTCGGCCGCCTCGACCGATGGGAATCGCCGGCGGCCGTCCCCGCCGCCGCAGGCGGCCCCTCCGGATGCCGGCACAGGGGGCAGCGCGGAGGACGGCCGGCTCGCCGGGCGGCCGCAGCACGGCCGGCTCGGCGAGGAACCTCCGGTTCCGAGCCGATTCTCCTCACAGCCTGCCCAGGATACCGGCGCTGGCGCGGTCTTCCGTCGTCGGCTGCGGGCCACGGCGGCCCAGGCGCTCCCACACCAGGATGGCGAGGGTGAGCATGGCCCACGCGTAGGCGAACTCCTCGGTGGGGATGTCGAGGGGCCAGCGCCAGCCGCTCAGCACCTCCGGGTTGTAGATCACGATCGGGTCCGAGAGCTTGGTCATCCACCCGTCGACGGGGACCTGGAAGGCGAACACGATGGCCATGGCGATCCAGTACGCCTTCTGGCGGAACACCCCGGTGCGCAGCACCTTGAGCTCCAGGAGCACCACGACGGCCGCCGCCAGCAGCGAGAAGCCGGGGTAGGCGGGGATCACGATCCCCGCCGCTCGAGCCACGCCAGCCCGTTGCGCACCGCCTCCAGGGTGAGGATGGCGCACACCGGGACGGCCAGGAAGAACACCAGCTCGTCGACCGGGAAGTCGGGCAGGATCTCCCACCCGGTGGTGAGCCTGTCGCTGAACCCCCAGTGGCCCCGGGCCACGGCGATGACGTCCCAGACGACGAACGGCGCGGCCGTGATCGCCAGCGTGAGGGCCAGCCGGCGGGGCTGGCGCCACACCCGCGCGCCGAGCACCAGCTCCAGCGGGAGGGTGATCAAGAGGCAGAGCCCCATGAGCATGAGGTACTGATAGCGGTCCATGGCGATCGATCCGGTTGTGCCGACAGGGGTGGGGGCGGCGATGGTGCTGCGCGCTCCCGAGCGACTCATGCTACGTACCGAGGCCCCGCTCCAGATGGTCGACATGACCGACGGGGTGGCCGACGTGGTGCGCCGCGCCGGGCTGGCCGACGGCATGGTCAACGTCTTCTGCCCGCACACCTCCTGCGGCCTGGCCGTCACCGAGGACGAGGCCGGCCACCACGCCGACCTGGCGGCCGTCCTGGAGGAGCTGGCGCCCGCCGGCCGGGCGTGGGCGCACGACGACCTCGAGAACCGGTGGCAGAACCTGGAGCCCGACGAGCGCCGCAACGGCTGGAGCCACATCCGCGGCCTGCTCGCCACCACGCCGTCGATCGTGCTCCCGGTCGCGGCCGGCGAGCTGGCCCTCGGCCAGTGGCAGCGGCTGTTCCTCGTCGAGCTGGACGGGCCGCGCCCGGCGCGGACGGTGGTCGTCCAGGCGTGGGGCACCCCCGGAGGCTGACTCCACGTACCCCGCGGGCCCCCGCTACGGTGGGAGGGCCATGGTCCTCGAGCGCGTGAACGGCCCTGCGGACCTGCGCTCCCTGACCGCCGACGAGCTCGCCACCCTGGCGGCGGAGATCCGCGAGTTCATCGTGCAGGCCGTGTCCGTCACCGGCGGGCACCTGGGGTCGAACCTGGGCGCCGTGGAGCTGACGCTGGCGCTCCACCGCGTGTTCGACTCCCCCCGGGACATCATCCTGTGGGACACCGGCCACCAGGCCTACGTGCACAAGATCGTCACCGGCCGGCGCGATGCCTTCGCCACGCTGCGCCAGAGCGGCGGGCTGTCCGGGTACCCGTCGCGCGCCGAGTCCGAGCACGACTGGGTGGAGAACAGCCACGCGTCGACCATCCTGAGCTACGCCCACGGCATCGCCACGGCGGTGGACGGGACGGGCGCCAACCGGCGGATCGTGGCCGTGGTCGGCGACGGCTCGATGACCGGCGGCATGGCCTTCGAGGGGCTCAACAACCTCGGCCACAGCGGCAGGCGGGTCGTCATCCTGCTGAACGACAACGGCCGGTCCTACGCCCCCACCGCGTCGCGGCTGGGCGAGAGCCTGGCCCGCCTGCGGCTGCGCCCGGGCTGGGTCCACCTCCAGGAGCGCCTCGAGCACCTGGTGCACGACATGCCGGCCGTCGGCGGGCTCGCCTACTCGAGCCTCCGCGGCGCCAAGGCGGCCCTGCGCGAGGTGTTCGAGCCGCCCGTGTTCTTCGAGGACCTCGGCGTCCGCTACACCGGCCCCTTCGACGGCCACGACATCGCCGGCGTGGAGGCCGCCCTCCGCAACGCCGCCGCCTACGACGGCCCCATCGTCGTCCACGTCCTCACCCAGAAGGGCCGGGGCTACCCGCCGGCCGAGCTGGACGACGAGAAGTGCCTGCACGACACGCCGGTGTTCGACGTGGGGACGGGCCCGCCCAAGTGGCGTCCGGCGGGGTACACCGAGGCGTTCGCCCGGGCCATGCTGGAGGTGGGCGATCGCCACCCCCAGGTCCACGCCATCACGGCGGCCATGCCCGGCCCCACCGGCCTCATCCCGTTCCAGGAGCGGTTCCCGGGCCGCTTCCACGACGTGGGCATCGCCGAGCAGCACGCCGTCACCGCCGCCGCCGGCATGGCCATGGGGGGGCTCCGGCCGGTCGTGGCCGTCTACTCCACCTTCTTCAGCCGGGCGTTCGACCAGGCCAACCTCGACGTGGGCCTGCACGGGCTGCCGGTGGTCTTCGCCCTCGACCGCGCCGGCATCACGGGCGACGACGGGCCGTCCCACCACGGCGTGCTGGACCTCGCCCTGTGCCTGCAGATCCCGGGCATGACGGTCTTCGCCCCGTCGTCGGACCAGGAGATCGGCGTCATGCTCCAGGAGGCCCTGGAGTGCGACGGGCCGGCCGTCATCCGCTACCCGAAGGGCGTGGCCCGCCAGGCCGCCCCGGGCGACGTCGGCTCGGGCCTCGAGGGCCGGCTGGTGCGCCGCGGTGACGGCGAGCTGTGCATCCTGGCCGTGGGCACCATGCTGGAGGCCGCCGAGGAGGCGGCCGACCAGCTGGCCGCCGACGGCGTGCCCGCCACCGTCTGGGACGTGCGGGTGGTGCGCCCGGTCGACCCCGCGCTCGTCGCCGACGCCGCCCGCCACCGGGTCGTGGTCACCGTCGAGGACGGCACGCGCGTCGGCGGGGCGGGGGCCTTCCTGGCCGACGCCCTGGCCACGGCGGCGGCCGCCGCCGGCCACCCGGCCCCGTCGGTCGTCGTCCTGGGGACGCCGGTCGCCTACATCCCCCAGGCCAAGCCGACCCTCATCCACGCCGCCCTGGGCCTGGACGCCTCCGGCGTGGCCGCCTCGGCCCGCGCCGCCCTGGCCCGGTCCGCCTCCTCGCCGTCTCGGTAAACGACGACGTCAGAACGCTCCGCGGGTCAGCCCTCCATGCGGCCGACGCCGAGGGTGAGCCCGGAGTCGGCGTAGGCGCCGCCGAACAGCATGCGCAGCCCGGACGCGTAGGCGCCCGAGAAGCTCAGCTTCAGGCGGAGCCTCGACCCGACCGGCACGGTGGAGGGCGAGACGGTGAAGGCGTAGTCGGCCCTGGTGGGCTCGGCCCGCACCTCGTCGGCCCCGTCGATCCTGCGCTCCATGTCGCCGGCGGCGATCGACGTGGCGGTGCCGTCGGGCGCCACCGCGTCGAGCACGTAGCCCACACGAGAGGCGAAGGCCGCCGTCCACACCGCCGCCGCCGGGTCGGCCAGCCAGAGCCTGAGGTTGGACGGGCCGCCGACCACGGCGGGCGACGGCAGCGCCGGTGAGGTGAACGTGGCCGGGATCTCGAGGCCGTAGCCGAGGGCCCAACCGACCACGCCCGACGTGCAGGTGCCGGCCGCCGGCGAGCCGCCCATGGTGGCGTCCACGGCTCCCTGGGTGAGGACGCACCCCTCGGGCGACGACAGGGGCACGGGCAGCGGGACGGCGGGCGGCACCTGGCCCTGGAAGTGGAGGGTGGCGCTGCCCTCGGGGACGAACCGGGGCCCGACGCCCACCGCCTCGGCGGTCCGGCGGGCCACCTGGGCCACCGCCACCGTCACGGCGTTGCCGATCAGGGCGTCGGTGTCGGCCGCCCCCAGCACCCCGGTCACCGTGACCTTCCACGTGCCGTACCGGACGGCGGCCGGGTCGATCTCGGCGAACATCGTCGACACGCCGGCGGTGGCCGACGGGGTGCTCGTCCCGACCACCTTGCCGGCGGCGTCGGTGACGCTGACCTGCCAGTCGAACGGGTTGATGCCGACCAGGGCGAGGCTGGGGTAGGAGACCACGGCCCGCACGGCGTCGGTGCCGGCGGCCACCTCGGTGGCGAACTCACGGGACACCAGGCCGGAGACCGTCGCCGGGAGCTCGGGCGAGAACGCCCACAGGTCGCTGGCGCGCACCGAGAACGACCGGGCCCGGAGGACGCGGTCGTCGGCGGCCGCCTGGAGCCGGTCCAGCAGGGCCTGGGAGAAGTCGGGCCGGCGCACGAGGGCGACGGCCGCCGCCGCGTCGGTGAAGCCGTAGCCGCTCTCGAAGAATTCCGCCTCGCCCCGCATCGGGGCCGCCGTCACCTGGAGGACCTGGCGCACCTGGTCGGGCGTGAGCGACGGCCGGGCCTCGAACAGCAGCGCGGCGACGCCCGAGACGTGGGGCGCCGCCATGCTCGTGCCCGAGAGGGTGGCCGTGCCGCCCGGGAGGGCGGGCGACAGCGTCCCGATGCCGGTGGGCGTGCCGGACGACACGATGTCGGTCCCGGGCGCGCTCACGTCGGGGTGGTAGATGCCGATGCGGTCGCCGTCGAAGCGGAGGTGGCGGTCGTCGGGTACGGGGGCCGCCGTCGAGTTGTCGTGCTCGTAGCCGCCGGAGCTGAAGGCCGAGCGGTCCCGGTCGTTGTTCGCCGAGCCGGCCGAGATGACCCAGGGGGCGACCGAGTACGGGTTGATGGTGCCCTCGGCGCCGTCGTTGCCGGCCGAGAACACCACGACCAGCCCGGCGTCGTGGAGGGCCCTGGTGGCGACGTTGATGGGGTGGTTGGGGTCGAACAGGCGGCCCGACTGCCCCCACGAGTTGTTCACGACCCTGATCCCCCACTCGAGGTGGTGGACGAGGATGTCGTCGAAGGCGGCCAGCACGGTGAAGATCGAGATGGCGTCGCCCGTCCCGTAGCCGATGAGGTCGGCGTCGGGCGCCACGCCGACCTGGTCGGGCGACGTGTGGGCGTCGCCGGCCACGATGCCGGCCACGTGCGTCCCGTGGCCCGACGTGGTGTCGCTGTTCATCCCGTCCATGGGGACGACGAGGGTCCCCGGCGGCTCGTCGGGCCGGTGCTTGCCGCCCAGCACGTCCAGGATCTCGGGCCCCACCAGCTTCATGTTGTGGGTCACGTGGTCGGCCAGGTCGGGGTGGGTGGCGTCGATGCCGGTGTCCACCACCGCCACGCCCACGCCCCTGCCCCGCAGCCCGGTGTCGCGCAGGGTGTCGGCACCGATGGCGGCCGTCGACTCGGCCGAGTGCAGCACCAGCTTCTCGTCGGGGTAGACGTCGAGGGCCACGCCCTTGCGCACCGCCGCCTCCAGCTGGGCCTTGGTCCCCGACACCAGGGCGAGCGGCAGCTCGCGCATGGGCAGGACGTCGAGGCCGAGGTCGGCCAGCGCGTCGCCGCGCACCCTCGTGGAGGGGCCGAAGGTGGCGATGCCGAGGAGCCGCTCGCCCGCCGCCGCCGGCACCGACGCCAGCGTGGCCAGGCCCTGGAGGGGGCCGGTCGTCGGGGTGGCCGACGGCTGCGAGGTGGACGCCCGGCGCACGGCGACGGTGGCCGTCGCCGTGCCCAGGGTGCCGGCGATCAGGGCGGCCAGCACCACCACGGCGAGACGATGGACACGACGCATCCCCAACGGTTCACCCCACCTCGGATCCGGGACCGGGTGGCGAGGGTACCGGAGGACGATTGCCCCGGGAAGTGGGGATGTCGGGATTCCGGACGTTTCGCCCGGTGTCAGCCGTCTACCGGCTCCACCAGATGGGGGCCGTCGTTGCGCACGCTGTTGACCGCGGTGCTCACCGGCCACGCCTCCAGCAGCTCGGGCGGGCACGGGCGGCACAGGGCGACGAGGCGGTCGACGTCGGTCACCGACGGGTCCAGCCACACGTCGCAGGCGCCGGGCGGGAGGACCACCGGCATCCGGTCGTGGAGCGGGCGCACGACGTCGTTGGGGTCGGTGGTCAGCACCGTGCAGGTCCGCAGCGGGTCGGTGCCGGGCTGCGCCGGGTCACGCCAGACGTCCCACAGCCCGGCCAGGGCGAGCGCCCGCCCGTCCCGGGCCCGGACGAGGAACGGCTGCCGGGGGCGGTCGGGCGACGCCGCCCGCCACTCGTAGAACCCGTCGGCGGGCACCACGCAGCGCCGGCGCTGGAGCGTCCGGCGGAACCCGGGCCGGTCGGCCAGCCGCTCCGACCGCAGGTTCACCATGCGCCGCCCGGCGGCGGGCGCCTCGGCCCAGTTGGGCACCAGGCCCCACGACAGCGTCCCCAGCCTCCGCCCCGCCGGCGTGGCGGCGACGGCCACGACGTCGTCGGTGGGCGCCACGTTGTAGCGGGCCTCCAGCTCGGCCGCCCGCACGTCGGCGGCCAGGAACTGCTCGGCCAGCACGGAGACGGGAGTGGCCGCCACGATGCGACCGCACACGGCGTCAGGCGCCGGCGCAGGCCTCGTCGACGGTGTCGTACAGCGACAGCACCTTGTCGAGGCTGGTGATCTCGAACACCTTGCACACCCGGGCCGACGTGCACACCACGCGCATGTCGCCGCCATGGGCCCGGATCCGCTTGAGGCCGGCGACGAGCGCACCCAGGCCGGTGGAGTCGAGGAACTCGGTGGCGGTGAGGTCGACGACCACCCGCTGGTGGCCCTCGACGACGGACGCGACGAGCGCCTCGCGCAGGCGGGGCGCCGCCATCAGGTCGATCTCGCCCTCCACGGCGATGACCGCGCACCCCTCCCGGTCGTTGCGCTCGACCCCGTAGCCCTCCACCATCCGAAGGTAACCGACCGGGTGCCCGTGCGGGGAACGATCCGCACACGAACCGGCGTGGACCGGCTCGTGGCGCGGGGGTTAACCTGCCCGGCCAGAGCGGAACCCTCCCCCACGCCTGGAGACGGCCATCGAACGCACCCTCGCCCCCGATCCCGCCGCGGCGATCGTCACCCACGCCACGGTGCGCCGTCTGGGGCCGCGTGAGCTCCTCCGCCTCCAGAAGATGCAGTGGGTGCTGCTCAAGAACCTGGGGCCGGCGCTGCTGCGCAAGAAGACCCGAAGGCCCGAGGCGCTGGCGCCCCGCCTGCACAAGGTGGTCGTCTCCCTGGGCCCGCCCCTGGTGAAGCTCAGCCAGGTGGTGTCGTCCAGCCCCGGGCTGTTCCCGGCGCCCATCGCCAACGAGCTGCGCGAGCTGCTGGACAGCGCCCCGCCCGAGCCGTGGGACGAGATGCGCAAGATGGTCGAGAAGGGGCTGGGGGGGCCGGTCGAGCAGTTCTTCGCCAGCTTCGACCCCGAGCCGCTGGCCGCCGCGTCCATCGCCCAGGTCCACGGCGCCACCCTGCACGACGGCACCCAGGTGGTCGTGAAGGTGCGCCGGCCGGGGGTCGAGAAGCAGTTCCGCCGGGACCTGCGCCTGCTGCGGGTCACCGCCATCCTGGCCGCCAAGCTGTCCAAGTCGGCACGGGTGGTCAACCCCGTCGGCATCGTCGACGACGTGGTCACCACCCTCGGCCAGGAGCTGGACTTCGGGATCGAGGCGGCGTCCATGGAGCGCTTCGCCGCCAACCTGAAGGCGTTCGGCAGCAACGACGACATCCGGGTGCCGGCCGTCCACCACGAGCTGTGCGGCCACGGCGTGCTCACCATGGAGCGCATCGACGGGATCAAGGTGGACGACCTCCCCAGCCTCGTCGCCACCGGCTTCGACCTGTTCGAGCTCCTCCGGTCGGGCGTGCGGGCGTGGATCGAGGCGGCCTGCGAGCACGGCTTCTTCCACGGCGACGTCCACGCCGGCAACCTCATGGTCGACCGCAACGGCAAGGTCGTGTTCCTCGACTTCGGGATCATGGGCGAGCTGGACGACGTCACCCGCGACCTGGTGCGCCGGGGCGTCGTGGCCATGCTCCACCGCCAGGACTTCGGCGAGGTGACCGCCTGCCTGGCCGAGCTGGGCGCCCACCTGGGCCACGCCACCGACCGGGACCGGGCGGCGGAGGCCATCGCCCGCCTGGTGACCCCGTGGCTGTCGCGCCCCATCTCCGAGATCGACTACCTGGAGATCTTCGGCCAGGCCGTGCGCATGGCCGCGCCCCGGGGCGTGCAGCTTCCGAGGACCCTGGTGCTGCTCGGCAAGCAGATCCTGTACTTCGAGCGCTACGCCGTGCTGGTAGCGCCCGACTACGACATCCTCCAGGACCGCTTCCTCATCGAGTTCATGATCGACGGCGACGACGAGGGGGCCGAGGGGGCCGAGGGCGCCGGCCCGCCGCCGGCGCCGCGGATGGCCGAGGGGGCCACGCTGGGGTCGCTGGTGGCGGGGAACGGGCCCGCCGCGGCGGAGCCGCAGCCCGCCGCCGCGACCGTCCGCCGCCGCAAGAAGCGGGCGGCGGACGCCTGACGGTCGCCCGGCCGGCGGGAGGCGGGCCTGGGGCCGATCCGACGCCGCCCCGAGCGCCCGGTCAGCGGCGGGCGGGCCTGGGGCGGATGGTGAGGAGGTTGCCACCGCACGTGCAGAGGGTCTCCTCGCAGCGGTGCTGGCCCTCGGTGGCGTCCAGGCGGTCCAGCACGCCCCGGAGCGTCTCGCCCAGGGTGCGCAGCTCCTCGATGCGGCGCTCCGTCTCGGCCAGCTTCCCCTGCACGAGCTTGGCCAGCTGCGGGTGGTTCTCGCCGCAGCACCCTTCGGCGACGTGGATGAACTCCTCGGCCTCGGCCAGGCTGAGCCCGAGCACCTTGGCCCGGTTCACCAGCTCGATGCGGCGCAGGGCCTCGTCGTCGTACAGCCGGTACCCGGCGTCGGTGCGGCCGGCCGGCTCGACCAGGCCCATCTCCTCGTAGAGCCGCAGCGCCTTGCGCGTCAGCCCCGTGCGGCGGCCGACCTCGGCCACGGTGAGCAACTCGGTTTCCACACTTCAGATTCTACGGCCGCCGGTGCACGGAGACGGCGTAGTCCCCGCCTTCGTTCCACGGGCGCCGGTCCCAGGTCGCCCACCGCTCGGCCAGCTCGAGGCCGGCCGCCCGGCAGGAGGCGTCGTAGTCGGCCAGGCCGTAGTGGCGGTCCAGCTGGAACCCGGCGACGAGGGCGCCTCCGGGCGCCAGGTGGCGGGCCAGGTTCGCCACCACCGCGTCCTCCGTCCCGGCGTCCACGAAGATCATCACGTTGCCGGCGGCCACGACCACGTCGAACGGCGCCACGTCGCCCAGGTCGACGCCGGCCAGGTCGCCGTGGCGCCAGTCCAGCTCGGGCGCCTTGTCCCTCGCCACCGCCAGCATCTCGGCGTCGAGGTCGACCCCGACCACCTCGACGCCCCGCCGGGCCAGCTCGATGGCGACCCGGCCCGTGCCGCACCCGGCGTCGAGCACCCGCCGGGGGCCGAGGGACTCGACGAACGACGCCTCGCCGTGGACGTCGTCGCCCGACGCCGCCTTCTCCGCGAACCGGCGGTCGTACTCGGTGGCGGGCGGACGGTCGCCCGATCGCAGCCAGCGGTTCACGGGACGCCCACGGAGGAACGTTAGGCACATGGCCGCACCCGACGGGTTCCTCGACCTCACCGGCGAGCTCGACTTCTCCATGCTCGTGGTCACCGCGTTCGACGGGCGGGAGCGGGCCGGCTGCCTGGTCGGGTTCTCGACGCAGTGCAGCATCGACCCGCCCCGCTACCTCGTGTGCATCTCGACGGCCAACCACACGGCGCGGGTGGCGGCCGGCTCGGAGATGCTCGCCGTCCACGCCCTGGACGCCGGCCACACCGGCCTGGCCCGGCTGTTCGGCGAGGAGACGGGCGACGAGGTCGACAAGTTCGCCCGCGCGGCGTGGCGCCCCGGCCCGGGCGGCGTCCCCGTCCTCGAGGTGTGCACCTCGTGGTTCGTCGGCCGCACGCTCGAGCGCATCCCCGTGGGCGACCACACCGCCGTGGTGCTGGAGCCGGTCGACGTCGCCCACGCCCCCGGCCTGCGCCCGCTGCGGTTCGCCGACGTGAAGGACCTGGCGCCCGGGCACCCGGCCTGACCCCGGGCCCGGCCCGGGCATGGCGGGGGCGCGCCGCGGGGTACGACGACGGGGATGCCGACGCCTCGGGCCCGGGCCCGCACCCTCGCCGTCGTCCTGGCCGGTGGGGCGGGCGGGCGCATGGGCCCCCTCACCGAGCGGCGGGCCAAGCCCGCCCTCCCCTTCGGCGGCACCCACCGGCTGATCGACTTCCCGCTGAGCAACTGCGCCAACAGCGGGATCAGCGACGTGTGGGTGGTCCAGCAGTACCTGCCCCACGCCCTGGAGGACCACCTCGCCAACGGGCGGCCGTGGGACCTCGACCGGACCCAGGGCGGGCTGCTCCTCCTCCATCCCTTCACCGGCGACGAGGAGGGAGGGTTCCACAAGGGCAACGCCGACTCGCTGTGGCGCTACCGGCGGCTCATCGCCGACTTCGACGCCGACGTGGTGCTCGTGCTCAGCGCCGACGCCGTCTACACCCTCGACTACCGGGACGTCGTGGACGCCCACCTGGCCCACGACGCCGACGTCACCATGGTGACGACCCGGGTGGAGGAGGACGCGTCGCGCTTCGGGGTGGTCGACGTCGACGGCGACGGTCGCGTGCGCGCCTTCTGGTACAAGCCCGACGGCCCGCCGACCGACCTCGTCACCATCGAGGTGTTCGCCTACCGGCCGTCGGCCCTGGCCGGGACGCTGGAGCGGCTGGCCGACGAGGGCGGCGAGCTGGCCGACTTCGGCGACGCCCTGCTGCCGGCGCTGGTGTCCGGCGGCCGGGCCTTCGAGCACCGCTTCGAGGGCTACTGGCGCGACGTCGGCACGCCGGAGAGCTACTGGCAGGCCCACCGGGACCTGCTCGACGGCGTCACCGGCATCGACCTCGACGACCGCGGCTGGCCCGTGCGCACCACGAGCAGCCACCGCCAGCCCGCCCGCTTCGGCGCCGACGCCTCCGTCGAGCACTCGATGGTGGCGCCCGGGTGCGTGGTCGACGGGCGGGTGGTGCGGTCGGTGCTGTCGCCCGGCGTCGTCGTGGAGAAGGGCGCGGTGGTCGATTCCGCCGTGGTGCTCAACCAGGCCGTCGTCCGGGCCGGCGCCCGGGTGCAGCGCGCCGTCGTCGACCTCCACGCCGACGTGCCGGCGGGCCCGCTCTCCCGTTCCGGCGGCAAGAAGGGGCGCATAGCGCCCCTTTCTGCCGCCAGAACTCCTTGGCCGGCCTTCAGCGCCGACCGGTCGGGCCGGGCCCGGCGAATCGGATCAGAAGCGGCTGGGGCCCGGCGCAGTGAACGCCGTGGTGGAGATGACGTTGAGGTTGGTGTCAAGGATGTCGGCGCTCGGGGTGTAGACCGGCGTGCCGGCGGCGGCGACCGTCTTGATATTTGGGGTGCTACTGGCGGCGCCGAGGGTGATGGTCAGCGTCCGGCCGGCGGCGTTCCACGCCAGCTCCGAGGCGTTGGCCCCGCTGCCCGAGAACGTGGTCGTGGCGCTGACGTAGTCGGCGCCGAGAGCGATGGACCCGAGGTTGAACGTACAGCCGTTCATGGTGACGGTCAGGACGTCATTCCCTCCTGCCTCGGTGATGGTGACGACCACAGCGTTGTTGCCAGTCTCGCTCGGGTTGCTGGTGTCACCGCCGCTCCATGAAGAGCACAGCGAGGAGACCTGCACGTTCCGTGAGAACGTGATCGCCACCGTGTCGTCGCGGCTGGCGGTGCCGGCGGTGCCGCTGTTGTTGGCGAGCACCACGTTGGTCGGTGCGAAGGGGGGCACCGTGAAGGTGCTGGCCGCACTGGTGCCGGTGTTGCCGGCGCTGTCGGTCTGGGTGGCCTGGGCGGTGTAGGTGCCCGTGGCGAGGGCGTCTGCCGTGGTCGACCAGGACGAGCCCGAGCGGGTGGCCGTTTTGGTCTGCACCGGGGTGCCACCCGTGCCGGTCCCCGGGTAGATGAGCACGGTCACGTTGGCGGAGTCCCCGCCGGCGTTGCCGGCCGCACCCGACAGCGCCGGCGTGGTGGTCCTCACCGTGTCGCCGCTGGCCGGAGAGGTGAGGGTGGGGGCGGGCGCCGTGTTGTCGACCGTGACGGTGACCGCCGGTGACGTGAAGGCGTTGCCGGCGACGTCGGTGGTGACGACGCGCAGGTCGTGGTTGCCGGCGGCGAGGACGGTGGTGTCGAGGTTCACGGAGTAGGGGCTCGACGTGTCGGTGCCGATGGTGGTCCACGAGCCGGCGCCCGCCGCCGAGCGCTCGAAGCGGGCGGAGGCCACGCCCGACGTGGCGTCGGCGCTGTCCGACGCCACGGCGACGGTCTGGCGCACGCTGGCGCCGGCCGTCGGGGCGGTCACGGCGCCGGTGGGGGCGGTGGCGTCGTACACGAAGGCCCGCGACACCGACGAGGTGTTCGCCGGCGTGTCGGTGGCGACGACCCGGGCGGTGTACGACCCGTCGGCCGGGAAGGACGAGGCGGGGAACGGGAGGCTCCAGGTCGTGGTGCCGGTGGCGGTGACCAGCACCTCGTCGGCACTCGAGAACGACGACCCGTTCCAGTAGTTGCCGGAGCCCTGGCGGAGGCTGACCTGCACGCCGGTCACGCCCGAGCTGTCGGCGGCGGTGCCGCAGATCGACGACGAGCACCCGCTGTCCCAGGTGGCGCCGCGGTAGGCGGCACCGGCGGCGGGGAACGTCACGTCGATGGTCGGGCCGGCGGCGTCGGCGTTGACGGAGACGGGCGCGCTGGCCGGGCTGGCCGCCGTCCACGACCGCCACACGGCGGTGACCGAGTAGGTGTAGGTGCCCGAGGCGACGCCCGTGTCGTCGCAGCTCCGGGCGCCGTCGCCGGGGAGGATGGGCGAGGCGAGGCTGCTGCCGCACACGTCCGTGGCCGTGGCGCCGGCGTGGCGGCGCACCCAGTACGCGACGGACGCGGCGCCTTCGGGGGCGGCCACGCCCGTCCACGACACCGGGACGGTCGTGCCGGACACGGTGCCCGGCACGGTCGGTGCGGCCGGTGCGGTGAGCTCACCCACGCCGGCGGCGGCGGTGCCCGTCCCGGTCGAGGTGAAATAGGCCCCGGCGACGCCGACGCCGGTGAACGCGACGGCGGCGAACACGATGGTGCGGATGGTGCGCTTCATGGCTTGGTCGCCTGTCCGGTGAATGCGAGCGAGAACGTGACGCCCTTGCAGGCGTCCTGGTTGGAGGTGAGGTTCGGCATGGTCAGCTGCGGCCAGGAGGCGGGCGCCACGCCGAGCTGCTCGAGCGACCGGGTGGAGTTGGCGGGGACCGTCACCGGGGTCGAGAACGGCTGGGTGACCTCGAGGTTCGTGGAGCCGACGCACTGGGCGTTGCCGGTGCCGTCCCCGACGGAGATCTCCACGGCGGTCACCCGGATGGCGAAGTTGTAGGGGTTGCCGAGGACGAGGTTGAGCGGCCGGGTGACCCCGGGAGCGAAGGGCTGGTCGACCACGCCGCCGATGGGGAACCCGCCCTTGAGCACGATCGACCAGCAGTGGCCCGTGTGGGGGCCGCGGTTGCCGGCGGCGTCGACGGCCCGGGCGTCGAAGCAGTGCTCGTCGATGCTCAGGTTGTTGAAGTTCGAGGTGCTGCCGCACGGCCCGAAGGGCTGCCCGTCGAGCCGGCACTCGAAGGTGACGCCGGCCTCGGGGTGGGTGAGGCGGAAATGGGCGTTGGTGTTCGAGGTCGGGTCGTCCGGCTTCTCGGCCAGCACCGGCGCGGCCGGCGCCACCGTGTCGATGCGGAAGGCGGCGACCGTCTCGGACGCGGTGGCGGTGGTGTTGCCCAGCGTGTCGGTGGCCCGCACCCGCACGGTGTAGGCGCCGTCGGCCGGCAGGGGGAGGGCCAGGCGCCAGGTCGTCGAGGCGGCGCCGGGGCTGCCGAGCGTGGCGGGCACGAAGGTGGGCGATCCCGACTGGTACACGGCGACGTGGACCGACGCCACGCCCGTCTGGTCGGTGGCGGTGCCACAGATGCCGGCCGGCGCGCAGCCGGCGTTCCATGCGGCCGCGTTGTACGAGCCGTTGGCGGTGGGGAACGCGAGGGTGACGGCCGGGGCGGCCTTGTCGGTCTTGGGGGCGGCCAGCGCCGTTCCCACGGCGAGCACCAGCCCCGTCGCGCCGGCGACCGCCAGGAGCGCCACCAGGCGGGTCCGCCCGGGTGTCGCCGGGCGCCGCATCTTCCGCATCGGTCAGTCCTCGGTTTCCAGGATCAGTGGGACGGTGAGGGTGAGGGGAACGCAGCAGGGCCGGGGAGGGGCCCGAGCCCCTCCCCGGCAACCCGCCCGGGCGCTAGTTGCTGGTGAAGCCCAGGGTCAGCGTTGCGTTCTTGCAGGCGTCCTGGTTGTCGGCCGTGTTCGCCATCGTCAGCGTCCCGGTCGCCGTGATCACGTTGGATCCGGGGTTCACCTGCTGGTTGGCGGTGACGGTGGGCATGGTGAAGTCGGCGACCACGCAGGCCGGATCCGATGCCGTGACGCTGGCCAGCGAGATCGAGGTCACGTACTGGACGCCGGTCGAGGGGTTGTCGACGGTGAAGCTCACCGGCACCGAGGTGCCGGGGTACAGGGCCCCGGTGGTGGTCCCGTTGACGGTCACCTCGGTCGAGGTGCCGGCGGTGGCCGAACCCTCGCCCGAGCCGGTGGTGGTCCAGTAGGCGAAGGCGATGCCGGCGCCGCCGGCGATGGTGGCCGCAGCGGCCGCGGCGGCGATCTTCTTCTTCAGGCTGATCTTCATTTGGGCGCGTTTCCTTTGGTATGGGCACCTGACGGGGCCTCGAATTGACGACAAGGAACTGCTCTTGAGGCCGGCGTCGGTTTCGCCACTCGCTCCCCCCCCGGCCGAATGGCGACCATGTGCTCGCCGGGAGGATCGTCGCAACCGCCTGCGCTAGAACCATCGCCGAGGAAGGGCCCCGTTCCAATAGGTCAAATGACGATGCGACGATTCCGGCCCGGAACCGCCCGAAGGGGCTGGTCACGGGCTTGGTGGACCCCGGAACGCCGGACGGGCGCCCCAGGGGGACCGCCCGGCGCGACGCGGGCGGTCATCGTCGCGAGGTGGACGATCCGCTATCGTCGAACGCGTGTTCGCCTGGCTCGACGACCTCGATCCCGAGCAGCGGCGGGCCGTCCTGCACGACGGCGGCCACCTGCTGATCGTGGCCGGCGCGGGGAGCGGTAAGACGCGCACGCTGGCCTGCCGCGTGGCCCGGCTCCTGGCCGAGGGCGCCCGGCCCGAGCGCATCCTGCTGCTCACCTTCTCGCGGCGGGCGGCGCGGGAGATGCTGGCCCGGGCCGGGCAGCTGGCCGAGGCGGACGGCGCCAGGCGGGTGTGGGGCGGCACGTTCCACGCCGTCGCCAACCGCCTGCTGCGCCTGCACGGGGCGGCCGTCGGCCTGCGCCCCGGCTTCACCGTGCTCGACTCGGGCGACAACGCCGACCTGCTCGGCCTCGTGCGCTCGGAGCTGGGCCTGGGCGAGACGGGCCGCCGCTTCCCCCGCAAGGAGACGCTGGCCGCCATCTACTCGCGGGTGGTGAACGCCCAGGAGCCGCTGGCCGAGGTGGTGGAGCGCTCGTTCCCCTGGTGCCGCGACGACATCGACGGCATCCGGGCCGTCTTCGCCGGCTACGTCGAGCGCAAGCGGGCCCGGAACGTCGTCGACTACGACGACCTGCTCCTGTACTGGCGGGCGCTGGCGTTGTCCCCCACCGCCGGCCCGGTGCTGCGGTCGGCGTTCGACCAAGTCCTGGTCGACGAGTACCAGGACACCAACGCCGTGCAGGCCGACATCGTGGCCGCCATGGCCGGTCCGGCGGTGCGGGTGTCGGCCGTGGGCGACGACGCCCAGGCCATCTACGGCTTCCGCTCGGGATCGGCCCGCCACATGCTCGAGTTCCCCGGCCGGTTCCCGGGCGCCGAAATGGTCGTCCTCGACCGCAACTACCGGTCCACGCCGCCGGTGGTGGACGCCGCCAACGCGGTGATCGCCGAAGCGGAGAAGGGCTTCGCCAAGGTGCAGCGGGCCGTCCGCGACGGCGCCGCCCGGCCCGTCCTGGCCACCTGCGCCGACGAGCCGGCCCAGTCGGCGTTCGTGTGCCGGAGCGTGCTGGAGCACCGCGAGCGTGGCGTCCCCCTCCGCCACCAGGCGGTCCTGTTCCGCACCGGCCACCACAGCGACGGCCTGGAGCTCGAGCTGGCCCGCCGCAACATCCCGTTCGTCAAGTACGGCGGCCTCAGGTTCCTGGAGGCGGCCCACGTCAAGGATCTGCTCGCCCTGCTGCGCGTCCTGGAGAACCCGAGCGACGAGCTGGCGTGGATGCGGGTGCTCGGGCTGGTCGAGGGCGTGGGGCCGGCCACCACCCGGCGGCTGCTGGGCGAGCTCGGCGTGGCCGAAGCCCTTGCGCTGCAACGGTTCCTGGCCGACGACGGTCCCCGCTTCCCGCCGGCCGCGGCCGTCGACGTGGCCGCCCTCCGACCGGCCCTGGCCGAGTGCGCGGGCGGCCAGGTCCCGCCCGCCACCCAGGTGGAGCGGCTGGCCGAGGCGTGCGTCCCGCTGTTCGCCCGGCGCTATCCCGGGACGGCGTCGGTGCGCCTGGCCGATCTCGAGCACCTTCGCGGCACCGCCACGTCGTACACGACGCGGAGCCGCTTCCTGGCCGAGCTCACGCTCGACCCGCCCGCCGCCACCGGCGACCAGGCGGGCCCGCCCGGCCTCGACGAGGACTGGCTCACCCTGTCCACCATCCACTCGGCCAAGGGCGGCGAGTGGCAGGTCGTGCACGTGATCCACGCCTCGGACGGCAACCTCCCGTCCGACATGTCGCTCGGGTCGTCGGACGAGGTGGAGGAGGAGCGCCGCCTGCTGTACGTGGCGCTCACCCGGGCCCGCGACACGCTCGTCGTCTCATACCCGTTGCGCTACTACGTCCACCGCTCCGGCTCGGACGACCGCCACACCTGGGGCCAGCCCAGCCGCTTCCTGGTGCGGGCGGCGGTGGCGTTCGACGCCGTGGCCGTGGGCGAGACGGTCGTCGACGACGACCCGGTGACGGCCGAGCTGGCCGCCCTGTGGGGGTAGAGGTCTGGAGTCGCCGCCCCTCGTCAGTCGGCCGAGGAGGCGAGCGTCGCCGGGTCGACCATCGACGCCGCCCTGGCCAGTGCACCCGGGTTGCGGGTGCCGACGCCGGGCGAGAACGGCAGAGCGGCGCGCAGCGCCCGCTGGAGCCAGGCCACGGCCAGCGGGGCGTGACGGGGCTCGACGTCGGGGTCGACGGCCGATCCCGAGAGGATCTGCACGGCGGCTCGCCGGACCCGGTCGGCGTCGGGCTCGTGGCCCGCCGCCCTGGCCCGGTGGACGAGGTGGGACGCCACCAGGTTCAGCTCCTCGGCGCCCCGGGTGACCGAGGCGTGGAGGGCGGGCAGGGCGGTGACCACCAGCCACAGGGGGGTGCGGCGGGCCAGGAAGCGGAGCGGCCCGACCCGGCCCGCCACCTTGGCGGCGACGGCGGCGCCGGTGGACCCGCCCAGCAGGGGGGCGTTGGGGTGCTCGGACAGCGCGCCGGCCAGGGCGGCCCGCTCGGCGACGGGGCGAGGGCGGTCGACGGCGTTGGCGGCGATGCGCCCGGCCAGCACCCGGCCCGGGGCCTCGACGGCGTCGCCCACGGCGGACAGCGATACCGAGCCGGCGCGGGACACCGACGTCATGGCCGCCCGGACGAAGTCGCGGATGGCGCCGGCCAGGCCAGCATCGCCGCTCGAGCCGGTCCCCGCCTGCTCCGATGCGGCCAGGCGCACGGGCGGCGTCCCGCCCGACGGCACCACGGCACCCCGGCCGGAGCCCGCCCCTCCGCCCGTCCGCCGCCGCGGCGCTGACCGGCCGGCTCCGCCCTCACCAGGGCGGGCTTCCGGGCCGCCCGCGCCGGGGCGGGTCTCCGGGCCGACCCCGCCAGACGGCGCGCTCGCCGCCGCACCCCCGGACGGCGCGCTCGCCGCCGCACCCTCGGACGGCGCGCCCGCCGCCGCACCCTCGGGCGGCGCGCTCGCCGCCGCACCCCCGCCGGACGGCGCGCTCGCCGCCGGACCCTCGCCGGTGCCGTGCCGCTCGCCGTCGTCCCGAGGGTCAGCCGCCGGTGTCACCAGTCTCCTCCCCCCACGTCGCCGCCGCCGAAGTCGCC